>Ga0209583_10000450_pt1 | contig 12741 bp, 9 predicted proteins | sample Str014_FD_187201 | JGI IMG/M metagenome (GOLD analysis project Ga0209583, IMG submission 187201) | Freshwater sediment microbial communities in response to fracking from Pennsylvania, USA - Straight Creek_MetaG_SC_2014 (SPAdes) (version 2) | ecosystem: Environmental > Aquatic > Freshwater >... | reverse complement strand
CGTCTATCGCGACCCGATAGTCCTTGTACTTGGCCAGGGCCTGCCGCAAGGCCTGGACGATGTGATCGGCGCGCTGGGCATCGTCTGCGTTCGCAGTCCGTAATCCCGTCCATCTCATGTGGGGGCCAAGATGTTTTTGATGAGGGGTCATCATGTCGACAGCACCATCGGCATGATCGTGCTGATCCATGGCCGCGCCCTCTCCCTGTACCGACTCATCAGCCTGAGCCGAAAACCCACCACCCAGTAGAACGAACTGGCTCCCTGACAAAGCCAGCACACAGCCCAGAAACAATCTGAGGCAGCGCATTGAAGATCGATCGCGTTGGCAAGTCATCGTTGCCCCCTTAGGACACGGTGGATACATGTGTTCTATTATGGAAGAGAGCCCGTACCGAGCACAACGCTACCTGGGATTCGCGGCAAGAAAGTCGTCCGCAAATTCCTTGACCTTTGACTCAACCGAGTCGATCACCATCCTTATGTTGGAATGGCTGGTCGTCCCTACCCCACCCCTTTCCCATGTTGTCGCAGACATCATTTGCCGAGGTCTTTGCGCCAGCGACACTTTTTGCATGACCTCAACGGTTACAGCATAGGCATAGAGATCCGACGAGTGATTGTACGTGGAGACTTTCACATACAGGTACGGCGTGGCGGGCGTGCTGAGACTCTCTGGTCGAGTAAGGACCCGTACACCCTTAGTACGAAGGATAAGTTCAACGGCTGCGCGAATGGCCTCCTGAGACAAACCATCTGCTTGAGCATCCGGTCGAAGACTTTCGATGATCACTTCGACCCCCTTGAGCCCCTGCAACGAGTCACGTTGCTGGTCCCGCGTTTGAGCCACGCTTAGGTCGAGGCAGATCAGGGTCATCAACATTGCCATCACGACGTACCGCATCGCACCTCCGGTTTAATCGCACGCCTTAAACTTCGACTGCTGACAGAGCCGCGTCATCTCCTGTGCCTTCACAATCTGCGCGGCTGTCATCTGTGAAGCCGAAAGATCTCGAGACTTGGCGGCATCCCTCCCCTCATCGCCACTCAAGGCCACAGCGGCAATGCTGTACCACATATACGCGCTGACGAAGTCCTGCGGGACGCCACGCCCCTTGGCATACATCAAACCCAGATTGCTCTGTGCGTTGGCTTGCCCCTGCTCAGCTGCCCTACGGATCCACTTCAACGCTTCCCGATCGTCCTGCGGCACGGCATGCCCTGCGTAATACATGACGCCCAGATTGCTTTGCGCATGTGCATGTCCCTGATCAGCCGCCAGACGGTACCACTTTGCGGCTTCCTGAGCGTCCTGCGGGACGCCCTGTCCCTTGCCATACATCAGTCCCAGGTTGAACTGCGCCGATGCGTAGCCCTGTTCCGCCGCCTTGCGGTACCAATAGACGGCTTCTCGAACGTCCTGCGGGACGCCCTGTCCCTTGGCATACATCACACCCAGATTGAACTGCACCGATGCGTCTCCCTGCTTCGCCGCAAGTCGAAACCACTTCTCGGCTTCCTTCGCGTCCTGCGAGACTCCCTGCCCGTTGAAATACAGCATACCCAGATTGAACTGCGCCAATGCGAGTCCCTGTTCCGCCGCCTTGCGGTACCATTGCGCGGCTTCCGTGTCGAACTGGGGGACGTCCTGTCCCTTCTCATACATCACACCCAAATTGAACTGCGCCTTCGCGTTGCCCTGCTCTGCGAGGGGGCGGAAGAGTCGCGCCGCCCTGGTATAGTCGCCACGATTGTACACCGCTTCCGCATCCTCAATGGGATCCGCTGCCGCGATGGTCGCACAGGCCACGACCAGGAACAGTGCCAAGAGAACACGCCGCATCATTCACCTGCCTTTTCATATCGCCGACATGTTCTGGAATTGGAGGGTCATAATTTCAGTCACAAGAGATGTTCTGCACCAGATAATAATAGGCTCCCTCCAAGCTCGACCTTATTTCTCCCTTATATAATGAGAGGTGGAGTTGAGCACAATCGGCTGTCAAAGCGTGCAGTTTCAAAACGGGTAATCCAGTCCTATAAATGCGTTGAATCCATCCCGTCCATAGGCAAAGTCGCCACGGCCGACGACATACGGCTTGGCCATCAACCGGAAGCCTGTGCCCGGATTCACCTGCCAGTCCTTGAGATCAAGCTTCTGCCATAGATTGACCCGTTCCACGCGCCCCAGATCGAGAAAGGGCGCGATTTCCATGGCGATATCATAGCCGAAAATCTCACGCTCGGTTACCAGGATGCGCTCTTCGAAGTTGAAGAGAAGGGCGGAATTGCTGATGAAGCGGTTCTGGCCGAATGCGCGGAGGGTCGTCTCGCCACCCAGCATCGGGCGTTCATAAAACGGAATGCCACGTTGCACTTCTTCGCCCTGATCCGTCGGCCGGGTTTCCAATTTCACACCGGCCACGCCATCCGCCAGAAATCGAGCCACGAAAATCATCCGGCCCTGGGCATGGGGAATCAACGTTCGGGCATCGATGGTATAGCGCCACCAGCGGTTGTCCTCGGCATGTTGGAGATTTTGGTTGAACTCCCCGCTCGCCGTGATAAAGGTGCCTTTCGTGGGGCTCAGTTGATGATCGCGAGTGTCATAGCGCAGGGTCACGCGATGTCCAAAGACCTTCGCCCCTTCAATGCCCGCGACTTGCCCGAACCGTTGTTGGGTCGATGGCAGGGTATCTACAATACCTGTTCCCACTTTCACATTTCGAAACCGCTCCGTGAAGAGCACGGCAAAGTCGGGAGTGAGTTTGATGCCTCCGGTGAGGGTGACCTTGACTTCCTCTGACATGTAGTTGGTCTCCTGCAGTTCCTGGGCCCGGTTACCCAGGCCGAAAAACCGGTCCAATGGATTTTTAAACCATTGGGCTTGCCCCATAATGATATAGCGGCCGCCACCCGCTCCGACATCCTTGTACCGAAGATCTATATCGCGCGCAACGCGCTCAGAAAATGACCCTGTGATCTCATACTGAGTCGTGCTGGAGGGATAGCGGAAATAATTGCCGTTGATCGTTTGCCCAACCAAGCGGTTATAGAAATATTGCGGTACGATGAGTGTCCCGAGGTGCCCGCGCGCATCTTCTTTGAAGATCCACATCTGGCTACCAATCCAGTACCCTTCGTTCCGGTTATAGGCGTAGGCCGGAACCGGGATAAACGTATAGTCGCCCTTCTTGAGGAGCGACTCCAGTGGACCCGGCACCTGAGGTGGTGGGTTATCTGCTGGTGACACTGTTTGCTCCGCCGCCTGTCCGCTCTCGTGGACTGCCTGAGCGCGAGCCCGTCCTGGTAGCGGTGTGGCTACCGTCAGCACGCAGACCAGTATGCAGAGAGATATCCTGACAACGAGGCTATGCGTCAATCTGACCTGCGTGACAATAGGTTGAAGAAAGTGGGCACCGTTGTGATGACAGAGACGCGGTCTAGAAAGGGCCGGTTCACAATCGTCAGCATGCGGGCAGCGTTACGACAACGTCATCACGATGTCTTTGAATTACCCGTGGTGTCACACGCAACTGATTTTGGAACCTTCTACACTAGGAATCACTGGGCGCGAGCCTCAGCTTCCTTGAGAAGCGGCACGATCTCTGTATGGCCGAGTCCTTCCGCTATCCTCAAAGGGCTGCGAATATACCAGCTTCCTTTGCCTGGTATCGCGCCATGCTCCAACAGGAGGTTGACGATTTCAGGGTCACCTTTAAAGGCTGCTGCGTGTAAGGCAGTCCACCCTGTGAAGTCTTGGGCATTCACATCGGCCCCGGCATCGAGCAGCGCCCGCACGGTATCCCTGTTGCCATGTGATGCGGCCACCATGAGTGCGCGAGTCCCAACAATTGGAAACGAGGTATTGGCATCCGCGCCTTCTTTCAACAGAGCCACCACGGCTTGCGGATCATTGTCGGCTGCCTCATGGATCAGCAGGACGCTACACCCTGGCATCACGACGAACAGGGTAAGGCCCAAGAGCCATACCGCAGCGCCTCCTTGCCGTTGACGTGTACGTTTCATCACAAATCAACACCATTTGTAGTTGAACCGTCGGAACCATACGCGAACTTCTAGTAAAAATCGAGGTGGTAGTTACAATGACGCCCGCCGACTCAGTTGAAAGAGGGACAGAGAAATAGGGCAGGATTCGTAGCGGAGAGCAGAGTGCCAACGGATGGATTAGTAACATGCATGTATTTCAGAAAGCTGGCAGGATCGGCTGGAACGCAATTCAGACACGGTGCAGCAGTTGGCGGGGCTGAGGCGTTTTGAATAAGTAGCCTGTCCTCTTTTCTTATTTACTTTTTAATCGTGCGCCTAGGCACAATTGGATGAATGGTGCATTTTGCATTCATGCGGGCTCTCTTGTTGTTATATTCCCAAAGGTCAATCGAATAGGTTTCTGCCCCGCCAGCAGGGTAAAGGTCAAAAATATAATTCCTCCCCTTATAGTTAAGGATATCGTTATAGTCTGGGACCGTTGAGAATTGCCTCAGCCCATCGATTTCAAGACCATCTGACACCCTGCAATCGCGCAAGCTAATAATAAGATATGCGCCTCTGTTGTCGTAATCAGTTTCACCGGGCGCCTGAAGCGGTTCTTGCCCTCCGGAACTTACGTGAAGAAACTTTTCGTGATAGAAAATAAATTCGTCACCGTCTGAGGGGTTATTGTTGATATCGACTTTGTAGAATTTGAAGTTTGTGGTGCCCACGTATACATCCCCGTACTTCTCCATTTCTTCGGCGGGCAAGTTTTTAACATCGTCGGCGATCTGGGGATGGAGAAGCACCCTCTTTCTGAATTCAAGTTTTGGACATCTCTGTTTGTACGTATCGAAAGCTGCGTCGTTGTAATCGTTCGTGCCAATAATGGGTTTGACGTAATTGATGGTCGTCTGTGCCTGGAAGTCTTTCAGAAACTGTCGACAGAATTTAGTTTGATGGGCCAACTCAAACTTCAGCCGACCCAGAATGTTCACAATTTCCTCTTGCGCGTCCCATAGGGAACCGGCATCAGAACCAGTTCCCAATTTCCCTGCCCATGCGACTCCCGCTCCGGTGAATATGCCCACTACAATTAGAAGGCTGAATAGGGAGGTATTCTTCAAAGAATTAAGGTTCATTGATTTATACTCTTTGCTTGACCTGAAGCTCATAACGTATGGCAGTAAGAAATCCTAATGAAGTATAGCATGAGAGGGTACGAAGGCCAGTGTTAGAGCTGGAACTGCGGTCAGAAAGGTTTGCTGTTGAACCGGCGGAACCATACTCGAACTTATATGAAAAATCGAGGTGGTGCGAGTACATCGCGACTAGAGTTTTTGATCCACTCTGTTGCAGGCTTTATTTCCTCGCTCCCTCCCGGGCAATACGCAGGCTCCCTGGGGAGCGTGGCCTGGTTGATCCTCGATTGCGCGCGTCGAACGAGCACTCTATTAATCGTCCCTCCAAGCTCGCTCGTATCCTCCCCAAAGAGGGTAGCCTGAATCGGTCTCCCACTGCGCGCAATATTCCACCCACCCAGCCCTCAGCGCGCCAAGCCGCGCCTTTTCCCGAGCGAGGCCCTTCCTAGGGCGCGCGTTGCGCGAGCACAGGAGACCAATCAGGCTGCCCTCCCCCTTCTCTTCATCAATCACTTCCGTTGCCATAACTCATCAATCACATCACCTTTACAAATCTAACTAGCTGTTCTTCATGACCATTCCAAGCGAGCCTCATACCAAGAGCTCTATCCATTATATATATGGTGGCGTACCTCTATTCCTTGATCGAAGACAGTCCAGGCGAGTGCTAATGGGCGTACCTGGCACTGATGCAAATCAGGCCGGCGGAGGCGAAGTAGTATTGGAAGGTAGGTGCGGTGAGGAGTAACGGAACAGGCACTGCCACAGATGGCGGAGCCAGTCCCCTGGACTCCGCGCAGCGACTTATTTTTTCTGTTTGGCCCGAGCCAGCGCCATGGCCATTGCCATCGTGCCGACCGGCTGGGGTTCGCGCTCCGGAATATGCTTGGGGACCGGCGGACGCCGGGGACGCGGCTCGCGTACTGCTCCTGCAGAAGATACTCCGACGGGCGGGGGATCTGAAACAGGCGCACTGGCGGACGCATCGTCGAGACGCATCGTCAAAGAGACGCGCTGACGCTTCATATCGACGTCCAGCACCTTCACCTTCACAATCTGGCCCGGTTTCACAACTTCATGGGGATCCTTGATGAATTTATTGGCCAGGGCGGACACATGCACGAGACCGTCCTGATGCACACCGACGTCGATGAATGCACCGAAGGCCACCACGTTCGTCACGACACCTTCGAGGACCATGCCTGGGTGCAGATCGGTGAGAGATTCGACGCCCTCTTGGAATGCGGCCGTCTTGAATTCCGGGCGCGGATCGCGGCCGGGTTTTTCCAGCTCGGTCAGGATGTCGCGCACCGTCGGCACGCCGAACTTCTCATCGGTGAAATCGGCAGGAAGCAATCCCTGTAACACCGCCGGCTGACCCATCACGTCCACAATGCCTTTGCCGATATTCGCCAGAATACGCTCGACCACCGGATAGGCTTCGGGGTGGACCGAAGAGCGATCCAGCGGGTTGTCGCCGTCGTTGATACGCAGAAAGCCGGCGGCTTGCTCGAATGTCTTGTCTCCCACACGCGGCACCTTGAGTAGCGTGGCGCGATTCGGAAAGGGGCCATTCGCATTGCGATACTCGACGATGTTCCTCGCCAGCACCCTGTTCAGACCCGACACCCGTTCAAGCAACGGCGCAGATGCCGTATTGACATCCACCCCTACGGCATTCACGCAATCCTCGACCGTCGCATCGAGCGCACGTGCCAGCGCCCGCTGGTTCACATCGTGCTGATATTGGCCGACGCCGATCGCCTTGGGATCGATCTTCACCAGCTCAGCGAGCGGATCTTGCAGGCGCCGGGCAATGGAGACGGCACCGCGGAGGCTGACATCCAACATTGGAAACTCGGCGGCAGCAAGGGCCGACGCGGAATAGACTGAAGCCCCGGCTTCGTTGACCACGATCTTGGCTACTTTACATTCCGGCTTCAGCACCGCCACCATCTTCATCGCCTCAACAACAAGCTTGTCTGTCTCCCGGCTGCCGGTGCCATTGCCGATTGAGATGAGTTCGACGCCATGCTGTACGACCAGCCGCACCAGCGTCGCCAGCGATCCCTGCCGATCGTTACGCGGCGGAAGCGGATAGATGGTCGTGGTTTCCAGCAGCTTGCCCGTCGCATCGACCGCCGCCACCTTGCAGCCCGTGCGGATGCCGGGGTCGAGACCGAGCACGGCCTTTGGACCTGCCGGCGCCGCCAGCAACAGCTCGTGCAAATTCCGGCCGAAAATCTTGATCGCCTCGGCTTCCGCCGCTTCACGCAACTGCATCAGCAGTTCCACCGTAAGCTGCAGATGCATCTTGACGCGCCAGCTCCAATCGCAGACTCCCATGAGCCACGTATCGGCGCGGCGACCGCGATCTTCGATGCCGACATGCGCTGCGATCATCGCGATGCAGGGATGCGGCACAGCCGATTCGAGTACGTCGCCCAGGTTCACATCGATCTTCAAGACCCCCAGCGTGCGGCCACGGAACAGCGCCAGCGCGCGATGCGACGGTATGGTGCGGATGGGTTCGGCATGGGCATAGTAGTCCCGAAACTTTTCTTCGTGGGCCGTTTCCTTGCCCTTCATGACGGTGGAGGTGACGACGCCCTGTTCCCATAGGCGGCTGCGCAACTTGGCGAGCAGCTCGGCGGTTTCTGCAAAATGCTCGACCAGAATGTCCCGCGCACCCTCGAGCGCGGATTGTGCATCCGGCACGTTGATCGCCTCCACACCATCTGCGGCAGGCTTCACGTTCAGATACTTCACGGCTTCCTGCTCGGGATCGAGCGTGGGATCACCGAAGAGCGCATCGGCCAACGGTTGCAACCCTGCCTCGCGGGCAATCTGTGCCCTTGTGCGGCGCTTGGGCTTGTAGGGCAAGTAGAGATCTTCCAACGTTTGCTTGGTGGCAGCCGCCTCGATCGTGCCGCGGAGTAGATCGGTGAGTTTCCCCTGCTCTTCGATCGAAGCCAGAATCGCTGCGCGGCGCAGCTCCAGTTCACGCAGATACAGGAGCCGCTCTTCCAACGTGCGCAAGTGCGTATCGTCCAGATTGCCCGTCGCCTCCTTCCGATAGCGTGCAATAAACGGCACGGTCGAACCTTCGTCGAGCAGGGCGACCGCAGCTGCGACTTGATGGGATCCCACGCCGAGTTCCTGGGCGATGAGGGGAACGATCTTCAACTGAGCCGCGACTGAAACTGGTGGAGCAATTGGAGCAACCATCTGTGTCCGTGACCGATCTTTCCGAAAGCGCCACACCTTCGAATGCCGGCCACTCGAAGTGAGACTCGCTTTCTTGTTCTTGTTAAGGTTGCGTCACACGTGTTTAGGTCGGATTGATGGAGAGGCAGTTGCGCTCGAGGAAATAATGTACGTGGTGACCATGTTGTATGCGCGTCATGGACGCCGGAACACAAGTTTACTCTAAACACCCCCGCGTATCTACCAGCCCCACGACACGCACCACGTGACCTGCTCGGTCAGGTCAGGCGTCCGGCCTCACGGAGAAGGAGCTCATGCGCGTATCGTTGAATCGAGAGATGGCGGTACGGCAGTGAATACCTGTCCGCCAGGCCTCGGCAATCTGACGTTGGCTAGCTTGGCTTTTTCCGGACCTCTGCGATCATGTTCCGCGACCACTCGCCCAGACTCTTGCCCTGTGCCGCCACATCCGGCAGTCCGGTCATGTCGTGCACCCATGCGCCCTGCACGACTTCACCATCGTCCGTCACGCCCTTCTTAATGGCTTCCAACTCCTTGTCAAACCGTTCGGGGGCTTGCTCAAGGATGCGCCGGATCTTACGCTTCATCGTCGGTTTGCCATCCGCATCCATGTCACAACCATAGTGGACAATATCCACCTTTCCAGTGCTGAGTACTTTGGCCAACATGCGATACGTCACGCCTGAATTAGACTGAATCAGCGCGGCTTTATAGAGACGCTCGTGTTTATCCGGATCCACCTCCAACGCCGTGGGATCCTCAATCACTTTCGTGGCAACTTCTGAGGCTGTATCGACCTCTTCCATAGTCGTCTTCCTCTCTGCAGGGGGGTGAGCCTCGTGGCAACAGGACTCTGACCCTATCAGACTATTCTCGAACAGAGCAAGACGGGAGCAGGCGGTCGAGATACCCAAGCCTCTCTCCCTGCCACATTTGGAATGACAAACGATCTGTACTCGCCGAATCTGTTTGGCACACCAACCGTGTATGTCTTGGAAGAACAGCAGATCGGACAACGCAGCTATCCGACGCGCTATGTCGTACTCTATCAGGATCACGCGCTCAAACGCTCCGGCTATCGGCTGTCCTGGATGACGGTTCCCGACGACGCAATCAAGGCCGAACAAACGGCATCCCTGGTCAGCGAAAAAGAGGACCAGGCCCGCAAGAAGGAAGGAGAGGCCCTGCAAAAACGACAAGAGGCCCTGGAAGACCTGGTCAAGAAAAAGGGCGAGCAGGAGAAAAAGCAGTTTAAGAAGGGACAGGCGGATCTCGAGAAAAAGCTGGGATTCTAGCCATCGTCAGGACCGATCAGGCCCTTCACTGACTCGCCACAGGCGTGAACCCTTCGAACGAATCCAAATACGTCTCGATCATGAAACGCGGCACCTGGCCGAAACCGGGCTTTGGGCAGGTGACGTCGTCGAGCTTCTTCACGAGCCCGTTCGGCACGGCTTCGCTGGTCCACACTTTCACGACAAGGCTGCACCCTTTGTTTGATGCTGTCTCGTTGTAGTTGTACAACTTGGTCTGCCAGCGAGTGACGAATGACTTACCTTTGATCTCGATCGTCTCTTCGCCGGATTCGATCGGCGTCGATGCCGGCTCTGCGCCCCATCCCAGGTTACCGCTGGGAGCCAGCGGGTCGACCGGCACGTACCCGGGAGGCGGGGTAAATTTGGCGGGGTAGGTCTCTTCCCGTTCGCTCGGCGGCTTGGCCTTTCCGTACCGGTCAAAAAATGTTTCGCTGGACCAGAGCTTCACTTTCTCGGGATTGATGAACTGCATCTGAAACCCGCGGAGATAGTTGACGGGACCGGGAACGGCTGCACCGCCAGTAGGAGGCACCTGCCAGTAGCGTTGCGCATGGACGATCCTTGCACCGGGCGCGAAGTTCTTCCAGCCCAGATACGCCGGAAAATCCACGAGTGCGACGGCAGGCTGCTCGGGTTCCGGCGGAGCGCTCAGAATCTCCTTCATGGAATTGAACTCGCCGCTGTACATTACATTCGGCCTGCCTGTCGCCATCTTTTTCGCCGCATCGAGGAACGCATTCTCGTCGCCGGTCGAGACCAGCTTCTTGTAGGATGCATCCAAGGCCGCGGACGACTCGAGATTCTCGCTATACATGAGCGCCGCCCGCAGATATCCGCGCGGATTCTTTCGCGCCAACACATCCTGAAACGAGCTGAGTGGCACGCCTCTGGTGGCGCCGATCACGTCCGGGTTCATCACGTCGCTGCTGGTCGCGCGTTTGGTCGCCGTGCGCACGGCGCGCGCAGCTTGCAATACATCCTGCTCGCCGAACGCGAGCACGAGGCGCTGATACGTGGACATGGCATGCTGCCATTTCGTCTCGTGAACGAACTCCGAGCCCCGCCTGCTGTTATCGGTCAGCAACCAGAACGCATAGCGGCGATCGTCGCCCTGTGTGGCCAGCCGCTCGACCGCACGGATTGCGCTCGCGGTCACACCGATGACGTTCTCCGGCAACGGCATATCGGGGTCTTCCGTTTCCGATCCGCCGGGAGCGCGCTTTACCGGCGGAGGCATCGTGACCTTTAATACGCCGAAACGTTCTCTCGGCGCCGCATGGACTTGTTGTATCGCTTGCAGGACGTTATCCTTCCCCAAGGCCTTCACGATGCCGTCGAATTCCGTCAGCGCACCCTCCCACTCGATCCTCTGGCCTCGGATACACAGCATCTGGAAGTAGAAGACGGGATCGTCTGATCCAGCCGGCTCACGTCCCACCGCGTCGAACTCCGCCCAATTACGCTCAAACAGATAGATGTTGCGCTTCTTCTCGCTTGCCGCCATGGCCTTCTTCAGGCGCTCGGCCAGTCCCACCGGATTGAGCAGCATGCTCTGGACCATCGACTTTTCGCCGAGATTGAATTTAATCGCCTCCACCCAATCCCTGAATTCAAAGCTCGCGTAGCGCGGGATGCCTCCGTCCAGTTTTCCGCCGACCGTGTCCACTGACTTGACGCCCCCCAACGCGTCCGTCAACGTGACCCATAGGTAATGGGAGTCTTTTCCATCGAGTCGTTTGCCGAACTCATCCCGCGCCGCGGCGGCTCCCGGTTTGTCGGGATAGGTCTCCCAGAACCGTTTCCGCGCCGCGGCAATCGCGGCACTTTCTTCCTCGATAGCGACACGCATCTCGGCCATGGCCTTGGCCGCCTGCTCAGCGTAGGTGGTGCAGTTGGCAGGAGTAATAAAGTGATAGCGCGGATCGCATGGATTCGACCTCTGAGCCCCTGCCCCGGTGGCCCAGAGCATGGTAGCGCACAGCACCACGGCAAATGTCTTGATAGGGTTCATGATCGCCTCCCGGATCGAGCGTCACTTCAACACATGCTGGTAGGCACCCCGAGGTTCGTTGTGAAACCACTATTGATGCAGGCGGACTTTCGGTTCCTGAGTGCACCGGACAAGACCTCGCCGAGACTCATGTTCGCCAGTTTGTCTTCCGAGTCGGCAGCGAGAACATCCATCCCCAGCGTCACCGACGTCATGGCGAGGAGACTATATCCCAACTTCACCAAGCCCGCGCCAGAATCCTTCTGGGTGCGGCAGTGAAACTCGTGCTCCACGGTGAGGGGCGGTTGTGCTACCTGCCGTGTCCACTTCAACTGCCGGAATTCGTGGCCCCAGAGATCACGAAGCGTGGGCCCACCCGCGCACTCGGACTCTTTGAATTCCGAAGTCACTTCCAGTTTCGGTTCGACGTCGAGGTCCAGGATCAGGCCGGAATCCATCGGCATATCGGTGCGCATCGCGCGGGCGAAATCGGCATTTCCCTGTGTTTTCTCCTGGTCTGACCACGAGTGTGGTGGAAACGGCGTCGTGTCCACGGTGGTGATGGCATCGATCGTCTTCAGGCTATCGACAATACCCTGCGCAAACTGCTGGCGTAGCCTCGTTGCCGTTTCATCATTCAGGAGAACCCGCTGAAACTCGTTCGGCTCCAGGATGTAGGTAGCCCGCCAGACACTCGCCGGCGCCACGGACAACGCGTGAAACTTGCCGCTTCTCAGGACGGCGCCGCGCGCAAAGAACTGCAGCCTTAGGAAATAATCGTGACGGACGACCGGCTCGTCGAGGTTCGTGGTGCTGCGGCGCTCATGCGATAGCGTGACATCCAGCGCCACGGGCGAATTGGGACGTACCACAATTCCGCGATTGGCGAGCGCATTCTGAATCATGTCTCGCGCCTTCTCCACCGGCAGGTATTCATCCAGGACATCGCTTCCACCATGAAGCGTCAGCGAAGCCTGTTTGAGGGAATGCAGGAACTGCCTGGGCGTCATGTAGCGGGCTTGGGTGACGTCGGCAGCAGCCGAGACCGGGGAGGCCAAGAAGAACCACACGT
>Ga0209583_10000449_pt1 | contig 12745 bp, 6 predicted proteins | sample Str014_FD_187201 | JGI IMG/M metagenome (GOLD analysis project Ga0209583, IMG submission 187201) | Freshwater sediment microbial communities in response to fracking from Pennsylvania, USA - Straight Creek_MetaG_SC_2014 (SPAdes) (version 2) | ecosystem: Environmental > Aquatic > Freshwater >... | reverse complement strand
GCGATGCAGGCAATCTTGACCACATTGGAGCGGCGGATGAACGTGTTGAGGATGCAACCGACTTGCAGCACATCTTCGAAATTATAGACATCTTCGAGCAGGCGCGGCGCATGCGGCCAGCCTTTGCTGCCCCCCAGAATTTCGCGGTCCTGCACATTGGAATGATACCAGACGTTCCATTCATCGAACGAGATAGTGACATTATGCTTCGAACGCTTGTTGGCCTTGACCAGATTGATCGTGCTTTCAATCGTGGCAATATAAGTGTCCAATTTGTGGTTCAAAGCCAGATAGTTCGCCGTATTCTTGGCGCGGTTGGCAAAATACATATGCAGCGAAATATGATCGACGGACTCATACGTGTGTTCAAGAACCACACGCTCCCATTCCGGATAGGTTTTCATGTCGGAATTGGAAGAGCCGCAAACGATAAGCTCCAGTGACTTGTCAAAAGCTCTCAGCGTCTTGGCGGTTTCGCCTGCAAGCCTGCCATATTCAACCGCCGTTTTGTGGCCCACTTGCCAAGGGCCATCCATCTCATTGCCCAGGCACCACAGCTTCACATCAAAGGGATCGGCGCGGCCATTCTTCTTGCGCAAGTCGCCCCAATAGGAACCTGTGGGCCCGTTGACATATTCAACAAAGTTGCGCGCTTCGTCGAGGCCGCGTGAGCCCAGATTGATCGCCAGCATCATCTTGGTGTTCACGGTCTCGCACCAATCGGCAAATTCATGAATGCCCACCGCATTGCTTTCAGACGTGTGCCAGGCAAGATCGAGCCTCGTCGGTCGCTGCTCGCGCGGCCCAATACCGTCTTCCCAATTATAGGCTGAAACGAAATTGCCGCCGGGATAGCGCACATACGGAATGTTCAAATCCTTGACCAGCTTGGCCACGTCGCCGCGCATGCCGTGCTTGTCAGCCGTGGCATGGTCAGGCTCATGGATGCCGGTGTAAATGGCGCGGCCCAGATGCTCCAGAAAGGCGCTGTAAACTCGGTCATCGATCTTTGAAATCGCAAAGTCTTTATGCGCCGTGACGGTGGCTTTCATGCCGCTCTCCATTAATTCCAAAAATCCGGTTCATATCGGAAATATGGGTATGTATTGGTCAAAGGGGTACGCAGGTCAAGCAAAAACCAATGCACTCTAAGGCCGCTTGGTCAGCCGCAACACAATGTCCTGGTCATAATTGCCGAAGCCGCGACCAAAGATATTGATCCCGCCGCGATGCTTCGCTTCGTCTTTCACGCCGATGCGCAGGCGAATGGAGTGGTGCTTGTCGATGTCCAGTTCCTTCAGCGTCACGGGCGAAATCTTCATGCCATCAACGTAAGTGCCCTCGTCGGTCACGCGCCAGCTTTTCAGCTTGCCATATTGGCTGCCCTTCAGTTTCCACCAATGGGGTGTGTAAACCCCGCGCTTGTCACCAAAGTCACCCGGTGAAGTCCAGGTTCCGATGTCGATGCCGTTGACGGCCATGGTGATGTCAGAGGGCCAATCCGCCGCAGTCCCCGGTGCTTCTGATGAGAGCTCCAGCTGGAACTCCAGCGACTCAACCTGTCCGCTGCCTTGCCTGGCGTTGTTGGGAAACTGATATTCCAAAAATCCGCGCGTAAACCAGACAAGCCCCGCCAACATGCGGTCTGGATCAAGAAACGTGCCCGGCACATCAAGCAACCCGATGATCCCCTCGGTGGAACACAGCCCGCAAGGGGCCGAAACCTCGCAACTGGTATAAAGCCCAATCGGCATGGCCACTTCGATGGTATTGGCACTCAGCACATTGGTGTCATCTTCAAACATCACCAACACTTGATCAAATGACGAATGGCAAATCTTCTGGTTGCCCTTGCGCGCGCGCTGCGTTTCGGTGCGAATGAGGCCGGCATCCTCCAGAATTTGAATGTTCGAAGAGATGGTGGATTGCGGCAGGTTGAGCGTCGCCGCTATGTCATTCACATTCATGGCGCCCTTGGTATGCAGCAGCTTCAGCACTTTCACCCGCGCAGCAGAGGCAAAGGCTTTGAGCACTTCAAGATGCTCTTCGGGGTCAACCACCAGAAAATTGCGGCTCATGAATTATATAGCTCCAAACATCGATGCACAGGCTTTGTGTATCAGACTTTCGGGTGGGGTCAATTATCACTTGCCAAATATGGCGAAATGCATAGCCTGAATCCGATAATTGGATATGCATCTGTGAAAAATATGCTTTCCCTCGACGGGCAATGGGACCTTCGTCACGAATGTGATGGCACATGGCGCAAGGCCAATGTTCCGCTGCCATGGCAGGCGGAATTCCCTGACTTGCGCCATGCGTCAGGGAGCGCAATTTACCAGCGCCAGTTCCATGTGCCTGCCGATTGGGCAGGCCTCGAAATCTATCTGCACTTCGGCGCGGTCAGCTATTTCTGCGAAGTGAGCGTGAATGGCCAAAGGCTGGGCAGCCACGAAGGCGGCTATTTGCCCTTTGAGATCACTTTGCCCCCCGAAGTGTTGAAATCGGACAATGGGCTCGAAGTCTCTGTGTTGTTGCCAGACAGCGACAACAGCAGCGCCGGGGAATTTCCTTTTGCCGAAATCCCTCATGGCAAGCAAAGCTGGTATGGCCCCATCGGCGGCATCTGGCAGTCCGTCAGCCTCAAAGCCCGAAATAAGGCGCATATCAAACATTGTGACATCGTCGCCGATTTAAACTCTGGGCGCGTCGGCTTGAATGTGGAACTTTCCACTGCTGCACTGCACGGAAATATCGCCATTGCGATTTACGCACCTGATGGAACCGCCTCCGCAGCCCAAACGATTGCGGTCACTCAAAACCCAATGAACATTGAACTCGACGTTCAAGAGCCACTGGCTTGGTCACCAGATCACCCACATCTCTACACCGTCAAACTTGGGTTGCAGTCAGGTACGGCCAAGGTCGATGATGCGATCCAAACCTTCGGCTTCCGCAGCATTGAAACGCGCAACGGTCAAATCTTGCTCAACGGCAAGCCGCTCTATATGCGCGCAGCCCTTGATCAAGATTATTATCCGCAAGGCATCTGCACACCGCCGTCAATCGAATTTCTTGAAGACCAATTGCGCAAGGCCAAGGCCCTGGGCCTCAATCTCCTGCGCTGTCACATCAAGGTGCCTGATCCGCGTTACTATGAAGTGGCCGATCGCCTCGGCATGTTGATCTGGACTGAAATTCCAAACGTGGCAACTTTCACCGCAAATTCAGCGCGGCGGATGCACGAGACCATGCAAGGCATTTTGCGCCGCGATGGCAACCATCCTTCCATCATCATTTGGACTTTGATCAATGAAGATTGGGGTACGCGCCTTATTGAAGATGCAAGTCATCGTCACTGGCTGGCAGAGACTTATGATTGGTTGAAACAGCTTGATCCAACCCGCCTCGTCGTTGACAACTCCGCTTGCCATAACAACTTCCATGTGAAAACCGATATCAATGACTATCACTATTATCGCTCTATGCCCGAACGGCGCGAGGAATGGGATAAGCTGACCGAGGAATTCGCCGCAAGTGCCGATTGGACCTTCAGCCCCCACGGCGATGCGCAAAGAAAAGGTGATGAACCACTGGTTGTTTCAGAGTTTGGCGTCTGGGGCCTGCCCAATCCAAAGCAAATCGCGAACGCCGATGGCAGCGAACCCTGGTGGATGGAAACCGGCGGAACCTGGGGCGATGGCGTGGCTTATCCGCACGGTGTGCAAAACCGTTTTGCCAGCCACCACCTCGACAAAGTGTTCGGCAATTTCGATCAATTCATTGAGCAGGTGCAATGGTATCAATTCGCCAATCTCAAATATGAAATTGAATCGATGCGGGCGCGAAGCTCCATCATGGGCTATGTGATCACCGAACTCACCGATGTCCATTGGGAATCCAATGGCCTTCTCGACATGAACCGCAACCCGCGCGTTTTCCACGACAGGTTTGCGGACATCAATTCAGACATTGTGATCGTACCGAAAGTGCAGCGCTACTCAGGCTGGGCAGGGGAGAAGTTTGAGTTCGTTCTCGCCCTTGCGACGGGCAGCGCCACCATCCCGGAGAGCTGCACTTTGCATGTGACTTTGCCTGATGGCAAAGAACAGGTCTTGAAACCACCTGCAGTCAATGCTGTGGCGGTGCACGATCCCGGCACAATCCAGACAACGCTGCCGAACGCGCCTGAGAGCAAGATGTGCACGATTGAGCTGCACCTGATGCAGGGCAGCAAAACTTTGGCCCGCAATTCATTCGAGATTGCGGTTTACGCCAAACGCAATACATCGCGCCTTCCGACATTATCCACCAACGATGACAAAATCGCCGCTTTCGCCAAAGGGCTTGGATACAATATTGCAGAGCAGGGCAAGGCAGACATTCATGTCGCCCACGCCCTCAGCCCCGCAGACATAGCGTCCCTCCAGCAAGGCGCACGCTATCTGGTGCTGGCTGACGGCACTGCAAAGACTCACAAGAATCTCCGCACCGATGCCGCCATTCGCGAACAACCCTTCATGCCGATCTTCGACGTTGTTCCCGGCAATATTGGCGGGCCCGAAAGCCAGCTTCCCAACATCGTCCTGCATGAGCGCCATGGCACAATCTGGCGCGGCGACTGGATCGCCAGTTTCTCCTGGATCAAGCGTCACGCAGCTTTCGCCGCCATTCCCGGCGGGCCGATGCTTGATCTCTCCTTTGACCGTGTCGTGCCTTTTCACATGATGACGGGATTCAGGTCTTGGGAATTTGGTGGTGCCATTCACGCAGGCCTTGTGGTCGGTTGGGTGCATAAGCCGGCCGCCACCATCGCTGAGCGCCGCGTCGGCAAAGGCGGCTTTGTGGCCTCAACCTTCCGCCTGCTGCGCGATGCGCCGGGCGATGATCCTGTCGCTGCAGCGCTTTTTGACGCGTTGATCCAAACCACCATGCAATTGCCAATCGAACCGTGAAGGGCCAAATTCGCTAGTCCGCACTTTCATATCGTGTAATCTGATATATATCATACAATTGGTTGACAGTTGCAGCGCCTTTGATACAGTGAACCATGGCCAGCGAACGCCCGCCGTCCAGAAAAAACAATGTGGCGCAAGGGGCCAAGGGCCCAAAGGGAGGATCGAAGTGATTAAGAATTTGCTCAAAGCTGCACTGCTCTCGACCATGTTGTTCGCGACGGCAGCACAAGCCAAGGAAACCGTCGTCTGGTGGGATTTCCTCGGCGGTGGTGATGGCGTTCGTATGAAGCAGCTGATCGCTGACTTCAACAAGGAGAACGCCGATAAGATCGAAATTCAGCCGACAACTTTGGAATGGGGCGTGCCCTTCTACACCAAGGTGCAAACCTCCGCCGCAGTGGGCCAAGGCCCGGACATGATGACCTATCATCTCTCGCGCTTGCCATTGGGTGTCACCACCGGTGCGCTCAGTGAAATCACTACAGCCGATCTCGCCAGTGTGGGCCTCAAGGCCGCTGACTATGGCGATGCAAACTTTAAAGCGGGCCAAGTGGCTGGCAAGCAATATGCCGTGCCGTTCGATATTCACTCCGTCGTTCTCTACTACAACAAGGACATGCTCAAGAAAGCGGGTCTGCTCGGTGATGATGGCCTGCCCAAGGGCCTCGATGGCGCTGACAATTTCCATGCCGCTTTGGCCAAGTTGAAGGCCGGTGGCGCACAATATGGCGTCTCCATCCACTCCGCCGCGGGTGACTCGATGTGGCGCATTTTCTATTCGCTCTTCGGCCAAGAGGATGGAACATTCCTTAAAGATGGCAAGTTCCTCGATGGTGACAATCTTGACAAGGCCGTCAAGGCCACCGCCGTCATCCAGTCTTGGGTGAAGGATGGCTTGGCCCCTGCCTCAACAGAATATCCGGCCTCCATCGCGCTCTTCACCGGTGGCAAAGCCGCCATGCACATCAATGGTGTGTGGGAAGTGCCAACCATGACGGACTTGAAAGCCAAGGGCCAATTGTTCGATTGGGGTGCTGTGCAATTGCCAACCTTCTTTGCGCATCCTGCAACTTGGGCTGACTCACATTCTTTCGCCATTCCCAACAATGTCGGCAAGCCAATGACGGCGGAAAAGAAAAAGGCCGTGCTCGAAGTCATCGCCTGGATGAACAAGCACTCCACCTTCTGGGCAACGGCTGGCCATCTGCCTGCCTATAACGCCGCACGCAACAATGATGAGTTCAAGAAGATGCAGCCCAATGCCACTTATTCCAAGCTGGCGGATACGGCGGTGTTTGATCCAAGCTCAGTCTTGGCTGGCGTGGCTTCGCCCATCTATGACGCCGCAGGCAACTATCTGATGCCTGCGATCAATGGTGAAATGGAAGCCAAGGCTGCCATGGAAGGCATGCGTGATAATCTGCAAGGTCAAGTGAAATAGGTTTTCCCCCGAGAGGCAGTCGGTCAGCGTGCATCTTGTGCGCTGGCCGATTGCAGTTCATGGTGGTGCGGGGAGGGCGGTGATGGAGCAAAATCGGCGATCAGAAATCACAACGGCAGCGATTTTGATTTTGCCTTTCGTCATCATTTACGCCGTCCTCTTTATCTATCCCACCGTGCAAATGATCATCATGTCATTCACTGATGCGCCATTGATTGGTGCCGGGAATTGGGTTGGCATCAAGAACTATGCCAGACTTTTTCACGACAGGCTTTTCAGTGTAGCCGTATACAACACACTCTATTTCGTCTTGTTGAGCGTGATCCCATCAACACTCCTTGGCCTGGCGATTGCTTTAGGTGTAAACCGTTTGAAGGGCTGGTCGCAAAGCGCTGTATTGGCCGCCTTCTTTGTTCCCTATATTTTGCCAGTCACCGTTGTCTTCCGGATATGGCAATGGGCGTTGGACGGTCAATTCGGCATCTACCAACCGCTGTTCACCGGCTTCATCACCAACAACTCGTCGATCTATCGCTATATCCCGGCCTTCATGCCCGTGGTTGCGTTTGTGACGATCTGGTGGTTGGTCGGATTCAATGTACTGCTATTCATTGCCGGGCTGCGCAATATCTCAGCTGAAATCTATGATGCGGCTGAACTTGATGGCGCAACGCGTTGGCAACAGTTTTCGCGTATCACCTGGCCATTGATCTGGCCCGTCACAGTGCTGGTCGCCACGATCCAATTGATCCTGCAGCTCAAGATCTATGATCAGATCTATCTTTTTTCGGCAGGCGGCCGCTCTGATGCGACGCTCAGCATGGTGCAACTCATTTATCGCGCTGCATTCCAGCACAATGAAGGCGGCTATGGCGCCACAGTTGCATTGGTGTTGTTTTTCATCATTGTGTTGGCATCCATCGTGCAATTTCAACTGTTGAGGTGGCGGAACAATCAATGACAACAGTCAACGCTCCAACATCAAGTACAAAGTCAATAGGTCCGACAGGAAAGCTCCTCACGGCGCTCATCGTGGCAGGGGCGTTGTTTTGGCTTTTCCCGATTTACTGGGCGCTGGTCACCTCCTTCAAGCATGAGGAAGAGGTGGTTCAGACGGGTATTCACCTGTGGCCCGAACATTTCACCTTCGACAACTACAGCTTCGTTCTGTTCAATACAAAAATTGGCTTGTGGTACATGAACTCCCTAATCACATCGGCTGCGGTGACGGTCATTGTCTTGGTGATGGGTGCCATGGCCGCCTATGCCATATCGCAACTCAGTTTCCCCGGGCGGAAGATTTTGTGGTGGATGATCCTGGCCAGCTTCATGGTTCCCATTCCGGCTTTGATCATCAATCACTTTGTTTTGATGAGCCAGTTTGGCTTCATCAACACGTGGGAAGGCGTGATCCTTCCGCAACTTATCGCACCAGTCACCGTCATGATTTACAAGCAGTTCTTTGATGCTGTGCCCAAGGATTTTCGTGAGGCGGCGATTATTGATGGTGCCACAGAGTTGCAATTGTTGTGGCGGCTATATCTACCTATGAACTGGGGCATCACCACAGCGCTGGCCATCATTACGTTTATCGGTGCTTGGAATCAGTTTCTCTGGCCATTCCTTGTCACCACAACGGAACCGATGTTTAACGTAACCGTTGGCATCTATCAGGTGACAGACGCATTCGGTGTTAAATATGCACGTTGGTTGGCCACCGCAACCTTGGCTGCGCTGCCGGTTGCCATGCTTTATTTAATTTTCCAACGCCAAGTGACCCAGGCCATCATGTTGACGGCGGGCATCAAAGGCTGAGACCTATGCGAACAGGAACACCACATGGCATCATCGGTTGAGCTACAAAACGTCAGCAAGAGATTTGGTGCGGTTGAAGTCATCAGCGATCTCAGCTTGACGGTGGAAGAGGGCTCTTTTTGCGCGCTTCTCGGCTCGTCGGGTTGCGGAAAATCCACCTTGTTACGCATGATCGCGGGCCTCGAAGGCATTACCGAGGGCCGGGCGCTCATTGGGGGTACGGACGTCACGCACACGCCTCCCGCCAAACGCAAAGTGGCCATGGTGTTTCAGTCTTACGCGCTCTATCCGCATCTCACCGTGCGCGATAATATCTGCTTCAGCATGTCTCTGGCGGGTGAGCGCAAGGCCAAGCAGAATGAGCGCGCCGCGCAAGTCGCCAAGATGTTGCAGTTGGAAAGCCTGATGGAGCGCAGGCCTGCCCAACTGTCCGGCGGCCAGCGCCAACGCGTCGCCATTGGCCGGGCCTTGGTACGAAATCCCGAAGTTTTCCTTTTCGATGAACCCTTGTCGAACCTGGACGCACTCTTGCGCGTCCAAATGCGCCTGGAGCTTGCCAAGCTGCACAAGGAATTAAAGACGACGATGATCTACGTCACCCACGATCAAGTGGAAGCCATGACTCTGGCCGACAAGATCGTGGTCTTGGACAAAGGCAAAGTCAGCCAGGTGGGCCGCCCGCTGGAACTCTATAACGCACCCGCCAACCGCTTTGTGGCTTCCTTCATTGGTTCTCCAGCGATGAACTTTATCATAGCGGAAGTTATAAGTCGCAAAGGCAAGAGTATCCGTTTGGCACTCCCCGAAAATGGCCAACTCGAATTGCAAGCGTGCAATGACAGTGCTGGTCTGCAGGATGCCAAATTGGAAATTGGCATCAGGCCAGAGCATATCCATCTGGTGGCCCCAACCGACAAACGCGCCGCCATCAATGGAAGTGCCACAATTGTCGAACAACTCGGAAATACAACTTATGCCTATGTGGAAACTGCCGTCGGCCAGTTGATTGTGGAAGGCGAAGGTTCAACGCAGTTGAGTGCAGGCCAATCGGTCGGCCTCGAAATAGACGCCCAACATGCCCACCTGTTCGACGCCAACGGAAGCGTCGTATAAGTGATGCGGTGTCACGCTCTTGCGATCTGTCAGTCAATACCCGGCGTCATTTCAATGACAGCTTGCGTTGACTGCAAGAAATTATCCATACAATGATCTCGATGAGATTCAACTTGGCGCATGTTGAATTTCACCAAGGTGAATTCCATTCATTTCGCGGATGTCGGCTTAAAACGCAATTTCAACCGCGTTGACGTTTGGTGACCGAGCAATACTGTTGGATCAAATTTGTGCCCCCGTTTTCCCACCTTTCCCAATTGAGCTTTGCGCTGTCTCGTTGCAAATTAGCCAAGCCGAAAGTGTGAAAGAGTTGACTCGGAAGCCCCAACTCAGGCCCCCAGCGTTTCTGAACAGGAAAAATTCAAATGTGATCGTAAAGAAACAGGAATTGCTGACACGTTGCTTTAACCAGCAATAATGGCATTTCGGGCGTCACTGGAGACATTTAGAAAAGCGATGAGTTTACATTAGGTTAAATGGCGCGCCCGAAAGGTTTAGAACCTCTGACCCCTAGATTTGTAGTCCATGTTTGATCAAAACCATGAACTTCATGATTTTACCAAGAAATTCATGGAATCAATAGTTTACAACGCCTTTTAGAGGTAAAGTTTACTCAGAAATACATCAGAAATCTCCGCAATTTGCTGACATAGTGCTTACAGAGAAAAACTGGCGTTGGCGCAGATCAGCACCCACGGACTAACCAGACCCATTGCGCTCTATTCGCCGTTGAAGCCGCACCTGACGCCTCTAATCAAGCATCATCAAACTCGCATTGCCACCTGCTGCGGCGGTGTTGGTTGAAGTGGAAACTTCTTCCAACAAGAGATTGAGTGAAAATGGCTCCAAGCCATTTGCCGCCTGAGGCAGAACCAACGGGCCGGGGAGTGCAGCAAGAGTGGTGCATAAGGTTCGCACACGTTCCACATTCCCTTCAATCAACGCTCCTGAAATGCCCGTCTCAGCTCGCCAGTTTTCCGTCTTCACAAAACGCCGGGATGCAATCGCAGGCAAGCCTTGCAGTGATGACACTAATGCCGGAGCGGCATTAAATATGCCCGAGTTCCCTGTCGCCAGAACCGACGCAACTTGCATGAACAGTCCGTTGCGTGTCTCAGGCAGCAACAAAATCTTGCCTCTTGGATGAAGCGCGTAATGATTGGTTTCACCAACCGGGCCGGGGAACTCTGTTTCATAGCCAAACAAAGAACTCCGCGTCATCGCTTTGGCAGCGGCATGCTCTCCACTGTCGTTTAACCACTTCACAAATGCCACGAAGCCGGGATCAACCGAAGACTGATCCATCGGCAAAGCCGCAGGCGCATCCTGAACCAAACGTCCAAGATAAAGCGGCCCGCCCGCCTTTGGCCCGGTGCCCGAAAGCCCTCTGCCACCGAAAGGCTGCACACCCACAACAGCGCCGATCACATTGCGGTTGATATAGAGATTGCCTGTTTTGATGCGGTCGGTCACAAGCCGGATGGTTTCATCAAGCCGTGTGTGCAATCCAAAAGTGAGTCCGTAGCCCGTGGCATTGATGGCATCTATCAGCTTGCCCATGTCATCGCGTTTGAAACGAATGACATGCAGCACGGGGCCAAAAACTTCGCGGCCGAGTTCGGCAATGCTGTTGATCTCTATAAGTGTGGGCACCACAAAACTACCCGTCGCCAATTCCGCGGAAAGGGGAATCTGGAAAATGACACGGCCAATTTTTCGCATGCGTTCAATGTGGGCTTCGATGTTGGACGCTGCCTCCGCCGTGATCACGGGCCCCACATCAACCTTCAACGCATCGGTGTTGCCAATCTCCAATTCCTGCATAGCGCCCTTGATCATGGCGACAACGCGCTCGGCAATGTCGTCCTGCAAACATAAAAGCCGAAGTGCCGAACAGCGTTGCCCCGCACTGTCGAAGGCGGACGCGATGACATCAGCCACAACTTGTTCGGCCAAGGCCGAGGAATCCACAATCATGGCATTCTGCCCGCCGGTTTCGGCAATAAGCGGAATAGGTTTTCCTTTGGGTCCAAGTCGTTTGGCGAGTTCAGCCTGAATCAGCCTGGCAACTTCGGTTGATCCGGTGAACATCACGCCTTGCGTTTCAGGAGCCGCAACAAGGGCCGCGCCAATGTGCCCGTCTCCCGGCAGGAACTGCAACGCCGAATTGGGAACACCAGCGTTGTGGAGAATGGAAATCGCCCTGGCTGCAATGAGAGGCGTTTCCTCGGCAGGCTTGGCAATCACCGGATTTCCGGCAACCAGCGCCGCCGCAACTTGCCCCGTAAATATCGCCAGCGGAAAATTCCACGGTGATATGCAAACCACTGGGCCGAGCGGTTGGTTTTGCGGGGTCAAAGTGCGCCGCGCTTCCGCTGCATAATAGCGCAGAAAATCCACCGCTTCGCGCACTTCGCCCACGGCATTGGCCGCGGTCTTGCCCGCCTCGCGCATGATGAGCCCCATGAGGCTCATCATCTGATGTTCCATTGCTGAAGCAGCGCGCTCAAGGATTGCGGCGCGTTCAGCGACATCTACCACACACCAAGCGTTCGTATGTGCCGCTGCATGATGAGCGGCGCGAGAGACGTCCTCCGGAAGTGCCTCGGCAACACGTCCCACAATGTCGGAACGATCAGCAGGGTTGATCACCGCGCGGGAAGTCCGCTTCACTGCACCATCGGCCAGCACAGGCAAGGCCACATGCTGTGCTTCAGCCGTAGCGGCGAGAGCTTCCGCCAAGTGGCCCAACGCGATTTCATCTGAGAGATCGAGCCCTTTAGAATTCTGCCGGGTTGGCGCGAAAATTTGGTTGGGCAAAGCAATCTGCTCATGGCCAGCACCTGGCTTGACCATCAAGCGCACTTCATCAGCCGGATCCGTAACCAAATCAGTGACCGCCACTGCGGCATCGCCAATGCGATTGACGAAGGATGAGTTGGCTCCGTTCTCCAACAACCGTCGCACGAGATAGGCAAGCAGCGTTTCATGCGTTCCAACCGGTGCATAAATGCGGCATGGCCTCCCCAGTTTTTCTGGCCCAACCACTTCGTCGTAAAGTGACTCACCCATGCCATGCAGGCACTGGAACTCATAGTCTCCGACTTCGAATGCATTTCCTGCCATGTGATAGATTGAGGCGAAAGACTGCGCATTGTGAGTGGCGAATTGCGGAAACACATAGTCCTTTGCCGCCAGAAGTATTCGTGCACAGGCAAGATAGGAAACATCCGTATAGGCCTTGCGTGTGAAAACCGGAAAATTCTCTAGCCCATCGACCTGAGCACGCTTGATTTCAGCGTCCCAGTAAGCACCTTTCACCAGCCGCACCATGATGCGGCGATGGCTGCGCTTGGCGAGGTCAACAATATAGTCGAGAACGAAGGGACATCTTTTGCCATAGGCTTGCACCACAAAT
>Ga0209583_10000448_pt1 | contig 12763 bp, 13 predicted proteins | sample Str014_FD_187201 | JGI IMG/M metagenome (GOLD analysis project Ga0209583, IMG submission 187201) | Freshwater sediment microbial communities in response to fracking from Pennsylvania, USA - Straight Creek_MetaG_SC_2014 (SPAdes) (version 2) | ecosystem: Environmental > Aquatic > Freshwater >... | reverse complement strand
TCGGGGTTGTGCCGCACCGAAACCCCCTCGTTGCGAAAACTCCGGTTGATCTCGAACACCCGCTCGAAGCCCCCGACGATCAGGCGCTTGAGGTACAGCTCGGGCGCGATGCGCAGGAACATCTGCTGGTCGAGCGCGTTGTGGTGGGTGACGAACGGTTTCGCGTTCGCGCCGCCCGGGATCGGGTGCAGCATCGGCGTCTCCACTTCCATGAAGTGGTGCTCGACCATGAACTGGCGGATCGAACTCAGCGCCTTGCTGCGCGCCGCGAAACGCGCGCGCGCCTCGCCATCGGTGATCAGGTCGACATAGCGCTGGCGATACTTCTGCTCCTGATCGGCCATGCCGTGGAACTTGTCCGGCAGCGGGCGCAGGCTCTTGGTCAGCAGGCGCAGCGAACCGACCCGCACCGAGAGCTCGCCGGTCTTGGTCTTGAACAGCAGGCCCTCGGCGCCGACGATGTCGCCCAGGTCCCAGTGCCTGAACGCCGCATAGGCCGCGTCGCCCAGCGCGTCTCGTGTGATGAACAACTGGATCTGGCCCGAGCCGTCCTGCAAGGTACCGAAGCTCGCCTTGCCCATCACGCGCTTGAGCATCAGCCGGCCCGCGACGATCACCTTGACGTTCAGCGGCTCCAGCTCTTCGTTCTCCATGTCGCCGTGCAGGCGCAGCAGCTCGGCAGCGTGGTGTTTCGGCTTGAAGTCGTTCGGGAACGCGATGCCTTGCTGGCGGATGGCGGCGAGCTTCTCGCGGCGCTCGGTGATGAGCTGGTTTTCGTCGGACATGGCGGGCTTTCGATGGACGCGCGATTTTAGGGGGCGTGCCGCAGGGCCGACCGCACCCCATAAAATCGCGCGTTCGGCCCGCAACGGGCGCCGCTCCCCTTCCCATGCCAACACCCGCCGTGATCCTGAACCGCAAGCTGCGCTTCGCCGTGGTCGGCTGCGGCCGCATCGCGCAGAACCACTTCGCGGCCTTGAAACAGCACGCTGCGCGGGCCGAGCTGGTGGCGGTCTGCGACAACCACGCGGAGCGGCTCCAAGCTGCCGTCGCCTCGACCGGCGCCGCCGGCTTCGCCTCGCTCGATGCGATGCTCGCCGGGAGCGACGCCGACATCGTCGTGCTCGCCACGCCGAGCGGGCTGCATCCACGCCAGGCCGTCAAGATCGCACAAGCGGGCCGCCACGTGATGAGCGAAAAGCCGATGGCGACCAAGTGGGACGAAGGCGTGGAGATGGTGCATGCCTGCCGCGACGCCGGTGTCAAGCTGTTCGTCGTCAAGCAGAACCGGCTGAACGCGACGCTGCAGCTCGTCAAGCGCGCGGTCGAAGCCGGTCGTTTCGGGCGCCTCGCGATGGTCAACGTCAACGTCTTCTGGACGCGGCCGCAGGCTTACTACGACGCGGCGCCGTGGCGCGGTCGCTGGGACATGGACGGCGGCGCCTTCATGAACCAGGCGAGCCACTATGTCGACATGGTCGACTGGCTGGTCGGCCCGGTCGACAACGTGCACGCCTACACGGCCACGCTCGGCCGCGACATCGAGGCCGAAGACACCGGCGTGATGAGCCTTCGACTTCGCAGCGGGGCGCTGGCCTCGGTCAACGTCACGATGCTGACGCACAACAAGAACTTCGAGGGCAGCATCACGCTGCTCGGCGAACGCGGCACCGTGCGCGTCGGCGGCGTGGCGGTCAACAAGATCGAGCACTGGGAGTTCGATTCGACCCATGCCGACGACGCGAAGGTCGCAAGCGCGAGCTACGGTGTCGAGAGCGTCTACGGGCCGGGTCATCCGCTCTACTACGACAACGTGATCACCACCCTGCGGGGCGAGGCGAACGCGGCGGTCGACGGCTACGAAGGGCTTCGCTCGCTCGAGGTGCTGATCGCGGCCTACCGCTCGGCGCGCGACGGCGTGCGGGTCGGCCTGCCGTTGGTCTTCTGATGATCCACGCTTCCGCGATCGTCGACGAAGGTGCGCAGCTCGGCGCAGGCACCCATGTCTGGCACTTCACCCACGTGTCTGCCGGTGCGCGCATCGGCGCCGGTTGCTCGTTGGGGCAGGGCGTGTTCGTCGCCAACGACGTGATCATCGGTGACAACGTGAAGATCCAGAACAACGTCTCGGTGTTCGACGCCGTCACGCTCGAAGACGACGTGTTCTGCGGCCCGAGCATGGTGTTCACGAACGTGCACAACCCGCGCTCGGCGGTGCCGCGCAAGGCCGAGTACCGCAAGACGCTCGTGAAGTGTGGCGCCACGCTTGGTGCCAACTGCACGATCGTCTGCGGCACGACGATCGGGCGCCACGCCTTCGTCGGCGCGGGCGCCGTGGTGAGCCGCGACGTGGCCGATTTCGCGCTCGTCGTCGGCGTGCCGGCCAGGCGCATCGGCTGGGTCAGCCGGCACGGCGAGCGGCTTGAGTTCGCGGACGATTTCGCGGTGTGCCCGGCGACCGGCGAGCGCTACGTGCTGCGCGACGGCGCGTGCGCGATGGCGGCATCGGCATGAGTGCCGTGCTCGACTTCATCGACCTGAAGAGCCAGTACGCGGCGTTGAAAGACAGCATCGGCGAACGCATGCAGCGCGTGCTCGATCACGGCCAGTACATCATGGGCCCCGAGGTCGCCGAGCTCGAAGCCCGGCTCGCGGCGTACACGGGCGCGAAGCACTGCGTGACGGTCGCCAGCGGCACCGAGGCCTTGCTGATCGCGCTGATGGCGCTCGACCTGCAGCCCGGCGACGAGGTCGTCACGACGCCGTTCACCTTCGCGGCCACCGCCGAGATGATCGTGCTGCTCGGCGGCGTGCCGGTGTTCGCCGACATCGAGCCCGACACCTGCAACATCGACGCCTCGCAGATCGAAGCGAAGATCACGAAACGCACGCGCGCGCTCATGCCGGTGAGCCTCTACGGCCAGTGCGCCGACATGGACGCGATCAACGCGGTCGCCGAACGACATGGCCTGCCGGTGATCGAGGACGCCGCGCAGAGCTTCGGCGCCACCTACCGGGGCCGCAAGAGCTGCAACCTCGGCACCATCGGTTGCACCAGCTTCTTCCCGAGCAAGCCGCTCGGCTGCTACGGCGACGGCGGCGCGCTGTTCACGAACGACGACGCAATCGCCCAGGCCGCGCGCGAGATCCGCGTGCACGGCCAGAGCGCGCGCTACACGCACACGCGGGTCGGTGTCGGCGGGCGGATGGACACCCTGCAGTGCGCCGTCGTGCTCGCGAAGCTCGAACGTTTCGAGTGGGAGATCGCGCAGCGCGTGGCACTCGGCGAACGCTATCGCATGCTGCTGGCCGGCGTGCCCGGTGTCGACCTGCTCGCGGTGCGCGCCGACCGCGATTGCGTGTGGGCGCAGTACACCGTGTTCCTCGACGCGAACCTCGACCGCGTCGCGGTGCAGGCAGCCCTGAAGGCGCAAGGCATCCCGACGGCCGTGCACTACCCGAAGCCGGTGCACCACCAGCCCGCCTACGCCGCGTTGTGCTGCCCCGACTGCTGCCCCACCAGCGTGGCAGCGAGCGCCCGCGTGATGAGCCTGCCGATGAGCGCCGACCTGTCGCACGCGCAGCAGGATCGCGTCGCCTCCGCCTTGCGCGCGGTTCTGGCGCGATGAGCGTCGGCGCAGACCGAGACCCGGCCGCCGTCGACTACTCGGCCCTCTACGACGAGCACCCCGAGTACGTCGCGCGCCGCGCAGCCGGGTCGATCGCGCAGGCGCAGGTCGACATCGAGGTGCGGCTCTTCAAGTTGCCCGGGCTCATGAGCGTATGGCCGAGGGGTCGGTCGATGCACCGCGTGCTCGAGATCGGTTGCGCCACGGGCGAGCTGATCGCCGCGATGCCGGCAGCGCAGCGCGTCGGGCTCGACATCTCGGCCGCCAACATCGCCGCGGCGCGCATGCGCTTTCCGGAAGTCGAGTTCCACTGCGGCGACTTCCGGGATGCGGGCCTCGCCGGTTTCGACGCCGTCGTGCTGAGCGACGTGCTCGAGCACGTGCCCGACGACGCGGCGTTCCTGCGCGATGCCGCGCAGCTCGGCGAGCGCGTGCTCGTGAACCTGCCGCTCGAAGACAACTGGCTCAACGACCGCCGCGCCTACGGGCCGCACGACGTGTCGGGCCACTTGCGTCGCTACTCGCTGGCCGAAGGTCTCGCGTTGATCGACCGCGCGGGTCTCGAACTGCTGACGCACGCGCAAGTCTGGATCCACGAGACGCCCGCCGACGCCGCCCGGCGCGCGCTGCGCCGCGAGCGCCTCGGCACCGAGCAGGCCGGCGCGCTGCCGGTGCGCTGGGCCAAGCGGCTGGTGTTCGCGGCGGCCACGGCGGTTCCGCCGTTCGGCCGCCGCCTGTTCGCGTCCAACCTGTTCGCCGCAGCGCGGCGGCGGGCCGCACGGTGAGCTTGAGGCGGCAGCTGCTGGTCTCGTTCGGGCTGCAGGGCGCGGGCGCGGCGGCGGTGCTGCTCGCCACGCTGCTGCTGGGCGCGCGGCTCGGGCCCGAGGTGCAGGGTGGCTTCAGCCGCGTCAAGGCCGAGGTCGAGTTCGTCGCCGCATTCGCGATGTTCGGGCTGCCGCAGGCGTTGTTCTTTCATGTCAAGTCGGGCGCGATGAGTGAGCACGTGGCGCTGCGCTGGGCACTCGGCTGTGCGCTGTTCGCGCTGCCTGTCGGTGCGCTGTATTCGGCCTGGCATCACGAGAGCGGATCGGCGCTGGTGCTGACGAGCGCGGCCGTGGCCGCCGCCGTCGCGCACGGCCAGTTGCGCGCACTGCTGCTGGTGCACGAACGCGTCGCGTGGTTCAACGTGCTGACGGCCGTGCCGCAGGTGCTGGTGCTGGTCGGCGTGATGCAGGTGCTCGTGCTCGGCACCGCCGACGCGGCGCGCTGGCTGCTGTTGTTCGCGCTCGCCTACGCGGCTGCCGCGTCGATCGCGTGGTGGCGCCTGCGTGCGGCGCCCGGTGCGGGCTCTGTGTCGAACGTGGGCTGGCGTGCGCTGGGCCACTACGGCCTCGCCGCCTGGCTCAGCGCGGCACTGGTCACCGCGGCCATCCTGCTGGCGCAGCGCTGGGTCGAAGCGGCGCAGGGCCGCGTTGCGTTGGGTCAGTTCACGATGGCGATGACGCTGGTGCAGGTGCCGCTCACGCCGGTCAGCTACGCCGCGCCGCTGCTGCTGCGGCGCTGGATGGAGCAGCCCGGCGCAGCCGCGTCGCGTCGCGTCGCGCTGCTCGTGTTCGGCGCGCTGCTCGCCATTGCCGCGCTGGCGGCCGCCGCGGCTGGCGCCTGGCCGGATCTCGGGCTCGGTGCCGCCTACACGGGCACGACGAGCGCGCTGGCGGTGCTGCTCGCGGGCGGCGCTGCCGAGGCCGCGTCACGGGTGCTCACGGTGCAGGCGAGCGCGAGCGGCCGGCCGTGGATCGGCGTGCGGGCCGAGGCGGCGCGCTGGGCCGTGTTGGCGATCGGCTGGTGGGTGCTCGACGCGCCAACGCTGCTGTCGGTGTGTGCGGTGTGGGCCATCGGCGCGTGGGCCGCGGCGTTCGTGTTCGTCGGCTTCGCTCGAGCCGAGGCCAACGAGGTCGCCGCATGATGCGCATCGCGCTGCTCGGCCCGGCCAACTCGATCCATCTGCAGCGTTGGGCGCACGCGCTGGCGGGCCGCGGGCATGCGGTCGGCGTGTTCACGCAACATCCCTGCGATCGGGCGTTGCTGCCTGGCGCTGCGGATGTCTTCGTGCTGCCGCGGCGCGGTGCACTCGGCTATTTCACGAACGCCTGGCGTTTGCGCACGTTGTTGCGGCGCTGGCGCCCCGAGGTCGTCAACGCGCACTACGCCAGCGGCTACGGCACGACCGCGGCGCTCTGCGGCGTTCGGCCGGTGCTGCTGTCGGTGTGGGGCAGCGATGTCCACGACTTTCCGTACGAGAGCGCGTTGAAGGCGCGCCTGATCCGCAGCAACCTGCGTCGCGCGACCAGCATCGCGAGCACCAGCCATGCGATGGCGCGCCAGGTTCTGCGCTTGACGCCGGAGCGCCGCGAAGTGGCCGTGACGCCGTTCGGCGTCGATCTCGCGCGGTTCGCGCCGATGCCGCGCGCCGATCACCCGCTCACGCTCGGCACCGTCAAGTCGCTGGCACCGAAGTACGGCGTCGACCTGCTGCTGCGCGCCTTCGCCGCGCTCGTCATCGACGCCGAGGTGCGGGCACTGGCGCCCGACTGCCGCCTGCTCGTCGTCGGCGACGGGCCGCAACGCGCCGCTCTGGAAGCGCTGGCGATCGAACTCGGCATCGCGCCGCGCACCGAGTTCGCCGGCGCGGTCGCGCATGCCGACGTGCCCGCCTGGTTGAACCGCCTCCACATCTACGCGGCGCCGAGCCGGCTCGACAGCGAGAGCTTCGGTGTCGCCGTGATCGAGGCGAGTGCCTGCGCGCTGCCGGTGGTCGTCAGCGATGTCGGCGGCTTGCCCGAGGTGGTTCGCGACGGCGAAACCGGCTTGATCGTGCCGCGCGACGACGTGCCCGCACTGCAGGCCGCGCTGAAGCGCCTGGCGGTCGACCCCGCACTGCGCGAGCGGCTCGGGCGCGCGGGTCGCCAGCATGTCGAGCGCGAATACGAATGGGGTCGTTGCGTGGACGTGATGGAGCGTTGCCTGCAAGGCGTTGCGCAGGTCGGAGCCGCGGCGTGAAGAACGCGTCGCAATGGAAGCCGAGCAAGTTCGAGCTGCGCCGCGGCCGGTGGCGCGGCGCGCGCGACCCGCGCGAACTGGGCATCGGCTCGCGCCTGATCAGCGATCTCGTCGCGCGGCTGTACGAGAGGCACCTGCCAGCGCACGCGCGCGGCGCGCTGCTCGACCTGGGCTGCGGCAAGGTGCCGCTCTATGCGATCTACGCGCCGCATGTCGATGCGGTCACCTGCGTCGACTGGGCGCCCGGCGAACACATCGACCTGGCCTGCGATCTCTCGCAACCGCTGCCATTCGGCGATGCGCGATTCGACACCATCGTTCTCTCCGACGTGCTCGAGCACATGCCCGACCCCGAACTGGTCTGGCGCGAGATGACGCGCGTGCTGCGACCCGGGGGCAAGGTCGTGATGAACGTGCCGTTCTACTACTCGGTGCATGCGCATCCGCACGACTACTACCGCTACACGAGCTTCGCGCTCGAACGCTTCGTGCGCATCAACGGGCTCGAGCTCGTCGAGCTGCTGCCGGTCGGCGGCCTGCTCGAAATCTTCGCCGATCTGTGCGCGAAATCCTTTTCCAAGCTGCCGCTGATCGGGCCGCCGCTGGCGATGGCGATTCAGTTCTTCGCCGGTGCGTTCGGTCGCACGACACCGGGGGCACGCGTGGCGCGGGTGTCGAGTCGGCATTTTCCGTTCGGCTATTTCATGATCGCGCAGCGACCGAACGCACTGCCGCCGCCACCGTGAACATCCTGCTGATCAACCACTACGCCGGCTCGCCGCGCGACGGCATGGAGTACCGACCGTACTACCTGGCGCGCGAGTGGGTACGGGCCGGGCACCGGGTGCAGATCGTCGCCGCCGCTTACTCACATGTGCGCAGTCGCCAGCCATCGATGCCGGGCGGCTCGCAGGCGCTCGACGAGGTCGTCGACGGCATCGCGTACCGCTGGCTGCCGGCGCCGGGCTACGTCGGCAACGGTGTCGGTCGCGTCAGGAACATCTGGGCGTTTCTGAGCCGCCTGTGGCGCGATGCCAAAGCCTTGGCCAGCGCGTTCCGGCCCGACGTGGTGATCGCCTCCAGCACCTACCCGATGGACATCTGGGTCGCGCGCCGCATCGCCCGCTTCGCGCGCGCGAAGCTCGTCTACGAGGTGCACGACCTGTGGCCGGCTTCGCCGGTCGAGCTGTCGGGCATGTCGCCGCGGCATCCGTTCATCGTGATGTGCCAGAAGGCCGAGAACGATGCCTATCGCGATGCCGACGTGGTCGTCTCGATGCTGCCGAAGGTGGCCGAGCACATGAAGGCGCACGGCCTCGACCTGCGCAAGCTGCACATCGTGCCGAACGGCATTGCGATGGACGAGTGGGAGGGCGAACCGGCGCGACTGGCGCCCGCGTTGGCCGCAAGACTCGCGGCTTTGAAGGCCGCGGGCCGGACGATCATCGGCTATGCCGGCTCGCATGGCCTGCCCAACGCGCTCGATGTGCTGCTCGACGCGGCGTCCTTGTTGAAAGACGCCGCGATCGGCTTCGTGCTCGTCGGCGATGGTCACGAGAAGGCGCGGCTCGCACAGCGAGTGCGCGACGAAGGGCTCGCGAACGTGCTGATGCTGCCGCCGACCCCGAAGGCGCAGATTCCCGCGCTGCTCGCCGCATTCGACATCGCCTACATCGGCTGGCAGCGCGTGCCGATCTACCGCTTCGGCATCGCGCCGAACAAGCTCATGGATTACATGATGGCCGGCCGCGCAGTGCTGCATTCGGTCGAGGCGGGCAACGACCCGGTGGCCGAGGCGGGGTGCGGGTTGACGGTCGCGCCCGAATCGCCCGCGGCGGTCGCCGAAGGCTTGCTCGGGCTCGCCGCCCGCACGCCCGACGAGCGCGCCGCGATGGGTGCGCGCGGCCGCGCCTTCGTGATCGCGCACCACAGCTACCGAGTGCTGGCGCAGCGCTTCATCGACGCGGTGGCTGCGCGATGACCGACCGCCGTGAGACCGACGCCGTCGCCGAGCGCTACGCGCGGCGCGCCTCGACCGACCGCTACAGCCTGCTCAAGCCCGACGTGTGGCACACGTTGCAGGAGCGGCAACGAGCGATGCTCACGCTCTTCGCGCGCCTCGGCTGGCGCGATCTCGGCAGCAAGCGCCTGCTCGAAGTCGGCTGCGGCGGCGGTGCCAATTTGCTCGAACTGCTGCGGCTCGGCTTCGCACCCGAGCACCTCACCGGCGCCGAGCTGCTGCCCGAACGCTGCGAGCAGGCACGTCGCGTGTTGCCGCAGGGCGTGACGCTGCATGCGGGCGACGCGCTGCAACTCGATTTGCCCGCTGCGTCGCAAGACGTGGTGCTCGCCTCGACCGTGTTCTCATCGCTGCTCGATGACGCGTTCCAGCAGCGCCTGGCAGACGCGATGTGGCGCTGGGCCCGGCCCGGTGGTGGTGTGCTCTGGTACGACTTCACCGTGAACAACCCGCGCAACCCCGACGTCCGCGGCGTGCCGCTGGCGCGCGTGCGGGAGCTGTTCCCCGAAGGCGAATTGCGAGCCCGCCGCCTCACGCTCGCGCCGCCGATCGCGCGCGTGGTGACCCGCGTGCATCCCGCCCTCTACACTCTGTTCAACACCGTTCCGCTGCTGCGCACCCATGTGCTCGCGTGGATCGCCAAAGCCTGAGCGGATAGAATTGCGCATCACTGCATCAAGCTGCTTGATGCAGTGATGCAAAACCTCGGGAAGCACCCACCATGCGAACCACGCTCGACATCGACGACGACCTGCTGACCGCCGCCAAGGAGCTCGCACGCCGTGAAGGCGCAACCGCCGGCCAGGTCGTCTCTCGGTTGCTGCGCCACTCGTTGACGGGCGCGCCCGCGCTCGCGGCGTCGAGCCGGGTGCCACCCAAGGCAGTCGCCGGATTCGTGCCGTTCCCGCCGCGGCCCGGTGTCGTGGCGACGAACGCACAGGTCGATGCCTTGCGCGACGCAGAAGGCGTCTGAGCCGCGACACCCACATGCGCGCGCTGCTCGACGTCAATGTGCTCGTGGCGCTGCTCGACGGTGGCCACCTGCACCACCGCGCGGCCACCGAGTGGCTGGCGGCGCATCAGCGCTCAGGCTGGGCGTCTTGCCCGCTGACGCAAAACGGCTGTGTGCGGGTCCTGTCGTTGACGAGTTACCCCAACGCGCAGCCGCCGGGCGCCGTCGCGGCCCGGCTGGCGGTGGCGTTGAGCGGCGAGCACCACGAGTTCTGGCCGGATTCCCTGAGTCTGCTGGAGCCGGGCCGGCTGGCCTGGGAGCAAGTGCTCGGTTCGCGTCAGGTGACCGACGCCTACCTGCTCGCGCTGGCGGTGCGGCACGGCGGCCGGCTTGTCACTTTCGACCGTGGCGTCTCGGTCGGGGCGGTGCCGGGTGCCACCAAGCGGCACCTTGTGACGCTCGCCTGAACAGGCGCCAGAAAGACCTACCATGAACGCCTCATCGACTCCTTTCCTGCCCTTCGCCCTGCCCGAGATCGGCGAGGACGAGATCGCCGAAGTCGTCGACACGCTGCGCTCGGGCTGGGTCACGACCGGGCCGAAGGCGAAGCGCTTCGAGGACGATTTCGGCGCGTCTCTGGGCGACGCGTCGTTGCATTGCATGGCCGTCAATTCGGCCACCGCCGGGCTGCACCTCGCGCTCGAAGCGCTGGGCATCGGCCCCGGCGACGAGGTCATCACGACCACGCACACCTTCACCGCGACCGCCGAGGTGGTGCGCTATCTGGGTGCCGACGTCGTGCTGGTCGACATCGATCCGGTCACCTTGTGCATCGACCCGCGGCTCGTCGAAGCCGCGATCACGCCGCGTACCAAGGCGATCATGCCGGTCCACTTCGGTGGCCTCGCGGCCGACATGCCGGCCCTGCTCGACATCGCCACGCGCCACGGCCTGGGGGTCGTCGAGGATGCCGCGCACGCGTTGCCGACGACCAGCGGCGGCGCACTCGTCGGCACGCTGGGTTCGGACGCGACCGTCTTCAGCTTCTACGCCAACAAGACCATCACGACCGGCGAGGGCGGCATGGTCGTCACGCGCGATGCCGAGCTCGCCAAACGCGTCCGCACGATGCGCCTGCACGGCATGAGCCGCGACGCGTTCGATCGCTTCACCGCGAAGGTGCCGAGCTGGTACTACGAGATCGTGGCACCCGGCTTCAAGTACAACCTGACCGACATCGCCGCGGCGATGGGCATCCACCAGCTGAAGCGCGCCCGCGCCTTCCACGCGCGCCGCGCCGAGATTGCGCAGGCGTATCACGCAGCCTTCGCCGACCTGCCGCTGATCGTGCCGCCCGACGCGCCTGCAGGCGACCTGCACGCGTGGCACCTGTACCCGCTGCGCACGAGCGACGCGGCGCGGGTCGGCCGCGATGCGCTGATCGAGCAGCTCTTCGCAGCCGGCATCGGCTGCAGCGTGCACTACATCCCGCTGCACCTGCAGCCCTACTGGCGCGATCGCTACGCGCTGCGCGCCGAGCAGTTCCCGCACAGCCAGCGCGCCTACGAGCGCATGCTGAGCCTGCCGATCTACACACGCATGAGCGACGCCGATGTGCAGCGCGTCGCCGGTGCCGTGCGGCGCGCGCTCGGCTGACCGTGCACGATGGCCAAGCGCCTGTTCGATCTGATCTGCGCGGGTGCCGGCGTGCTGTTGCTTTCGCCGCTGCTGCTCGGCATCGCGCTGTGGATCAAGCTCGACTCGCACGGGCCGGTGTTCTTCCGGCAGCAGCGCGTCGGGCGCTTCGGCGTGCCGTTCGCGATCCACAAGTTCCGCACGATGCGTGAGGATGCACCAACGCTCGGGCCGCAACTCACGGTCGGCGCCGACCCGCGCATCACGCGCGCCGGGCGGGTGCTGCGGGCGGCCAAGCTCGACGAACTGCCGCAGTTGCTCGACGTGATCGCCGGCACGATGAGCCTCGTCGGCCCGCGCCCGGAAGTGCCGCGCTACGTGGCGATGTACCCGCCCGCGCTGCGCGACAAGGTGCTTTCGGTACGGCCCGGCATCACCGACCCGGCCTCGATCGAATACCGCGACGAGAGCGCGTTGCTCGCGTGCGCAACCGACCCCGAGCGCGTCTACATCGAGCAGGTGATGCCGGTGAAGCTGCGCCTCGCGGAGCAGTACGTCGACCAGCGTTCGCTGCTCGGCGATCTGCGGCTGATCGGCGCCACCTTGCGCGCATTGTGGGCACGTTGATGCACGAGGCTTCGTCGTCGTCGCGGCCGTCGTTCTGGCATCGGCTCGATCGTGCGCTGGCGCGGGTGCGGCTGCATCGCCGGCCGCTCTCGCTGCTGATCGACGGGCTCGTGATCGCGTTGTGCTGGAACGCGACCTACCTGTTCCGCCTCGGCTTCGAACGCTGGCTGCACGCGCGGCCGAGCTACGACGGTTGGGTGCTGCTCGGCGTGGTCGCGGGTTACCTGAGCGTCTTCTGGCTCGCGGGCATCCCCCGCGGCATGTGGCGCTTCTCCGGCTTCGGCGAGGTCAAGCGCCTGACGCTGGCCTGCACGGCCAGCGGGCTGCTGTGCGCGGTCGCGGTTCTGATGGCTCAGCTCACGCAGGTGCCGCGCGCGGTGCTCGCGCTGCACCCGTTCGTCAGCCTGATCGGCCTGTGCATGGTGCGCGTGGCCTACCGCATGCTGTACGAACACGCGCGTTCCCAGATCACGGGCAGCGACACAGAGGTGCGCCGCGCGATCGTGATGGGCGCCGGCGAGGCCGCCAAGCGGCTGCTCTCGACCATCCACCAGCAGGGCTGGATCGTGCTCGGCCTGCTCGACGACGACCCCGCCAAGCGCGGCGCCCGCATCGGCGATGTGCCGGTGCTGGGGCCGCTCGCCGAGGTGGCGAAGCTCGGGCTGCTGACCGAAGCGACGCACATCATCGTCGCGCTCCCGGGCGCCACTGCCAAGCAGCGCCGCAAGGCGATCGAGCTCGCGGCCGGCACCGAGCTGCCGGTGCTGACCGTGCCCTCGGTCAGCGAGCTGCAGGATGGCAGCGCGCGCATCGAGCGCGTGCGCAGCATCGAGCCCGAAG
>Ga0209583_10000447_pt1 | contig 12787 bp, 17 predicted proteins | sample Str014_FD_187201 | JGI IMG/M metagenome (GOLD analysis project Ga0209583, IMG submission 187201) | Freshwater sediment microbial communities in response to fracking from Pennsylvania, USA - Straight Creek_MetaG_SC_2014 (SPAdes) (version 2) | ecosystem: Environmental > Aquatic > Freshwater >... | reverse complement strand
TTCGGCATCCAGCAGACGGCGGAGTTCATCGCGGCCAAGGTCACCATCCCCGCGATGGTAGCACCCTACGCGTCGCAGCTCGAAACCATGACGGGCATGCCGATGCCGCAATTGCTGGCGCTTTCGGCCGGAGGGTTCGAGGTCATCGCGGGCCTGATGATTGCGCTGAATTTCGGCGCGAGGTTTTTTGCGATGCTTCTGATTCTGTTCGTGATCGCCACGACTTACTATTTCCACGATTTCTGGAATCAGCCATCGCCCGAAAATGCCAAGACGCTGATCGATGCCCTGAAAAATCTTTCGATCATCGGGGCGCTCTTCATGATCGCCGGGTATGGCCGGCGGGAGCGGCCTGAGGAATCCAATTACAGGGATGTCTAGGCGCGGCGCCGCCAGGGCGTGACGCGGACATCGTTAGCGGGGTCGAGAATTTGCGCCGGGCCGGCGTGGAGACCATGTGACGCCAGAACCTGCTGCGGCGACCGCTGCGGCACGCCGGGGAAAACCGGCTCTCCGTCCGCCAGCCTGACGCGGGGCGCTTCCGATAGCCAGAACGTCTCGTAGCGGTCCATGAACATGCCGAATACGCCGGGTCCGCCGATGATCGCTACTGGCCCGGCGCCTACGCTGGCATGGTCGCAGGCTGCCTCGAACGATGCACCCGCGGGATTCCAAAGCGTTGCGTTGGGATTTGCGGGATCGGGGGCGATCGCACTGGTCCTGCGGGTCAGGATGACCCGCTTGCGGCGCGGCGAGTTCGGCTGCTCCTCATACGAGTTGCGCCCGTGCACGATCAGGGCGGAACGGTCAAGCGCGGCGGCAAAGAACCGCTGGTCACCCGCGAACTTCAGCGCTTCCGGCATCACATTGTCGGCGTTCGCCAGCATCCCGTCCGCCGAGACGATGACGTAACCCTCGATCTGGAGCGCCGGCACGGCTATGTCGCGCGTCCGTTCTATTCCGAAATCGTCTGCACGACGCTCGAGACCGGGCGCGAACTCACCGTCGGCAGTTTCAGTTCCTTGACGATATCCTCGTCATACTGCGCGATGGTCTGGACCGGCGCCTTCGCCCGCATCGCAACCACCTTGTAGCCGCCGGCCTTGAGCTTCTTCAGGAGCTCGGGCAAGGCCTCGGCTGTGTGCTTCTGGAAATCGTGCATCAGGATGATGCCCTTGCCGAGCTTGTCGACCTTTCGCATCACTGTGTCGATCACGGTCTGCGGCTTGCTGGCCTTGAAGTCGAAGGAGTCCAGGTCGCATGAGAAAATCGCGATGTTGCGGGTGCCGAGATAGGTGACCATTTCAGGCGGATGCTGCAGGGCAGGGAAGCGGAAGAACGACGCCGGCGCAGCACCGCCCAGTGCCCATTTCACGGCACTGAATCCTTTCTCGATTTCATCCTTGCGCTGCTGCTCGTTCAGCTTCTTGTTCACCAGCGCGGCATGCGACCAGGTGTGCGATCCGACGGTATGGCCGGCCGCGAGTACCTGCTTGAGGATCTCCGGATAGTAGGTGGCGTGCTTGCCGATCGGGAAGAAGATGCCGGTCGTGCATTCCTCGGCGAGCGTCTTGAGCACCGATGGGGTGTTCACCGGCCACGGGCCGTCGTCGAAGGTGAGCACGACTTCGTGGTCGCGCAGGAAGTCCAGTTCCTTGAAATGCTCGAAACCGAAACCCGGACCGCCCGTAGTGTCGATCTCCACGGTACGGCCGATGCCCAGCGCGTTCGGATTGGCGCAGGCGGGTCGCGCGGGGGCCGGCGCCGCAACAGGTACGGCCGGTGGCACGGCCTGTGGTGCGGCGACCTGAGGAGGTGTGGTGCCCTTGGCAGGCGGCGTTTGCGACCATGCCGCGCCCGGCGACAGCAGCGAAACCGCACCTAAAAAGATCAAGCCTGCCGCGATACGCATGTTGTCTTTCCTTAAACTGATCCCGAAGCGGATCCCATTCCGACACCGGATTTGACCTTCGCCCGAGCCGCTTCCCGTCCATGGGGATGATACCCTAGTTGGGCTGGCGTAGCCAAGGCAACGACGCGTTGTCTGCGCCTGAAGATTTCTGCTGGAACAGGTAATTCGGCAGGCCAAGCCCCTTTTGCAGCGACGCTATTCCCGGTGTGGGCATGAGTGGGAACTTCGTTCCCATGCAGCCCTGCGGGTTGCAAAAGGCTTGGGGTCAAGGCTTGGGGTCAAGGCTTGCTGTCAGGAGTCGGCCAGCGCCCGGGCAACGGCGGTTTTCACCCGTGTATCTGCCGGCTCGACGGATTCCGGGAATACGTCCGCGATGTAGCCGTCGCGGCTGATCAGGTATTTGTGGAAATTCCAGCGCGGCACGTCCCTGGGCCGTGCCTCGGCAGCCCATTTGTAGAACGGATGCGCATGTGGTCCCTTGACGATGGCTTTTGCCGCGATAGGAAAGGTGACGCCATATTGGTGCTGCGCGGTCTGCGCAATTTCAGTGACGCCGCCGGGTTCTTGTCCGCCGAAATCGTTGGAGGGAACGCCGATGATCATCAGTCCGCGATCGCGAAACCCGCTCCACAATTCCTGCAACCCGGCATATTGCGGGGTGAAGCCGCACAGTGAGGCGGTGTTGACCACCAGCAGCGGCCGGCCGGCGTATTCTGCCAGCCGGATATCGTCGCCCGCGAGCGCCGGAAACGAAAAGGCGTAAGCGGTGATCTTACTTAAGCCCGCTTGTGCGCCAGCGAGCCGCGTTGAGGCGGTTGCTGCGATTGCAGTCAGCGCCGCCGCGATCATCGTCCTGCGGTTTATCATCGCGATCTCCGACATGTTCGACGGAAGCACTACCATCTGGAGTGCCAGCCTAGCGTAGCGGAACGATGAAGTCCGTGCCCTCGCCGGTTTCGCCCTGGTTGATGCCCTGGTCGGAAACCACGATCGATCCACCCGTCGTAAGCGCCTCGGTGATACGTGCCATTGCATCCGGCGGGATCGAGATGCGGTCCAGCGCCTCGGCCGGGGTGTTGGGAACCGGCACGGTCTTCGCTTCGACAGGTGCTGAGCCCGCGATCTTCCGCCGCCGCGCGGCGCGGTCGTCGTCGTCGCTGCGTACCGCATTTCGAGCGGTCACGGGCAGCGACACCACCGACCAACGCAGCATGTTGGCGTCGTTCTTGTCGGCCACCGCAGTGAATACGTGCGTACCCAGAATATGGTCGCTCGGCGCGATCGTCACGGGCACATCGAACAGCGGCGCAAAATTCTGCCGCACGTAGAGTTTCGAATCCTTGCGGCTGATGAATACGGCGATCGGGCCGGCACGCTTCGGCGGCTCGGGCTTCGCCGCAGCGATCTTCTCGACGCCGGGCAGGCGGGCCGGATCCTTCTTCACGTCGATTGCAGCCGCCGCGGCCGCTGCCTTGACGGTATCGGCAGGCTTCTCGACGGCTTTCGAATCGTCCGTCTTGAGGCTGTCGGGAGCTTTGGAACTCTCAGGCTTGGGCGCATCCGCCTTGGCCAATTCGGGTGCTGTCGTTTCGACCTTCGACGGATCGACTGGCGCCTCAGCCTTGACCGCGTCCGACTTGGTCTCGACCATCGCCTCGATGGCATTTTCGTCGATTTTCCTGGCGTCGACACCAGCCGGGGACACCCCTTCGGCCCGATCCGCCTTCGCTCCATCCTTGTCGGACGTGTCCGTCGCAACAGCCTCGGTGTTCTCAGGTGGAGCCTTCTCGACCTCCGATTTGGCCTCATCGGATATTGATGGTTCCGATTTCGCTTCGGAACCCGGTGGTCCCGACGGGACGGATGAAGGCTCACGCGAACCCGACAATATGCCGGCCGATGGCGCCGCATCCGACATGGTCGCTGGAGCATTCGTCGCGGGCACGGCACCGCTCGCGTCCGCGGTACGGGTCTGCTCGCGTGGCGGCGCTTGCGCGTGCCCAACCGTCGATCGCAGATCCAAGCTTGCCGTGATAGCGGAAGGCTTCAGCACGGCACCAGCGTCCGCGCCTTTGTCGGATTTCATGGCGAGCGGCGCATCAGGCTTCGGCTCGTCGGCGACCATTGGTGGCGGTGGCATCACTTTCTGAGCGACAAGCAGGGGATGCGAGAAATTGGCCGGCGTGATCTCACCGGGGGTGATAACGACGCGCGCGCCCATCCTGGTCCAGTTCCACATCTTCATCGCAAAGGCCATCGGCATCCGGATGCAGCCATGCGACGCTGGATAGCCCGGCAGCACGCCGGCATGCATCGCCACACCCGACCAGGTGATTCGCTGCATGTAGGGCATCGGCGCGCCGCTATAGATGTTGGAATGGTGGAGTTTGTGTTTCTGAATGATGCTGAAAACGCCCATCGGCGTCGGATGACCGCGCATGCCCGTGGAAACAGGACTTTCGGCAAATAATCCGTTGGTGTCGTAGACCCGTACCCTCTGCTTTTCGATCGAAATTGCGACGATCAGTGGGCCCTGGGGCTTGGTGCTGGCGTCCTTTTCGGCCGCTTGCTTCCTGCCCGCAGAATGCCGGCGGCTTCGCGGCTGCCGCGGTTGAGCCTGCTGAGCCGGCCGGTAGAAGCCGGGATCGGAATCCTGCCAGTAGTAGAGGGCCGCATCGGCTTGAGGGGGGACCAGCACCATGCCGGCGGCCGTCGCCATCGCGACTTGCCAAAATCGTCCGATCGCATTCGTTGCGACCGAAATTCGATGCCCGCCCAAGTACATGCTCGTCGAATCCTACATTTGGTGTTGATTTTGTTGTCGCAGAGGCGAAACGCGTTCACCAGCATAACACCTAGATTCCAGCGTTTTTCGTTCCGAGCGTAGCAAAAAAGCCTCACAATCTCTTAATTGCGATGGTTGCCGGCTACCGGTGCTCTTTCGGTACTTTTCTTCCGGCATTACTTGACCGGAGACAATCCAGCCGTGGAGATATTGATGACATCGAAAGCCAAGCGCCCTCATGACAAGAGCTGGCGGTCTCTCGCTTTGCTCTTGCTCAGTGCAGTATTTTTGCAGGCGACGCCGGCTGCTGCCGCCGACGAGCCGGATCTGATCTTCCGTCGCTCGACCGTTTTCAAGTTGCTGAGCCCGAACGACAAGCTGGCGACCTATGGTGTCGACGACCCCGAGGTGGACGGCGTGGCGTGCCATTTTACCGTGCCGGAAAAAGGCGGCTTCAAGGGGTGGCTCGGGCTCGCCGAGGAAGTCTCGGATATTTCATTGGCTTGCCGGCAGATCGGCCCAATCAAGTTCAAGGACAAGATGAGCCAGGGTGACGACATGTTCCGGCAGCGGCGTTCGCTGTTTTTCAAGAAGATGCAAATCGTGAGGGGGTGCGACCCCAAGCGCAACGTGCTGGTCTATATGGTCTATTCTGACAAGTTAATCGAGGGCTCGCCCAAGAACTCGACGTCCTCGGTACCGATCATGCCATGGGGCGCGAACGATGCCGCGGTTGAGAAATGCGCAGAGTTTATCCAATAAGCTGCACCAAGGCGGAAGCTATCGCTTGATGAGTTCGGTCTGTGCGAGAATTCTGGCTTCCCGCACGGCGCTGGGTTCGCGGCAACCCACCAACCGAACGAATTTTTGCGGGAGCGACACGTTGCCGCGAAAATCGCCGCCCTGCAGGGACATGGCGCCACAAAGCCCGTTACGGCCGGTTTTTCGCGATTGCTCGATGCTCTCGTCGACGGAGCGCCGATCATTGGACACGCCATCGTCAATCGGCTGATCGGACCTGTCGGCCGGCATCTTGTTGCCAACAACGCGGTTGCCGCTGCCCACGACTGTTTTCCTCAATGGGATTTGATCAAACGCACGAATGCCCCGAAGGTTGCACGGCGTTGATTGGTTAGATCGGACCGGATTATCGACCCCAAGGCGGATCAGGCTGAAATCGCTTTTTTTTAAGGCTCATGTTTCGCCGGAGCCAGCGCGATGAAACAAACGCTCGCCCGAAGAAACCATTTTCCGCTTCGGACGCAGATATCCGGAAACACCGATTGGTTATCAAACGGCAACCAGAACGGCCAACGTGCCGTGCCCGACCCGGAGACAGTCAAATGCGGACTATCAGCTTCATCCTCGCCTGCGCGTTTGTTGTTGCCGGTCCTTCAATGACTGGCCCGTCGGATCATGGTCTTCCGGGAATTGGCAGCTTCGCCTACAGCGGCCCGACGATGGCGGGGTACGTGCCGCGCGAGATGGTTGTTGCCGCGAAATGATTCCCTATCCCGCACGCCATCCCTTGATGTTTATTCAAATTTGCTCAGCTGCGCTGGTCGCTTGCCTGGTTCTCGCTGGATCGGCGCAGGCGCAGGTCCGGTCTCAAACCCGGTCGCTATTGAAAATGTCTGATCCGCGGGGCGAATTCGTACGGCTATGCGCGCCGCACATGCTTGGACGCTGGGCGTACCCTGAAGCCGTTTGCGGTTGCCTGCACGACTATGCCATCGCTGTCGTCGAAGACGCCGATCTGCGCGAGGCGTTACTGCGTGGTATCAGCGAAACCGGCGTCCCGACCATCGAAACAGAATGGGTGCCGCCTTCCAAACAATCGGAGATCGGGCCCACCTTCACCAAGATCGCCAGGCCGACCTTGCAATGCATGTTCGAACCCTTGAGCTGAACTCACCGATCTTGTCTACCGCTATCGCTTCTTGACGCCAAGCCGCTGAATGCATTGGCGGGTGCGAACGACGCCGTTGGCCGTCAGCTGCGAGCCCGAGACTTCCTTGATCTGGCCTGCCGGGCAAGAACCATCGTCGACAAGCACGCGCTGACCCAACCGCACATCGACGATGTCCAGCTCACGCGATACCTGCTCGGCGGCGGCAGGCTTGGCGGTCGCCAGCAGCAGCGCCAGGCTGCCGAATAGCGCAAAATGCCCCATGCGCGAGGCCTTACCCGTCACCACATCTACCCTCATTTGTTTTGTATCTTCAGCCCGTTCGGACCGACACTGATCTGTAGGCCCTCGGGCTCTTTCTTGACCTGATAGAGAATGTAGCCGAGCACGCCCACCGCGACAATTAGCGCGCCGATCACGAGATAAAGCACGTTGCGATTGCTGGCCATCCGGTATCTCCGTAGGCTCGCTTACCCCGAGCGGAGTGTATTGCCGGGGCTGCGATTCTGAAAGCGATCAAGACGCTTCAATTCCCGGCAAATTATGGTTTGATCGCGCTGGAAAATTCGCAGCCGGGACCAGCAAAGCAATGATTGCCAGCGAAACAAGGAAACGCATCCTGGATGCGGTCGATGCGGGCTTCGATGCCCAGCTCGCGACCACCCGGGATTTCGTCGCGATCCCGTCGACCCGCGGCGCCGAGGGGCCATGCCAGGACATGATCGGCGACCTCCTGCGCGAACGCGGTTACGAGGTCGACGACTGGCATATCGATGTTGGCGAACTCAAGGACCTCCGTGGCTTCGGTCCGATCGAGCATGACTTTTCCAGGGCCCGGACAGTGGTCGGCACTTACCGCGCCCAAACCAATGTCGGCAAATCCCTGATCCTGCAAGGACACTGCGATGTGGTTCCGGCCGGGCCGCTCGACATGTGGGAGAGTCCGCCGTTTTCTCCCGTGATCAAGGACGGCAGGATGTATGGGCGCGGCGCCTGCGATATGAAGTCAGGCACCATCGGCGCGCTCTATGCCCTGGATGCGATCAAGTCAGCCGGCCTCAAGCCGACCGCACGCATCCACTTCCAGTCGGTGATCGAGGAGGAAAGTACCGGCGTCGGAGCGCTCTCGACCTTGCAGCGCGGCTACCGAGCCGATGCCTGTTTCATTCCGGAGCCGACCGGCGGCAAGATGGTGCGTTCGCAGGTCGGCGTGATCTGGTTCCGGCTGAGAGTGCGCGGTTTCCCGGTGCACGTCTTCGAAGCCGGCTCCGGATCGAACGCGATCATGGCGGCGTATCATCTCATTCATTCCCTGCACGTGCTTGAGGCCGAATGGAACGAGCGCGCCAAGACCGACCGCCGCTTCAGGGCACTGACGCATCCGATCAACTTCAATCCCGGGATCATCAAGGGTGGCGACTGGGCGTCCAGCGTGCCGGCCTGGTGCGAGGTGGATTGCCGCATCGCGATTCTGCCGGGCTGGTCGGTCGCCGATTGCCAGAAGGAAATTCTGGCCTGCATCTCGGCTGCGGCGCGCGACCATCGCTTCCTCTCCAACAATCCGCCTGGCGTGGAATGGTCGGGCTTTCTGTCGGAAGGCTACGAACTGAAGGATTCGGCCGCGCCCGAGGCGGCCTTCGGCGAGGCGTTTTCTGCCGTCTATGGCGGCGCCGTGGAGGATCTGGTTTTCACGGCACTGACCGACACGCGGTTCTATGGGCTCAACTACAATATCCCGAGCCTGTGTTTCGGCGCCAGCGGCGCGGCGATGCACGGCTTCAACGAATATGTCGACCTGGAGTCCTTGAGGAAGTCCACCAAGACCACCGCGCTGTTCATCGCGGAATGGTGCGGGGTGGAGAAAGTCTGAGCCGTTAGGGCCACAATGCCGCGACAATCGCATCGAGACCGTCGGTGAGCGCCGCCGGACCCGGCTGCAGGATCAGCGGCGACTTGATCTCGACGATGCGATTGTTCCGCACCGCCGGAATCCCGTGCCAGCCCGGCCGCTGCCTGATCCTGTCGGGCACGACCTTCTTGCCGCACCATGACGCCAGGATCACGTCGGGTGCCGTGTCGCGCACGATGTCGGGCGAAATGATGCGATCCCTGGCCGCTTGCTGGAATCGAAGTTCCGGCAGCACATCCTCGCCACCGGCGATCTCGATCAACTCAGACACCCAGCCGATGCCGCTGATGAGGGGATCGTCCCATTCCTCGAAATACACCTTCGGTCTCGGCGCGGGATGGGGAGTCGCCGCGATGCTCGCGAGGCGCACCTCGAAGCCTCGCGCCAATTGATCCGCACGCTCGGCGGCCCCGACCAGCGCACCGAGCGTGCGGATCATCGCGAGGATGCCTGCGATGTCGCGCTGGTTGAAGATGTGGATGGCGATTCCCGCCCGCGCGAGATCGGCCGATATGTCCGCCTGCAAGTCGGAGAACGCCAGCACCAGATCCGGTTCAAGCGCCAGGATCTTCGGAATGTCCGCGGAGATGAAAGCGGATACCCGGGGCTTCTCGCGCCGGACCTGCGGCGGTCGCACGGCGTAGCCGGAGACGCCGACGATACGGTCCTGCTCGCCGAGCAGATAAAGCGTCTCAACGGTTTCCTCGGTGAGGCAGACGATTCGGCGGGGCGGGAATTGGCGCATGGCGGCCGGTATGCGGAATATCCGACCGGTTGTCACCGGCCCAACGACCTCGGACGTCATTGCCTCATTTGGTCCGACAATTCATTCTGGCGGCCAACCCGAGCCAAAATGAAGGAACGATCAAACATGACGCCGCTTGAAAAAATCCGGTCGATGAAGATGCCGTTTGCGGAATTGAAGGGCGTGACCTTCACCGAGGCAGAAAAAGATCGCGTGGTGGCGCGGATGCTGGTGCGCCCGGACCTCTGCACGCTCAGGCAAACCATTCATGGCGGCGCCCTGATGGCGTTTGCGGATTCCGTCGGCGCTGCCGCGACGGTGATCAATCTGCCCGAGGATGCCAACGGCACGACCACGATCGAGAGCAAGACCAATTTCATCGGCGGCGCCCGGGAGGGAATGACCGTGATTGCCACCGCAACGCCGGTGCACCGGGGTCGGCGGACCCAAGTCTGGCAGACCCGGCTGGAAACCGAAGATGGAAAGCTGGTCGCGGTCGTCACACAGACCCAGATGGTGCTCTGATAAGGCACCGGCGGGGCGAGATTCGATTAACAAATTGTGAATGTGAATTCTTGCCTTTTTTTAAGTCGGTTCAAGAGCTTGAAAAAATGATGCGATGCACAATATTCGTGGTCTAGGGATTCGACGCTTCCTCGAGGGCTACCTGAGGAGATAGGACATGAACCAGACCAATCCCGTTCCAATGCCCGCCACGGGAACCGTGCGGACGCTGAGCCAGCAGGAAGAATTGCCGTTGTTGCGCGCTCATCTGCTGCGGCTGGACCGTACCAGCCGCCATGATCGCTTCCATGGCTTCATGGATGACAGCTTTATCGAACGCTATGCCGAAAAGTGCGCGAATGATGGCACGGTCATCATCGCCTACCTCGAAGACGGCGTGGTGCGCGGCGCGGCGGAACTGCATCCACCTGAGCAATCACCGGATTCGCTGCCGGAAATCGCGTTCAGCGTGGAAACTTCGGTTCGGCGCAAAGGCGTTGGCAGCATCCTGTTCAGGAAACTGATCTCGGAAGCGCGCGCAAAGGGATATCTCAGCCTGCGCATCACCACGGGCGCGCAGAACGAAGCGATGCGGGCGCTCGCCGGCAAATTCGGCGCGCATCTGATCTTCCGCCATGGCGAATCGACGGGAACGATCGACCTGGTCCCGCAAAATCAGCGGGCAGTGGCGCCTGGCGCGATGGCGGGGACATTCGCCGCCGCCCGCACGATCGTAAACTTCAATCGCGCCTACTGGCAGATGTTGCTGCGATTGTACGGCTGGGGCCGGACGGCCTGAGCTTTCCTCAGCCATTCGCTGGCCTGTGGTCAGCGGATGGCTGTGCGCGGATGCGCTTCAGGTCCCGGTGCGCTTGTCGTTGCCGAACCGTCTGACGCGGCGTTCCACGACGATCGAGCGCTGTGCGCCATGTTCGCCCGCGATCACGCGGGTGGCGGATCGCGCGACGGCCCGACCGGTTTTCTTGACTTCGGCCAACACGTTTTCGAACGGCAGGCCCATCAGCGCCGCCGCGATTTCGGCCTGCGCCTTCTGGTCGTCGGTGATCCCCACGGCGGCGAAAATGGCTTCCTCCAACGTCGGTGGATCGCGACGCACGCGCCGGGTGCCGTATTTCGTGTTCCAGTCTTCGCTCATTGGGGCCTCGAATCCGTTCGGAAGATATCTAGGTGGCCTTATATTGCATTGCAATATGAAAACTGGCGTGGCAATTCAGCCATGCGCTACAAATTTTCGAGCCAAGTGGCGTCGAACAGATCGATCGTCGTCGCGGCCGCGGAAAGCGGTTGTAGCGCGCGGACGAAGTCACGCGACGTGGGCACGGCAAAATGCGCCAGCAGCGCTGCGCGATCCACCCATTGCTCGAAAAATACCAGCCGCAGCGGGTTCTCGCAGTCGATATGGACCGAATGCATGATGCAGCCGGATTCTTCGCGCGAACGCCGGACGTGTTCGAGGCTCAATGAACGGACCTTATCGAAAGAATCCGGTCGTGCGGTCACGCTACCGGTCACCAGGATCATATCGTTTCTCCGTCGCAGTACCTTAGGCTGAGGCCGTCGATTGGCCGATATCGCTCAAATCCACGGCTTGTTGTGGCCAGCGCTTCAACGCCGCGTGGCCTGCGTCCGTCAGGGTGTAGATGCCGCGCTCGGCACGATCGAACCAGCCATAGACGTTGTGCAGGAGAATCTTTCCGGCGTCGGGAAAGTGGGGTCGCAGGTCGCGCACCCGCTGCGGTCCGCCCGACAGCGCCGAGGCGCATGCGAGAGCCTGCTGTCGATACGCCGTCATGATCGGCGCGCGCGTGCTGCCGCCCAGAGCCGGGTCGCCCTTGCGCCGCCGGTGCTCGGCGACCAGCCGCGAGCGCTTCCTGTTGTCGCGGCGCGGAGCCGTCGTGGGTGGCTTCACAATCACTTCGACGTCGCCGGTATTGGTGACCGCGAGCATTCCGAAGCCGAGCCGACGACAGAGATTGCGATAGCGCGAGTCGCTTTCGCGCCCCTTGCCGCGCGCCGATAGTTTGGCGGCGAGCCAGACCTCGTCGCAGGCGCCGGCGCGGTCGACGGCTTGCAGGATCAGTTCGAGATTGAAGGTGAGCTTCAACTCGCCGATCACCACGACCGGTGGATCGTCGTCGCTCAGTGCGACCAGGTCGCAGCCGCCGACCTCGCCCTTGACGGTGAAGCCGAGTTTTTCGAGGAAGCGTTTGACGGGCAGATAAAGCGCGGTTTCCAAGGATCGCTCCGGCGGCCTGCAAGGCGGCGACTCAGTTGCGCGAGCTTAACCCGGATTCGATCAAATCGCGCCGGAGCGGCCATCCCGTTGTGCAGAAAGAATGGGGGCGCGATCAATTTCAACGAGCGCTTTCGACGAATTGCGCGGCCGCAGCCCGGCCGTCGCTAGACCCGACCGCTTACCGGGAGCAGGGCGCCGGTCACCGCGCTGGCGGCATCGCTGGCCAGAAACAGGATGACGTCGGCCAGCTCTTTCGGCGTCACCCATGTTGCGAAATCCGCCTTCGGCATGCTTGCGCGATTGGCAGCGGTGTCGATGATCGAGGGCAGCACGGCGTTGACGGTGATCTTGCCTTTGAGTTCTGCCGCAAGCGCTTCGGTGAGACGGTGCACGCCAGCCTTCGACGCGGCGTAGGCGCCCATTCCACCGGCTGCCCGCAGCGCCCCCATCGCGCCAGTATTGATAATCCGCGCGGCGCCGGACGCGGTGAGATGCGGAATAGCCGATCGCGACGCGTTGAGCGCGGTGAGCACATTCAGCGCATACATGCGCTGCCAGGTTTTTGGATCGCCTTCCATGACCGTCTCGAACGCGAATCCTCCGGCAATGTTGATCAGCACATCCAGTCTGCCAAAATGCGCAGCGACTGCGTCGACCGCCTTCCTCGCCGCGAGCGCGTCGGTCAGGTCGACACCGCCGAGTTCGAGGCGGTCTGGCGTCGGCGGTACTTGCGTCGGCGCATGGTCCAGGCAGGCGACGCGGGCAC
>Ga0209583_10000445_pt1 | contig 12843 bp, 13 predicted proteins | sample Str014_FD_187201 | JGI IMG/M metagenome (GOLD analysis project Ga0209583, IMG submission 187201) | Freshwater sediment microbial communities in response to fracking from Pennsylvania, USA - Straight Creek_MetaG_SC_2014 (SPAdes) (version 2) | ecosystem: Environmental > Aquatic > Freshwater >... | reverse complement strand
GCTTTTAATCATGCCTTGTCAGCCGCTAACGCCACAATTACGGCGGCAGGCGGATCGACTGAATTTTATTCAGGGTGCGTTGGCGCCGCCTGCCTCACCTACCCTTTCGCATCAAATACGACGTCAGGGGCGCAGCAAAGCGTTAGCACCACTACCGGGCAGAGCTATACTCTTAGTTTTTGGACGTATTTTAGCACCGCAAACAATGCCACTGTCGAAATAGATGTCTATTGGGGTGCGACAAAAATATACGCCGGAACCAATGTCGCTGCGGCCGGGTGGTCACAACATATCGTCTCACTGGGTGCCGCTGCGTCCAGCAGCAACACACTCACGGTCATGATCCGTGATGACCCGAGTTACAGCGCTGTTACCGATGTGGATATTGAACCCGTTATTAGTGTGTCAAAGATTAGCAGCGTCGCGAGTGACCCTGTAAACGGCACGACCAATCCACGCGCAATCCCCGGCGCGACGGTGCATTATTGCATCACCGTCACCAATCCCGGCACGCAAAGTGTGGGTAGCGTTGTGCAAACGGACGCCATACCCGCAACATTAACCTACCTCGCGGGTACGCTGAAGGAGGGAACAACCTGCGCAAATGCGACCGTGACCGCCACCGTATCTACCATTTCGGGCAGCACGATTACGTCCAATATCGGCACTATGGCGGCGGGAGCGACCTATGCTGTCGTTTATGACGCGACAATAAAATAGCCTCGCACGCGATAATCGTTGCGACCAATACGCGACCTGACCTAATACCGCGCGATGAATGGATCATTTCTTCCCCACCTGAGTTTCCTGCTGTTGGGTGCGGCAACCCTGAGCGGGTGCGCTGACGAGAGCCATTACGCAGCGCTGCTCCCCCGGACGATTGAGCAGACAAATGCCCCCGACGGCTTAGTAAGATCGGTGGCTGCAGCGCCGCGACGCGCTACTGACGCTCCATTGCGCACAAAAATTGAGGAATTGTTGACGAAATCTCAAGCTGCTCACGCGGCCTTCACAACATTACGATTAAAGTCTGCGCCCACCATTGCAGCCGCCAAAGGGGCACGCAGTCCGAGTGACCCGTGGATGGAAGGGCAGAAACTGCTCTCGGCGCTGGAAGCCACGCGCGGCCCAAGCGTAGAGGCACAAGGTGCACTCGATATTCTGTATAATGATAGTCTAGCGCACACCGGCATGGGGCTGGATGAAGTCGTCGCAGCGCGCGCAGTTGTGACACAATCCCTCACTCAAGAGGACGGACAGCTTGCCGACCTGTGGCGCGCATTGTCTCAAACCAGCACAGGTCAGCGTTAACCCTCTTGTGCCATTTCGCTAGAGTTAACCGGTTGTTAACTCTAGATCATGCGTCGTCCCTTAGTTCTCACCAGCGAGTCCGCCCGTCATTGGTATCGGCGTTCGCTCCCGCCACACGCGCTCAAGCCGGCACTGGCGCGCGCTCCGCCCAACCTCTTGCTCATGGTACTCAAGACATGGTCGGCGTGTTTCACAGCAACGATTCTCTTTTTACTCTGATCGAAACCCCCACTTGAAACCCAACCATCGCTGCGCCTATATCGCTTCAGCACGCGGTCGTTCTGCGATGCTCAACATCTTGACGGAGACTGATGATGCGTAAACTTATCCTGACCTTGGCACTGGCCACCCCACTTGCACTGGCACCCGTTTCGGCGTCGGCCATCGGCTGCTTGAGCGGTGCGGCAGCTGGCGGCGTTGCTGGCCATTATATGGGTCACCATGCGGTAAAAGGCGCAATCGCGGGTTGTATTGCTGGCCACTATGCCAAAAAGGCGATGGTCGCTCACAAAAAAGCCCAGGCACAAAAGGCTTTGGCCGCGCCCGCACCCGCGCCCGCGCATTGACAACGAGGCGCGGGGTCGGCTTTGGTCGCCCCCGCGCTTCACCCGCGCTATGTCGAAGAGCGCAACTCTAGCGCGCGAACGAACACGCTACGAAACAGTTCGGGCGTCAAAACTCTCGTGTTCTGGTTATATCGCGAACAATGGTAACTATCGAGCAATACGCGGCCGTCAGGCATAACGTGCTCGGCGCCATGCGCGAATTTGGCTTTCGGTAGTCGGCCACCAAGTGCTTTAACCGCCGACTGATGCGCAATGGCACCGAGGGCAATCACAACTTTCACGTGCGGCAACGCCTCTAGCGCGGCTTCCAGATAAGGGCGGCATGTGCGTATCTCTTCCGGTGTTGGCTTATTCTGTGGCGGTAGGCAGCGCACAGCATTCAAAATGATGGCGCCGTGCAACTCCACGTCATCGTCGCGACGCGCCTCGTAGCGCCCACTGCTGAGCCGATAGCGCGCGAGCGTGGCGTAAAGAAGATCGCCTGCATAGTCGCCGGTAAACGGCCGGCCCGTGCGGTTTGCTCCATGTTTACCGGGCGCCAGCCCCACAATAGCGAGCCAGGCGCTCGGATCCCCGAATGCTGGCACCGGCGCGTTCCACCACTCAGGCTCTTCGGTTGAAACCGCAACTCGGAAATCGACAAGCCGCGAACACCGCGTACAATCATGCGGCGGCTCGGCGGACGGAAGCGGAGATTGAATAGTCATCCAAAGCGCATATAGGGGTTGGGCTATGCGAACAAGCTATGTCATTGCGTTTGGCAGCAATCAGCGCCATCCCCGATTTGGTGCCCCTGAACACGTCATTGCGGCGGCGATCAGCGCGTTGAACGGCGCGCCCGTAAGCGTGATCACGTCTGCACCGATAATCAAATCGCGCCCCCTCGGCCCGTCGCAGCGGTGCTACGCGAATTCCGCTGCGCTTATTTCAACTTCACTGCCGCCTCCCGAATTGCTCGCCTATTTGCACGCCATTGAGCGCGCATTTGGGCGGCGCAAATGCGGCCAGCGGTGGCGTGCGCGCGTCTTGGATTTAGACATTATCCTCTGGGAAGGCGGCATTTGGGAGTCGCGTGAGCTCGTGGTCCCCCACCCCCATTTTCGCTCACGCAAATTTGTGCTCACGCCGCTGCGCGCGATTGTCCCCTTGTGGCGCGATCCCATTCGCCATTTATCCACGCAACACCTCCATGCGCGCCTTGACCGCGCGCGTAGACGTGCCTAAGGGAGGGCTCGCTTAGAGCGGGCCCATAGCTCAGTTGGTAGAGCAACTGACTTTTAATCAGTAGGTCGCTGGTTCGAATCCAGCTGGGCTCACCAGTCTCTTACAGCCGGATGGTTGCGTGCTTGATGGCCAATTGTGCGAACGCGGGCTGGAAGTCAGCCAATGTCAGCTGTCCATGAGCATCGTAGGATCCGGGGGCGAGTGCGCCCCGTGCCAAACGCGCTATTAACAACGGAACAGCAATTGCTGGAATTTCTGGCCCGTCGCCATTGTTGGCAATCAACGTCCATCGGCGGGCGATCGCTTCGTTCCCCAAGCGGCCATGCGCTTCGACCATCATTGCCGACCGGTTGGTTCCGAGACGAGCCGTCAGATGCTGCAACGGCAAAATGGCCCGCGCGAGACGCGGCAGACCGTCGAGCCACCCGCGCCGTATGCCCCACGACAATAGCCAGAGCACAAGATTATGAAGCGCAAGCTCGGTTCCGGCGCGAAAATTAACTGCAGGGGCACCGCGCAATCGGCGAGGGAAGAGCAAGAGATCGGGGACATCGCACACCGCCACCAGCCGGTTACGGATGGAGGGCTGTCCCGCCACCGAAAACGTAAGGCGATGCATATCTTGCCAGCCATAGCGCTGTAACCAATTGCCACCGTCCCACACCTGCAGGGGCTTGCCGACATAACTCAGAATGGCAGCCGCCACGGAGGGGCCCGCCGTCGCACGGTTTGAAGCGCTAATGGCGATGTCGAGGTGTGAAACGGTGGTCATATCGCGCGTGAGTTCGCGAACGACTGCCCCGGAAAGAGCAGGAACGCTGGAGGCGCCCGAAATGACTGTCACCCCCGCCGCACACGCAGCGGCATTGAGCGCACCGATTCCCGACACAAACGCGCGACCGTCGGCAATATCGAAGTAATGAACGCCCGCCGCGATACAGGCACGCGCGACGGTGTAGTCAGCGCCTTGAAACGGCCCTGCGGCATCGACCACAACATCTGGTCGGCATTGCGCCAAGGCTTCGGCAAGTGTCTGGTTACGGTCAACCATGTGTGGCTGGAGGTGCGGGTGTCCGGCACAAAAAATCTCGGCTTTCCGCAACGAGCGCCCAGCCACGAGCACATCATGTCCCGTTTCGGCTAATCGCCGAGAAATGCGCGCACCGAATCCGCCGTAACCGCCAAGAACCATGACACGCAGCGCCGCCGTCATCGCACATTTCCCGCACTTAATTCGGTAAACATGCAACGTTGGTGGATCAGCTCATGAAACCGGCGGTGGCGCAAATCAAGCGTGAAGGCGAACCAGCCATCGCCACAATCTTGATGTCCGATGGTCAACTCACCGAGTGTCAGCCAACGGGGTAGCCTCAGTCGCCGCGTGCCAAAGCATAGAAAATAGTGTGTGCTCTTAAAAACGAGCACCCCGTTTTTGACCCCCATCGACAGCGCAATGCCCAGTCCGTAGCCGAGATACTCCTCTATCCCCGTCGGCCCCGCAAAACGCTTTATGCTTTTAATCGTCTGCGGAAATCCGTGATGGGCGCTATAGTGTCGCAGCCAAAATTGGCCACCGCCAGCCTCATCCTCCGTCACGTTCACGGTGGCCGCGACACCGACATCACGTCGCAAAGGGAGCGGGCCGCCGATAAGCCGCGCGGCTTGAGCCACCGCCCATCCCAATCGGCTCATCCGGCATTCGGTGACTTGCCCGACATAGCTTATTGTGCCGCCACCTTTGACCTTCCGTCCAAAACGTCTCCGAACCGCAGCAGGCAGCGTGTCCCAATCCGCTTCGGCCAACAAAGCACCAAAGCGCTCATCGGCCTGCTCTCTGCCGAGGAACGGCGTGATTCCTTCATAATATCTCCGGCCATTATTACAGTTATTTCTGTCAATAGAGAAATTATTAAACGTAATCGTGTTTGCTTCAAACAACTCACGCATGGCTATTCTCCTGTCGAGCCCCGAATGGGCAGGAAACTGGTGATCCGCGCACCAAGTTTGATGAGCCCCATCAAGCGATGGCTTGGCACTTTCATCATTTGCACGTACCAATCTTCCAGTGTCTCAACGAAGCCGAGCATTTCAGCAATTCGGGCGCGTGCGACGCCAGTTAATTGCGGGTCATCCACCGCCGCTGCCTGGCACTGGCGTAGCGCCGCGACTGCAGGGTCAATCTCGCGCTCCTTCCGGCCTTGCGCAATACGCGTTAGCATTTCGAATAAGTTGGTCTCGGCCTCATAAAAATCACGCCGATCACCCATCATTGGTGCGCGACGAATAAGCTTCCAGTTGAGCAGTTCTTTGAGCGAATTTGACACATTGCTGCGCGCCATCGTTAGCTTTTCAGCAATGTCCTCTGCGGTCAACGGACAATCGCTGAGGTACAGCAAAGCTTGCACCTGTGCGACGGAGCGGTTGACACCCCACTGCCCGCCCATTTCACCCCAGTGCAGGATAAAGCGTTCCACAGCAGCTGGCATAACTGGGTGTTTTTCTGTGTTTGATTCGGTAATTTCTGTCATAACAGAAATATGAGATATTTATGTGATGATGTCAAGCGAAGCTGCGCCGAAAGCCGAAGTGCGACGCAGCGCCCACCACATCACGTGTCGGGACGTTCCCCATGCGCGAGCCGCTGATTAATCTCGGTAAGGACATCGGGCAGATCGGCGACCGTATCGATCACATAATGCGCGCCGGCGTCGATCAGCGCGTTCGCCGCTGTATCGACACGCAACCGCCGTTCAGCTTCATCTAGGGCCTGAAACGCCGGCCAATCCAGCCCAACACCATTTCCTGACGCAGCCACGCCGATCGTCCAGCACCGAGCGTTTACCCCCTCCGCAATGCCCACTTCGGCGTCATCGACCTTTACACAGTATTCGGCGGGCCAAACACCAAGATCGACAAGGTTTTTCCAAACCATGAGGGGTGATGGTCGCCCCTCCGCTGTTTCGCCAGCGCACACCACAACGTCGGGCACATATCCTTGTTGGGCCGCGCGCGGCAAAATCTCGGCCATCATCGCCCGAGTGTAACCCGTCGACGATCCGATTTTGACGCCATCGGCACGCAGCCGTCGGACCACCTGAGCGACGCCTGCGATCAGTTCTGTATGTCCTGCGGCGGCTTTGGCCATCAGCGGTTCGAGCGCTGTATAGATTCGGTCACCATCGGCCATCGTCGGGTGGGTCGAGTGCACTGCCTGCCATGCAATCACGATTTCCGGAGCCCCCAAAAGCGCGGCGACGTGGTCGCGCTTGGCCAATCCCATGTCATGACGCGCCTGTGCGGGACTAATCGGCACACCGGCCGCTGCGAAGGCTGCACACAGCGCATCAACAGGCGCACAACTCCCGAAATCGATCGTCGTACCCGCCCAGTCAAATATCACCGCTTTGATTTTGTTGTCCATTTTCATCCCTCCTAAAGGCTATCGATAACCAGCTCCGCCAACCCAAACGACATCGACGCGCCAGCGCCACTTGTCACCATCACAACGCGGACATGAGGCGAGGGTGTGTCAATAAAATAAGGCTGCTCCGCTGAGCTATACACGCCCGTCCATCGTTCGGTCACTGGTGGCGGCGTGAGGCCTGTTGCTGCGCGAAATTCATTCAATATGAGCGCTTCACTCTCCGCCGATGCGAATGGTGCCGGTGTCAGGTCGTAATGATGACTGTCCCCCACCACGAGTGAGCCATCGGCACTTTGCACAATGATAAGATGTACGCCATGCGCCAAATGCCTTGCGTAATCGCGCGATAGTCGCGCTTTTAACGCCGCCGCCTCGGGCAAATTCGCGTAACCCGCATAACGCACCAGCCCCAAATCCGACATCAGACCTGCGGGAAGTGCAAAGCCCGGGCTGGCGAGCCGCAGCATCGTGAGAATACATCGCGTCGGCCGATGCGCCATGATTTGCTCAGGGAACAGTGTGTTGAAATCGTCACCTGGACAAACAATCGCGCGGCGGGCACTCACTTCGCCGCGCGACGTCTCAATATGTGGCGGCTCGACCGTCAGTGCCGTGGTCTGCGCCATAAACGTGACCCCCCAGCGATCGCGCAACCATTCAGTGAGTTTGGGAATAGCTGTACGCGACTCAACGCGCAATTCATGGGGGCTCCACAAGGTCGTAAGATTAGTTCGTGCGCAGATTTGCGGATGATGCGCACGCAATTGCTTGGGGCTGAGCAGCGCGCATTCCTCTCCCATCTCGGTGTGCACAAACGCTTCAAGGACTGCCAATGACTCGGGGTAACGCGCGGTCAGCATCAAACCACGATGTTCAATCCCGATGGAGGCGGGCGCCGCAATCTCAGCCCACACATCGCGCGCGCGCCGCGCCAGAGGCCAAACCGTCTCGCGCGCCTGCCCCGACACCGTGATGAAGCCAAAATTGCGGATAGAAGCTCCGTTCGCACGTGCTTCTCGCTCAATCACGACGACCGAAAGGCCGCGCTTCACCGCAACATATGCATGCGCCAGGCCGATAATCCCCCCGCCAATGATTGCGAGATCATAGTGCTCAGTCATACTGCTCCTTTGTCAAAAACATAAGTGCCGAGACTAATGTAAGCGCACCAACAGCGGCGGCCGTCACGTAACAAGCGGTGGTGAAAAAGCTGACCCAAGCAACTCTTGGTGCACCAACGCTACGATAAATCTGTAGCCCAACGCTGGCGGTATAGCCTGCCGCATCCGCGATATAGATCAGGAAACCGGCGTTGCCCGAGCGTCCGAGCGCCGCAATCATTCGATCAAACAACATCGCATTGAATGGCGCATAGCCAAAATAAAGCCCTGCCCCCGTCAAAATCATCCAGAGCAGCGGGCTGAGGAGTGCGAACTGAAATGCGAGTGTCGCACCCGCAAGCAAAGCCGCACCGCCAATAATCACGCCGTGCATCACGAGCAACGCCCGCCGGTTATCGCGAATGTACACCAGCGCGCCCAGCACGCCGAGCACAATCACGCCAATCGGCAATTCGCTGGCGCTGAACATTGCGGGGTCCTTGCCAAACCCCAGTGCCGCCCAAATCTCGGCAGCAAAGTTATCACGAAAATCGCGCAACGCGGTCAGCAGCACATAACCAACGACGAGCAGCACGAGCGCCGCGCCGTGTTCACGCAAAAAGGCCATGCGCTCGGTGGCGCGCATCGGTGCCCGGACCGTTCGCGCCTCCTCATCGGTGGCGCTGGGTGGCGGTAATTGTGTGAGCACCCATACAGCGAGCAAGAGCAGCGGAAAAAACAATATCCCCGTGGCCGCAGGCATCCACGCCTCGCGCACACCCGATCGAAGCAATTGCGCACCTATTTGTTTGACGACCCCCGACGATACGATAAAGCTTGCGCACAATATGGCGCCTAAGACCTCTGAAACGCGACGTCCCTCCATAAAGCTGAAGACCAGTCCCCAAATCATCCCCAGCATGAGCCCGTTTGCGAACAGCCAGATCACCGACCACGGTGCCGGCGTGACCGCAAATAAGCAAAGCGCGATCCACGAAGATGTTATGAGTCCAATGATGGCAGCCCCCCGCCCTTGCCGCCCAATTTCCGCAATCATTTTTATCCCGATGAACTTGGCGAGCGCATAGCCAACAATCTGAGCAATCAGGAGACTAGTCTTAAAATCGACAGCGAAATCCCATCCCGCCACGTGGTTGAAATGCCCCGCCGCTATTGGCTTACGAAATGCGTACATTGCAAAATAGGCGCAAAAACCTGCCATTCCGGCAACGGCCGTAAAAAGCCGCGGCTGAGTGTCGCTCCAGTTGATCGGAAATTTTGCCGCCATCAACCATCAATGCGCTTCGATTCGGTCATTTTTATTACGCTGACCGCAACTCTTTGCCACTTAATTGGGTATCGAATGTCATCAAAAATTCATTGAATTTACTTTTTCTTGTCATTTATCGCGACTAGCGGCAGACTATTGATTTGCCTGACGATAGCGAAAGCGATGAACACGAAATGACGAAGCTTTCATGGACACTACTCGCCTCGGCGCTGATCGCCGGTGCCAGTCACGCAGCGCCGGTACTGCTGATTTCGATCGACGGACTACGCCCAGGTGACGTGTTCGACGCTGATCAACGCGGGCTCAAAATTCCAAATTTACGGACATTCGTCGCGCAGGGGAGCACCGCAACAGGGGTTTTAGGCGTGCTCCCCACAGTGACCTATCCCAGCCACACAACGCTCATTACGGGCGTCTCGCCAGCCAAACACGGCATCGTTAGTAACACGACATTCGACCCCTCAAATATAAACCAAGGCGGTTGGTACTGGTACGCATCGGACATTAAAGTACCGACACTCTGGGAGGTCGCCCATGCCAAGGGGCTGGTGACGGCCAACGTACATTGGCCGGTGAGCGTCGAGGCGAAGGGCGTCGATTACAACCTTCCGCAGCTGTGGCGCACGGGGCACCCCGACGACGACAAGCTCAACCATGCGCTCGCGACGCCGGGGTTGATGGACCGACTGGAGGCAAAACTCGGTAAATATGCTCCGGGGATTAATGAGGACATCGAAGGCGATGAGACGCGCGGCAAGTTCGCGGTGCAGCTTATCACTGACCTCAAACCCGGCTTCGCGACGGTCTATCTCACAGCACTTGACCACAACCAACACGTCTTTGGCCCCGACACGCTGCAAGCGCATGCCGCACTCGAACGGATCGACACCGTAGTCGGTAAGCTGATCGCCGCCGAACTTGGAGTCCACCCCGATGCGGTCATCGCGATTGTCTCTGATCATGGCTTCTCAAAAACGACCACGGAAATCAATCTGCACGCCGCCTTTGCCGCCGCAGGTCTGCTCAAAGTTGATATCGCTGCTCTTAAAATCACCGAATGGGATGCAGTGCCCTGGCTCTCGGGCGGTTCGGTTGCGGTGGTGCTCAAACACCCTGACGATGCGGCGCTGGTGAAGAAAGTGGGTGATCTGCTGGCCAACCTCAAAGCGAACCCAGATATGCACATTGCTGACATCATCGGCCACGAGGAGATCATCAAGCGAGGCGGCAACCCACAAGCGAGTTTTTATGTCGGCCTTGCACTTGATGCCATGGCGGGGTTCAAAGGTTCTGTTTCAAGCCCGTCCTCGTATAAAGGAATGCATGGTCACTTCCCCGAGAACGCTGCGCTGCGCTCGGTGTTCATGATAAAGGGGCGGTCAATTCCTGGGCATCACTCGTTGGGCGAGATTGATATGCGCGCCATTGCCCCGACACTCGCAAAAGTGATGGGCACGCGCCTTGTTGAAGCCGAGAAACCCCCCCTGTTTTAACGTAAGCCTCGCTTTCTAGCGCCTATTTGCTCGTTACCCTTGCAACGTCGCATTTCGAGGCTTTGCCGATAACCGTGCAATGATTCATCGCATTACCATTGACATCCCAGATCGTCACATTCCAGTTTTGCGGGCTGGTGCGCTCCATACTCATCCAACCAAAACCGTTCACCCAAGAACTAAACGCTGCAACCTCAGCGGCTGGTGCTGGTGTTTGATTTTCATCGATGGTCTCGGGAAGGGGAACAATATCCTCCTGTGTCCCCGAAAACCCTGCGATGAACTGCGACGGATGCTGGCTCTTGAAACTTATTTGCTCCCAAACATGGACGTGCCCTGAAAGCAGCACCTGAACGTGATCGGGAATGATCCAAGGGTTGAGGCTCGAAAACGCCGATTGAATCGGCTCACTCCCTGGGCGCAAGATCACGGGATCGCCATCCTTCTTGCCTGCTTTCGCGGAAAAGCCAAGAATCGGAATATGATTAACGGCGATATTATAAGGCATGCGCGCGGCCAGCGCTTCGTATTTTCGATAGACGTCTTGGAAATTGCCAAACATTGGCTGATTGGCGTCGGTGATTGGCCCCGAGGCTTCCTTCGTCATATCGAGCATGATTAATTGCGCATCTTGTCCGAGCGGGATCGCGAACGGGTCCGAGTAATCGCCAACATTGTCTTTCGCCGGATCAACGCAATCGCGCCCGGCGACCAGCGGGCGCGGATCAAACATACGCCACCAGCCCTGCCCCGCGCGCTCACAATTCTCGTGATTGCCGCGAACGGCTGCCAATGGCGCAGCGGCCAACAGTGGAGCGGCGGGTGCAAAAAAATCTGCATTCCACGCATCCCACCCGTAACCCCAAGGGGAGCCTTGGCATTGTGGTTGATCGGCGGCGCACGCATTTTCGCGGTAATGGTAATCGCCGACATGGACGATCAAGTCGGGATGCCATGCCGCTGCCGTTGCGGCGAGTTTGCCAAACGCATATTGGTTCGGGTCATTGCACCCCTGCCACGCACCATCGCCCTTGCTCTTTTTCAATCGACAGCCGGTGTCGCCGATCACAATCATCCGTGTCACAACGGCCTTCGGTAGCGGCAACGCAACGCCCTCCACGCTCGCCGACGTCACCGCTTTGGGGAGCGCCATTTCGCAAGTGAGGACGGGAAAGGCGGAGGGCTTTGAATCCTCTGGGTCCGAGCGCGTGAGCCGCAGCGGGAGCGTTTCAGCGGGTGCACGCAACAGCATCGGCTGGCTTGCGCCATCAATCACGATCGCGGGACAAGCGGTTGCCGAGGTGATGACGCGCGCACTCGCCAGTCCGTCTTCCCCCATCAACACATAACGCGCCTGCACCGGGGAAGGTGCCGAGGCTGCCGTCTGGGCCACAGCATGTTTACGCGCCTGAACACTTGGCGCGGCGAACAGGACAACAAGGAGGGCAATGAAAAGGCGCATAGATTATCCTCAGCTTTACTCGTCCGTGCCTAGGCCGCGAAAACGACAGTTCGATGACAGCTGCTCAAGCAGCGATTGCTGAGACGGCAGAATAAAACTGCGCATAGCTTTTTTCCCAGCTGTAATGCTGCGCATAAGCAACGCAATCATCACGATGGCACCTCAGCGCGCGGGCAATCGCTGCTGCCAAATCACTGTCGACCGCGCCAATCTCAGCCGAGAAGCCTTCCACCGTGCCGCGCCCGTCCGCACCAACAATATCAAGTGGCCCGTGGACTGGGAAACCCGCAACCGGGACACCACTCGCGAGTGCCTCGATCATCACCAGCCCAAAGGTATCGGTAAGGCTCGGAAACACAAACACGTCGGCGCTCGCATAAGCCGAGGCCAATGCGTCGCCTTCCAAACTACCGGTAAAAATGACATGTGGGTAGCGTACGCGAAGGGACTCAAGTGCGGGCCCATCACCAACGACCACCTTGGCACCGGGGTGAGAATTATCGAGGAATGCGGCCATATTTTTCTCAACGGCAACCCGCCCAACGTAGAGCTGAATGGGGTGAACAAGGCCGACGAAAGCCGGGTGCAGCGGCTTCCCCGGTGCAAACCGCGTCAAGTCAACTCCGCGCGTCCAGCGGTGAATACGTGTGATCCCGTGTGCGCGCAACTCATCGCCGAGCCCCTGCGTCGCCACCAAGACGCGCGTGGAGGGCGCATGAAATTTCCGCATCAAAGGCCAGATATATTCAGGGGGAATGCCCGTTCGCACGGCAACGTAATCAGGAAAACGCGTGTGGAAACTACTATTAAACGAAACCTTACGCAATTTGCACCACCGCCGCCCCGCCCAGCCCAATCAGATACCGGCGCGGCGTGCCGGCCACGAACATCATCATCGCACCCACCGGCACCAGCACCAACGCCGAGCCGAGGTCCGGCTCCTTCATGATGAGCAGAAACGGCAGCACCATC
>Ga0209583_10000444_pt1 | contig 12847 bp, 10 predicted proteins | sample Str014_FD_187201 | JGI IMG/M metagenome (GOLD analysis project Ga0209583, IMG submission 187201) | Freshwater sediment microbial communities in response to fracking from Pennsylvania, USA - Straight Creek_MetaG_SC_2014 (SPAdes) (version 2) | ecosystem: Environmental > Aquatic > Freshwater >... | reverse complement strand
AAATTGCTGCCATCGCGTAAAAACTGATCGATCAAGTAGCCATTTGCCCCGTGCACCTGCACGCCATCAAATCCAGCCTTTTTGGCGTTTGCGGCCGCTCGCGCATAATCAGCAACAACGCGTGGAAGCTCATCAATCGTCAGTGACCGCGCCTGCTCAAGCGGCTGGCGTCCGGTGTAGGTGTGCGCATTGCCCGGGCCGGTCGTGGCAGAGGCGCTAACGGGAGCTTTCCCATCGTTGTAGCTCGAATGGACTAAACGACCCATGTGCCAGAGCTGCGCAATGATCCGTCCGCCAGCGGCATGTACTGCGTCGGTAATGGGCTTCCAACCTTCGGTTTGGGCGTCGGTCCAGAGTCCCGGCGCTGAGGGCCAGCCAAGCCCCTCTTGCGAAATTCCAGTCGCCTCGCTGATGATGAGGCCAGCCGAGGCTCGCTGTGTGTAATAGAGCTTCATTGCGTCGTTGGGCACGTTCCCTTGGCTCGCACGCCCGCGAGTGAGTGGCGCCATGAGGATACGATTGGGGCACTGGATCGCGCCGAGCGAGATCGGGTCAAATAATGTTGGCATTGGATTCCTGTCATTGTGTGTGTGGCCACTTATGTGGCGTGAGCAGGTGGCGCGCGCAAGCGGTCCTGCCGATCATTTTTAGCGCGGTCTATAGTCGATCAGCTTGCACCACAATGTCCGTCGCCCGCAGCGCCGCAATGATTCGGATAAGCTGTTGGCGATCACTAACTTCTAAATCGACCTCAAAAGTGTGGAATGCCGTATCGCGATGCTCCAATCGCAGATTCAGAATGTTCGACTTATTGTTCCCAAAAATACTCGCAATCGCGCCCAGCGCACCGGGCTCATTTCGCACGATAACATGCAGACGCGCTGTCGCTCCTTCCGAGCCGTCGCCCCAGGCCAAATCGATCCAGTCCGCATCGACACCATCGGCGAGCTTTGCGCAGTCAATTGAATGCACCTCAATCGCCTCGTCGGGCCGACGTAGGCCGACAATTCGATCTCCGGGCACGGGGTGACAACATTCGGCGAGTTGATAGGCCACGCCTGGTGTCAAGCCCTTGATCGAAACTGGCTCGCGTTGCGACACATCTATTGCGATGCCGTTCGACGCTCCTGCCCCCGGCATCAGCGCGTTAAGAACGGCACGGTCGTCGACTGTTTGCAGCGCTATTGCGACCATCAGGTCGGTCTCGCTCGCCAATTTAAGCCGCTTCAAGCCCTGAGTTAACGCGCTTTTCGAGAGCCTATTAGGCAGACGCTTGATCATATCGGCGTAAATTTTACGTCCAAGCGCAATCTGCTCTTCGCGCTCCTTAATCCGAACGTAACGCCGGATAGCGGCTCGCGCTTTACCGGTCATCGCAAAGCCAAGCCAATAAGCTTGCGGCTGCTGCGCTTTTGATTTGAGAATTTCGACCTGATCACCATTTTCGATCGGTGTCCGCAAGGGCACGACACGACCGTTGACTTTTGCGCCCACCGCCTGATCACCTAACGCCGTGTGAACCGCATAGGCGAAATCAACGGGGGTAGCCCCCTTTGGCAGTTGGATAAGTTCCCCTTTGGGTGTGAAGGCAAAAATGCGGTCTTGATACATCGCCATGCGCGTATGTTCGAGCAATTCCTCCGCCGACGCGGCATGATCGAGAATTTCCACCAAGTCACGAATCCAACTGACTTGCTTGTCGGGCTTTACGTCACCTTGCTTATACGACCAGTGCGCCGCCAGCCCGTATTCCGCCTGTTCATGCATCGCGCGGCTACGAATTTGTACTTCGATCCGCATCTTCTCCGAATGAATGATTGCCGTGTGAATCGAGCGATAACCATTTCGCTTCGGCGTAGAGATATAGTCCTTAAACCTTCCCGGTACCATCGGCCACCGACGGTGTATGACCCCCACAGTCTGATAACACGCGTCATCATCAGGAACGATCACGCGGAAGGCCATGACGTCAGACAATTGCTCGAAACTGATATGGCGCTCGGCCATTTTGCGCCAAATTGAATAGGGATGCTTCTCGCGTCCGTAGACCTTCGCCTCCACCCCCGCCTTACTGAGCAACAGTGTCATACCCGATCCGATGCGCGCGATCTGATCACCATCGGCGTGAAATTCGTCAAGTCGCCGCGTAATCGACTCATACGCATCGGGTTCAAGCTGTTTGAACGCGAGTGTCTGCATCTCATTCATGAAACTGTACATACCAATTCGCTCGGCAAGCGGCGCATAAATATCCATCGTTTCGCGCGCTATTCTGCGACGTTTTGCAGGGTCGGCGATGTAGTGCAACGTCCGCATGTTGTGTAGCCGATCGGCCAGCTTCACGAGCAGAACCCGCACATCATCCGACATAGCGAGCAGGAATTTGCGCAGATTTTCTGCCGCGCGTTCATTCTCGGTTTGCGCTTCAATTTTGGAGAGTTTCGTGACGCCATCGACCAGCCGCGCGATGCCCTCTCCAAATTTAAGCGCAATTTCGTCGTGTGTTGTAAGCGTATCCTCGATAGTGTCGTGGAGCATTGCGGTCGCAATAGTCTCATCATCGAGCCGAAGCGCCGTCAAAATACCGGCAACTTCAATCGGATGGCTATAATACGGGTCACCACTGGCGCGCTTTTGGCTGCCGTGCTTTTGCATCGAAAACACGTATGCGCGATTGATCAACGCTTCATCAGCATCGGGGTTGTAAGCTTTGACGCGCTCAACCAATTCATATTGTCGTAACATTCCGCTAGTTTGGAAGACCGGTAGCCAACATTGCAAGCGCCATTATCAAACGCGCACGTCTTTTTCCAAAATAACGCAGTTCTAGGCGCGATCAGCCCTCGTAATCGCCGCCCAAATTTTGGTTGCGAGGTGGTGCGGCCGCGGTCAACCGCAGAGCCTCCGCCGATTGGCTGAGCGAACCCATTTCATCCGCAACATCGTCATCATCGAGACGCACCTTTTGCAGGTTCGTGATCGTTTGATCGATCATCTCAGCGGGAACGACTGTTTCCTCGGCGATTTCGCGGAGTGCAACCACCGGGTTTTTGTCCCGATCACGATCCACTGTCAGGTCTGAACCGCCAGAAATCTGACGCGCACGCTGCGCGGCCACCAGCACCAAATCAAAACGATTGGGGACCTTATCGATACAATCTTCAACAGTAACGCGCGCCATCAACGGCTCCAAAAAATAATGAGTTCGGGAATGCTGTCTCCATAGCAATCTCGCCGTCGCGATGTCAAGAAAAGCGTGCCGAGAGTAACGCAACAACAATTGCCAAAAAAAAGGGCTGGTCCATGAGGGCCAGCCCGTAAAGTTTTTAGGAGAGGATGCCTGAAAGGCCCGTTCCATATGCGGCGCAGCATAAAATGTTGCAAGTGCGAAATGAAAATATCTAGTTGCAAATATTGCAATCATCATTCGGTCATATTTAGCTGTTAGTCACTCCGTGATCAGGAGTTGGCAATATGCGTCGGTTACCATCATTATCCGCGATTGAAGCGTTTATCCACGTGGCACGTGCTGGGTCGATCAAAGCGGCGGCCGAAGAATTGGCGCTCTCGTCGCCAGCAATTTCGCGGCGAATTCAGGGACTTGAATCCCACATTTCTAGGCCTTTGTTCGAACGGCGACATCAAGCATTGGTTCTCACCGACGATGGCGAGCGGCTCTTATCGATGGTGGCGCCAGCGCTCGACTCGCTCTCGGATGCCATTGAGGGACTGAGTCGCGGGAGCAGCCACATGCGGTTGCGGCTGGGCATTTTACCGCTTTATGCGTCACAGCGACTCATGCCGCATTTGGGCGAGTTACGCACTTTGCATCCAAATCTGCACCTCGATGTTGATACCGCAGCGCACGCAGTTTCGCGATTGGGCGAGGGAATTGACGTTGCCATAACACTGGCGAAAGACGTTGAGCCTAATTTTTACGCACATCGGCTCGATCACGATCGCATTTTGGCGATCGGAGCGCGGCGTTTGACACAAGGCCCCAACCCGATCGTCAAGCCCGAGCAAATTCGTGAGATGACCGTCATCCTCCACCGCGATATGTCGGAAACATTCAACACTTGGCGCGAAGCGATCCGGATGCCCGATTTGGAACCCGCGACGATTGATGTCTTCGATTCGGGGCAGTTAATGCTCGAAGCGGCCGCGCAGGGCGTCGGTATCGCCTTCATGCACGAAAGTCACTTCGACGGCGCCGACGACGAACGACTCGTGCGAATGTTCGATGTCGAGGTAGAAAGCCCCTACAGCTATTGGTTCGTGTGCCGCCCGCGCGCGCTCGAAACGCGCCCGGTGCGACTGTTCCACGACTGGTTTATCAACCTAAAACAATGACTGCCGAAGTCAGACGGCGACTGCCTTGACGATTTTACCGGGCGCGCGCGGTGGCTCGCCTTTAGGAAGTGCGTCGACGTGTTCCATGCCCGATGTCACCTCACCCCAGACCGTATATTGTCCGTCAAGGAATGTCGCATCATCGAAGCAGATGAAGAACTGGCTATTTGCCGAGTGCGGATCACCAGACCGCGCCATAGAGCACACGCCGCGCACATGCCGCTCGCGGCTAAATTCCGCCTTGAGATTCGGCTTTTTCGAGCCCGACATGCCGGTGCCGGTGGGGTCACCACCCTGCGCCATAAACCCCGGGATGACGCGATGAAAGACAACGCCATCATAAAAGCCTTCATTAGCCAGAGCGCTGATCCGTTCGACATGGCCAGGAGCAAGGTCAGGGCGCAACTTGATCGTGACATCGCCCGTATCGAGCGAAAGGGTAAGCGTTTCAGCCATATTAGTCTCCATAGTGATGCTGTTTCTGCCGCTTTAAGGACAAGGATAGCGCTTGGCCATCATATTATTTATCGCTATTTGCGTCGTCAGTTTGGTCTGTTGGTCAGCCGGGATAGCGCGGAACGATTTTAACACGTCGTCAGGTGAAACGGCGACGGGGCTGGGCATGCAGTTGTTCGGCTTCCGGTGCGACGAGACCTCAGCGGCATTCTGTGCCCGCAGTGCCAACACCGAGGCTTTAATCTCTGCCTGCAAAAGTTTATAGTCACGCGAAAAAAGCGCCATCGGCCCTTGCCGTTCCAAGGCGCCCGCCTTCGCCAAAAAGGTGTTTATTGGCATATTTTGCGCGGGTGCAGATGACGCTATCGCCACCATGCACCCCATTAAAGCCGCCCGTTTCATGCGCCCGCCGTCGCTACACCGCCGAAGTTGATCGGCTTGCGTTTCGTCTTGGGGATCGACGCGCCCCCTGTCGCCAGCGCCGCCGGCTTCGAATGATCAACCCCGCTCCGGTCGGGTTTTTCCCCCTTCAACAGCGCCTTAATCTCGTCGCCTGAGAGCGTCTCATATTCCAACAAACCCTCTGCAAGAATGTGCAACTCCTTGATATTTGCAGTCAGCACCTCGCGCGCTTTTGCGAGCGCCCCTTCAACAATCCGTTTAATCTCGGCGTCGATCAACTGTGCGGTTTCGTTCGAAATATTATGACGTTGCGTCTGCGAATATCCTAAGAATGTCTCGCCCTGCTGTTCTTCATATTGCAGCGGTCCGAGCGCATCTGACATGCCCCATTGTGTGACCATCGAACGCGCGAGCTTCGTCGCCATTTGAATATCACCCGAGGCGCCCGAAGACACCTTATCATATCCGAAGATCACCTCTTCAGCAATTCGTCCCCCCATCGATACCGAGAGGTTCGCGTACATTTTATCGCGATGATACGAATAACTGTCGCGCTCAGGCAAGCGCATAACCATCCCTAAGGCACGGCCACGCGGAATGATGGTGGCCTTGTGGATCGGATCGGATGCCGGTTCATGGATCGCGACGATCGCGTGGCCGGCTTCATGATAAGCCGTCATTTTCTTTTCGTCTTCGCTCATCACCAGCGACTTCCATTCGGTGCCCATCAGCACTTTGTCCTTCGCCGCCTCAAACTGCGCCATGGCAACCAAACGTTTACCGAGACGCGCGGCGAGCAGTGCAGCTTCGTTGACGAGATTGGCCATGTCCGCGCCGGAGAATCCAGGCGTACCTCGCGCAAGTACCCGTGCATCGACGTCGGGCGCGAGTGGAACACGCTTCATGTGCACCGCAAGGATTTTCTCGCGTCCCTCAATGTCCGGCAAGGGCACTGTAATTTGGCGATCGAAACGACCTGGACGAAGTAACGCGGGGTCAAGCACGTCCGGACGGTTGGTTGCGGCGATGATGATAATCCCCTCATTCGCCTCAAACCCATCCATCTCGACGAGCAACTGATTCAGTGTTTGCTCGCGCTCGTCGTTGCCATTGCCAAGTCCAGCGCCGCGATGGCGTCCGACGGCGTCAATTTCATCGATGAAAACGATGCACGGTGCGGACTTCTTCGCCTGCTCAAACATATCGCGGACGCGACTGGCACCAACGCCGACGAACATTTCTACGAAATCGGAACCCGAGATTGTAAAGAACGGAACCTTTGCCTCGCCAGCGATTGCCCGTGCGAGTAGTGTCTTTCCCGTACCCGGTGACCCGATCAACAGCGCGCCCTTTGGAATTTTGCCACCAAGCCGCGAAAATTTTGCGGGATCTTTGAGGAAATCTACGATCTCCTCCAATTCCTCTCGCGCCTCATCGATGCCGGCGACATCGGCAAACGTTACGCGACCCTGCTTTTCGGTGAGCATCTTTGCGCGCGACTTACCAAATCCCATGGCGCCACCGCCAGCATTCTTTTGCATTTGACGGAATATGTAATAACCGACACCAATCAACAACAAAAACGGCAAAAACTGTGCGAGCATGTAATATAAAATATTGGGCTGTTCGTCTGGCTTTTTGGTTACCTTCACGTTCGCTTTTAGGAGCCGACTCACAAGTTGGGGGTCAGATGGGTCATAGGTTTTCACCTTTTTACCATCTGTTTGCTCAGCGGAAATCAGATCGTTTGCAATTTCTGCCGATTTAATTTTGTGGGCATCCACCATCGTCACAAATTCGGAATAGGACACCGAGGCGACCTTAGGTTGCGGATAAAAGCCCAATTTATCATTATTAAACAGCACAAAAGCAAGGATGACGGCGATAACGCCCATCCAGATACCCATGTTGCGCATCAGATTGTTATTCTCAGGCTGCTTGTCGTCGTTCATCGGGGTTACCTTTCACGCTGATAGATAAGCCCTCAACTATGAATAACAATGGAATCATGTGACGAAGTTTCATTTTTGTGTCGTGGTGTTGCGCGTTTGAAACGCCATACCGCGCCCCCCTTGCACTGAACCTGCCCGAGAGTGCGTACTTCGGTTCGATTCAGCGCTTCGATAAGATCGACAAGCGCGGCCCCACGCGGCGTAAGTTGCGGATCAATGTGCCGTAGCGCGCGCAAAACCAGCCGTCGCCGTAATTCGCGCGGGAGAAGCGACGGGTCCAATTTGACGCTTTCTGGTCCAAGAATGAGCCGGTCACCGACCAATTGCGCTGTCGCCCATTCAAGTGCGGTATTCGCCTCTGCCAACAGCCCCGCGCTGACGGCGATCCGTTCGGACAGCAACCAATCGCTTGTCGCGAGCCCCGCACGGACGCGGACGCGATCAAAGCGCGGATCGTGATTAGAGGCATCATCGACGGCGCGCAGACCACAGTGTTCAATAATATCAACGAGTTCAGTATGTCGCCACCCCAGTAGCGGACGAATAACCCGCCCATTCATCGCGCGTACGCCAGCGAGGCCCGCAACCCCCGAGCCCCGATTAAGGCGCATCAGTAACGTTTCGGCTTGGTCGTCGACATGGTGAGCCGTCGCAATCCAGGTACACCGGTTCGTGTCGGCCCACTCATTCAGCAACGCATACCGAACTTCGCGCGCCGCCGACTGTGCCGAGCCTGTAATCGGCGTCGCTGGGTGTAGGATGGTGTGCGGAATGCCACGTAACGAACAAACATCAGCGACAAATTGCGCCTCGCGCGCAGCATCTGGGCGCAAACCGTGGTCAACCGTCGCCGCCGCAATTTGATTTGGAAGCGCCGCGTTGGCAAGTAGAAGAAGTGCTAGGCTGTCAGGCCCACCAGAAACGGCTATCCCCAGCCGGGCATGAACGGGATCAATGAGACGTTCGAGGTCGACAATGAAACGGTCAACATGTGCGGGCGTCAACCCGTGCATTTCGCCTCAACGCGACCCTTTGTGACGCGTGCTAGCACGTCTTTATTGGCCTTAGTGCCATATACGTCGTCAAATTCCTTAAACACGCGGCAGGCCTTGGTCGGGAAACTATCTTTGATGAGGGCCATGCCAGCCCAACTTAAACTCTCGGCCGCGCGATCTCCCTTGGGCGCCTTGGTATAATTCTCAACAAAAGCCTTTGCCGCACTGCCATAACTTCCGTCTTCATAATAGGCGCGCCCCAGGAGGTTTTGGGCATAACTATAGCGCTTGGTCCGCGCATATTTTCCCACAAACTCCTCTAGTTTGGTTCGCGCTTCGGGATAGAGCTTGGCTTCAAACAACCGATAAGCATAAGTGTAACTGTTTTCCATCTCGTCGGTCCCCTCAGGGATCGGCACCGCATCAACCAACGCTTGGCGCTTCTTGTCCGTCGCTGGGGCAGCAGGCGTTATAGCCTTGCCCTTTTTCCCGAGCGCCGCGTTTCCCGATTTCGCTTCAACTGATTTCGCGTTGGGCTTAGTCGATTTCGGCGCCGTATCCGCCACAACCGCCGGCTTAGCCGGCGCCGCTTCGATCACTTTGAGCCGCGCATCGTGTGCTTTTGACACCTCTTCCAGCCGCTTGAGGATGATGCCAAATTGCTCATTTTGTCCCGTAAGCGTTTTCACCTGCGCCTCAAGCAGATCGACCCGTTGAGTCAAATCGGCGATCGGCGGCGAAGCTGCATTGCCCTCGCTCACGCGCGGCGTCACGGCAGTAATCTCTGGTTCCGCAGGCGTGCCGCTAGGGAAAACCTTACGCTGAACCGCGTGCATTTCTTTTTCCAACTTGCCAACCCGAAGATCAAGTACGTCGGTGGAAGCCGCAAGAGCGCCGTGCGCGCACCCAATCAACAGTGGCGTTATGAGCACAACGAAACGCATCTTCATCACGGTCATGGTCGTTTTTCTCCCGTGGAGGGTGTTTGTGCAGCAGGCGTTGGCAGCGCCGGGCGCGCCAGCAATGCCGCGGCACTAATTCCAACATCCTTGATCATATGCTGTGCTGAGCCCAGCGGGGCGACAGCCTTGCCAGCGACGGTAACACTGAGTGATTCTGCGGCGCCGGTTCGAATTTGCGGATTGTTTGCGTCAGTAGGAACGATATAATTCTCGCCCTTTCTCATCACCTTTTCAACCAACACTTTATCGTTGGCATCATAAATTCGCAGCCACACGTCACCCGTCGCCGTGAGCACGACGGGACCAGTTGCACCTGAAGCGGGTGCGATCACACTATTGCCCATCGGCGCGGCGACGTTAGTCGTTGTGCCAGAGTCAGTGGTCGGCAACGCAACATTTCCTGCAGCAGCAGGCGCGTTATCAACCGGACCGACTATTTGTGGCTGATCGATGACGGGCGACACAGCATCGGCAGCCTGATAGTGCCGCCAAAGCAAATAACCTCCCACGACCAATCCCGCCAAAACCAGAGCTGTAAGCGCCAACCAGCGCGGCGCAATGCGTGTCGGATCAACTGGCTCATAATTATTGACATGCGCCGCGTCCATCGGAGACATCGTCCCCAATTCCACGCGCAAATCTCGCCCAATCTCGCTATCATCCAACCCGACCGCACGCGCATAGGATTTCGCAAACCCGATTGAATAGGTCGAAGACGGCATTTTAGTATAATCGGACGCCTCAATCGCGACCAGATGCCTCAGCGGAATGCGCGTCCGAGCGGCAATATCGCTCAGATCGAGTCCCGCATATTCGCGAGCCGAGCGCAAGCGTTGGCCGACGCGGTCCTTAAACAGCATAGGATTGAGATTGTCTTCAGGCGCGTCCATTTATGTTCTCCGAAACAGTCTCTGTTTCCGTGATTTTCTTCTTCCAGTCCCAGCGCACGCTGTCAACTCTGCTCGCGCGTTTTCCCTCAGGACAGCGTCACATTATGCGACTCACCCCAAGCCAGCAACGCCTCGCGCATATTGCGTGGCGGCCTATTAAGCAGCGTCGGAATTGCCTCGCGTAACGCACCGATGTCAAGCGATTGGATCATCGCCTTAATGGGACCAATGGCCGCTGGGGTTATCGACAGTCGGTTGATCCCCAACCCGAGCAAGGCCATCGCTTCAAGCGGACGACCGCCCATTTCGCCACACACGGTCAATTGCACGTTATGCGCTGCGCAAGGGGCCACAACACGCGCGAGAAAGCGCAAAATCGCCGGACTAAGCCAATCATACCGCTCGGCCAGTTTGGGGTTGGAGCGATCCGCTGCAAACAAAAACTGAGTCAAATCATTCGTTCCAACCGAGAGGAAACTCAAATTCGGAAGCAAAATGTCGAGGCACTCTGCAAGCGCGGGGACTTCGAGCATCGCGCCGTATCGGATGGATTTCGGTACTTTTTTACCCTGGCCAACCAACCACGTGCGTTGCGCCTCGAACAGATGACGTGCCTCGTCAAATTCCCAAGGCTCTGACACCATCGGGAACATAACACTCAGCGTTCGTCCCGCCCCCGCTTCAATCAGTGCGCGGGCCTGTGCCTTCATCAGGCCACTGCGCTCAAGCGCAACACGAATGGCGCGCCACCCCATCGCCGGATTTTCTTCTTCGTCGCCATCGTGACGGAGATAGGGAAGCGCTTTGTCACCGCCGATGTCGACCGTACGAAAAACGACTGGCCGGTCACCCGCCGCATCAAGGACATCGCGGTACAAACGCTGTTGGCGTTCGCGCGCGGGTAATGTCGCAGATACTAAAAACTGGAATTCGGTGCGGAACAAACCGATCCCATCTGCCCCAGTCAAGTCTAAGGCGGCAACGTCATCGCGCAGCCCAGCATTCACCATCAGCGTAATTCGCTGACCATCTTTTGTAACAGGCGGCACACTCTTTAATGCAGCAAAGCCTGCCCGGCGCGCCACGCTCGCGGCAAATTTATTCTCAAATGCGTCTTCCATCGCCTGTGTGGGACGAACATGAACGACACCTTGCATGCCATCGAGCAACAACGCGTCACCCTCGGCGACGATCCGGCGCACATCTTTGACACGCCCCAACACCGGCACACCCATTGCACGCGCAACGATAACGACGTGCGACGTGAGCGAACCCTCTTCAAGAATTACGCCTTTCAGTCGCCGACGATCATATTCGAGCAACTCTGCGGGGCCCAAATTCCGAGCAATCAGGATAGCGTCTTGCCGCAAACCAGCCTTAGCGGCCGACCCCAACTGCCCCGAAACAATCCGCAACAGCCGGTTCGCCAAATCCTCAAGATCGTGCATTCGGTCAGCGAGCAGCGGATCGTCGATCTGCCGCATGCGCATCCGCGTCCGTTGCTGGACGCGCTCAATCGCCGCTTCTGCCGTCAATCCCGAGTCGATCGCCTCATTAATGCGCCGCGACCACCCCTCGTCATAGGCAAACATCTTATAGGTTTCGAGCACCTCGCGATGTTCACCATCGCCGCCAAATTCGGCTTGGCTGGCCATCTTGTCGATCTGCTCGCGCATTTTATCAAATGCTGAATACACCCGGTGACGCTCAGCTTCGGTATCTTCGGCGACAGTATGCTCAATCGTTATGCGCGGCTGATGATAAACAGCGTGCCCTCGGCCCATACCATCCACAAGCTTAAGTCCGGTCAGGCGTGTTGCCTGCGTGCTCCGCACACGGCCAGCACTCTGCGCATTTTCATCGATGAGACCAGCGTTCGCGATCATTTCAGAGATAACCATCGCGACAGTTTGTAGCGCTTCGATCTCCACTTCGTCATAGCCGCGCGGGTCGGCATGCTGCACAGTGAGGACGCCTACCGAAACCTGCTGCCGCACAATCGGCACGCCGGCGAAACTGTGAAAAATGTCTTCTCCTGTTTCCGGTTTATAGGCAAAATCCGGATGACTTGTGGCTTCCGCAAGGTTGAGCGGTTCGACATTTTTGGCGATTGTGCCCGTCAACCCCTCGCCCAGCGCCAATTTGGTGATATGAACCGCTGCTTGGTTAAGGCCGCGCGTCGCGAACAGCTCCAGTACGCCTTCGCGCAAAAGGTAGATTGAGCACACCTCACTGGCCATCGACTCGCCAATGATTTGCACGACTTGGTTGAGCTTTGCCTGTGCTGGGGAGCGTGCCGCCATGACTTGGTGCAATCGCGTCAGAATTTCGCGAGAGGAGGCAGCGGCAGAGAGCATATTATGCATCTAGCAGAGCGTCAGCCAGCCGTCTATCCGCAGTTGTGTAGCTCGCAAGGCCCTTGGCGTCGATCCACAGTGATGCTAATGCCGCGCCGCGTGAATCGTATCACCGATGCGCTACAGGGCTCTTCACTTGACCTCCTCATTTCCGTTTCTCAATCCGTTTCGCCGTAAGTGCACGGTGGCTAAATCAGTATGACGTCGATCGTCTGGTTTCGACAAGACCTTCGCCTTCGTGACCAGCCGGCGCTCGCTGCCGCCGTCGCTGAGGGCGATGTCGTGCCCGTTTTCGTGCTTGATGATTCAACCCGCTTGGGCGCCGCGCAGCGTTGGTGGCTACATCACAGCCTTGCCGCGCTTGGCGGGGTGCTTGCGGAACGCGGAGCGCCGCTGATTTTGAGGCGCGGCAGATCAGCGGACGTCGTGTTGCAGCTCTTGGCTGCGACCGGCGCGACACGCGTGCATGCAATTCGTCAT
>Ga0209583_10000443_pt1 | contig 12849 bp, 12 predicted proteins | sample Str014_FD_187201 | JGI IMG/M metagenome (GOLD analysis project Ga0209583, IMG submission 187201) | Freshwater sediment microbial communities in response to fracking from Pennsylvania, USA - Straight Creek_MetaG_SC_2014 (SPAdes) (version 2) | ecosystem: Environmental > Aquatic > Freshwater >... | reverse complement strand
TCGGCCTTCGGCGGCGCGCGCGGCCGCACCGACGTGCCGAAGATCGTCGACTGGTACATGGAGGGCAAGATCAACATCGACGACCTGATCACGCACCGCTTGAAGCTCGAAGACATCAACCAGGGCTTCGACCTGATGAAGAGCGGCGAGTCGATCCGCTCCGTGGTCTTGTACTGATGAGAGGCACCGACATGCAAGGCGCCCGCACCATCACCACCCTCAGCGAACACGCCTGCTTCGGCGGCGTGCAAGGCTTCTACCAACACGACTCTGAAGAGACCGGCACCCCGATGAAGTTCGGGGTGTTCGTGCCCGCGCAGGCAAAGCTCGGCCCGGTGCCGGCGCTGTTCTACCTTGCCGGCCTGACCTGCTCCGAAGCGACTTTCGCGATCAAGGCCGGCGCGCAGCGTCACGCGGCCGAGCACGGCCTGATCCTCGTCACGCCCGACACCAGCCCGCGCAACACCGGCGTCGAAGCTGCCGATGCAGCCTGGGATTTCGGCACCGCCGCCGGCTTCTATCTCGACGCCACCGAAACGCCCTGGCGCACGAACTGGCGCATGGGCAGCTACGTGACGCGCGAGTTGCGCAAGCTAGTGCTCGAACACTTCGAGGTTCGCTCCGACCGCGTCGGCCTGTTCGGCCACTCGATGGGCGGGCACGGCGCGCTGACGCTGGCGCTGAACAACCCGGGGCTCTACCAGAGCGTCTCGGCGTTCGCGCCGATCGCCGCGCCGATGCAGTGCCCGTGGGGTGTGAAGGCCTTCACCGGCTACCTCGGCGATGACAAGAAGGCCTGGGCGCGGCACGATGCCACCGAACTGGTCAAGTCGGGCGCACGCCTGCCGCCGCTGCTGATCGACCAGGGCCTGGCCGACAAGTTTCTCGCCGAGCAACTGCACCCCGATCTCTTCGAGGCCGCTTGTGCCGCCGCCGGCCAGCCGCTCGTGCTCCGAAAGCACGAAGGCTACGACCACGGCTACTACTTCATCTCGACCTTCATGGCCGACCACCTCGCGCACCATGCGCGCCTGCTGTTGGCGGACTGATGGTGAAAGGCGACGACGCTTCCGGGCCTTGCGCCGCGCCCGCCCTCAAGCAGGCGCGCAATCCGCTGCACGGCATCACGCTCGAGACGATGCTGACCGAGCTCGTCGACCACTTCGGCTGGGACGAGCTCGGTGCGCGCATCCTGATCAACAGCTTCAACACCGACCCGAGCATCAAGTCGAGCCTGAAGTTCCTGCGCAAGACGCCGTGGGCGCGCGAGAAGGTCGAAGGCTTGTACCTGTTCATGCAGCGCGAGAAAGCCCGCGCGCAGCGTGGCTGACGCGCTTCGAGCTGATTTCCATCTGCACTTGACGCATCGCATTTGTATATCGTACGATATGTTTTTCACCCTATCTCTCGTACAAGGATACGTTCCATGCACCCCCTCTTCCATCGCTTCCACGAAGCCTTTCATCGTCATCATCACCACCACATGAGCCGCCGGGGCTTCGCCGGCTTCGGCGGGCGCCACGGCTTTTCGGGCGGCCCGTCGGGCGTCGGCTTCGACGGCCTGAACCGCGGCCGCAAGCTCGGCTCGGCCGACCTGCAACTGCTGCTACTCGCGCTGCTCGCCGAACGGCCGAGCCACGGCTACGAACTGATCAAGGCGCTTGACGAGCGCTCGAACGGCTACTACGCGCCCAGCCCCGGCATGATCTACCCGGCACTGACCTACCTTGAGGAGATCGGCCACGCCAGCGTCGAGCCGCAAGGCGCGAAGAAGCTCTACAGCATCACCGAGACCGGCCTGACGCACCTCGAAGGCCAACGCGCCAGCGTCGATGCGCTGCTCGAACAGCTCGCCTACATCGGCAAGCGCATGGACGAGGTGCGCCGCGCGATGGGCAGTGGCGACGCCCCGAACGACGCAGCCGATTTCGACTCGCCGCAGGCATTCGGCGGACGCGGGCGCCACGCGGCCGGCTCGCCGGAGGTGCGCGCCGCGCGCCGCAGCCTGAAGTCGGCGCTGATCGAAAAATCGGGCGCCACGCTGGCCGAGCAGAAGCGCATCGCCGAGATCCTGGAGCGTGCGGCGGCCGAGATCCGCGGCGAATCGGGTGCGAAGTGACGCTCATCTGAACCCCGGGCGCGGCTTCGCCCACAATGCGGCGGATTCACTTCGCCGCTCGTCGCGACCGCCATGCCCGCCTCCATCAAAACGCCCGCGCCGTTCGGCAGCTGGGCATCGCCCGTCACCGCCGAGCTGATCGCCGGCGCGACGATCCGCCTCGGTCAGCTCGCGCTGCGGGGCGACGAGATCGTCTGGAGCGAAGGCCGGCCGCAGGAGCAGGGCCGCAACGTGCTGGTGCAGCGCGGCGCCGATGGCGCGCTGCGTGACCTGAACCCAGCGCCGTTCAACGTGCGCACCCGCGCCCACGAGTACGGCGGCGGCGCGTTCGTGCTGCTGCCGGGTGGCAGCGCGGTGTTCAGCCACTACGACGACCAGCAGCTCTACCGCGTCGACGCGGCGGGCACCGCGCAGCAGCTCACCCACGATGCGGATCAGCGCTACGCCGATGCAGTCGTCGACAACGCTCGCAACCGGCTGATCGCCGTGCGCGAAGACCACCGCGCCAGCGATGTCGACGCGGTCGCCACGCTGGTGTCGATCGGGCTCGGCGACGGCGCCGTGCAGGTGCTCACCCAGGGCCACGATTTCCTCGCGAGCCCCTCGCTCAGCCCCGACGGAACGCAGCTCGCGTGGATCAGCTGGGATCACCCGAACATGCCCTGGGACGGCAGCGAACTCTGGCTCGCCGATGTGGCCACCGATGGTTCGCTCGGCGCACCGCACCTGATCGCCGGCGGCGCCGACGAATCGATCTTCCAGCCGCAATGGTCGCCGCGCGGCGAGCTGCATTTCGTCAGCGACCGCACTGGCTGGTGGAATCTCTACCGGCAGCGCGATGGGGCTGTGCAGCCGCTGCACCCGATGGAAGCCGAGTTCGGCGAGCCGCAATGGGCCTTCGGCATGAGCCGCTACGGCTTCGACGCGGCGGGCCGCATCGTCTGCACGTTCAGCCAGCGCGGCGTCTCGCAGCTGGCGACGCTCGACGCCGAGACCGGTGCCTTCGAGACGCTCGCCACCCCCTTTTGCATGATCGACTCGTTGCGTGTCGGCGCCGACTTCGCGGTCTTCGTCGGCGCCACACCCACGCAGGCGAGCGCGGTCGTGCGCCTGGACCTGCGCACGCTGGCGCACGAGGTGCTGCGCACTTCGAGCACGGCGAGCGTCGATGCCGCGTACCTCTCGATCGCCGAGGCGATCAGTTTTCCGACCGAAGGCGGGGTGGAGGCCCACGCGTTCTTCTACCCGCCGACGAACCGCGACACGCGCGGCCCCGACGGCGAGCTGCCGCCGCTGATCGTGGTCACTCACGGCGGCCCGACCGGCACGACCGATGCTGCGTTCAAGTGGTCGCTGCAGTTCTGGACCAGCCGCGGCTTCGCGATCGTCGATGTGAACTACGGCGGCAGCAGCGGCTACGGCCGCGCCTACCGCGCACGGCTCGACGGGCAATGGGGTGTGGTCGACGTCGACGACTCGGTCAACGCGGCGCGCTACCTGGTGGCGCGCGGCATCGTCGACGGCGACCGTGTCGCGATCCGAGGCGGCAGCGCCGGCGGCTACACGACGCTGTGCGCGCTGACCTTCCGCAGCTTCTTCAAGGCCGGTGCGAGCCACTACGGCATCGGCGATCTCGAGGCGCTCGTCACCGACACGCACAAGTTCGAATCGCGCTACCTCGACCGCCTCATCGGGCCGTATCCGCAAGCCAAGGCGACCTACCTGGCGCGCTCGCCGATCTACCACACCGAGCGCCTCGCGAGCCCGATGATCCTGTTCCAGGGCGCCGAGGACAAGGCAGTACCTCCCTCGCAGGCGCAGACCATGTTCGACGCGGTCGACGCCAAGGGCCTGCCGGTGGCGTACCTGTTGTTCGAGGGCGAGCAGCACGGCTTTCGTCTCGCCAGCACGATCAAGCGGGTGTTCGAGGCCGAGCTGTACTTCTACGGCAAGGTGTTCGGCTTCACGCCGGCCGACCTCATCGGACCCGTCGACATCCGCAACCTGAACCGACGATGACGCGGCAGCACCGGTGAACATGCGCTTTCACCTTGATGCGACTTCTGACAGCCCTGCGCGCGCGAGCGCGTTACGGTGAGCCTCCCGAGAGAACGGAGGAGTTGAGCATGAAGTCGTCGTGGCGCACCGCCTGGCAAGGGCAGGACATCGTGGTCTACCGCAACGAGGCCGAGGTCGACCGGCTGCATGCGCCCGACATCGAGCGCGTCGTGCTGGTCCACCGCGGGTCGGGCGACACGCCGGGCGATCTGGTGCAGGCGGTGGTCGAGCTCGGCGACGCGTGCCTGATCTTCCCGGCCGACACGGGCTTCGCGGGCCGCGTGAACTTCGAGCGCCAAACCTTCTGGGCCGAGAAGGCCTGCGTCTACTGGGTCAACGAAGCACGGGCGCCGTTGCCGCTTCGACTCCGGCGCGGACGCTGGTTCCTCGGCCTCACGCACCCGGTGTTCACCCGCGTGCCGCGCACCGAGCTCGCGGCGCTGATCGAGCGTTGGCCGGTCCAGGGCCCGCAGACATGGGAGCAGCGCAAGTGGCGCCGCATCGAGCTCAGCCGGCCGTTCGCCACCGCCGAAGATGCCCGTTTGCGTGCCTGAGAACCTGTGAACGAATCGGCGCGAACGCCTATGAAAAAACCCGGCCGAGGCCGGGTTTCTCAATTGAGCGCTCGATCGCTCAGGCAGCCTTGGCGGCAGCCTTCTTCTTGCTGTGCTTCTTGGCAGCGTGCTTCTTGGCAGGCATTTCCTTCTTCATTTCCGACTTGGCCATCGGCGCGGTCGGGGCAGCGGCCGGGGCCGAAGCTTGGGCGAAAGCGCCCATCGAGAATGCGGAGGCGATCAGAACGGCGACGAGCTTCTTCATGGTGGTGTTCCTGCAGGGAATGTTGGACAAAAGAGCGGGTGCTCGGGGGTCACAACGTGCCCGGTTGACGGGCGGTTGACACGGTTCTTAACGAAAGACAGGGTGACTCAGGGTTTCCGCTAGTCGCAGCACCGGCGTGACGCAGGCGTCGACCCCCTCGAAGCGTGCGACCCAGTGCGCGAGGGGCTGGGCGGCGATCACCGCCCCCAGTTCGGCGCGCAAGGCCATCGACTCGCCGCTGCCGACCACGAGGCCCAGCGACCAATGGCGCTCGCCCCACTCCGGCCGGCCGAGCGCCGCGCACAGGGCCTGCCAGAACTTCAGCTCCAGCGCGCCGACGGCCAGATGGCGATCGTCGGCCGTGCGGTAAACACCGTAACAGGGCACACCGCCGGACAGCAGATCGCGCCCGGCGGCGGGCGTGCGGCCGGTGGTCTTCAGCGTGTAGGTGGCCAGCACGTGGTGGCGCAGCACCTCGTGGGCCATCGAGACATCGACGAAGCGGCCACGGCCGCCGCGATGCGCGCCGAGCAAGCCGGCCAGGATGCCGGTGACGGCCGCCTGCGTGCCGCCCATCAGGTCGCCGATCTGGAAGTTCGGCACCGCGAGTTCGCCGTCGACGGTGGCGATCTGCTCCAGCACGCCGGCCATTGCGATGTAGTTGATGTCGTGGCCGGCGCGGTGCGCCCAGGCGCTGTGCTGGCCGTAGCCGCTGATCGCGCACATCACGAGTTTCGGGTTGACCGCGCGCAGCACCTCCCAGCCCAAGCCGAGCTTGTCCATCACCCCGGGGCGGAAGCCTTCGACCAGCACATCGGCGCCACGCACGAGTTCGATCAGCGCCGCCGCACCTTCGGGGGTGCGCAGATCGAGGCGTTGCAGCGCCTTGCCGCGGTTCAGCTCGCGAAAGGTCAGCGCCGGTTCGCCGGCGCGGCGCTCTTGCGCGGTCTGGCCCATGAAGCGCGTACCGTCGTCCTGCCCCTGCTCTGCCGGGCCTTCGATCTTCAGCACCTCGGCGCCGAGCTCGGCAAGGTGGCGTGTGGCCAGCGGGCCGGGCAACAGGCGCGTCAGGTCGATGATGCGGATGCCGGCCAGCGGCAACTCATCCCGATCGACAGTGCCCACCGCGCTCAAACGAAACGCCCCTCGCGCAGCCATTTGGTCGCGACCCACTTCTCGCCGGCGACTACCGGCGCGCCGCCGTGCAGCGACCGCGTCACCGGGTGGGCGCGGTCGTAGCTGAAGAACACCGCGTTGCCGCGCACCGGTGCCACATCGAGCTGCACATCGGGGAAGACCGTGGCGCCACCTTCTGTGGGCGTGTTGAGGTAGCACACCAGCGAGGCCACACGCTGGCCCCCGCGCTTGAGGATGCTGGGCGTGCCCGAGTGCGCAGGGTCGAAGTAGTCGTAGTGCGGCTTGTATTCGGCACCGATGCCGTAGCGCAGCACCTGCAGACCTTCGCCGTTCTCGAGCGGCCAGGCCAGCAGCGCGGCCATGCGGGCCTCGATGCGCGCGACGACCGGGTGTTCGCCGCGCTCGAAGAACATGCCCTGGCTGGTGCGCGCCTCGTTGACCTCGCTCCCGCCGGTGTCGGTCTGCACGGTTTCGGAGCGTGCCAGCCGCCTGCCGGCGAGCGCGATCATCTCGTCGCACTCTTCGTCGCTGAGCAGTTCGCCGAAGACGACCACCCGCGGCGTCATCAGGTTGACCAGAATCTTGACTTCGCGGTCGCCGGCCCAGACGGTCGTGCGCGTGCCTTGCGGCAGCGGCTCGGGCACTTTCACGGGCACAGGCAGCACGGCGGCCTGGGCCTTCTCGTCGAGGTAGCCGGTCAGCACCTCTTCGAGCGCGGCGATCGCCGAGTCTTCGTTCCAGCCGCTGGTGAGCATCGATTCGAGCACCGCCTCGGGCTTGTGCCCGGCGGTGGCCTGCTCGATGATCCACCCCCGCAGTTCGGGCGTGACGTGCTGCTTGACGCTCATTCGCCGAATTCTGCCGGATGTGCGCGGGCGGCTGTCACTCGATGCGACGGCGGAAGACGAATCGATCCGGCTTCGACACGCCGGCCTCGAACCGGTAGCCCTCGGCATCGAACTTCTTCAGCCCGGCCGGGGTGGCGATGCGCTTCGTGATCGCGTGCCGTGCCATCAGGCCGCGGGCGCGCTTGGCGAAGAAGCTGATGACCTTGTACCGGCCGTTCTTCCAGTCCTCGAAGACGCACTCGATGACCCGCGGCGCCAGCACCTTCTTGCGGTCGGCGGCGTGGAAGTACTCGGTCGACGCGAGGTTGACGATCACCGGCGTCGCGTCTTGCGCCGCGCGCTCGTTGAGGTGCTGCGCGATCGTGTCGCCCCAGTATGCGTAGAGGTCCCTGCCGTGCGGGTTCGGCAGGCGCGTGCCCATCTCGAGCCGATAGGGTTGCAGCCGGTCCAGCGGCCGCAGCACGCCGTGCAGGCCGCTGAGGATCGCCACGTGCTTCTGCGCCCAGCGCAGGTCGGCCAGACTGAGCTCGGGTGCACGCAGACCGCCGTACACGTCGCCGTCGAACGCGAGTGCGGCGGGCTTGCTGTTGGCGGGCGTGAACCGGGGCGACCAGGCCGCGTAGCGCTCGACGTTGAGCGTGGCGAGCGCGTCTGATAGATCCATCATCTCGGCGACCTGTGCCGCGCTGCGCTGGCGCATCAGCGCGATCAGTTCGGCGGAGCGCTCGATGAACAGCGGATCGGTGGCGAGTTTCGCAACGCCGCGCGGTGTCGGCGTTTCGTAGTCGAGCGACTTGGCGGGTGAGAGCAGGTACAGCATGGCCGCGATTATCGCGGCCGGTTTTTCAGGACGCGATGTGTGCACGCTCCTGCATCGGTGCCTTCAGCGGAAATCCCGGCTGCGGCTGACCAGCCCCTGCAGCAGCGCGGAGTGGTCGATCGCCTTCATCACGACCAGGTGCATGACGGCGCCCTCTCCTTCCTGGCCCGCCTCGCCCGGCGGCCCATCCTGCCGCTGCCAGCGCCCGAACAGCGTCAGCAGCCGCGCCGCCAGCAGCGGCTTGCGCTGCGAATCGACGACCGCCGGCCAGACGATCGCGTTGACCGTGCCGGTGTCGTCTTCGAGCGTGACGAACATCGTGCCCTTCGCGGTCTCGGGCCGCTGCCGGTGCGTGACGAGGCCGCTGGCCCGCGCGAGCCGGCCGTTCGGGTAGCCGCGCAGCACGGCCGCCGGCTGCACGCGAAAGGCCGTGAGCTGCTCGCGCAGCAGTGCCAGCGGGTGGCGGTTCAGCGTGAGGCCGAGCGCGCGGTAGTCGGCCAGGGTTTCCTCGGCCTCGGCAGGTGCGGGCAACGCCACCGCGATCTCGTCGACGCGGGTCTCGCGCAGCATGGCCGTCGGCCGCGTGTCGATACCGGCGACGGCCCATGCAGCCTGGTGGCGGTGGCCGGTGAGCGCGCGCAGCGCATCGGCCTGCGCGAGGCATTGCAACTCGTGGGCGTTGAGCGCGGCGCGGCGGGTCAGGTCTTCGGCGCTCGTGAACGCGACACGGGCACGGGCTTCGACGATGCGGCTCGAAGCCTCGGCCGACAGCCCGGAGATGCGATCGAGGCCGAGCCGAACCGCGTGCAGGGCACCACTGCCCGGCGGCTCGAGCGTGCTCTGGGCGGCGCTTACCATCACGTCCACCGGCCGCACCTCGACGCCGTGCGCGCGCGCATCGCGCACCAACTGCGCCGGCGCGTAGAAGCCCATCGGCTGGCTGTTGAGCAGCGCGGCGAGGAACGCATCGGGGTGGTGGCATTTGATCCAGCAACTGGCATAGGCCAGTTGCGCGAACCCGGCCGCGTGGCTCTCGGGGAACCCGTATTCGCCGAAGCCCTGGATCTGCTTGAAGATGCGCTCGGAGAACTCGGTGCTGTAGCCCTTGGCGGTCATGCGGCCGACGAGCATCTCGTGGTAGTGGCCGAGGCCGCCGCGGCGCTTCCAGGCGGCCATCGAGCGGCGCAGGCCATCGGCCTCGCCGGCGGTGAAGTCGGCCGCGATCATCGCGATCTGCATCACCTGCTCCTGGAAGATCGGCACGCCTTTCGTGCGTTGCAGCGCAGGGCGCAGGGCCAGCGGGTAATCGATCTCGTGGTCGGCCAGGCCGCGGTTCTTCAGGTACGGATGCACCATGCCGCCCTGGATCGGCCCGGGCCGAACGATCGCGACCTCGACGACCAGGTCGTAGTAGCAGCGCGGCCGCAAGCGCGGCAACATGCTCATCTGCGCGCGGCTCTCGATTTGAAAGGTGCCGACGGTGTCGGCCTTGCAGATCATGTCGTAGGTGGGCGTGTCGCCGGCGGGGATGTCCTGCATCGCGAACCGGCGGTCGAGTTTCTCGCCGATGAATTCGAGCGCACGCCGCAGCGCGCTGAGCATGCCGAGCGCGAGCACGTCGACCTTGATCAGGCGCAGCTCGTCGAGGTCGTCCTTGTCCCACTGGACAACGCTGCGGTCCTTCATCGACGCCATCTCGACCGGCACCAGCTGCTCGATCTGCTCGCGCGCGATCACGAAGCCGCCGGGGTGCTGGCTCAGGTGCCGCGGGAAGCCGATCAGTTGCTGCGTGAGCGCGATCCATTGCTGCGTCAAACGGGCATCGGGGTCGAGGCCGGCCTCGCGCAGGCGCTGGGTATCGATGTTGCGGCCGTCGAACCAGTGCATGCTTTTCGTCAGCAGCTCGATGCGCTGCAGATCCATGCCGAGCGCACGGCCCACGTCGCGCAGCGCCGAGCGCGGCCGGTAGCAGATCACCACGGCCGTCAGGGCGGTGCGGTGCCGGCCGTACTTGCCGTAGATGTACTGGATCACCTCTTCGCGGCGCTGGTGCTCGAAATCGACGTCGATGTCGGGCGGCTCGTCGCGCTCGGCACTGACGAAGCGCTCGAACAGCAGCGTGGACTCTTCCGGGTTCACCTCGGTGACACCGAGGCAGAAGCACACCATCGAGTTGGCCGCGCTGCCCCGGCCCTGGCACAGGATGTTCTTCTTGCGCGCCCAGCTGACGATGTCGGCAACCGTCAGGAAATAGGCTTCGTAGTTGAGCTGCTGGATCAGCGCCAGTTCTTTCTCGATCGTCGGCATCCAGTGGGTCGCGTTCTTGCCCGGGTAGCGCCGTTCAAGGCCTTCGTAGGCCATGTGGCGCAGGTGCTCGATCGGCGTTTTTCCCTCGGGCACGACCTCTCGCGGGTACTCGTATTTCAGTTCGGCGAGCGAGAAGCCGCAGCGCCCGGCCAGCGCCAGTGAGTTCTCGAGCCACTCGCGCTCGTACAGGCTGCCCAGCCGCGCGCGCGAGCGCAGGTACTGCTCGGCGTTCGAGCCGAGCCGAAGCCCGCACTGCGACACCGGCAGCTTCAGCCGGGTCGCGCTCAACACGTCCTGCAAGGGCTTGCGCGAACGCAGGTGCATCAGCACATCACCGGTGGCGACGATGGGCAGGCCGGTGAACTCGGCGACGCGGCGAACCACCTTGAGCAATTCTTCGTCGCCCGGCCGGCGCAGCAGCGAGACCGCGAGCGAGGCGCGGTCCTGGAACCAGGTTTTGAGCCACATCGCGTGCGCGAACACGGTCTCGAACGATTGCGAGGCGTCGGGCACGAGCAGCGCGAGGCACTCGGGCAGGCCGGCGAGCGTGGGGGCGTTCGGCACCTTGCCTTCGATGTCACCGGGGTGCGCGAGGTACGACCCCTTCGGTGCGCGGCGCCGCGCAACCGTGATCCAGTGCGAGAGGTTGCCGTAGCCGCGACGCGTCTGCGCGAGCAGCACGAGGCGGGCGTGAGGCTGCGGGCCTTCTTCGTCCTCGGAGGCCTCGCCATTCTTCTGGCTCGCCTTCGCTTTCGCGTCGCCCGGCAAGGTCAGACGCATCTCGCTGCCGATGATCAGGTGCAAGCCGGCCTCACGCGCCGCCACGTGGGCGCGCACCACACCCGAGAGCGAGCACTCGTCGGTGATCGCCAGCGCCGAATAGCGCAACGCCTTCGCGCGCTCGACCAGCTCGGACGGGTGCGAGGCGCCGGTCAGGAAGCTGAAGTTGCTGCGGCAGTGCAGCTCGGCGTAGCCGGGGAGCGTGAGCATGGGCGGGTTTCTCCGGCGCCGTTCATGCCGCGGATGCCGGCGTAGGCGCCACGCCGCCGACGCGGCCATCGAGGTGCCAGCGCTGCGCATCGGGCAGCGAAGCACGCAAGGCATCGAGCGGGCTTCGCACCGCGCCACCACCGAGCTTGAGCACGTGTGTGTAGATCATGGTCGTGCTCACATCCGCGTGGCCGAGCAGCTCTTGCACGGTGCGGATGTCGTAGCCGCTTTGCAGCAGGTGCGTGGCGAACGAATGGCGCAGCGTGTGCGGCGTCGCCAATTTCACGATGCCACTGCGCTCGACCGCGCGCTTGAAGTTGCGCTGGAACGTGCCCTCGAGCGCGTGATGACGCCGCAACACGCCGCTGCGCGGATCGGCCGCGATCTGCCCATGCGGAAAGACCCAGAACCAACTCCACGACGACCCGGCACGCGGGTACTTGCGGTCGAGCGCAGAGGGCATGTGGACGCCACCCTGGCCCGCGTCCCGGTCGTCGGCCCAGACCGCCTGCGCGCGCACGAGTTGCTCGCGCAGGGCAGATGCGAGCGAGGCCGGCAGCATCACGACCCGGTCCTTGAAGCCCTTGCCTTCGCGCACGATCAGGGCCTGGCGCTCGAAATCGACATCCTTCACACGCAGGCGCACGCCTTCCATGATGCGCATGCCGGTGCCGTAGAGCAACTGCGCTAGCAAGCGGTGTTGCGCTTCGAGTGCCATCAGCACGCGGCCGACTTCGTCGTGCGTGAGCACCACCGGCAGCCGCTCGCGGCTCTTCGGCCGGCCGATCTCGGCGAGCCAGGGCATGTCGAGCCCCAGTACTTGCAAGTACAGGAACAGGATCGCGGCCAGCGCCTGCTTGTGCGTGGCGACCGCGACCTGGCGCTCGCTTGCCAGCCACGACAAAAAGGCCTCGACCTCGGGCGCTCCCATCTCGACCGGATGCCGCATGCCATGAAAGCGCACGAAGGCACGCACCCAGTGCACGTAAGCCTCTTCGGTGCGGATGCTGTAGTGCAGGTAGCGGATGCGCTCGCGCACTTGATCGAGCAGGCGGGTGGACTGCAGGGGCGGGAGCAGATGGGCATCGGATTTCATGAGATCGCAGGGCTGTTTACTGTGTTTATAAACAGTACACTCAGTGCCAAACAACCGCAAGTGAAAAAGGATCTGCATGCATGCCGATGAGGCACCATCATTGCCGAGTCGCGGCGACGGGGGCAACGCCGTGACAGGCGGCGAAGTGAACCTGAGGGTTCTGAAGAAGCTCTCGCCGCACCAGCCGGGCGCGCGCAAACTGGCGCAGCGATACGGCGAATCGCTGGTGTGCGTACGCCACCGGACAGACGCGAAGGGTCAGTTCAGGTACACCACAGTCGAGTTGTTTGTCGACAAGACACCGGTGAGGCCAAGATCAGACAAGATGGTGCAATTGAAACTGCGCTTCGACGAGGGTGCGCTCCGCATGCTCATCCGAGCAGCTGGTGGCAGTTGGGATGTCAAGTCGAAACTGTGGCTCCTTCCCAGACGCACTGCAGGCGCCTTGAACCTGCTGGATCGCGTCGTCGACACCTAGCCACATCTGGTTTCCATGTTTGTCTGCTTCGTGCCAGCCATGGCAATATCTAGCTAAAGATGGCCTGGCACGGGTGCCGTCGAAAACACGTTGAGCCTGGCAGCTGTCGCTGCGGCAAGTCAAGTGAGGGTGGAGGCCGGGGGCCCGCCCCCGGCAGCCCCGGATGCACTGAGCGTT
>Ga0209583_10000442_pt1 | contig 12939 bp, 7 predicted proteins | sample Str014_FD_187201 | JGI IMG/M metagenome (GOLD analysis project Ga0209583, IMG submission 187201) | Freshwater sediment microbial communities in response to fracking from Pennsylvania, USA - Straight Creek_MetaG_SC_2014 (SPAdes) (version 2) | ecosystem: Environmental > Aquatic > Freshwater >... | reverse complement strand
GTTCAGAAAGTCTTCACGAGCATTTCCGAATACGAAAATTCATTTCAGCTCACCGGATCCAACTTTGGCTTCTCTGGCGTTCTCCTCAAGCCGTGGTCGGAGCGTAAACGCACTTCGATGCAAATCATGGATTCGTTGCAGGCTCCGGCCGCTGCCATCCCGGGATTGAATGTGGTGGTCACTACGCCCGAACCGCTGCCCTCGGGTGGTCAGTACCCGATCGAGTTTGTGATCCGTTCAACGGCGGATCACCGCGAACTCTTCGACTATGCGCAGCAATTGATGATCTATGCGAACACGGCGGCCAACGACCCGAACGCAGCGCCAACGTTCTATTTTGCCGACAGCGATCTCAAGTTCGACCTGCCGCAGAGCGAGATCGACATCGATAAAGACAAGGTCGCGTCGATGGGGCTCAATCTCAGCGACATCGCCCATGACCTGGGCTCCATGTTGGGCGGTGGCTATGTCAATCGGTTCGTCAACGATGGCCGCAGTTACCGGGTGATTCCGCAGGTCGAACGCGGGCAGCGATTGAATGCCGATCAGCTTCTAAACTACCACGTGCGTGGACCTGGTGGGCAGCTCATCCCGCTATCGACCATCGCCACGCTGAAAAGCACGGTGCAGCCCCGTACGCTCAACCGGTTTCAGCAGTTGAATTCGGTCAAGATCATCGGCGTGGGGCCGAGCATCGATAATGCGCTTAAGAAGCTCGAGGCGAAGGCCGCGGAGATACTGCCCGCTGGATATTCGATCGACTACGGCGGCCAGTCCCGGCAACTCCGCCTCGAAGGCAATGCCCTTTGGAAAACGGGGCTGCTGGCGCTGTTGCTCATCTTCCTGGTGTTGGCCGCGCAATTCAACAGCTTCCGCGATCCTTTTATTATATTGCTCGGTTCGGTGCCCTTGGCGCTGGCCGGTGCGATGATCCCGGTTTTTCTCTGGAAGACGTCACTTAATATCTATTCGCAGATCGGCTTGATCACTTTGGTCGGCTTGATTGCGAAAAACGGTATTCTGATCGTGGAATTTGCAAACAAGCTCCAAGAGCAGGGTATCCCGAAAGTTGACGCCATCCGCCGGGCCACAGCGACTCGTTTGCGTCCGGTGCTCATGACCTCCGCTGCGACGGTCTTTGGACATATCATGCTGATCTTCGTGACTGGCCCCGGTGCGGCGGCGCGAAATTCCATCGGTTGGGTTTTGGTCGTTGGTATGGCCATCGGAACGATCTTCACCCTATTTGCCGTCCCGGCTTTCTACATGTTGATCGCAACCGACCATCGTGTGGCAACGAGTAAGGAGCCGGCCAAAACGGCGCTACCTGTGGGTGAGCCGCGCCCGGTCGCTGTTCCCTGAACGGCCTCTTCCCGCCGAGCGAGCATTCTTCCTGGAACCGCTCGCTCGGCTTTCTGCTGCCTTGCCGCTGTGTATTGCCCAAAACGGAAAAAGGCGAGGGCCGCCCAGACGGCGCCAACTTTGTAGGCGGGATGCTGTTCTCGATCTGGCAGAGCTGGCGCTGAGGTCGTGGTAATGGTGGCGCCAGAGCCATTGGCTCTGTGGAGAGGGCGCGCGGTAGTCGTCGATCCGACGATATAGCTTAGGCCGGAAGGATGGGGCGTCCCACCATGCCGCTTGCTGCAAAATAACTGCGCCAGCCCCTTGCGTTGGGTACAAAAAAGTTGCCGCAAGGAAAGATAGATTTTGTAATATGTGCTATTAGTTCAAGAAGTAGACTGGTAGAACCTCCTCCTCGTCGTCCACCCGGATGGATCCTTTCCTATGAGTATCACACCTGTTCGTTGGAGCTCGGTTATTATCGCGGTTGTGCTCGCTGCGCTCGGTCTGCACTCCGGCTGCAGCGAGAAGAAAGCGGTTTCACTTGTGGATGACGGCGGAGGTCGAACTCCGGGCGATTTCCCCGAACTGTCGGTTGACGTCTTTAAGCCGATGGATGGCGGTATCGAACTCGCCAGCGACGAGATCAAAGGTCGAAATACTTGGAATCTTTGGTGTGGCGGTGACGAACAATTTTGGGAACGCATGTCCCGCGAAAGCTACGGGCTGATCGATCTGCTCAAGACGATCGATTCGCGTGACCGCGCGAATCGTTTCAAAGAGATGGGCATCATCAACGAACCGGGTTACCGGCAGGCATCCAAGCCCGACGAATACGGCCTGTGGATCGATGAAGCCGTCGAACCAGAAGCTACCGCCATCGATCCGAAGGTATACGGGCGCTCGACCGGGATCATGGGTTTCCGCTTGTTTCCGAATCCTGACTTCGACGAGGCCGCGAAAAAGAAATGGGATGCCAAACGCTTCTACGACGATCCGGACTACGCCGTCAGTCCGACTCTCGTACGCCCTTATCGCGTGGGCGTGGCGTGTGGCGCGTGCCATATCGCCTTTAACCCCTGTCGGCCGCCCGACGATCCGGTCAACCCGCATTGGGAGAATCTAGCCTCGGCCATCGGCAACCAATATATCCGTGAGGGGAAGGTTTTTGCGCACAACGTCAAGGAGGGTGGTTTTTTCTGGGAGATGTTGAAGACCCAACCTCCCGGCACGTCCGATACCTCGCGCATTGCGACCGACCACATCAACAATCCGAATGCCATCAACCCCATCTTCGAACTTGGTGCTAGGTTGGCCGCGGCGCATGCGGAGGATATTTCTGGCGAGTCATTGCTCCTGCCGACCGTGGAGAAACACATGGCGGTTCCGCATGTGCTGAAGGATGGTGCGGATTCAGTCGGTGTGCCCGGTGCGACGCTGCGCGTTTACATCAACATCGGCATGTTTTCCCAGCATTGGCTGCAGCAACACAACGCTCTCATTGGCCTCACGCCGCAAAAACCATTCGAAATCTCCACGGCGCAGAAATACTCGGTCTATTGGCTGGCGACGCAGGAGAAGTTTACCAACGTAGCAAAGTTTTTCACTCGATTGAAACCGATGCGCTTGGAGGATGCACCGGGAGGTAAAACCTACCTGACGAGCGATCAGGAAATCTTGAAACGGGGCAAACTTGCCTTTGCCGACAACTGCGCGACCTGCCACTCGAGCAAACGCCCGCCTGCCGGTGCGGACGAGGACGCCTGGTATTCGCAGGAAGTGGTGAAAGACGATTTCCGCGACGGTAACTTCTTCTCCGATGAAGCGCGTTATCCGTTGACGAAGATCAAGACCAACGCCGCACGTGCACTCGGCACCAATGCCACCAAAGGACATATCTGGGCGAACTTTTCGTCTGATACCTATAAATCTCTGCCCTCGGTGGGCGAAATCGAGGTCTACAATCCTTTCACCGACTCGACCGACAAATTCAAAATGCCCGCGGGGGGCCCTGGCTATTATCGCACGCCATCGTTGATCAGCCTGTGGTCATCCGCGCCGTTCTTCCACAATAATTCGCTCGGTAAATTCACTGGAGATCCTTCCGTCGCCGGACGGATGGACGCTTTTAATGACGCAGTCGAAAAACTTCTTTGGCCGGAAAAACGTCTGGGCATCGCTTCAATCTGGCGCACCAGCCGCGAGTGCAACCTTCAGCTTCAGGCGGCGGTCATACCCGAACCCCTTCGCACGCTCCTAAAACCGTACGTCGATCCGGACGGCTACTTCCGAGTCGGTCCCATTCCAGAAGGCACGCCGGTCAATTTGCTGGCGAACGTCGATCCCGATACAGATCCGGTGAAACTCGTCGAGCTCTGTCTGAAAATCAAAAAAACGCTGCTGCAGGTAAAACTCGAACATCTCGATGCCGGCGCGACCCAAAAGCTCATGCGCACGGAAATCGCTCCGGCTCTCCTGGCCGTTAGCAAATGCCCCGATTTGGTCGAGGATCGCGGCCATACTTTTGGCGCCAACCTACCGGACGACGACAAACATGCCCTCATTGAATACCTCAAAACCTTGTAACCATCACCCACCATGGCACAACCATCCACCACCTCTACGTCCGCTTCCATCGCTCCCGCGAATCTCGCCGATCTTTTAGGAAAATCCCAAACCGAACTGGACGAAATCTTTAAATCCTATCCGGCAGGCCCGATTCCGACCGGCAACGCCGAAGGCGAAGCCATCGTATGCCCTGGAACCTTCTGGAGCCGCATCATCGCGCGTTTTGTTCACGACCTCGCCTGGCAAGGAAAGGTTTTCACGCCTAATCCCGACGGTGATGGCGCGACTTTGGAAAACAAAATTACCGCCGTCGGCGAGCGGGCGATCGTCGCCCGCGTTTACTACACGTCGAGCTGGATCGATGGAAAAGAATGCATCGTCCTCGACTACTCAAAGACTTCGTTGCTCGCCCGCAAGATTCGCGACGAGATTCGGCTGATCGATCCGGCGAACAAACTGTATTTGGGAAAAGTTTGGTGGGGCGAGACGCGTTTGGTCGATTTTGCCCTAAAATTTCCAACCTGATTTTGCGTCATGGCTTCGGATCCCGCTTCACGAGCCGCGTGCGGTTGTTGCTGCCGGCGTTTTTGGCCGATTATCGTGGCACTGTTCGTGATCGTGGGGCTCTGGGCCTATATTCGTTTCACGCGCGATCGCCCGGTGACCTATGCGAATGACGAAGATCATTTTAAGTATGGCTCGACGGGCGGCGAACGCGATGCCGGTATCCCCTACTGGGTCTGGAAAGCCTTGCCCGAACTCTTTCCCGAGTTTCTCCCTGACGGCCGAAAAGGTTTCGCTTCCCTAGGATTTGTTTTCGATCCCGCGCGTCCGACCGACAAGGATCTTCCCGTTGGTGTATCCAAACGCAACGTACAAGGCATCGACCGGGTGTTCCTCAATTGCGCCGTCTGCCACGTCGGCACCGTACGCGATACGCCGTACAGCACGCCGCGCATCGTCACCGGCATGCCGGCGAACACCGTGGATCTTCAAGCCTTCGAGCGTTTCCTCTTCAATTGTGCTACCAGCGAAAAATTTACACCGGAACGGATCAGTTATGAAATGAAGAGCCTTGGTACGACTGACGACTTCATCAATCGCGCGATCCTTCGCTACGTCGCCCTCAGTCTCGCCCAGCAGCGGCTCATTTTCCTTCGCGATCGTTTTAGATTCATGGATCGAGAGCCCGACACCGGTCCTGGTCGGGTGGATACGTTTAACCCGCCCAAAGTGTTGATGAATTTCCGAATGGATCTGCTGCCCGAACGCGAGTGGGTGGGAAACTGCGACCTGCCGTCGATCTGGAATCAAGGAAAACGCCAAGGCATGATGCTCCATTGGGATGGCAACAATAGTTCGGTCGAGGAACGTAACCGCAGTGCGGCCTACGGCACCGGCGCGATTCCGCCAACTCTCGACCGTCCTTCGATCAAGCGCATGGAACGCTGGCTTCGCGACGCCAAGCCGCCATCCTATCCGTACACCATCGACAAGACGCTCGCTGCTCGAGGCGAACCGATATATCGCGAATATTGCGCGAGTTGCCACGGGCGCAGCGGCGACGATTTCTCCGGCGAATATGTCGGGCAAGTCTCCCTAATAGACAAAATCGGGACCGACCGCCATCGCCTCGATTCGTACAGCGAAGAGCTCTGTGCCAACCAGAACCAGCTCTACGCGGCTTATCCTGAAGAGCGTTTTTCTCATTTTCGCAAGACCCGCGGCTATGCTAACCAGCCGTTGGATGGAATTTGGCTGCGCGCTCCTTATCTCCATAACGGCTCGGTGCCCAACCTCCGCGATTTACTTGAACCCGCCAGTCAACGGCCCCGGACATTCTATCGCGGCTACGATGTCTACGATTCGAAGAATGTGGGTTTTTTGGCCGACGTCGCTGAGGAAAACGGCAAGAGATATTTCGCTTTCGACACTAACCTTCCGGGCAACGGCAACCAGGGGCACGAAGGAAATGCATTTGGGACCGAACTTCCGTCCAGCGAAAAAGATGCCCTGATCGAGTACCTGAAAACATTCTAACGCATTTTTCTCCTTCGCTTCATTTCGCGCAGAGCGACCACACCGGTGCAGTCTAGTCTTTCCCTATGAAAATCTCCTCACGTTGCTGGCGTTGGCTTATTTGTTTGGCCCTTTTGGTCGCCGCCGGGGGGCTCTTTGGCTGGTATAAATTCTTCCGCGTCGTGCCCCAACCGGCGTTCGCGAGCGAGGAAGAGCGCTTCAAATATGGCTCCATTGGCGCGGAAAACACCCGCGGGCTTCCCTATTGGATATGGGTCGTGTTGCCGCGTATTTTCCCGGAATATGTCCCTGGCCCAGGCGGTTATAAAGCGTTCGGCTTGGTCTGGGAGGAAGGCAAAGAAATCCCCGCCGGTTTTTCCAAGCAGACGATTGGGTTCCCCCGCATTGCGAACAATTGTGCGATTTGCCACACCGGCACCTGGCGCGCCAGTCCGGAAGATAAAATTCACGTCGTGGCCGGTGCTCCGTCGCATACTACGGACGTGCAGGGAATGATTCGCTTTCTTGCCAAATGCGCCGGCGATCCGCGTTTCAACGGTGAGACGATCACAGCGCAGATCAAGCGCGAGGTCGATCTCTCGTTTATCGACAGCCTGCTCTACCGCTTCGTGCTCGTGCCGTTCACAAAAAATGCGCTGCTCGATCAGCAGAAACAATTCGGCTGGATGAATCGTCCGCACTGGCCCGATTGGGGGCGAGGCCGAGACGATCCCATGAACCTAACGAAATACTTTATGACCAGCATGCCGATGGATAATTCCACCGGGCAGGCCGATTTCCCTTCCGTTTGGAACCTCAAAATCCGCAAGGGCCCTGGCCTCTATCTCAACTGGAGTTGCGATACGCCCGCAGTTCGCTCTGTCTTAATCGACTCTGCGCTTGGTCTTGGCGCCGCGCCCGACCCCAAGACGCCATTCGACCGGCTGATTTGGAAATTTCAGCGCCACGACTGGTTCCTCAAGCGCATGGAGGAACTCGACAATTTTCTCAGTGACCAGCCGCCGCCCAAGTATCCCTTTCCGATCGACACGGCGCTCGCCGAGCAAGGCCGGCCGATTTACGCCCAGCAATGCGCATCCTGCCACGAGGTCGGCGGCAAATATACCAATAAGCCCGTGCCTCTCGCCGAGATCGGCACTGATCGTGAACGGGTTGACACCTGGACGCAGGCCGCGGCCGATGAAGCCAATCGGCGGGTGAAGGATTTTGATATCGATCGGCCCAACATGGTGAAAATCGAATGCTACCAATCGCCGCCGCTCGACGGCATTTGGTTGCGCGCGCCTTACCTGCACAATGGTGCGGTGCCCACCTTGCGCGATCTGCTCGAACCGGTGGCCAATCGCCCGGTGGTCTTTTACCGCGGTTACGACGTTTACGATCCCGTCAGGGTGGGCTTTGTCACGGCGGGGGACGAAGCTAAGCGTATTGGCTGGAAGCACGACGTGAGTGAGCGTGGCAACGGCAATCAGGGGCATACCTACGGAACCAATCTACCGCCCCAGGAAAAGAACGCTCTGCTTGAATACCTAAAAACGTTGTAGGTCCGTTTGCCCTATGCCCACCGCCCTCGAAATGTTTCGCCAGTTGCTCCACGCCAATGGCCAATCCCGATCGGCGCGTTCGGTGGAACTTTTTGGGTGGCTGATCTTGGTCGAGAGCCCGCTGATTTTGCTGGGGCCGCATTGGGCCGCTTCGCTCATCCACCTCCCGGCGCTCGATGCGCAGGCGGCGAACTATTTCAGTCTCGTCGGTCTGCTCATCGGCGGCCTCGGCATGCTTTATGTCGCCAGTGGCCGGTTAAATCTCGCCGGCTTTGTCTTTGCCTCACTTCTCGATCGTCCGCTCGTGCCTTTTATTATGGCGTTTTTGTGGTGGCGCGGCGTTATCCCCGGCCCGCTGGCGGTAGCCTTTGCCCTGCAGGACGGGCTGAGCTTTTTGTGGACCCTTTTTAATTGGCGCGCCGAACAGCGCGTTGCTTCGACCGTATGAAAACCTAAACCGCTCTGACGCTTCGCGCGTCTGGCCAGCACCCATGGCTCCTCCACGTTCAGATTCGATTGATGACGCCTACCCCGGAGCGTTGCGCACGGCCGAGGCGGCCCAGATTCACGTACGCCGCACGCACAACAACAACGACACCGACGCTCCGTTGGTTGGCGTCGCGCTTTCCGGTGGCGGCATTCGCAGCGCCACTTTCTGCATCGGTTTCTTTCAGGCGCTTGCTCGAAAAAAGCTCATTCGCCGCATCGATTACCTTTCGACCGTATCCGGGGGCGGCTATTTCGGCAGCTTCCTTGGCGCCGCTTTTTCTCGCGACCACGCCAATACCGACAAGGTCGAGCGCGAACTTGCCGACAATCATTCGTGGTCAATCCAGTGGTTGCGTGATAACGGGCGCTTCCTCTCGCCCAACGGCGCGGGCGACAGCTGGATCGCTGCGGCGGTGATGTTGCGCAACTGGGTCGCACTGCACGTCGTGATGATCACGTTCGCATTTTTGGTTTTCGGTTTCGGCATTCTAGTGCGGACCGAACTTAGCACAAGTTTGGCCAGCTCAGGGTTCTGGCTCAAGATTGAGCATGGCATGTGGGCTCGCCATATCTTCGGCATTTGGTGGAGTCCTTGGCTGTTGCTGCCGGTTGTTCCTTTTGTGACATTAATGCTTCCGGCGGGGTGTCTGTATTGGCTAACCCAGGCCACGCCTTTGATGACCGGCCTTCGCCGACTCGGTGCGATGTTTAGTAAAAAGTGCGCGACCTATTCCGATCGAGAATTTGTCAGCTACGCCCAGAATTGGCTGACCCAGGTCTTGGTACTCGGCTTTGTACCAACTGTCGGGTTGCTGGTTTATGCCTTCGTCGATTCACTGGGCCAGACCGCCTACTGGAAATGGTCGGCGGGCGATTTCGCGTTTCCCACCCTGTGGGCCACGCTGACCGGCGTCGGCTTTGGGATTTACGGTTTTGCCGCCAAGCTCTACATCCTGGCTGAGAATTTGCTCGGCAAGGGCAAGCTAAAGCTAACCTTCGATACGATCGCTCTCTTTATCGCTTTAGCCTGGTTGCTTTTGATTGTTATGGGTGTGTCGGTGGCGGCTTGCTCGCTCGCCTGGGATGGGGCGCACGTTTCGGTCGAAGGCGGACTTCAACCGATGATCGATCCCTGGATGCTCTCGGTGGCGGTAGCCGTCACGCTGGTCTTTTCATGTTTTTTCAGCAGGAGCTTCAGCTTTGTGAACCTGTCGTCACTCCAGCAAGTCTACTCGGCACGTTTGCGCCGCGCCTATATTGGAGCAACTAACCCAAATCGGCAGGCAGCGGAAAATTATAGCATGACCGAGCTGATTGCCGGGGACGACTTCTGTCTCGAGGATTATCAGCCGCAAACTCGCGGAGGTCCTTTGCATCTCATCAACGTCACCGTCAACGAAACGCTTTCGGCCAAAACCCAAATCGAACGATGCGACCGCAAGGGTGTTCCCATGTGCATCGGTCCTTGTGGCATTTCAGTGGGTACGGCATCGCACGCGCTTTGGAGTGCGCACCACGCGCAGCCACGCCGGCGCATGCTTCTTTCCGCACTTTGGGAAGATCCGTCGCGCACGATCATCCCGCTCGATCATGGATCCGACGCCTCTTTCCACGCGCTGCAGACTTCGGCGCACGCGAAATCGACTCATCTGCATCCGGGTGGCGCAAGCTCAGCGCGGCGGATTGAAGCGCTGTCGCTTGGACGCTGGACCGCTGTCTCCGGTGCCGCTTTCACCACCGGTCTTGGCGCCGGTACTCACCTTGGGCTCAGTCTTCTGCTCGGGTTGGCCAATGTTCGCCTCGGTTATTGGTGGGATGGTGGGGTTCAGCCGAGCGAACGCAGAAATTCCACCAAGCCGACCTTTCTTGAGCTTGCGGGTCGACTCTTGAATTGGGTGCTCCCGGTGCAGACCTGCCTCGTTAACGAATTCTTTGCGCGCTTTCACGGTCCCGCGCGCCGACACTGGTATCTTTCGGATGGCGGCCATTTCGAGAATACGGCCTGCTACGAACTCGTGCGTCGGCGGGTACCTTTTATCATTTGCACCGATAGCGGCCAAGATCCGAACTACCAGTTCGCCGATCTGGCTGATCTGGTGCGCAAAGCCCGCACGGATTTTGGGGCCGAAATCGAGGTGATTCGCCGTGCCCATGAACCCGAGAAAAAAGAGCCCGGCCATTCCTTGCCGTCGCTCGAACAAATCGTGCATCCGGCCGTCCTCGACCTTTTCGGTTCGCCGGAGGACTTTCCCGCCCTGCGCGCCGATGTCGATGCGGATGCCGGGCGGCAACCAGCTGGCTCGCGGCATGCCTTGTTGGCGCGCATCCGTTATGTCGATACCGGTGAAACCGGGTGGTTACTCATGGTCAAACCCAGTCTGGCCGGCGACGAACCCGTCGATGTCGTGCAGTATCAGCGCACCCATTCGCTCTTCCCACAAGAACCGACCTCCGATCAATATTTCGACGAGGCTCAGTGGGAGAGCTATCGCAAACTCGGCGAACACATCGGCGCAACGCTGTTCGCTCCGCCCCCTGATAGCGATCCTCGCTGGAGCCCTTCGCGTTTTGCGGCACCAGAAATCGCCTTTGCAAATCGAGCCGAAACTCCTGGCGTCGATTCGCCCGCCGACGCTCAGATCGAGCCGGCCAGCAGCCGATAATCTTCGTCCTTCCGCTTTTTGCCCCAATCGGTCATGCCTCAGGCATGGATAACGCCCTTGCTTATCTCGCGCGGCTCTTCACCGACCCTCCCTATATCTACCTCTCATGGCCTGGGATTGCGATGATCGTCGGCTGGTTGATCGCGCACTGTTCGAAACAGGCGGCCCAATCACTCGCCATCGTCCCGCGCACCTCCGGGGGCCTCGTCGGCCTGGCCACAGCACCCTTTGTCCATGCTAACCTCGCGCACCTCGCTGCGAATCTGCCGCCCTTCCTCGTGCTTGGTGCGCTTGTGCTGCGCCACGGTGAGTCGCATTTCGTCGCCGTTGCGCTGATCATTGCGTTCGCGCAAGGCGTGCTGCTCTGGCTGCTCGGGCGCAAAGCTGCGCATGTGGGCATGAGCGGCGTGATCTTCGGTTTTTTGGGCTATTTGCTCGCACTCGCCTGGTTCACCCGCGCGACCCCTGATTTAGCGATCGCCGCAGCGGTGTTGATTTTCTACGGCGGCATGCTTGCCGGTGTGGCTCCGGCGCGGGGCGCCACGTCTTGGGAAGGTCACCTCTTCGGCTTGCTTGCGGGTGTGGCTACCGCTTGGTTCGAGTTTCAACGCTAGAGTCACATCATCTTTTGATACGGTCTTCCATGCCGCAAATCGCTGACGTCCGCCAAAAGCAATCTTTGATCGGCTGGAACGAGCAGAAGCCGTCACCGGTACGTGAATACATTGAAACGGTTGTGGTAATCGCTGGAGTCACGGCGATGGGGTGGTTCATCGCATCCCATACCAGCCACCTCGCACTTGGATTGGTTTATTTGCTGGCGGTGATTGCGCTCAGTCTACGCGTGGGACGGCGACCGGTGCTTATCGCAGGCATATTAAGTGCGTTGGCCTGGGATTTTCTTATCATCCCCCCGCATTTTTCATTTTTAGTCGGAAACTTTGAAGACGGCATGATGCTTGGCACCTATTGTGTGGTTGCTTTGGTCGCCGGGCAACTGACCGCCCGCGTAAAGGCGCAGGAGCTCAACGAACGTCGGCGTGAACAACGGGCGACGGCGCTTTTTCACCTCACCCGTGCGCTTGCGGCCACCCGTACGCTGGACGAAGCCGCCACCGCCTTTCTTGGTCAAGTTGATGCGGCTTTCAATGCCACCTCGGCGCTACTGTTCACCGAGGGAAGCGGTGTTCTGGTCGCTCATCCGACCAACTCATTTCTGTTGCACGAGGCCGAAAGGAACATCGCCGACTGGGTTGCGAGCCATCGGCGCGAAGCGGGCCGCTTCACGCCCCTCTTTACATCGGCAACCGGATTCTATCTGCCCCTCATGCTGGCGGAAGACTGTTGCGGAATATTTGTACTTTGTCCCGCTACGAACGCTCCAACGCTCTCGACGGTTCAGCGCGAACTGATCGGCGATTTCGTCGCGCAATTGACCCTGATGATCCAGCACGAGCGGTTCCGGATCGCGATCGAACGCGAGCGCATACTCGCCGGATCGGAAGAACTGCAACGTGCTCTGCTCGACAGCGTGGCTCATGAGCTCAAAACACCGCTAGCCGTGCTGAGCACGGCGGTTGAAAAGCTGAATACACCAGCCGAAGCGGTGCAGCAAAACATGCTGAACGAGATCCGAACTGCCACCAAGCGCTTAACGCGGTTGGTGAATAATCTCTTGAATCAATCGCGGCTAGAATCGGGGGTGCTTCGACCGCGGCTCGATTGGTGTAACGTTCGCGATGTTTTCAACGCGGCGCTCCTTGAGCTGCGCAATACGCTTTCCTTTGAAAATCGTATCACGATCACGATGCCCAAGGATATGCCTCTACTCATGGCCGACGCTGCCCTCCTGGAACAAATCATCTTCAATTTACTCCTCAATGCCGTAAGCTATGCTCCGGCGGGAACGGAGATTGCACTGTCCGCCGGCATTCAAAACGGGGCCACGGCCCGTTCCTTTGTGTCGGTCGCTGATCGTGGGCCGGGACTGCCCGAAGAGCTAAGAGAAAATCCATTCCAGAAATTTCAACGGCCTAAATCTGCGCGTGTCGGGGGACTTGGGCTCGGTCTCTCGGTCGTGCGTTCGCTCAATCGCTTGTGCCGCGGCGGCGGCCCTCATGGTTCCGGTTGTGTCGGCCAACGCCCAGTCTTATGTGCCGGGGTCGGCGGCGCTGGCGGACACCTACCTCACGGGGAACACGACGGGGCCGCTGATCGCCGAGAACGTCCCTTACATCGACGGCAAGCCGGTGCTCGACCCGGAGGAAGCCAGGCAGCGGATGGCCGAGTCGTAC
>Ga0209583_10000441_pt1 | contig 13016 bp, 11 predicted proteins | sample Str014_FD_187201 | JGI IMG/M metagenome (GOLD analysis project Ga0209583, IMG submission 187201) | Freshwater sediment microbial communities in response to fracking from Pennsylvania, USA - Straight Creek_MetaG_SC_2014 (SPAdes) (version 2) | ecosystem: Environmental > Aquatic > Freshwater >... | reverse complement strand
TGGCAATTGCGAACCAAAAGGGTGGCGTGGGCAAAACCACAACCGCCATCAATCTCGGCACTGCGCTTGCCGCCGTCGGTGAGCGCGTGTTGGTGATTGATCTTGATCCGCAAGGCAATGCCTCTACTGGGCTTGGCATTGCGCGCAGGCCCAACCAGAAATCCACATACCATGTGTTGATCGGCGAGGCTGATTTGCATACTGTCATCAAGACCTCGGCCATACCGCGTTTGGATTGTGCACCCTCAACAATCGACCTTTTAGGTGCAGAGCTTGAGCTGGCGGAGATGCAACGCAAGACCCACCGCCTGCAAGACGCCATCAAGCTCATGCAGCGAATGCCGGGCCGCGACTATACCTATATTCTGGTGGATTGCCCGCCTTCGCTTAACTTGCTCACGATCAATTCTCTCACCGCTGCAGACGCCATTCTGGTGCCGTTGCAGTGTGAATTCTTTGCGTTAGAAGGCCTCAGCCAATTGTTGAAGACAGTTGAACGGGTGCGCACAACGTTGAACCCACGTTTGGTTATTCAGGGCGTGGTGCTGACGATGTTCGACAAGCGCAACAGCCTGTCAGATCAAGTCGCGGCTGATGTGCGCGAAGTGATGGGCGCAAAAGTCTATGATACTGTGATCCCGCGCAATGTGCGGGTTTCTGAAGCGCCATCTTATGGCAAGCCGGTGCTGCTCTATGATCATCAATGCTCAGGCTCACAAGCCTATATCAAACTGGCGTCCGAAGTGATCCGCCGCGAACGTGGCTTGCGGGCCGCCTAAAATCAAGAAGGACTAAATTCATGTCACAGGTACAAAAGCGTAGGTTGGGTCGCGGGCTTGCGGCATTGATCGGCGATGACACTACCGAAGAAGCGGTGGTGCAAGACATCCGTTCCCTGCGCCATGTGCCAATCGAATTGCTGTTTGCCAACCCGCACAATCCGCGCAAGCATTTTGCTGAAGACGATTTAGAAAGCCTTGCCGCCTCTCTGCGCCAACGCGGGCTGTTGCAGCCACTAGTCGTTCGTCCACGCGAAGCAGGTGGATTTGAAATCGTGGCGGGTGAACGCCGCTGGCGCGCCAGCCAACGCGCAGGTCTGCATGAGTTGCCGGTGCTGGTGCGCGAGCTTGACGATAAAGCCACACTTGAAATCGCGCTGATTGAAAACATCCAGCGCGCCGATCTCAATCCATTGGAAGAGGCCCGCGCCTACCGCCAATTGATTGAGCAATATGGACATACCCAGCAGGAATTGGCCGATGCCGTTGGCAAAAGCCGAAGCCATATCGCCAACACGATGCGTTTGCTCAACCTTCCCGAAGAGACGCTGAAGAAAATCGAAGACGGCCGCCTCACGGCTGGCCATGCCCGCACATTGATTGCGTCGTCCGATTCCGAAAATCTGGCAAACCAGATCATTGATCTGAAACTTACAGTGCGTCAGGCTGAAGAACTTGCGCGCGGAGCTGCAAATTCCAGCAAGCCCGCAACGGCCACAGAAAAAGATGCCGACACCAAGGCGCTTGAAAAGCAACTGAGTGAAGTGATGGGCCTTGCTGTCACCATCAAGCACAAGGACAAACTAGGCGGGCAAGTTGTCATTGCTTACAAGACACTCGATCAGCTTGATGAGATTATGAAAAAGCTTGGTGTGAACCCACATTAAGCCGCCGCTTTGGACCGGCAGAGCCTTGCGATAGCCAAGATCGTGCGGCTCAATATCGCGTCACCCAAATCGCCCAATTTTCTGGACTGGAAAATTGCATTGTGCACAGTCTCTTGAATGCCCACCAAATCTTCAAGCGTCAGCGCCCGCAGCTGGGCGGCAAAGGCATTCTTGCGCTTGAAGAAAATCGGCGGCCTGGCGTTGCGCAATGCCGCGTCCAGACCAGTGGCATCTGCGTCCATGCGAAGGCTTTGCAGTTTGTTGAGATGCATGGAAAACAGTGGAAAGAAGCGCTGCTGATCAGACCCTAGGGCCAAATAGATTCGGTCAGCAACTTCCAAGTTGCCAGCCAAAATAGCGTCAACCAATTCGTCAAGTTCGAACTCTGCCACATCGCCGCAAATCGCAGCGACATCCTCAGGGCCAATCTGTAATTGACCCAATGAATAGAGGATAAGCTTTTCTGTCTCGCTGGTTACGATTGCGCGCTCATGCCCAACAGTTTCAAAGAAGAGCTCTTCTGCGCCAGCGCTCCAGCTCAGCTTTTCGCAGTCCAACAGTTTGCGCACCCGTTCGCGCGCGACCGAATTTTCTTCGTCATAGATTGCCAGACTTGAAAATAAATTGGCGGCTTCCGCTGCCGCTCGCAATTTGGAAGTCTTGCCCAAACTGTCTGCCGTGATCAGAACAAAATTTTCTGATGACGCAAGATCAAGTGTCGGATTCAGAAATTTCAAACAGCTTTCATCAGCACCTTCAACAAAAAGGATTTGTCTATCACCCAGCAATGAAAGTGACAGCATCTGGTCCATGAAGCCGCCGGGAGCAGATTTGGCGGCTGCGAAATCAATCTGAGTCACTTCACCCTTCATTGTGCTGATGACGCGTCTGGCCAGCAAGCTCACTGCTGCCTGATCTACACCGTGAATGAGCAGCCCGTTAGATGAGGTCAAGCGCCGCTTGAGGAAAGTTTCAAACTCCTCTTCGCGCAACGTGCCCATATTCAGCCCCTTGCAGCAGAGAGCGACGTCGCTATACGCAAGCGCAAATCCTGGCCCAACTCGCGGCCCGCACGGCCACGCGCATCGTCAGCCGCTTGCAAATCAGCCACGGGTTGATTGATGAGATTAAACTCAACATTGGAAAAACTATCGCCTGAGGTCACCGATTTTCCCGTCGTCAAATCGATCAACTCATAGTGAGCGGTAAGGGCGATACGTCGGCGTGACCCAAGGGTCGTCGACAGCGTGGCCACATCAATTGCCTTTTCAGTGACTTGCAACTTCAAAGCGAAGCGAACTTGACCCGGCCTAGAGCCATCCAGCAATTCATTCCGAACGATCTGTCCAACACGGGTGTGTTGTTCATCAACCGAAATTGCGGAAATGTCCGTTGCCACTGAGCCGCTGCTTCCTGACGTACCATAGAGCGGTTTGAAACCTGTGCAGCCGCCAAGCCCACAGATACCAACAATCAAAACCACTTGCCCAAGGCGTTTCAGCATACGATGTTCACAATCCGGTCAGGCACTACAATGACTTTCTTCGCAGGTTTGCCATCCATTGCGCGCTGAATGTTTTCGAGGGCCAGAACCTGCGCTTCCAAAAGCTTGGAATCAATCCCCTTGGCGACTTTGATTTCGTCACGGCGCTTGCCGTTGACCTGAATGGCAATGGTGACTTCAGTCTCAAGCAAATAAGTCTGATCAGGCTTCGGCCAAGGCGTATCAACCACTGGCTTGTCATGCCCCAGCGCTGCCCAAGCTTCTTCGGCCAGATGTGGCATCATGGGCGCTGATATCAGCACCATGAATTCCGCCGCTTCACGCAAAGCCGCGACGAGCGAAGCAGACTTATTGTGTTGGGCCAATCCCGAACCTATCGCGTTGGACAGTTCATAGATGCGCGCGATGGCACGGTTGAAGCGCAGGTTATTGAGATCGTCTGTCAAAGCGGCGACAGCCCGGTGGGCCGCACGGCGCAGTTCCAAACCATCGCCATCTGCCGCCAGCTCCGCCTTTGGCAAAGCAGCAACCTCAGTGGCCAAGCGCCAAATCTTCTGGGTGAAACGCCATGAGGCTTCTGCACCGGCTTCTGTCCATTCGAGATCACGCTCAGGCGGGGTGTCTGACAGCATGAACCAACGTGCAGTGTCTGCGCCGTAGGATGAGATAATCGTATCGGGATCAACCACATTCTTCTTGGACTTTGACATCTTCTCTATGCCGCCGAGAATGAGTGGCTCGCCAGATTCTGCGTGAACCCAGGCACCGTCCTTTTGCATGGCCTCAACAGGCAACACCCATTCACCTTTTTCAGTGCGGTAAGTTTCATGCACCACCATGCCTTGTGTGAACAAAGATGCAAAAGGCTCAGCCACATTGGGCTGGCCGATCTTCATCATGGCGCGCGCGTAAAAGCGCGAATAGAGCAGGTGCAAAATCGCGTGTTCAACACCGCCAATATATTGATCAACCGGCAACCAATATTTGCCCGCCGCCTCGTTGACTGGGTTTACTGTGTCATGCGGTGAAGCGAAGCGGGCGTAGTACCAACTGGAGTCAATGAAAGTGTCAAAAGTATCTGTCTCGCGTTCAGCTGGCTGATTGCAATTCGGGCAGTGAACATGCCGCCAGGTCGGGTGATGCACCAGCGGGTTGCCCGGTTTATCAAACTTGGCATCTTCCGGCAGCGTCACAGGCAGTTGATCTTTCGGCACCGGAACGATGCCACAGGTTGAGCAGTGAACAACCGGAATTGGGCAGCCCCAATAGCGCTGGCGCGACACGCCCCAATCACGCAAGCGGAAATTGACCATGCGCTTGGCGTGCGCCACCGATTCCATGCGCTTGGCCATTTCCAGCTTGGCTGCCTCAACACTCATCCCGTTGAGAAATTCAGAATTAATCAGCTTGGCTTCTTCACCATCTTTTTCAAGATATGGGCCCTTTGAGACATCCACTGTATCGCCATTGGCGGGGCCGACGACAGGCAAAATGGGGAGTTTGTATTTGGTGGCAAAATCCCAGTCTCGCTGATCGTGCGCGGGGCAACCGAAAATCGCACCTTCGCCATAACCCATCAAAACGAAATTGGCGGCATAGACTGGGATCCTCTTGGTCTTGTCAAACGGATGCAGTGCAAAAAGGCCTAGCGGGTAACCTTTCTTTTCAGCACGCTCAATATTTTCTTCCGAGGTGCCCAGCGCTGCCACTTCCTTGCGGAATGCGGCGAGCTTTTCGTCTGTTTCAGACAAGTTCTTGCTCAATGGATGGTCGGCGGAAACAGCACAAAAGCTGGCGCCAAACAAAGTGTCGTGGCGGGTGGTATAAACCGTCAGGCCACCTTCCACCGGCTTATCATTTGCATCGACCAGATCGAAAGTGAAACGCAAACCCTCACTGCGGCCGATCCAGTTTTTCTGCATCAGGCGCACTTTTTCTGGCCAGTCCTTCAGTGTATCCAACGCGCCTAAAAGCTCCTCGGCGTAGTCACTGATCTTGAGGAACCACTGTGCAAGCTCGCGCTTCTCAACGGGGGCTCCAGAACGCCAACCCTTGCCATCGATCACTTGCTCATTGGCAAGAACCGTATGGTCAACCGGGTCCCAATTCACCAGACTAACGCGGCGGTCAACCAGACCAGCTTGGATGAAATCGACAAACATCGCCTGCTCGTGTTTGTAATAGGACGGATCACAGGTGGCGAATTCGCGGCTCCAATCCAGCGACAGGCCCATGCTTTTGAGCTGGCCACGCATGGTGGCGATATTCTCATAGGTCCACCCCTTGGGGTGAACACCGCGCTCCATGGCCGCGTTTTCAGCGGGCATGCCAAAAGCATCCCAGCCCATGGGGTGAAGAACATTGTAACCACAGGCGCGGCGGAAGCGGGCAATGACGTCGCCCATCGTATAGTTGCGCACATGGCCCATGTGGATGCGGCCCGATGGATACGGGAACATTTCCAGGACGTAATATTTCGGGCGCGAAACATCTTCCTTGGCCTCAAAGCTTTTGGCTTCGGCCCAATGTTTCTGCCACTTAGGTTCTGCTTCGCGGTGGTTATAGCGTTCGGTCGACAAAATCAGTGTTCCTGTGAGTATTTCTGATTTCCGTACCAGTCCTTGAAATAGGCTGCAAGCTTGCTCATAGAGGGCAGATGAACGAAGCTGTTTCCAATTGGCGGAACATTAACGCAAAGATTGCAGGACGCGCCCAGTTGGTGGCTGTTTCCAAAACTTATGGACCTGGCAAAATCGCCCCGGTGATTGAGGCTGGGCAGCGGGTGTTTGGTGAAAACCGCGTGCAGGAAGCGCAAGCCAAATGGCCAGAGCTGCGGCGGCATTACTCGGGTTTGGAACTGCATCTCATCGGCCCATTGCAAAGCAACAAGGCCGCCGAGGCCGTGGCTTTGTTTGACGTGATTCAAAGCGTGGATCGGCCCAAAATCGCTGAAGCCTTGGCCAAAGAAATGAAGAAGCAGGGCCGATCACTACCTTGCTTTGTGCAGGTGAACATCGGCCAAGAACCACAAAAGGCCGGAATAGAACCAGCGGTGCTAGATGATTTTCTGAATCTTGTCTCTAAGGGTTACGGCCTGAATATCATTGGCCTCATGTGCATTCCTCCGGTTGAAGGTGATCCACGGCCCTACTTCAAACTGCTATCGGCAATGGCTGCGCGAAATGGGCTCAAGCAACTTTCCATGGGCATGAGCGGTGATTTCGAAAAAGCCATTGCTGAAGGTGCCACCCATGTGCGCATCGGCTCCGCGATCTTTGGACATAGGCCTCAGATCACCAAATAGGCCCTACCCCTGATCAAGGACAACACCACCAACATATCGCGGCGCTTTAAGGCAATACAGCCCTCAGTTTCGATGGCACCTTCGCGCCAGAGATGGAAGAATATGGCACTACCCGCACCCCTGATTCTCGGGCGTTGATTGTGACTGGTATTGCCCAAAATGTCATAGGCGTCATCTTCGCGCCAAAGCTTTTCATGGCCCGCGGCAAAGGGCAATTTCACCTTGCAGTTATAGCGTGGATGGTTCGGCGTGTCGCACCAGCCATCTTCAGGCTTCAGGGGCTTGGCCGACTTCAGACCACGTATGCGGTTGGGTCGGAAAAAAAGTTCGGTAATCTCCCACTTGCCGCGCGGGCTTTTGCCATCACCTTCGCGCTTGCGGAAAACCCTGCCCGTTCGTCCCAAGAGACAGGTAAACTCCAGATTGCCTAGCCGCAAGACGCCCCGGCTTGCACAATCCGAGATCGCGTAAACGTGAAGATATGTTATGGTCTTAACCACTTATCTGCCTTGCGCCAAATCTCTGCACGTCATTATAGGTAGAAGAACAGGAATGGTGAAGCATGTCGAACGCGAAGAAACTTTTGATTGTTGATGACGATGACGCGCTGCGCGATGCGCTGAAAGACCAATTCTCATTGCATGATGAGTTCACGGTAACCGATGTGGCGACGGCCACGGCAGGTGTTAAGGCGTTGAAAGCTGATCATGCTGATCTCGTCATTCTGGATGTGAACCTGCCGGATATGGATGGGCGCGAGGCTTGCAAGTTGATGCGGCGCAATGGTTACAAGGGCCCCGTGGTGATGCTCACCGCTGAAGGGTCTGATGCTGATACCATTCTGGGCCTCGATTCTGGCGCCAATGACTATGTGGTGAAGCCCTTCAAGTTTGCTGTTCTCCTCGCCCGCATTCGCTCTCACCTCAGGCAACACGAACAGAGCGAGGATGCCATTTTTCAGGTTGGGCCGTATCAATTCAAGCCCGCCTCCAAAGTATTGCTGCGTGAGGACAATAAGAAAATCAGGCTCACCGAAAAAGAAACTTCGATTATCAAGTTTCTTTACCGGGCGGGGGAGCAGCCGATCAGCCGTGAGACCTTATTGCAAGATGTCTGGGGTTATAACGCTGGTGTTTCCACCCATACGCTGGAAACCCACATTTACCGCCTCCGCCAAAAGATTGAACGTGACCCATCCCATGCCGAGATTCTGGTGACTGAGGGCGGCGGCTATAAACTGATCCCTTGATCTTTGCCCTCAATCACGGGCAATAGCTAAAATATGAGCATCAGGGCGGATTCTGAATCTTTGCGAGAACTTCCGATTTTTCGGGATTGCGACCCTATCGCCATGCAGGTGCTTTGTTTTGCTGCCGAAAAGCAGGAATTTGCCTCGGGTGAAGAAATCATCTCACAAGGCAAAAAGGCCCGTGCCGCCTTTCTCATCCTAGAAGGCAGGGCGCAGCTGACCGAGGGAGATTCGCAGGTGGCAGTCGCTGATCCGGGCGCGTTGTTGGGTGAAATAGCCATGTTGCGATCAGGGCCTTATGCCATTACTGCGAAAGCTTCCGGAGCCGTTATTACCTTGCGCATTACGCATGAGCTTTTCATTCGTGTTGCCACGGAATATCCGGCCTTTGGCGCACGCGTATTTCACAATCTCAGTGACCGCCTCGGTCAACACATGCGGGAGCTTGAACCCATTCGGGCCCTGTTGATGAAGTCCCGAAATTTTTCAGATTTAGCTTAAGTCTGAACTTTAGGCAAAATCCACAATCACAGGAACGTGGTCAGAGCTTTGCGTCCAGCCCCTGGTTTCCTTGATAATTTTCATGCTTTTGGCACGGCTTGCAAGATTTGGTGTAGCCAGAACGTGGTCTAATCTGCGGCCCTTGTTCGCTGCCTCCCAATCGGCGCTGCGATAACTCCACCACGTATAGAGTTTCTCTTCCGGTGGCACATGGTTGCGCATAACATCCACCCAGGCTCCAGCTTTCATCACCCTGCCGAAACGTTCGGTTTCAATTGGTGTGTGGCAAACCACTTTCAAAAGCTGTTTGTGGTTCCAGACATCGTTTTCCAGTGGCGCAACATTCAAGTCACCGACGATAATTGCATCGCCTCCGTTCGGGGCAGCCTTGGACTTTGTCCATTCGTGCATCTCATCTAGAAACGAGAGCTTGTGGGCAAACTTTTCATTAATCTCTGGATCAGGCTCATCACCGCCAGCAGGTACATAGAAATTATGAAGCGTGAACGGCAACTTGCCATCAAACTTCACGCTGATATGGCGGCTATCGCCCTTATTGCAGAAGTTATGGCTGTGCTGTTCGGTAAAAGGCAGGCGCGAAACGATGGCCACGCCGTGATAACCCTTCTGGCCAAATTCGGCGATGTGGGTGTAACCTAGCTCATGCAAAGTCTTGGACGGAAACTGCCCCTGTGGGCATTTGGTTTCTTGCAAACACAAGATGTCCGGCTGATGTTCCTTGAGCACACGCTCGACCAAGCCGATGCGCAAGCGGACGGAGTTGATATTCCAAGTGGCTAAGCGAAAACTCATACCAATCTGATGCCACGCCTGGGCGCGGCGATGCAAGTGAACTTGAGCAGATTATTTATTCAGTTCGCCGGTTACGAATAGTTTGGCATCAAATTTGCCGCCAGCCTCACAATGAGAGAGCTGCACCGTGGTGCGCCGATCCTTGCCGTCAACCACCGTCCACTGCGTCAAATGCTTGAGTTTTTCGTCAAAAATCAGCGTGATGTAACCGCCGCCCAAGCTTTCCTTGCGGTCTTGCAATGAAACCGTGGTCAAGCCATCGCGGCTTTCCATGGCAATAACATCGGTTTCAGAAAGCAGGTCGACCCCCGAATTGACAACGAGGCGCAACGGCGTCTGGGCCAGAGGAAATTGGTCGCCGCGCATGCGGTTGCGATCCATCATGGTCAACCAACGGCCATCAGCGATGATCACCGTAGGGTTTCCAGAATAATCAAAACGCAGTTTTCCTGGCTTAGAGATGTACAGCACGCCAGTGGCCAAATTGCCTTTTGAACCGACCTGCGAAAAGTTGCATTTCATCGATTGAAAGGAATTCAAATATTCATTGATCCGGCCAATGGCTGCTTGCTGTTCAGCATTCAAGGCAAGAGCCGGAGCTTTTGCGAAAGCAGCCCCACCCACCAGCATAACAGTTGCCAATGCGACGGCTACGGTGCTTACCAACTTGTTGATCATGGCCATCCGAATCCTCATCTCAATCTCAAACTTCTAGCACGCCTTTTTCAAAAACAAGCGGGCCAAATTGGGGCGCTCATGCGCTCATACGCGGGCACTTTCGCCGGGAACCAAGATCTCACGTTTGCCTTGCCCATTGGGTGAGGAGATAACGCCTTCTTGTTCCATGCGCTCAATCAGCGTTGCCGCCTTGTTGTAGCCCACGCCTAAACGCCGTTGCACATACGAAGTGGAAACCTTCTTGTCACGCAACACAACTTGCACGGCCTGGTCGTAGAGATGATCGCCAGAGCCGCCTTCGCCTCCGGGCAGAGCACCGCCTGTTCCGCCGACTTCCTCTTCTTCCTCTGTCACAGCCTCCAGATATTCTGGGGCACCCTGTGATTTCAGATGATTGACGATGGCTTCAACTTCGCCGTCAGAAACAAATGGGCCGTGCAGACGCGAAATGCGCCCGCCGCCTGCCATATAAAGCATATCGCCCTGGCCCAGCAATTGTTCAGCGCCTTGTTCGCCTAGAATGGTTCGGCTGTCGATCTTGGAGGTTACCTGGAACGAAATGCGGGTGGGGAAGTTGGCCTTGATGGTGCCGGTGATCACATCCACTGAGGGGCGCTGCGTTGCCATGACCACATGGATACCCGCCGCACGCGCCATTTGGGCTAAGCGCTGCACCGCACCTTCGATGTCTTTGCCGGCCACCATCATCAGGTCGGCCATCTCGTCGATGATGACGACGATGTATGGCATGAGCTGCAGGTCCATTTCCTCTTGCTCAAAAATGGGTTCACCGGTCTGGGTATCAAAACCTGTCTGCACAGTGCGTGAAAGTTTCTCCCCCTTGGCGGAAAGTGCTGCAATCTTGGCATTATAGCCATCGATGTTACGCACGCCGCATTTGGACATTTTGCGGTAACGGTCTTCCATCTCACGTACCGCCCACTTGAGAGCAACCACCGCCTTGCGCGGATCTGTAACCACAGGCGCCAACAGATGCGGGATTCCTTCATAGACCGAAAGTTCCAGCATCTTGGGGTCGATCATGATGAGTTTGCATTTGTCTGGCGGCAGACGGTAGAGCAACGACAAGATCATGGTGTTGATGCCGACGGATTTGCCTGAACCAGTGGTGCCGGCAATCAACAAATGCGGCATGCGCGCCAGGTTCGCGAAAATGGGTTCGCCACCGATGTTTTTGCCCAAGGCAAAACTTAGGCTGGTGCCGTCATTGGCAAAAGCCTCGGCTTCAAAAAGCTCGCGGAGATAAACGGTCTCGCGCTTGGCGTTGGGTAGCTCGATGCCAATGGCATTGCGACCTTGCACCACAGCCACGCGGGCAGAAAGCGCACTCATCGAACGGGCGATATCATCGGCGAGTGAGATCACGCGCGATGACTTGATGCCGGGCGCAGGTTCGAGTTCATAGAGGGTTACAACCGGGCCGGGGCGCACGGCAATGATCTGGCCTTTGACACCGAAATCATCCAGCACGCTTTCCAGCTGGCGGGCGTTTTCTTCAAGTTGTTCTTTGGAAAGCTCAGGGATACGTCCGATCTTCTTGGGCGTGGACAGGAGATCAAGACTGGGCAATTCAAAACGCTGTTTGGTTTGCTTGGTTTTCACCCGTGGTGCGAGCTTGGTGGCCTTGCGCACCGGGGCCTCGACAACATCTTCTTCGAAGGAGTCAACAATCTCAGCGATCGGCTCATCTTCTACGTCGGGCATTTCAGGCTCATCGATATTGCGTTTCAAACTGAGCGGGCGGAACCGGCCGAGCTTGTCAGGATCCAAGGCTGGGCTCTCCAGTTGAACCTTCGCGGCGGAGCGCTTGTGGAAATAGCCAAAAATCAAAAGCGCTGTCGCCCAAGCGCCTGATTTCACGCTGGCAGTGGCAGATCGTAGCGGCACCTTTTGGCCTTTGCTCAAGAGCGCCAGCACCAAGTTTTTCAAGTCAGAGAAATTCAGGCCAAGGGCTCGTGGCAAAAGCCATATTGTTAGAATCAGCGCAGAAGTGAAAACGATGAATTGCGCGATGGGGCCTCTAACCAAAATCGACAGAATTGAAAAACAAGCTGCTGCGGTGATCTCACCAACATACCCACCCAAACCACTGGCCAAGCCCCAGCTTGTTGGCACAGGCAAACTGGCCAACAGAAATGCCACAGCAAGGGTTGCGAGGAACCAATAGAGTGCACGCCACTTCAATCCTGAGACGCGCCGATGTTGAAACAAAATGGCAGCCCAGCTCAGGGGAATAAAAACCAGAACAGTGCAGGCCAAACCAAACGGTTGCATCAAAAGATCGGCGATCATCGCACCGGGTGCGCCCAGCCAATTGCTCGCATGCTGGCCGGTGGCATGGCTCCAGGACGGGTCATCAGCCGACCAAGTGGCCAAAGCCACCCCAACTGCAATCACCGTCAGCGTCAGAATCAAGGCCGAAATCTCATAGGCTCTGCGCCACAGGAACCGGCGCAGTGCTTCCGGAACTACAGATTCATCGGTGTCGACAGCGTGATGAACGGCCATGAAACTCTCCTGCGCTGGCCGCAAGGCTTCAGCGCGATTCATATTTAGTTAAGGCATCTTGCCGGGAGAGGGTTAAGCCTGCGTAAATGGTGGCGTTAGGAGGACCAGCTGAGGATACTGATAATCCAAGCGAACAGCTTGGTGTATTTTGAATTGCGAAAGCGCGTGAGGGTAAATTTGCTGGGCTGGTCGAGGCTCACGCGCTCACCTGCGCCTTCGTCAGTTGGTTCCATGTCACTCATGCCACCCAATTTAGGCATGATTTTCAAAAAGAAAACCCCGGCCTTGCGGCCGGGGGTGTAGTTTGCGGGAGGAATTTGGTTTGGCTAAGCGGCTTAGTTGAAAGCCCTTTCGCCGTGTTCAGCAATGTCGAGGCCTTCGCGCTCGGTCTGCTCATCAACCCTGAGGCCAACGGTGTATTTGCAGATGGTGAGAGCAATAAAGCTGACAACGCCGGAGAGGACGATGGCCGTCAAGACAGCCTGGCCTTGCGACCAAAGTTGAGCTGACATTACATAGTCGCTGATCGATGTTGTGGTATCAGCAGCAGCATAGTTCACCACGCCCGTACCATTGAGCTTTGGGCTCACGAAGATACCGGTGAGCAAAGCACCCAAGATGCCGCCCACGCCGTGAACGCCGAACACGTCCAAGGCATCGTCATAGCCAAACATGGGCTTGAGCAAGGTAACCGAGCTCAGGCACACAAAGCCAGCAAGTGCGCCGATGACAATAGCACCCATTGGACCGACAAAGCCGCAGGCAGGAGTGA
>Ga0209583_10000440_pt1 | contig 13018 bp, 8 predicted proteins | sample Str014_FD_187201 | JGI IMG/M metagenome (GOLD analysis project Ga0209583, IMG submission 187201) | Freshwater sediment microbial communities in response to fracking from Pennsylvania, USA - Straight Creek_MetaG_SC_2014 (SPAdes) (version 2) | ecosystem: Environmental > Aquatic > Freshwater >... | reverse complement strand
GAGGCGGCGTGGGCAGGCCAAATTGAAGTCCTCGCGGCGACCGATCTGCTCGCGTTGCTCAATCACTTCAAAGGAAGTGTGCTGCTCGCGCCCCCCACAGCCGGAGCAGCTGAGCCGCGCGCGCACGGCCCTGATTTGATGCAGGTCAAAGGACAGGAAACGGCGAAACGTGCGATTGAGATCGCCGCGGCTGGAGGCCATAATCTGGTTATGGTGGGGCCACCGGGGGCCGGGAAATCACTTCTGGCATCGTGCGTTCCGGGCATTCTTCCAGAACTTACCGCAGCAGAGGCACTCGAAGTGTCGATGGTCGCGTCGGTGTCGGGCGAATTGCAAGGCGGCAAAATGAGCCGCACCCGCCCCTTCCGTTCTCCGCATCATTCGGCGTCGATGGCCGCGCTAGTGGGAGGGGGACTAAAAGTGCGTCCTGGCGAAGTCAGTCTCGCACATCTCGGGGTACTGTTCCTTGACGAATTACCAGAATTTAGGCGTGAAGTGCTCGATTCGTTACGCCAGCCGCTCGAAACGGGCACGGTGAGCGTGGCGCGCGCAAATGCGCACGTCACATTCCCTGCGCGCGTGCAACTCATCGCGGCCATGAATCCGTGTCGCTGCGGGCATCTCGGCGACGCGGCACTTGCGTGCTCACGCGCACCGCGCTGTGCCGCTGATTATCAAGCTAAAGTGTCGGGCCCGTTGCTCGACCGAATCGATTTGCATGTCGAGGTTCAGCCCGTCACCGCCGCCGATCTTGTGCTGCCCCCACCCGCCGAAGGCACTGTGGACGTCCGCGCGCGCGTCGAAGCCGCCCGCGCACGTCAATCACAGCGTTATGGCGCAGACGGTCCGCGCACCAATGCCGAATGCGAGGGTAAATTGCTTGAGCAATTCGCAACCCCCGATGAACCAGGCCGTGCCCTGCTGGCGCAAGCCGCTGAGGCGATGCGGCTGACTGCACGTGGCTATACCCGCGTCCTCCGGGTCGCGCGCACAATCGCCGATTTGGCGAGCAGCGAAACGGTCACCCGCATTCATGTGGCTGAGGCCTTGTCTTATCGCCGACAAGCGCCTCGAAACTAATCACCCCTTGCGCGCGTGCGGCGCTTGCGCTAGGCGCGCGCTCTCCCAGCTTGAAATGCATCAACGACTCTGCGGGCGTGGTGGAACTGGTAGACGCGCCGGACTCAAAATCCGGTTCCGAAAGGAGTGTCGGTTCGATTCCGACCGCCCGCACCATCTCGTGATAACAAGCGCAAAAAGGCAATTTCTACTCAATGGCTGCATATAAAAATCCCGGATTTGAAGAGCGTGTTGCTACGGCGGCGCGCGCCAAAAGCGCTGCTCTGGAGCAGCTCCGCGCCAAGCCCCCGCTTGACGACGCTGAAGTTGCGGCCCGTATTGCCAAACGCGTTGCGCGCGAAGCCAAAGAGGCTGCGGCGCGCGAAGCAAAAAAGGCGGCGATGTTAGCCAAACGCGAAGCCGCCATCGAGGAGGCCAATGCGAAGGCCGCCGCAGCCGCAGCGCTCATTGTGCCCGTATTGACCGCCGCCGAGCAAAAAGCCATTCGCGATGCACGCTTCGCCAAGCGGAAAAGCCGCAAATCATAGGCGTGTAAGGACTCAGCGCGCCGTGTCGGTCGCCCGCCATTTGCCGGGCGCCAGTCCGTCGAGTGTCCAATTGCCAATCTGCCATCGCACCAGACGCAGCGTGCCATGCCCAACGGCTGCCGTCATCCGACGCACCTGCCGGTTGCGGCCTTCTCGAATCGTAAGTTTCAACCAACAATCAGGCACCGTCTTACGAATGCGCACAGGCGGCACGCGCTGCCAAAGTGTCGGCCGCGAAGCCAGCTCAACCTCGGCAGGAAGCGTCATGCCATCTTTCAGACGCACGCCAATGCGGAGTTGCTCTAGGGTCGCATCGCTGACATCCCCCTCCACCTGCACCAGATATGTCTTAGGAAGTTTGAACTTGGGATCAGCAATGCGGGCCTGCAATGCGCCGTCGTCAGTGAGTAACAATAAGCCCTCACTGTCCTGATCGAGCCGCCCAGCCGGATAAACATTGAGCACGCTGATAAAATCAGCGAGCGTCGGGCGGGCAACGGTTGTGTTGTCATTATCGGTGAATTGACACAGCACGCCGTAAGGCTTGTTGAACAGAATAAGGGTCATCGCGCGGGGATTCTCGCTTTGTCGGGGACTTCTGTATAAGCGTGTTCGGATGCAGCTCAACACTTTCGACACCGTCAGCTTCCTGCGTGACTATTGGCAGCAAAAACCGCTACTCGTCCGCAATCCCTGGCGGAAATGGGATAATCCGCTCGCGCCCGATGAGCTCGCGGGGCTGGCGTGCGAGGGTGATGTCGAATCACGGCTTATCACTGAAACACGCAAAACATGGGCGCTGGAGCACGGACCACTTACCGAACAACGCTTCGCGACACTCGGGAAAAAGCCATGGACGCTGCTGGTGCAGGCTGTCGATCATTTTGTGCCCGACGTCGCCGCACTTCTCAAGCCGTTTCGCTTCATTCCCAATTGGCGGATTGATGACGTAATGGTAAGCTACGCCGTCGATGGTGGCGGTGTGGGGCCACATTATGATCAATATGATGTGTTTCTTATTCAAGGCCTTGGACAACGACTCTGGCAACTCGGGTCAGCGTGCGACGCGCAAACACCGCTGTTGCCGCACGATAGCCTGCGGTTGCTGAGGGATTTTATTCCGACCGAGGAATGGGTCCTCAATCCCGGCGATATGCTTTACGTGCCGCCGCGCTGGGCGCATAACGGCGTCGCGGTGGGCGATGATTGCATGACATATTCGATTGGCTTTCGCGCACCCTCTAGCGCCGAGTTGGTTGCCGATTGGAGTGATGATCTGTGTGCGGCGATGAGCGATGATGATCGCTATACCGACCCCCTATTACCGCTTCAAAGCAATCCTGGCGAAATTTCCGATGCTGCGCTCGACCGGCTGCATGCGATGATCCTCGAAAAAATGGGTGATCGCGACGCATTTGCCGAATGGTTTGGCAGCACCTCCAGCACGCGCAAATATCAAGATTTCGACTATACGCCCAACACGCCGCTGACAGTTGAGCAGCTGAGAGAAGCTTTGAGGCAAGGCGCAACGCTTTATCACAATCCCGCCAGCCGCTTTTCGTTCATACGCCGAGCGCCAACGAGTATATTGCTGTTCGTGGACGGAGCGAGTTTTGAGTGTCCAAACGAGATGATCACAGTCGCGGAGCGGCTTTGCGCCCAGAGCGAAATCAACATGGACCAAGCGTTGATTGCTTCCGATCGGGCGATGGCGATGCTCACTCAGCTTTACAATACCGGCAGCCTGACCTTCGCGCATGAAGACAGCGCGCACAGCTGAGTCGAGGTCACCACGCGCCTGTCGTCGCGTCGTTAAATCACAAGTGGTTTGATTGGCAGGCCAATAGACTTGACAATTTAATCGATCTTCATTCATATTGGCCTGACCAAAATATAAAATGGAGTCGATTATGCGGTGGCATCCCCGATTAGGTACAGCATGTGCGGCAGTTTTGAGCGCCTGCGCAGTCAGCTCCGCTGCGTTGGCCGGAGCGCCGCCCTCCCCGCGCGTGACTGTTGATCTCAGTCAGGGTTGGCGATTTCATTTTGGTGATAATGCGGCGGCGACTGCGCCTCTGTTTAACGACGCTGATTGGGAGCGGATCAGTCTGCCGCACACCTGGAACCGCATTGGCGAATACCGCGCGACGCGGTCGGCGGACTCGAATGACAAGCAGGGCGTGGGCTATTATCGGCGGCATTTCACCGCACCCGCGAACTTGAAGGGGCGGCGCGAGTATCTGCAATTTGATGCCGTCGGCAACATCGCCGATGTCTGGGTTAATGGTGTGCATGTCGGCACGCACAAGGGCGCGTTTTCGCGCTTCCGCTTTGACATCACCGATGCGCTTAAAGCGGGTGCGGACAATGTGATTGTGGTGAAGGCGGATAATAGCAAGCCTGCGTTGGGGAGTTCGACGCAGGATGTGATTCCACTGGGCGGCGATTTTTTCATTTTCGGCGGGCTGTATCGCGGTGTGTCGCTGATTAATGCGGCGGATGTCGGGATTGATCTGCTCGATCATGGCGGACCGGGTGTTTATGCGCGGGCGGAAAATGTTGGGTCGGCGGGTGCGACGGTCGTCGTTCGCACCAAGCTGCGCAATTCCAGCTCAAAGGCGAAGAGTCTAAACGGCACTGTCACAATTTTGGATGACCAAAACCTGCCACGCGCAACGGGCAATTTTCATCAAATCGTCGCAGCAGGTGGACGTGCCGAGCCGTTGGTCACATTGAAGCTCGCGCAGCCTCACCTGTGGAATGGGCGCGCAGATCCTTACCTTTACCACGTCCGCGTATCGGTTAAGCAAGGCACGGGTGATGCGGATAGCGTCACCCAACCGCTCGGCATCCGCTCGTTCAAAATCGACGCTAACCAAGGCTTCTTCCTCAACGGCCAGCATCTCGACCTCCATGGTGCGTCACGCCACCAAGATCGCCCCGTCAAAGGCTGGGCGCTCACCCCCGCCGATCATGCTGAAGATATGGCGATCATGGCCGATATGGGTGCAAACACGGTGCGGATGGCGCATTATCAGCACGCGCCCGAATGGATGGAGGCAGCGGACAAGACCGGCATGGTCGCTTGGGCCGAAATTCCTTATGTGAATGCGGCGTCGTTTGGTGATGATGAGGGCACCCCCGCGCTCCATGCCAATGCGCGCGAGCAGCTCACCGAGTTGATCCGCCAGAATTACAATCACCCGTCGATCATGATGTGGTCGGTGGGTAATGAGGTCGATATTGGTGCAGCGTTCGGGCGTGGCAAACCTGCACGCTCGCGCGCATTGCTGGCCGAACTCAACACGCTGGCGCATCAGGAAGACCCCTCGCGCCCCACCACCTTTGCTGATTGTTGCGAGGAAACCAACCCGTTGCCCGGCCGACAGAAAAGCGAGTTACTCGCGGGGACGACCGATGTGATGGGCTATAACCGCTATTATGGCTGGTATTACGATGCACCCGCCAAAATGGGCGAGATGATGGACCATTTCCATGCGCTGCACCCGACGCTGCCGATGTCGGTCTCGGAATATGGCGCGGGCGGTGCGCTGTCGCAGCACAGTGACAATGTGCTTGGCGGGCCAATCAGCGCCTTTGGCCGCCCGCACCCTGAGGAATATCAGAGCTATTATCATGAAGAAAATTGGAAGCAGCTCAAGACGCGGCCCTATATCTTCGCCAATTGGGTGTGGAATATGTTCGATTTCTCGTCCGATCTGCGGCAAGAAGGCGATGCGATTGACATCAATGACAAGGGCTTGGTGAGCTATGATCGCAAGACCAAGAAGGACGCGTTCTATTTCTACCGCGCGAATTGGTCCGCCGCGCCGACGCTGCATATAGCGGGGAGCCGTTATGTTGATCGCGCTTATGCGGTGAATGACATCCGGGTATATTCCAATGCCGAGACTGCGGCGTTGTCGCTCAATGGCGCATCGCTCGGGAGCCAACCCTGCCCGGATCGTATCTGTGTCTGGAAGGGTGTCGCGTTGCGGCCGGGGGCCAATGCGCTTGCAGCCTCGGCATCGATCAAAGGACAAGCGGTTGGTGATGCCATATCGCTTAATGGGCCCGATTTCGAAAGCGGTATGCATATTGATGTCGGCGATCTTGGCGCGCACACAACAGCAGATGGCCGCCACTTTGGCTCGGACAATTTTTTTGTCGGAGGCGAGGCAAAAGTGCTGAACGTTGTCGGGTTTGGTCGCAACCGCAACGTGCCGCGTATGACTGTTGAGGGAACGACGACGCCCGAACTGTACGAAGGCTGGCGCGAAGGCGCGTTTAGCTATTCAATCCCGTTATCCAACGGGCGATGGATCGTGACCGTACACAGCTTTGAGCCTGATGCCGCTTTGGCCGCCACGCGCGCCTTTAATGTCAGTGCCAACGGCCAACCCGTGTTGACCAATTTCAATCCCGCAAGTGCGGCGGGCGGTGTATTAAAAGCGGTTTCACGGCGTTTTCCGGTAATTGTGACCGCGAATTCCCTGAACCTCGGTTTCAGCGGAGCTGCTATTGTTGCCGCCATCGAAATCACGCCCGCAAAATGAACTTGACGGCCAGAACCAAGTGATGATAACTGGACTTACCAATTAATAAAAAACGTCTAGCCAGTGATTCGAGCAGACGCAGAGAGGGATGATTTATGAAAGCGAAACTGATTCTTTTGACCGGTGTGAGCCTGTTCGCAACTCCTGTGCTGGCGCAAAGCGCGGCCGCACCGAGTGCACCCGCCGTCAAAGACGCCGGCCTTGCCGACATTGTCGTGACCGCGACCAAGCGCGAGCAGAACCTCCAGAATGTTCCGGTTGCCGTGACCGCGCTCGGGTCGGCGGCGTTGGACAGCAAGCATATCACGGCATTCGCAGATTTAACGCGAGCAGCGGCTTCGCTCACCGTCACGCAGGCAACCGCCTCACCGAACAATGCGATTATTCTGCGCGGCATTGGCACTTTCGCCTTCTCAATTGGCGTCGAGCCCAGCGTTGCCGTGCTTGTCGATGACGTGCCCGTTGTGCAGCAGGCGCAGGCGTTCGATAACCTTACCGATGTCGAGCGCATCGAGGTGTTGCGTGGCCCACAGGGCACACTGTTCGGAAAAAATGCCTCGGCGGGTGCGATCAACATCGTCACCAAAGACCCCGGAAAAACGGCCGAATACTCTGCCGAGCTCACCGCAACCACCGATGCGCAATTCGGCGGCAATGCCAGCCTCTCCACACCATTAAGTCAAGACGTCGGACTGCGCGTCAGCGGCTATTACAGCCATTTCAAGGGCTATATTAACAACCTCGCCAATGGTCATACGCTGGGTGATGAAACCAAATACGGCATTCGTGCCAAGATTAAGGCCAAGCTCAGTTCACGGTTGACCGCCACGCTCTCGGGCAATTATTCGCAGCTTGACCAGAATGGCACGGCGGGTGCCAACGGCACTTTGCGATCGATCAACCTGAATTATGTACCTGCTGGGAAAACCGCTGCGGTGGTGCCGACATTTGCGGGCGTCTCAATTGTCCCCGCGCTCGCCGGGATTACACCGGGTGAGGGCAATTATAACGTCAGCCTTGATAACGACTCACCAACCTCGAATGCGCAAGCAACATTCAGCGGGAAGCTGGTGTATGATCTGGGATTTGCTAATCTGATCTCGGTGACAAGTTATCAGGACTGGAAGTATAATTTCTCCGCCGATTTGGATGGCACAGCGCTGAGTGTCGTTGCCCCCATCACCGCCACCACGGTGGTTGGCAACCCGACAGGCCCTGCCGTTGGTGCCAATCAGAGCGGCCCCTATCACTCGACCGAGCTGACGCAAGAATTACGGCTGACCTCCAAGGGCGGCGCGCCACTGTCCTATGTCGCCGGTCTGTTCTACGCCAATGCCGCGACGTCGCGCACATTCAACCGAGGGATCACGTTCGCGCCGGCCGCTTGGACCGGCTATCAAGGCACGCGCAGCCTCGCGGCCTTCGCTAACCTCGATTATAAACTACCGACCAAAACGACGTTGAGCGGCGCAATCCGCATCAACAACGAACGCATTCAGGACAATTTTGTTAATGCTCTGTCCAATGCAACGTCATATGTATCGGCCACTTCCGTTGGTTCTTGCGCGGCTGGGAGCGCTGGTTGCGCCGGACGCAATGTGGACACCGCCGTCACGTTCAAGGCTTCACTGAGCCAGGAATTGGCACCGCGCGTTCTTGCTTTTGCCAGCGTCGCAACGGGCTACAAGGGCTACGCCTTCGATATTTCGTCGGGCTATTCGCCGCTACGCACCGCAGCACCCGTGTTGCCAGAGCATTCGATTTCGTATGAAGTTGGCATCAAGAGCCGCTTCCTCGAAAATCGCGTGCAGCTGAACGTTACCGGATTCTATACGAATTATAACAATTTTCAGGCGCAATCAGCCCAGTTTCTCAATGGCGCGTTGCAACAGAAGCTCAACAATGTGGGTAAGTTGCGCACACAGGGTGTTGAGGTAGAGTTGCTCACCAAACCGGCATCTTGGTTGCACGTCGATGGTTCAGCGGCCTATACTGATGCCAAAGTCGTCTCATTCCCCGGTGCCGCGTGTTATGCGGGGCAAGCGGCGGATCAGGCTCTCGCCGGGATTGCTGCAACATATGGCATCAACACGTGCGGCAGCTATACACCGCCCGGTGCCGCGACGGCAGGTTCGTTTCAAGATCGCTCGGGAAGCCAATTGCCCAACTCGCCTAAGTTCAAGTTCAACATTGGCGCGACCGTCGATCAGGATTTGGGCGGCAATACCAAGGGGAGCGTTGGCTTTAATTATCAACACCAGAGCGGTGTGAGCTTTGATCTGCTTGGTGACCCTCTGCTGACGCAAGCTGGATATGGTATCCTCAACGGCAATGTAAGCATCGAACATGGGTCATTCAAAGTCTCTGCATTCGTCAACAACCTGCTCGATCAGCATTATGTGTCGAGTTTGAACGACCAATTCGGAACGTATGGGACGCATGCGGTCTATCAATTCCAGCCGCGTGACTCGCAGCGCTATTTCGGTGCGAAGGTCGGCGTAAAATTCTAGAAGCCCCTGATTTGTAGAGCTTCATGGGCCGGGCAGCGTAATCTGTCCGGCCCTTTTATTGGTGCGTCACGAAAAAGGGCCGTGTTGCTTCTAGCAATACGGCCCTGCCGGTGCGTCAACAGCTAAGGCGCAACGCCGATCACCAGTTCCACATCGTCCCATCTTCCAATCGAGCAACCGGTAGATAGGCAGGTTTATAGGGGTATTTCGCCGCCAGCTTCTCATCAATATCGACGCCGTGCCCCGGCTGGTCGCCGCAATAGAGAAAGCCATTGTCGAAATGATAATCATGCGGAAAAACCGCGTCCGTCTCCGGCGTGTGGCGCATATATTCCTGAATGCCGAAATTGGGCACCCACGTATCGAAATGCAAAGCTGTGCCCATCGTCACCGGCGAGAGGTCGGTGGCGCCATGACTGCCGGTGCGTACCTGATAAAGTGCCGCAAAGTCTGCCACGCGGCGAAGGTGCGTCACCCCCCCGCTCCCCACGATCGTCATACGGATATAATCAATCAACTGGTTCTGGATCAGATCTTTGCAGTCCCAAATCGTATTAAAAATTTCACCAACAGCCAGCGGCGTCGTCGTATGATGGCGGACCAGTTTGAACGATTCCTGATTTTCGGCGGGGGTGCAATCTTCCAGCCAAAACAGCTGATACGGCTCCAGCATCTTGCCAAGATTGGCGGCCTCTTGTGGCGTGTACCGGTGGTGACCATCGTGCAACAAATGGCAGTCAAAGCCGTACGTCGCACGCAACTTCTCAAACAATTTCGGCACGGTATTGAGCGCCTTGCGCGTGTCCCAGCCCGTGACCGAGGGCAAAGCGGCGTCGGCGGGCTCGTAAAATAACTTTCCACGTCCGACACCATAAGCATCCTTGACGCCCGGAATTCCCGTCTGCGCGCGAATGGCCTTGTAACCCATTGCGATATACTGACCGACGGCATCTACTGTCTCATCAATATCGGTTCCGTTGGCGTGCCCATAAACCATCACGCCGTCGCGCGATTTGCCGCCAAGCAGATCGTAAAGTGGCATTCCAGCACATTTCGCCTTAATGTCCCAAAGCGCGACATCCACTGCCGCGATCGCCCGCATCGTAACCGGCCCACGCCGCCAATAAGCACCACGATAAAAATACTGCCAAATGTCCTCAATCCGCCGCGCATCCATGCCAATCAGGCACGGAATGACATGGTCCTCAAGATAGGATACGACCGCGAGTTCCCGGCCATTAAGCGTCGCGTCACCAATCCCGTAAACGCCCTGATCGGTCATGATCTTCAGAGTAACAAAATTACGCCCGGGACAGGTCACGATCACTTTGGCGGACGTAATTTTCATTGCAGTCTTTCCATATCCATATGAAGGCGTTACGCCCAAAATACTTGACGAAATGCCTCTGGCCTGTCAAGTACAAACAAATTGGTCAGGCCATAAATGTCATGAGGGTGCGATGAACGTTTCAAGCAGGTACGCCAATCCGGTAGGCGAAATTTCGGGGGGGCACGAACGCCTTTATCAGGCGCTCGCGCGCAGGTTGTTCCACAACCTTGCCGAGGGGCGGTATGCAGTGGGTGATCGGCTGCCTGCCGAGCGTGATTTGGCGGACGAGCACAACGTAAGCCGCCCAACCGTGCGCGAGGCCATCATCGCGCTGGAAGTTCAGGGCTATCTCGACGTTCGGATTGGCTCAGGAGCGTATGTAAAAAGACTCCCGAGCGCCAAGGATGCCCCGGCGTTTAACGTGACCGCGTTCGAATTGACCGAGGCCCGGCTGCTCATCGAGGGCGAATCGGCTGCGCTCGCCGCTGGCAACATTACCGACGAAGAACTTGACGAGCTTGAGACGCTCGTCTCGCAAATGACCGATCATTCGCATGGCGATCAGGCTTCATTTGATGCTGATTATGCGTTTCATATGCTCATCGCGCACGCCACTCGCAACGCGGCGCTGCATCATGCCGTTGCCGAATTGTGGCGAATGCGCGCCTCCTCCCCCGATAGTGCCATGCTCCATGCCAAGGCGCGCTCAGCCGCGGTTACGCCGGTGGCGGATGAGCATAGCGCCATCGTAGCCGCATTGCGCACGCATGACCCCGCCAGAGCCCGTGCGGCGATGCGCACTCATCTTGCAGCGGTGCTCGATCATTTATTGTTTGCAACCGAAGAGGAGGCGGTGGAGGCCGCACGCCGCGCCGTCGCCTCTAAACGCGCGCGGTTTAATAACGTGGCGTTGCTGTGAGCCGGATATATTGTACCGGCGAGCGCAGCCATGGGCCTCTGTTTTGCCAATGGTCGCCGCTCAGGAGCTGGCCAATATCACTTCGAACTCTCAGAATAACACACGGATGGGCTCACTAATGCCGACTGCGCTTCACCTTCACCCTGATCGCCTTTTCCCATCAGACGCCGAGATGCGCGGCATTGCCCGGCGGCTTTATGCAGACGTCGCGGCCTTGCCCATTATCAGTCCGCATGGTCACACCGATCCTGAATGGTTCGCGACCAACGCAAATTTCGGTAATGCCCACGAATTGCTCTTGAAGCCGGACCATTATGTGTTCCGGATGCTCTATTCACAGGGCGTTTCGCTTGAGGCGCTCGGGATTGGGCGCAATACGGCAGACCCGCGCGCCGCATGGGCGTTGTTTGCGCAGCATTACCATTTGTTTCGCGGCACGCCCTCGCGGATGTGGCTCGACCATGTGTGGGCCGAGGTTTTCAAATTCGAAGTCGCGTTTAGTGCCGAGACAGCAGACTTTTACTTTGACACCATCACTGAGGCGCTTGCGACCGACGCATACCGGCCGCGCGCGCTTTTTGATCGTTTCAATATCGAAGTGATTGCGACGACCGAAAGCCCGATCGATGATCTGCATCACCATGCCGTGATCCGCGATGAAAATGCCAAGCCAGGCGGCTGGCAGGGTCGCGTGATCACCGCATTCCGCCCTGACCCGGTCGTCGATCCTGACTTTGAAGGGTTTATCGATAGTCTCAAAAAGCTCGGTGCGCTGACCGGCGAGGACGTGCAAACCTATACCGGCTATCTCGCGGCACTCCGCAATCGACGCTCCTTTTTTGCAACTATGGGGGCCACCTCAACTGATCATGGGCACCCAACGGCTGCAACCGCAGATTTGACGGAGGCGGAGGCGGAGGCGCTGTTCGCGCGCATCACGACTGCGCCCGCATCTGCCGCCGATGCCGAACTTTTTCGCGCACACATGCTTACAGTGATGGCGGGCATGAGCGTGCAGGACGGACTGGTGATGCAAATTCACCCCGGTGCCTTCCGCAACCACAATCCCTGGCTGCACAAAAATTATGGTCGCGACAAAGGCGCGGATATTCCGACGCCGACTAATTATGTCCAAGCCCTAAGGCCGCTGCTCGCGAAATATGGCAATGAGCCCGCGCTCTCGATCATTCTCTTCACACTTGACGAAACGGCATATGCGCGCGAACTCGCGCCGTTGGCGGGTCATTATCCCGCGCTCAAGCTCGGGCCCGCGTGGTGGTTCCACGACAGTCCAGAGGGGATGCGGCGCTATCGCGAGCAAGTCACCGAAACTGCGGGCTTTTATAACACTGTGGGCTTCAACGACGATACGCGCGCCTTCCTCAGCATCCCTGCGCGGCATGACGTGGCGCGGCGTATCGATTGCGGCTTCCTCGCGCGCTTGGTCGCAGAACACCGGTTAGCCGAATGGGAGGCGGCCGAACTGGCGGCGGATCTTGCCTATAACCTTGCAAAGACGGCGTATAAACTGTGAGGCTGACACCGCACGCCGCATTACCGCCCACTGTTCACCGTCCGCGATATGACTATGCCGCGCAAAAATGTGGTATCGTCCATTTCGGTATTGGTGCGTTTCACCGCGCCCATCAAGCGGCGTATACCGATGCAGCGATGAACGCGGGCGACACCGATTGGCGGATCGTCGGCGTTTCGTTGCGTTCGGCGAATGTCGCGGATCAGATGAACCCTCAGCACGGCCTCTACACGCTCTCAGAGCGTTCGAGCGACGGTGTTTCTGTAACTCTCATCGGCTCCGTGCAGCGCGTTGTAGTCGCCTCTGAGCGCCCTCAGGAGGTCATTGACGCCATAGCCTTACGCGAAACGCGTATCATCAGCTTCACGATTACCGAAAAAGGATATTGCCGCGCCGCTGATGGTTCACTCGACCATGAACTGGCCGGAGAGGGGAGCATTTATCCGTTTCTCACGTCCGGACTAGCGCAACGCAAAGCCGCTGGCTTGCCGGGGGTCACGTTACTCAGTTGTGACAATCTGGCGGAGAATGGCACTCAACTCGCCACGTTGCTCGACACTTA
>Ga0209583_10000438_pt1 | contig 13024 bp, 9 predicted proteins | sample Str014_FD_187201 | JGI IMG/M metagenome (GOLD analysis project Ga0209583, IMG submission 187201) | Freshwater sediment microbial communities in response to fracking from Pennsylvania, USA - Straight Creek_MetaG_SC_2014 (SPAdes) (version 2) | ecosystem: Environmental > Aquatic > Freshwater >... | reverse complement strand
GCCCCGATTGTCCGGATTCGCAATGACCCTCATGTCAGGATAGACTTCTTTAAGTACGGCCACCGTCCCATCCTGCGAATCATTGTCGACAACGATCACTTCGAAGGCGATGTCTGCCACATGGGCATGGACAGACCGAATACAGTCGAGGAGCACCGCCCTTGTGTTGTAACTCACAATTGCGATGGACACATCCATCGTCGATGAAGACAGAGACTGTGTGTCAGACGGCATCATGCACACTCGTTGCTGGAATGAAACTCTGCCACGATGATCTGCCGATAGCAGGGGCCGACATTCAACCAGCGCCGCACATGGACCAGCGCAATAGCCAGGCGATGCAAGACATAGCTGACCCGGTCCGTCCGCATCCAGAGACGAAGCAGCATCCCGTGCACCCAGACATTCAGGTTCGGTTCGCAGTGAAACCGAAGGATTCTTTTAGTATCTTCGGCAATGTCCTCCATTTCCGCGAGAACAGCCTTCAGCCTGGGAAGACCATTGGCAACGTGTTCATCGAGAAAGGGAAATGACTCACCCCTCTGCACCCGATAGTACTGCTGCAAAGCCTTATCTTCCTTCTCGGCTTGAGATCCCATGGGACATCCTATGTACATTCGCCGCCTGGTCACCCTCATGAGTTCCCGTAGAAAACGGTTCCGGTCAGAAGCCTCGATATGCTCCAGCGTGTCCATGCAGACTGTGCAATCAAACGATCCAGACTGAAACGGTAACGCCTGCCCCTTCGCGAGAACGGGAGTGACGAATGCAGGGCATGCCCCCTCCAGAACACAATCCACTCCAACCACCGGCCGACGAAGATACGTGGTCAGACCTGAGCGGTTCACCCCGACCTCCAGGATCAAACCCCGCGAGGATTCAGCTTGAATCGACTCCACCACCGGCAAGTACCGCAATGCAATTTCAGGCACCCAATCCGGATAGCGTCGATTCCACCAGGCTGTTACCAGATACAGCATGAACCCCCTCGACATCAGCGGTGATCCCAGAGAACTTTGAGCCGGGGCACTTCCACCGACCAGAGATACCAGCCATACAGTCCCAGTCCCCCCAAGCAGGCGGAGACCAGCACCCAGGAGGCCGGTGGAGTTGAGGGAACACCTGACATCATGAAAATAGTTCCGGCAAGAAAACCTGCAAGCACACAGGCCCTTCCAGCAGACCGGAATGAGACACCGACTGCCGTTCCGATGAGCGCTCTGGTCCCGATACCTTGCAACAGCGCTCCCACCACATAGCTGGCGACCAGCGCGATCGCGCTCCCGGTCAGACCAAACCCCAAGGTCAACGGCACAAGCAACATGGCGTAGCAGAGAAACTGCCCTCCCCAGCTCTTCAGCTGCAGATCCGGCCGATTCGCCCCATAGTGCAATGCCGTCATCACGCTCAAATACCCGGCACAGACCGCATACAGGCAGAGTATTCTGAGTGGCTCCACGATAGGGAGCCACTGAGGACCAAATGCCAAGGGCACGATGACCGGAGCCAGTACCGCGACGCCCGCCGCCAGAGGAATGAAGATGAGTCCAATCAGGCCCATTTGAAGTTCAAACACGCGAACGACACCAAGTCGATCCCCTTGGAGCAACGCGTAGGTGGGCATGCTGATCTGATGGATCAAGACCGTGGCCCGCACACCCAACAAGAGAGGAATCGCCAGCGCGATTTGATAGAAACCCAACGCCTCTTGGCCGAGTATGCGACCGATAACCAGCTCTCCCCCACTCATGACGCCGAAAATACACAGCGTTGTGACATTCAATTGCTTTCCATAACGCAGAAAATACTGGCACGCAGGGCGGTAGAGCGATAGGCCTGGCCTGAACGGCGCCACCCAGAATGACAACAGGCTGCCCACTGACATCCCGATCAACTGCCCAAGCAAGAGCGCCCATACGTTCTGGAGCCACAACGCGAGCGCGATGATCGCGCCGGCTTCAATCACACGGCGGAGGAGATCCATGATGACGCGCAGACGCAAGTTCAGGTTCTTTAAGACGATCGGTAAGGCCGGACTCTGTAGCCCCTGGAGCACGAGCACCCAGGCATGTATCCGCAACAACGACGCTAATTGAGGCATCTGCATGGCCTGGCCGATTACATCGGCCGCTGCCCACAGACAGGCTGCCATGGCAATTCCCCGCGCAATCGCCATGGTCCACGCAACGGACAAATCCTCACGGTCAACCTCAGCTTTTGTGATCAAGGCCGATTCAAGACCAAGTTCACTGATCGTCATGAATGCCAAGACAATGGTGGCGGATGCAGCCATCACGCCGAAATCAGCCGGAGTGAGCAGGCGCGCCACCACCATGAGTTGGATCGCCGCGATGCCTTTATCCAACAGAAATCCCGCTCCAGCCCATCCTCCAGCCTGGAGAATCCGGTGGCGCAGACGAGGCTGGGCTGGTTCAGCCCTACCCTGTTTGACCTGGGGTTCTGCCATTACCGTGTTCTGGCCGGTTATCATGCTGTCCGCCGCCTTGCAGCAAGCGCCTCGTTGCATACCTGTTCCAGTTCCTGGGCGCGCGCTCCCCATGTATGAGCTTGGATCACCGCCATCCGCCCTCGATCGCCCATCTTGATTCGCTCATCGGGGTCCTCAAGAAGACGGACCAACTGCCGGGCCAAATCCTGTGCGTCACCCGGCTCCGCCGCGAGTCCACATCCGATGGCCTCCACCGTCTCTCCATACCCCGGACCAACTGTCGTAATCACAGGACGCCCACAGGACAGATATTCCCATAATTTCATGGAATCACCGGGATATGATCGAGTCTGCTGATGCAACACCACACAAACATCGCAAGCCGCAATCCATGTCGGCACCTGCGCCCAATCGGCCCGACCGACAAAATGGACGATATTCGTCAGCCCTTGTTGCTGAACCAGCTGTTCAAGCGCTTGTCGTGTTTGGCCTTCGCCCACTAGCCAGAAGCTGGCGGAAGGAACCTGAGCGCGCACGAAAGGGACGGCTTCGATTAACGTCTCCAAGCCATGCCAGGGAAAGAATCCTCCGACAAATCCAATGTAGAGACCTTCGGCAGGAAGTCCAAGAGCGTTCCTGGCAAGCTCATGCGATTGAGGGTGAAAGCGATCCCCATCGACTCCGTTCCGAATGACGTGACAACGCTCCGGTGGGATGCGCCAGGCGTCTTGCATCTGCGTGACAATCTCGAGGCAGATGCTTACCACCGCCTGCGCACGGCGTGCAGCTGTTTTCAACGCAGCGCGAAGTGCCCATCGGATGAACGGAAGCCGCCAGATCCCTTGAACCTCTTCTTCCGGGAAACCATTCACAAAGAGTACGCTTGCACAGGCATGGTTGGACAAGACGAGCAGCGGAGCGATCTGCCCTGGCGAGTCGAACCACAGCAGCACGTCAGGGCGCCATGCCGCCAATTCCTCCCGCAAGACCTTCCATGATGCAATCAGAAATGAGAAGGGCCGAAGACCAGCCGGCCGCCATACAGACACAGGTCGAAACGACACCGAGGCAAACTCCCGCGCGAGCTGATGGCCCTGAACAAGCTGGGGCGCCACAATTCTGATGGTATGGGTGCGCAGCGAAAGGGCCTTGGCAAATTCCAGCACCTGCCGGGCTCCGCCTGCCGCAATGCTCAGGTCTTCATCACAGAACACGAGGATGCGCATGGTGTGTCGATGGCTGCTCGGTTGCAAGCCATTCTCTCAAGCGATTAGTAAGGTATATCCAGCTAAATCTTTGCTCAACAAATTGCCGTCCCATAGTTGCCATGCGGGCCCGCCTCTCCGGGTCGTGTAGGAGTGCCAAGACTGCCTGAGCCAACGCCTCAGGATCGTCCGGTGGAACTAAGGCGACTCCGGCCTCTTGACCAAATGTAGCGGAGACAGAAGGGATCGCGCTGGCGATCACGGGCTTTCCGCAACCAAGGTAATCAAAGATTTTGACCGGAGACGTTTCACCCCGATCCCCTCGGAACGGAGCCACACACAGCGTCATTGCACCGATCCACGTGGGAACCTCCTGATAGGCTATTCTGCCGGCCCAGGTAATAGAGGAATTCAACCCCAGACGATCTGCTTGTTGCTTCAACTCCGGTGCGGCTTCTCCGTCACCAATCAAAAGAAGATGCACGGATGGTACGGTCCGTCTGATGATGGCCATCGCCTCCAACAAACACTGCAGCCCTTGATATCGGTAGAAACTTCCGACAAATCCGATGTGGTCACGATCTAGAGCCAAGCCGATTCGGCGCCGGCATGCTGCTGAGTCCTGAGGGAAAAATAACCCGGTATCCGTTCCACTCGACAGCACGGCAACACGCTCAGGGGCAACTTGATAGCGGCGAACGACGAGATCGCGCAATCCCTCTGTCAGAACGACGACACGGTCACAGCGGCTGAGGGCGAAGGACGCCAACCAGTGCTTGAGTCTCCTCTTGAGCGTGCGGTCGGTCTCTGACCAATCAGGCACAGGCTCCCCGTTCACTTCGCAGACGCACTGCGCTCCGACCAGTCTCGCAAACAACAACGGATGCGGACTGTCCATCCACCGGTAATAGACCACGTCAGGTTTCGACCGAAATGCTTGCACGAGAGCGACCACACAGGAGAACACCGCGTAGGAAAGTGGTCGCAACAGCGGCCACGGAATGAGTGGGATCGCGGCAGTCGAGAATCCTCGCTGGAGCAACGAGGATTGATACCGTGGAGGAAGGACTGTCACGCTATCACCCCGTTCGACGAGGTGCCGCGCCAAAGTCCACAGACGGACGAGCCCTACCGGATCGGATGGCGCATCCGGTTCATACCAATAACAGAAGAGGAACCACCTCATACATGTGCTCGCTGAAGGGCAGGATTCTTCTGCTCCGATGTGAGGCGTGGCAAGATCATGACGAGCCCTGCGCACAGCCAGAAAGGCTCCATGATGCGGATAATAATGAAGGTGTTGGCTCCGATGCCGTGTGCAAGCATAGCCACCATGCCGAGCAGCAATCCATGGGCCAATCCCTTGCAAAATGGATCCTGTTCAGCCAGAAAGGTCTCCCGTGCACGCCGCCACAACCGTACGATCAGGAAAATGAATGCGACAAGGCCGGCGAGACCTGTTTCGCCGAGGATCTTCACGTATTGGGCGTCCGCCCAGGCATAACCCGTCACACCGCGGCCGAGTACAGGACTGTGGAGCCAATCTTTCAGCACATACTGCCAGGAACGCAGCCGCTCTGTTGTAGAGAGATCCAACCCAACACGCCCCACTGTGATCTCCCCCCCGTATTGACGCCCGAAGAACGTCTCGCTGACTCGATTCTTCACATTGTCCGGCGCGACAAAAGGGAGCACGACTGCGAGGAGGAGAATGAACGCGACCACACCAGGGCGCCGCCATTGGGTTACCGCAACAGCCAAGATCAAGACACCGGCAGCCAGGTAGGACGAGCGGGACAGCGTGGCCATGAGAGCCAGACTACTGAACCCCATGAGCAGTGCGAGCAGGACCCGAATCGGCCCAGACTTCAAGTGGAGGAAGAGGCCCATGACGATCGCCATGATGAAAACCAGGTACCCGCCGAGCGTATTCGGTTCGCCGCTTTCCCCTTCAAACGGTGCGCTGGCCCGTTGCCCGCTTGGAATCTGAGCGATGGCATACACACTGATGACAAAGCACACCGCCAGTAACGCCGTGACCAAACTGACGACCTGTCGTTTGGACGACACATGATTGACGACCATAAAAAACACAAAGAAATATTCAAAATATTTCAGGATAAAAAAGAATCCCGTGAGCGGTTGGACGCGACCGGCGATGATGCCGATCAGCGTGGCGAGCACACAGGCCAGCATATAGTAGACGATGGGGCGATTGATTGGGGTCTCGCGGATGAGGGCCAGATCGCGATAGATGATCGTCTTGACCAGCCAGCTGAATCCGATGATCACGAGCAAGAGATCGTCCACGCGCAACGAGAGAGCTCGCTCACCGACACCCCGTCCCGCTACGCGCCCGACCGTAATCTCCGGAGAAAGTAACATGGAAAGATCAGCAGGAAGAGCGAGGCCGGAACCGACGTGAAGGCCACCAGCACAATGAGAAAACCCAAGACGACCTGAATCCCGACCATCGGGGTCGTCAACGTGAGGCCAAGCGCAAGCACGGCGGCCAGCACCGAGACGATGACGGCATCCTGTGGTTTGACCATCGACGCATGCATGGAATGTGGCTCCTAGTGCCGCGTCAGCGATATTCGTAGCGGTAGACACCGTAGTCCGGCGTGACTTCGGATTTCACGTTCGTCAAGACAATGCCCATCACATTCGCCTGCGCATGGTCCAGGAGGAACTTGGCCCGCTTGAGGGCATTTCGACCGATCCGCCCGACTTGGTAGACCAGGATCGTCCCGTCGACGCGTGAGCTGAACGCCACCGCATCCGTGACCGGAAGAATGGGAGGAGTATCGAACAGTACGAGGTCGTACTCCTCATTCATCTCACTCACGAGCGTTTTGATCTTGGTCATATTGAGAAACTCGTTCGGATTACCGACCTCTGACCCGCTGGTCAGAATATGCAGATTATCCAACCCCGGCGTGCCCATCACCCGATCTGCTCCCATCGGCCCAAGCATCAGATCCGTCGCGGACCGAACATGGCTGCGCCAGGACGTACTGCCCACCAGGGCATCCGCCAAACCTGGTACCCGCTCGAGACCCAACCGCTGATGCACAATCGGCCGGCGAAGATCCGCATCGACGAGCAAGACCCGTTGCCCTTCCTGGGCGAGCGTGATCGCCAAATTGGTGACACACGTGCTCTTGCCTTCTCCAAGACCCGCGCTGGTGAAGAGGATGGATTTGACCTTCCGATCCATGCTGGCAAATTGAATATTGGTTCGCAGCGACCGCAGACTCTCTGACAGGACCGATTTCGGGTCGATCAGGCAAATGAGCTTCGAGAAGTTTTCTACATCCAACGCAGAGGCATAGCTTGGAAGCGCCGCGCGCGCGGCTTCCTCCATGTCCTTACTGTTGAACTGAGGAATCACACCGAGGACCGGCACCTTGAGGAACTCTTCGACTCCTTCGATGGTACCGATCGAGGTATCGAATGCTTCTCGCGCAAAGGCGATGACGATCCCGAGAAACACTCCCATGAGTAAGCCAACCATGAGGTTCAGTCCGGTATTGGGCGAATTGATCGGTGCCGTGGGGACAATGGCCGGCGCCACGATCGTGACTTCTTCGATCCGTTCCGCACTTTTGATTTGCAGTTCTTGGTGCTTGGCCTTGAGGGTCGCCAATAAATCACCGTTGACTTTCACGTCGCGCTCAAGCCGGCTCATCTCAATCGCCGCTCGCGGAAACTGTAAATAGCGGGCCCGAAAGCGATCGCGTTGTTCCAACAGCGTTGCTTCTCGATCTTGCATGGTCTTGAGCTTCGCTCGGAGTTCTAGAAGCATCTCGCCTTTGACATTGTTGATCTTCTTCTGCTGTTCCCGGACTTGTGGGTGATCCTTTGTGTAGTTGATCAGGAGGGTGTTTCGTTCCTGAACGAGATCGAGGAGGCGTTGATTCAGGATCGTGAGCTGCGCATTCAGCTCCTCCGTGAAGATCCGACCGGTTTGGTTCCCAATCACCCCATCGCTTCGGCTGAGCACCAAAATCTGCCGCTCCCCCTCCGCCCGCTTTCGCATCACCTCATTATGCTGCTCTTCGAGCTTCGTGAATGTCTCCAGCGCAGCGCGCGCCTCATCGTTCAGGAAGACCTGTCCTTCACGTTCTCGAAAGTCTCTCAACGCTTCCTCCGCCTCATTCAACTGCTTTTCAAGGCCGGCCAACTGTTCTTCGACAAAGCGTCGCGACTCCATGACGAGACGGTTTCGGGTCATGATGTTTTCAAGCCGATACGCATTGGCCACTGAATTGGCCGTCTTCTCCGCCATTTCCGGTTGATCGGAGGTGGCAGTAATGCGAATGATATTCGTATCGCCTTCCCGCTGTGTCATGATTTCCTGACCGAGGTAATACACCGTGTTGAGATAGGTGGCCGATTTCTTCTCCTGCGGCGACGCGTTTGCCGGCACGCGCTCTAATTCAATCGCCACGCGCTCCATGACGGGGAACCCCCGGATAAACTCGGTCTGGGAGTTGAGGTCGTTGGCGTTCGAGAAGGACATGCTCTCGATCAGCTGCTGAGCCACTGTGCTCGTTCGGTCGAACTTGACCCGCGCAGACGCTTCATAGAGCGGACTCGGCTTGAACATTTCTGAAAACAGAAACGTGAACAACACCACAAGCCCCACTGCCAGTAGAATGAGGTACTTGCGTTTTTTTACGATCAACCAGTAGTCGATGACGTTGAGTTCGTATTGGGCCATCGGGTCAGCGTCCTTCTCTAGTCTTGCCTACGACGATCATCGCCCCGCCACTGCATTAATAATGAACACCGGGTAGAGCGGTGCGATCGCGGACGTAATAATCGGCATGATCATTTTCCCAGCTTCCGAGGCATCGCCCAGATGTTCGCGCGGTACAAAGACAATATCGTTTTCCTCCAGCGCGAGATTCCTCGTCATATCGCCATAGGTAAACGCGCGCGCAAGATCGGCCATCAGAATACGCGGCTTTGTAAGGTCGCCGCCGCGAATAACCCTGACTTCCTCCATCAACGCCGATTCGTTGTACGAGTCGACGGCCGCAAGGGCTTGCAGCACGGTCATGTGTCTCTGCATGGGAACCATCCCGGGTTTCTTCACATCCCCGAACACGAACACACGCTTGACCTTCAGGACTTTCTTCTTCAACAGCACCTGCACATGCGGCTGGCGCATATAGGGCACCGCGGCTTCCTGGACACGGGCTTCCGCCAGAGCCCCCGTGGCGCCCCTGACATCCACCTCCATAAACCCGACCGAAACCTTTCCATTTTCCTGCACGACACTGACGAACTTTTCCTCGCCAGCGCCCCGACGAATGATCACCTCAAGCGTGTCCCCCGTTTCGATGGGAGTCTCCGAGGTCGGGACGGTTTCATCGGCGTAGACATCTCCCTTGGGCAGCGGTGGAACCGCAGTCCCTAGGGGACTGATTGCCGACGGTGGCAAAGACGAACTGATCGGATTGTGACATCCGAGAAACGTCAACGCGAGAATCGCACCGGCGCCCAAAAGACCGATAAGATGTCCAGGTATTAGCTGTCGCACGACCTCAGCTCCTATTTTCCTATGACGGCAGATCAACCGATGGGCACCACTTCCACAATATGTAGGGAAGTCTCTGACCGCATATCTACCGTCTTCGATATCGGCAGATGACCTGACACAGTCTCTTGCGAGACTTGTAAGATCGGACGTAACGGGTACTGCCTATTCAACTGAAACACGACTCCTATCTCGCCGGTGTTCAGACGTACGGTCGTGCCTAACGGATAGATCGAGAGTTGGTCGATCAAGCTCTTCAAAAGATGATGTGGGAATATCGCCTTGCCGTTTACGAGCAACGCACGGATTGCCTGATGCGGCGACATGCCATGTCGATAAGGCCGTGGACTCATCAGGGCATCAAAAACGTCTGCCAGTCCGATGACGAGGGCCATCTCATCGATTCGATCTCCGGTCAGCCGGTTTGGATAACCGCTCCCATCCTGCCGCTCATGCTCCTGAAGAATTACCCTTCCCACTCTGGGATAGGCTTCTTCAAATTCTTGAAACAGCCTGGCTCCATGCTGTGGATGCTCTCTCATGTCCTGGAGTTCTGCATCTGTCAACGCCCCGGTCTTGTACACCAAAGAGTCCGGCAAGACGAACATTCCGAGATCGTGCAGCAATCCGGCCAATGCAACCTCTTGCAGTTTCGCAGGCTCGTACCCGAGCGAGCCCGCAATTTTCACACTCAAGATTGCGACATTCACGGCATTGCTGATGAGATACTCTTCAGCATTGCGCTGCAGGACAGCCTGAATCAGTTTGTCATTGGTTCCAAGAGAGCCCACGACACCGGATGCAATCGGGATTAATTCATCGAGCCTCCAAGGCTGCTGCGTCTGAACCGCTCGCTTGATTCCCTGAAGCTCCTGACATGCGCGGTGATGCCAATCAGTTTCAGGAGCAGACGATGAAAGTGTGGAAGGAGGAATGGGAATGCCGGTCGGTTCCTTAGAATAGGTGAAACTTTTCACATCAGGACTAACAGCTTCCTGACTCGACTGTCCTCTAATAAGATCGCTTAACCGCGTCACAACATCCCCAGCATCTCTCTCATGATCAGGCGTCACACAGGCGACTATCGGCTATTCGCTCGTTTCCCAACTGGAAAGGGCGTCACGGGTTTCTCCTCCATCTTGGCAAACTCCCGCTCCAACATTGCCCTGATGAAACCGCTAGTCGTGTATCCCTGCTGTTTCAGGTTATCGAGCTGGGTTTTGAGATTCACAGGTAACTGAATCACGATTCGTACGAGATTTGGCATACCCTGGCTCCCTTAAAAATTTGACACTACTGTGCTAAGCCAGCACGGATGAATGCACATGCTATGCCTTGCTAGCAACTGATGAAAAACAAGTAGAATTGAGAACTTATGCTATGAAGCTTTCACTCATGGTAGAAGGAGAGACGAAAATCGCCATGCTGAGACGTGAACTGTGCACTCTCTCACTCGTTCGAATTCTCACCTAAGAAACAGCGACAGGGCTCCCTTAGCATAGGTCTACCCTATACAGTCGACTAGTAATCAATGAGAGTCCCGCCATTGTTTCCAAGTCCGAGCCCAGTTCGCCCCTTCACACGTCCATAGGCATGAGGCACTGTTTGTCGGCTGCCATACCAAATCTCGCGCGCGATGCACGTGAAGCGCCGTCTCGGAGACTCCTCCCGTAAACCACACCCCGCCGTCACGATCGGTTCGCAACACCGTACTACCTACCGCCCCATACGCATCGAGAACAGCGGCGGCCGGGTGTCTGTATCGGTTATGGCGTCCTGCTGAAAATACGGCATACTGGGGGTGCAACGATGCCAACCACTCACGGTTCAACGAACTCACCGCTCCGTGATGAGGCACCTTGAGAACAGTGATCGGACCGTGAGATGGTACGCGGGTCATCCGTGATAGACCATCCTTCTCGACATCTGCGGCAAAGAGCATCGTATGCTTCCCACACGTGAGACGCGTTACCACTGAACGATTATTCAGTATATGCCCACCCACATGGCTATCATGGAGCGGTACATCGAGAGGCTCGTCGGCTGGAGGGTTGAGGACTACCAGCCGACAGGGGCCGGACGACACAATCTCCTGTCCTTCTCTGGCCACCTGCTCTTGTAACCCTCGATCGGCCAATGCCTGCTGCAATCGCCTGTAGAACAGTTCTTCGCGGGTATCTCCTGACCCCCAATAGCGCTTGACAACGAAATGGCGGACCACCCAGGCAAGACCTCCGACATGATCGAGTTGTGGGTGTGTCGCAATGACCTGGTCGATAGCATGGATTCCCCGATTCCAGAGAAACGGAGCCACCACGGCACGGCCCATGTCGAATCGCTCATACGTCGTCCCTCCGTCGATCAACACCACCTGCCCATCTGGCAGCTCAACAACCGCGCTATCGCCTTGCCCGACGTCAAGGAATGTGACACGAAAGTGATCACCATCAAGAAACATCCTTGGGGACCAAGCCCACCCCAGCAATACCAACAACACTCCAGCACCTGCGGCCAACCGAAACGCCGTGTTGCCTACTCGCTGCCATAGCAGCACGAGGCAACCATAAAATACCAGCATGCTAAAAACCGAAGGGGCCGCGACATGCCATTCCCCTCCCGGCAGCATCGACACCCGACGAACCGCAGCCACAAAGTGTTCGAGGAACCATTCATTCAGCGAAGCCAGTGGCAGCACGGTTCCTCCTGCCACGATCTGCCAGATTCCGGCAGCGAGGCCGATTGGAACAAGCAGGATTCCCATCACGGGAACGGCCACTACATTGGTAAAAAGACCCAGCCACGGCAATTGATTGAAATAGTACGCAACAAGAGGAACGGTCACCAGGGTCACCACCCCACTCATGACCACAGAGTCTCTCCCCCATCGAAGGCTGGTACTCAGCAACGACGCTTCGTTTGGCATCTCCTCCGTTTCAGCCGCAGTCGGCCAGGAGAGCCACCCTGCAATGGCAATGACGGACAAGAATGAAAGCTGAAAGGAGATATCGAATAGCGCCTGTGGATCGTGCAATAGAATCCCTATCGCAGCGGCAGAGAGGGCATGAAAGAGCCGACGTTCCTGGCCCAGCCAAATTGCACTCAGGCCCACAGCCACCATCAGCAACGATCGCATCGTAGCCAGTTCCGCCCCAGCCAGGCAGGCATAGCCTGTGACAGGAAGCAGCGTACACACAGCGGCCAGACGAGTCGGCGTGATTCTCCTGGAAAGCTCAAGAAGCCAATCCGCAGGCAACAGGAGCACTGCCCATCTAACGACGGCGAAGATGAGCAGCGTGACGAGACCAAGGTGGCTCCCAGAAATAGAAAGGAGGTGGACTGTTCCGGTCACCATGAACTGATCACGCAGCTCTGGGTCCAAATATCCTCGATCACCGATGATGATGCCGACATAGAGTCCCAGCGCAGGCTGGGGAAGAGACTGCGTTGCAGCGAGACGGATACTGCTCCTCCACCGATCGAATTGATTCCAAATCGCCCACCATGCGTGCGCACGTCCAGACTCAAGAAACTGCACCGTCTCGGATCCGGTTACCGTCGCGACTGCATCGATCCCTTGGCGGTCAAGATAAGCCGCATAGTCGAATCCATCAGGATTCAATGACCCGCTCGGACGGCGCAACATCGCCCGAAAGCTGACCCGATCGCCTTGGAAGAATACTCGTTCAGGTGTGCGCCACGTCAGCCGAACATGTCTGGAAACTCCAGACTCGTCGATGGGGTTGTCCGATCGGATGATCATGATCAGTCGGTCTGACGCCTGTTGCACAGGTGCCACGATACGACCGGTCACTTCGACTGTCG
>Ga0209583_10000437_pt1 | contig 13025 bp, 11 predicted proteins | sample Str014_FD_187201 | JGI IMG/M metagenome (GOLD analysis project Ga0209583, IMG submission 187201) | Freshwater sediment microbial communities in response to fracking from Pennsylvania, USA - Straight Creek_MetaG_SC_2014 (SPAdes) (version 2) | ecosystem: Environmental > Aquatic > Freshwater >... | reverse complement strand
CGTCAGTGTCGATGTCGAACTGAGCGAGCCATCGGTGGCGGTGTAAGTTACCGACGGCACCGGGCCGTTGTAGTACAGGTTCGGCGTGAAGGTGTACGAGCCGTCTGCGTTGATCAGCAGGGTCCCCACCCCAGCCAGCGTCGCGGTCGAGCCTGCGGCGTAGGTAGTGCCTCCGACCGAGAACTGACTCACGTGCAACGCGTTGCCGTCCACATCCGCATCGTTGGCCAGCAAGCCGTGCGCTGCATCGACGACCAGCGGCTGGTCTTCGGTCGCCGTGCCGGTGTCCGGGTTCGCCGTCGGTGCGTGGTTGACCGGCGTCACGGTGATTGCGAGTGTGGAGGTCGAACTCAGCGAGCCGTCGCTCAGCGTGTAGGTGACGGTGGGCACCGCGCCGCTGTAGCCGGCCACGGGCGTGAAGCTGAAGTTGCCGTTGCCGTTGAGCACCAGCGTGCCGATGCCGGCCAGCGCGGTGCTGGTGCCGGCCGCATGGAGGACACCGCCGACGCTGTACTGCGTCACGCTGAGCGTGGTGCTGTCGACATCGGAGTCGTTGGCCAGCACGTTGCCGCTCACCGGCGTGTTCTGCGGCGTGCTCGCGACATCGGCCACACCGACCGGCGCATCGTTGACGGCCGTGAGGTCGATCGTCGCGTTTCCGCTCGCGGTCTGACCGTGGTCGCTTACGGTGTAGGCGAACTGGCCCACCGGTGCCGTGCCGTTGTAGTCGGCCGGGGGCAGGTACTTCAGGCCCGTCAGTTCCGCGCTCGTGAGCAGGCTGCCGATCACGACAGGCGTGCCGTCGGCCTTCTGCAACTGGCCGATCGTCGGCAACTGCGTCACGGTGATCACCGCCGCGTTGTCGATGTTGGCAGGCGCTGTGAGGTTGAGCGAAACGGCCGGCCCTTCCTCGGTCGCACGGATCGTGGTCGAGGCGGCGTCGATCTGCGGGTTGGGTTGCTGGGTGGGCTGCTGCTGCGCAGCGGCACCGTCGCGCGGCTCGAAGCGCGGGGCGCTTTCGCTGCCCGGCAGGTTCAGGCTGGCCGGAGTCAGGCCTTCGCTGATCCGATCGACGCGCAGACCGGGCGCCAGCTCGCCGGCACCGTCGGCGCCGGCCAAGCCTGCCGCGGTCGCGTCGGAAGAGTTCGGGTCATTGAGGCTGCCGATGACGCGATCGATCTCCGGGGTCGAGGCAGCAGCTTCGGCGACCCGGGCGGCGCCGGCATGCGCCGTCGAGTTGTCGTCGGGGGTGAGCTGGACGATGCCGTCCTGCGAGGTCAGGATCACGTCGCCCTTGTGCACCAGATCGCCGACCTCGAGCGGGTGCATCTTTCCGTCGGCGCCGCGCAGCTTGGCGGTGCCCCAGAGCCCGGTGACTCGACCTTGAAAGGTTTGAACGATGGTTGGCATGGGTGGACTCTGCTGGTTCAGCTGGCGAAGATGCGGCAGCGTAAGTCAGCCGCGGGTCGGTGGCGCACGCGGCCGGTGACGATTGCGGGGTGAGCGTGAACTCGATCACCGAAGGGTGGTGTTCCGGTCCCCCTCGGCCGGGGGCTCAAGTGACCGCCGAAAGTGCCGAACCCCTCGGGCGAGACGAAGCCTTCGCGTCGCAGTTCAGCGTTCGCGCAGCGCGTAGGCCTTGCCCTTGAGCACCGGCTTCAACAGGTACGACATGACGGTCTTGTGGCCGGTCAGGATGTCGACCTCGGCCGTCATGCCCGGGATGATCGGCAGCTTGTCGCTGAAGCTGGCGCGCGTGGTGCGAACGCGCACGAGGTAGAACGCGTTGCCCTTTTCGTCGACCACCGTGTCGGGGCTGATGTTCTCGACCTCGGCCTCCATGCCGCCGTAGATCGAGAAATCGTAGGCGGTGAACTTCACGGTGGCGGCCTGCCCGGGGTGGATGAACGCGATGTCGCGCGGCAATACCTTCGCCTCGAGCACGAGCACGTCGTCGAGCGGCACGATCTCGACGATGTCTTTGCCCGGCTGCACGACGCCGCCGACCGTGTTCGCGAGCAGGCGTTGCACACGGCCGCGCAAGGGGCTCTTGATCTGCGACTTGTCGACCTTGTCGGTGAGTGCGACCGCGCCTTGCGTCAGCGCGTTGAGCTTGCCCATCACGTCGGCCATCTCCTTGCGCGCGTCGTTGCGGAAGGTCAGCTCGGTTTCCTGGATCTTGCGCTGCGCCTCGCCGATCGAGGCTTGCACGCGCGCGATCTGCGCGCTCGATTGTTCCGAATCGCCGCGTGATTTCGACACGACGCCTTCGAGCCGGAGGATGTCGACTTCCGAGACCGCGCCGCTGGCGAGCAACGGCTTGGTCTTCGTCAGCTCCTGCTGCGCGAGGTCGAGGCTGCGGTCTGCCGATGACTTGCGCGAGCGCATTTCGCCCAGCTCCTGCTGGCGCTGCTGCAACTGCTGCTGGTTGATCGCGAGCAAGGTGTTCAACTCCGACAAGCGCGTCTCGTAAAGGCGCCGTTCTTCTTCGACGATGCGCTTCTCGTCCGCGCTCTCGCCCGGCGGCGGCGGTTGAAAGCTCGCCCCTTCGGCGAGCGCGCGCAACCGCGCCTGGCGCGCGCGCAGCGCGAAGCCCTGGGCCGCGCTCTCGCGCACGCCCGAGGTCGCGCGGGTTTCGTCGATCTTGAGCAGCAGTTGGTCCTTCTCGACCACCTGGCCTTCCTTGACCAGGATCTCGGAGACCACGCCGCCGTCGAGCGACTGCACGAGTTGAAGCTGGCGCGACGAGATCACGCGCGCGTCGCCCTTGGTGATCTCGTCGACCTTCGCGAGCGCGGCCCACACCAGCAGCAGCACGATCACGACGACGGCGGCGCGCACGATCTTCTGCGCGCGCTGCGTCCTGGCACGCGACATCACGTCGCCGGCCTCGAGCTCGAAGCTGCGGAAGCCGGCCTGTTCCTTCTCGTCGGGCGCGGCGCCGAGGGCGGTGGTGAGCCGTTCTCTCAAGCTCACGGGTTTGTCGATGACTTCGCTCATCATGCTGCCTTCGCCACGCGCCCGCTCTGCAGCGCTTCCATGATGCGGTCGCGCGGGCCGTCGGCAACGATCTTGCCGCCATCGATCACGATCACGCGCGAAACCATCGCGAGCATCGAGGTGCGGTGCGTCACCAGCACCACCGTCTTGTCGTGCGCGAAGGCGCCGATCCGGGTCGTGATCTGCGCCTCGGTCGAAAAGTCCATCGCGCTGGTCGGCTCGTCGAGCAGCAGCATCGGCGCGTTGTGCAGGACCGCGCGGGCCAGGCCCACGCTTTGGCGCTGCCCGCCCGAAAGCGACTCGCCGCGTTCGCCGACCGGCATGTCGAAACCGCGCGGGTGTCGGTTCACGAGCTCCGCCATGCCGGCGACTTCGGCCGCGGCGACGATCGCCGAATCGTCGGCATACGGCAGGCCGAACGCGATGTTCTCGCGCAGGGTGCCGTAGAACAGGGTCACGTCCTGCGAGACATAGCCGGAGTTGCGGCGCACGTCGGCCGGGTCGAGCTGGCGCAGGTCGATGCCGTCGAGCAGCACGGCGCCGTCAGTGGGTTGGTACAGGCCCATGATCAGGCGCTGGATCGTCGACTTGCCCGAGCCCACGCGCCCGATCAGCGCGACCTTCTCGCCCGGTGCGATCTTGAAGCTCAAGCCCTCGAGCGCCGAATCGGTGCGGCCCGGGTAGGCGAACTTGACGTTGCGGAACTCGATCTCGCCTCGCAACTGCGGCCGCTCGATGAAGGTCTGGCCGACCGGCCGTTCGACCGGCTTGTCCATCACCTTGTTCAGATTTTCGAGCGCGGTGCGTGCGCCCTGGTACTGCATCATCAACCCGACGATCTGCCCGGCCGGGGCGAGCGCGCGCGAGGCCAGCATGCTGGAGGCGATCAGCGCGCCCATGGTCAGCTCGCGCTGGCCGATCAGGTAGACGCCGATGACGACGATGGTGACCGTGACGAACTGGATCAGCGTGCTCGTGCTGTACATCGCCGCCGACGAGAGCGCACGCATCTTCACGTTGGTCTTCGCGAGGAACACGTTGGTGCGCTCCCACTTGGCCTGCACGACGCTCTCGGCGCCTTGCGCCTTGATCGTCTCGATGCCGGTCAGGCTCTCGATCAGCGTGGCGTTGCGCATCGCACCGGCGCGGTAGGTGGTCTCGGCGAGTTCGTGCAGGCGCTGTTGCTGCACCCAGCCGAGGCCCAGGATCAGCAGCCCCGCGATCACCACCGGCAACGCGAGCCAGGGCGAGATCCACAGCATCACGAACACGAACAGCAGGGCGAACGGCAGGTCGATCAGCGCCGTGACGGTGCTCGATGCGATGAAGTCGCGCACCTGCTCGAAGCCGCGCAGGCTGGCCGCGAACGAGCCGACCGACTCGGCGCGGTGCTCCAGGCGCATGCCCAGCACCTTCTCCATCAAGCTGGCCGAAAGTTGCACGTCGACACGCGCGCTCGCCTCGTCGACGAAGTGGCTGCGCAGCAGCCGCATGAACAGGTCGGCGCCGAGCACGAGCACGATGCCGATGGCGAGCGCCCAAAGCGTCTCGACCGCGTTGTTGGGCACGACGCGGTCGTAGACGTTCATCGAGAACATCGGGAACGCGAGCGCGAACAGGTTGATCAGCAGCGCGGCCCACAGGATGTCGCGGTAGACGAAGCGCTGCTGCAGCATCGCGCTCCAGAACCAGTGTCGCGATTTCGGCGTGGCCGCGGCCACCGCCTCGGTGCGCTTGTCGAAGCGGAAGTGCGGGCGCACGAACAGCACGACACCGGTGAAGCGGCGTGCGAGATCGTCGCGGCCGAGCGTGACCGAGCCCTGGCCGGTCTCGGGCAGCAGCACGCGGGCGGTGTCGCTCCCGTTGTCATGACTCCAGCCGAGCAGCACGCAGGCGCGGTTGTCCTTCAGGATCAGGCACGCGGGCAGGGCGGCCGCATCGATCTGGTCGAGTGCGAGACGCTGCAGGTTCGTCGACATGCCGGCGCGCGCGACGGCGCGCTCGGCGAGATCGAGCGTCATGCGGCCGGCCACCAGCGGCATGCCGGCCGACAGCGTCGCGCGCGAGGCGGCCTGGCCGTGCAGCCGGCAGATCTCGACCAGGCAGTCGAGCAGCGGGTCGGGGTGGATCAAGTCTTCGCGAAAGCGCGGCGGGCCTCCGGCGACGGTGCTTTTGGCGAGGGGGATTGCGGCAGGCGAGGCAACTTCGGGAGGCACGGGCGGGCTCATGGTCGCGGGTGGGGCATCAGGCGATATCGGCACAGTGCACGTCGAATTGACCCCGGCGCTTGTCGGCGAAGTAGTGTTTCAGGGTTTCCCGCACGGTGCGGAAGGCGAGTTCGTCCCACGGGATCTCTTCCTCGCGAAACAGCTTCGCCTCGATCGTCTCGGGGCCGGGGGCGAACTCGGTGTCGAGCAGCCTCGCGCGAAAGTACATGTGCACCTGGCCGACCCTGACCACGCTGAGCATGGTGAAAAGCCCCTGCATCTCGAAATGCGCGCCTGCTTCTTCATCGGTCTCGCGCGCCGCGCCCTGTTCGACGGTTTCGCCGAGCTCCATGAAGCCGGCCGGCAGCGTCCACAGGCCGTAGCGCGGCTCGATGTTGCGGCGGCACAGCAACACCTGATCGCCCCAGGTCGGCACGGTGCCGACCACGTTCAGCGGGTTCTCGTAGTGGACCGTGTGGCAGACGGTGCAGGTGGCACGCTCGCGGTTGTCGTCGGCCGGCACCGCGTAGACGACCGCGCCGCCGCAGACCTTGCAATGCTTGATGCCGTGCGGGGAGATCAACATGGGCGCGAGTGTACTTGCGGGGCCCCGTGGCAACGTGGTGTCACCGGGCAAAACGCAAGGCTGCGTGGCATCATTCCACGCTGCTTCCGGCGACCTGTCGCCCACCCTCGTCGAACCAGGATTTCCGACCATGACCTTCGTCTTCACGCCATCCGCAACCGCGGCCGTCCCGGTTCAGGGAGGTGCGGCGGGCGCGCTGTTTCCGGTGCACCGCATCTATTGTGTCGGGCGCAACTACGTGGAGCACGCGATCGAGATGGGCCACAGCGGCCGCGAGGCGCCGTTCTTCTTCATGAAGCCGGCCGATGCGGTGTTGCCGGTGGCCGAGGGCACGGTCGGCACGATGCGCTACCCGACCCTGACGAAGAGCCTGCACCACGAACTCGAACTCGTCGTCGCGATCGGCAAGGGCGGGCGCGATATCCCGGCGGCCAAGGCGCTGGAGCATGTGTGGGGCTACGCGGTCGGCCTCGACATGACGCGCCGCGATCTGCAGAACGACGCGAAGAAGCTCGGCCGCCCGTGGTGCATCGCGAAGGGCTTCGACGAATCGGCGCCGATCGGGCCGATCAAGCGCGCGGAAGAATGCAGCCTGAGCGCCGACACCAGGATTTCGCTGCTCGTCAACGGCCAGCCGCGCCAGGCGAGCACGCTGGGCAAGCTGATCTGGAGCGTCGCCGAGGTGATCGAGCACTTGTCCAAGGCTTGGGAGCTGCAGGCCGGTGACTTGATCTACTCCGGCACGCCCGAGGGCGTGGCTGCGGTCGAGGTCGGCGACGTGCTGAGCGCACAGGTCGAGGGCGTCGGCACGCTGAAAGTGAAGATGGTGGCCGGCTGACATCCCGACATCCCGACATCCGCCCGATGCAGCTCTACAACTACTTCCGCTCTTCGGCCTCGTACCGGGTGCGCATCGCGCTGGCGCTGAAGGGCCTCGATTGCGAGCTGGTGCCGATCCACCTGCTGAAGCACGAGCAGACCAGCGAGGCGTTTGCCGCGATCGCGCCCGCGAAGCTGGTGCCGCTATTGAAGGTCGACGACGAATTGCTGACGCAGTCGCTGGCGATCATCGAATACCTCGACGAAGTCCACCCCGAGCCCAGCCTGTTGCCCGGCACGGCCTTCGACCGCGCCCGCATCCGCTCGCTCGCACAAGACGTGGCCTGCGAGATCCACCCGATCGACAACCTGCGCGTGCTGCGCTACCTCGTGCGCGACATGAAGGTCGGCGAGGAAGACAAGACGCGCTGGTACAAGCACTGGGTCGAGACCGGTCTGGAGGTGGTCGAGCGCCGTCTCGCGGGCGATGCGCGCACCGGCCGCTTCTGCCACGGTGACTCGCCCACGCTGGCCGATTGCGTGCTCGTGCCGCAGATCGCGAATGCGCAGCGCTTCGAGTGCCGGCTCGATCATGTGCCGACGGTGATGCGCGTGTTCGAGGCCTGCATGGGACTCGATGCCTTCGCCAAGACGCAGCCCTCGGCCTATCCCGAGGCCGCCGCTTGACCCTGCCTGCGGACTGGCTCAGGCCGGATTGGCAGGCCGAAAGCGTCGGCGCGCTGATGACGACGCGGCACGGCGGCGTGAGCCAGGCGCCGTTCGACAGCTTCAATCTGCGCGCCGCGGTCGGCGACGACCCGCTCGCCGTCGCGCACAACCAGGGTCGGCTAACTCGGGCGATCGGCGCGGTGCCGGTCTGGCTGAACCAGGTGCACGGCGCCCGGGTCGTCCGGCTGACCGCCGCCGATCTGCCGCCCGGCGCGCCGGTGCACACGGCCGACGGCAGCGTCACCAGTGAAACCGGCATCGCCTGCACGGCCCAGGTCGCCGATTGCCTGCCGGTGCTGTTCGCCGCGCCGGCGGGTCGCGCCGTGGGCGCGGCGCATGCGGGCTGGCGGGGCCTCGCCGCAGGCGTGCTCGAGGCGACGCTCGCGCGAGTCTGCGAGGCGGCGGCCTGCGTGCCCGAAGAGGTTCAGACCTGGCTCGGTGCCTGCATCGGGCCGACGCAGTTCGAGGTCGGACCGGATGTGCTCGAAGCCTTCGGCACGCTGCCATCGGCGAGCGGCTCGCCGCGCTTCGTCGCCAAGGGCCCCGGCAAGTGGTGCGCCGATCTGCCGGCACTCGCGCGCGACCGCCTGGCGGCGGCCGGCGTGCGCGCGATCGGCGGCGGCGGCTGGTGCACGGTCAGCGACGCTTCAAGGTTCTTTTCGTTCCGGCGCGACCGCGTCACCGGGCGCATGGCCGCGTTGATCTGGATCGATCCCGCCCGCAGCGGCTGAAGTCGCTTCTGCCGCCCGAAGCGCCCGCTTGCGCGCCGGGCTCAGGAACAGGTAGCCGACGATGCCCAGCGGCAGCACGCCATAGAGCAGCAGCGTCACGATGGCACCCAACAGGGTGCCTTGCGGGCTGGTCGCCTCCACGACCGCCACCATCAGCACCACGTAGATCCAGGCGACAGCGATCAGCAACATGGGCAGGTCGCTCCGGTCGCCTGCCTGATTATGAAATTGAATGTCATGATGTGATACAACTAGGGATAGCCTGCGGATGTACAAAGACGGCAGACTCACGTAAAACGATCTTGAAAACGCCGGCCGGAAATGCCCCGGAATCCGCCCAGGAGACACATGAAAAGCACCCCCGATTCTGCCGCCGCGCCGGTGATGGGCATGGCCGCCGATGCGCAGACGCTCGGTGCGACGTTCGGCGACATCTGGAAGTCGATGTCCGGCCTGAACCTGCCGATGCCGGCCGTGATCGAACTGCAGAACGCCTACCTTCGGCAGTCCACCGAGCTCTGGAACCAGACACTGCAAGCCAAGCCGGCCGCGCCGATCGACCGCCGCTTCGCCGCGCCTGATTGGGCCGGCAACCCGGCCAGCGCCTACACCGCGCAGATGTACCTGCTGAACGCCCGCACGCTGATGCAGATGGCCGACAGCCTGCAGGGCGACGAGAAGACGCGCCAGCGCATCCGCTTCGCGGTGCAGCAATGGATCGACATGGCTGCGCCCAGCAACTACCTCGCGCTGAACCCCGAGGCGCAGCGCAAGGCGATCGAGAGCAAAGGCGAGAGCATCGCGCTCGGCATGAAGCACCTGCTCGACGACGTGCGTCAGGGCCACGTCTCGCAGACCGACGAGAGCGTGTTCGAGATCGGCCGCAACGTGGCGACGACCGAGGGCGCGATCGTGTTCGAGAACGCGCTGTTCCAGCTGATCGAATACAAGCCGCTGACGGCCAAGGTGTTCGAGCGGCCGATGCTGTTCGTGCCGCCGTGCATCAACAAGTACTACATCCTCGATCTGCAACCCGAGAACTCGCTGATCCGCTACACGGTGGCGCAGGGGCACCGCGTGTTCGTCGTCAGCTGGCGCAACGCCGACGAAAGCATCAAGAATTTCACGTGGGATCAATACATCGCAGATGCGGCGATCCGCGCGATCGAGGTCGTGCAGGAGATTTCGGGCGCCGAACAGATCAACACGCTCGGCTTCTGTGTGGGCGGAACGATCCTCGCGACCGCGCTGGCCGTGCTCGCGGCGCGTGGCGAGAAGCCGGCGGCCAGCATGACGCTGCTCACGACCTTCCTCGACTTCACCCACACCGGCGTGCTCGATCTCTTCGTCGACGAAGCGATGGTGCAGATGCGCGAGATGACGCTCGGCGCGAAAAGCCCCGGTGGCGGCAGCCTGCTGAAGGGGCAGGAACTCGCGACGACCTTCAGCTTCCTGCGACCGAACGACCTGGTCTGGAATTACGTCGTCGGCAACTACCTGAAGGGCGAGACGCCGCCGCCGTTCGACCTGCTGTACTGGAACAGCGACGGCACGAACCTGCCGGGGCCCATGTACTGCTGGTACCTGCGCAACACCTACCTCGAAAACAACCTGGTCGTGCCGGGCAAGGTCACTGTCTGCGGCGAGAAGGTCGACCTCGGCAGGATCGACGTGCCCGCCTACGTCTACGCCTCGCGCGAGGACCACATCGTGCCGTGGGACGGTGCCTACCGGAACACGCGGGTGCTGGGCGGCAAGACAAGGTTCGTGCTCGGCGCCTCGGGCCACATCGCCGGTGTGATCAACCCGCCGGCCAAGGGCAAGCGCAGCCACTGGATCGGCGCCAACGCGGCATTGCCGGCCGACGCGAAGGGTTGGTTCGACAAGGCCACCGAGCACCCCGGCAGCTGGTGGACCGACTGGGCAAAATGGCTGGCAGGCCATTCGGGCAAGCAGGTGATCGCACCGAAGACTCCCGGCAACAGGCAGCACAGAACCATCGAGGCGGCGCCCGGCCGCTACGTGAAGCAGAAGGCGAGCTGAGCGCTCGGCGCACGGCACCTTCGACACCTTTTCATCTCAACTGGAGAACACGCCATGAGCACAGACATCGTCATCGTCGCCGCCGCCCGCACCGCCGTCGGCAAGTTCGGAGGCACGCTCGCCAAGACGCCGGCGCCGGAACTCGGCGCGGCCGTCGTGGTCGATCTGCTGCGCCGCGCGAACCTCTCGGGCGACCAGATCAACGAGCTGATCTTCGGCCAGGTGCTCACCGCCGGCTCGGGCCAGAACCCCGCGCGTCAAACGGTGATCAAGGCCGGTCTGCCGCAGAACGTGCCGGCGCTGACGATCAACGCGGTCTGCGGCTCGGGCCTGAAGGCCGTGATGCTGGCGGCGCAGGCGATCCGCGACGGCGATTCCGAGATCGTCATCGCCGGCGGTCAGGAAAGCATGAGCATGTCGCCCCACGTGCTGCCCGGCTCGCGCGACGGCATGCGCATGGGCGACTGGAAGATGGTCGACACGATGATCGTCGACGGCTTGTTCGATGTGTACAACAAGTACCACATGGGCATCACCGCCGAGAACGTCGCGAAGCAGTTCGACATCACCCGCGAGAAGCAGGACGCCCTCGCGCTCGGCTCGCAGCAGAAGGCCGCAGCCGCGCAGGAGGCCGGCAAGTTCAAGGACGAGATCGTGCCGTTCAGCATCGCGCAGAAGAAGGGTGACCCCATCGTCTTCGCGAGCGACGAGTTCATCAACAAGAAGACCAACGCCGATGCGCTGGCGGGCCTGCGCCCGGCTTTCGACAAGGCCGGCACCGTGACCGCAGGCAACGCCTCGGGCCTGAACGACGGCGCCGCCGGCGTGATCGTGATGACCGCCGCAAAGGCCGCGCAACTCGGCCTGAAACCCCTCGCGCGCATCGCCAGCTACGCGACCGTGGCACTCGACCCGAGCATCATGGGCATCGGCCCGGTGCCGGCCTCGAAGAAGGCGCTCGAGCGCGCCGGCTGGAAGGCGCAAGACCTCGACCTGCTCGAGATCAACGAAGCCTTCGCGGCGCAAGCGTGCGCCGTCAACAACGAGATGGGCTGGGACACGAGCAAAGTCAACGTCAACGGTGGCGCGATCGCGATCGGTCACCCGATTGGTGCGTCTGGCTGCCGCATTCTGGTGACGCTGCTGCACGAAATGCAGCGACGCGACGCCAAGAAGGGCATCGCATCGCTGTGCATCGGCGGTGGCATGGGCGTTGCACTGACTGTCGAACGCTGAACAGGGCGAGCTCGGCGAGGGCGCGGCGCGCCCCTACATCCTCCAACGGGCGCTGGCCGCCCACATGCCGCACGCGGAACACGGTTCGTTCGCGCGCGGCGCCTGCTTTACGGATCCACAGGGAGTCACCAGCATGAATCAAAACAAGATCGCATACATCACCGGCGGCATGGGCGGCATCGGCACGACCATGTGCCAGCGCCTCCACAAGGACGGCTTCACCGTGATCGCCGGCTGCGGCCCGAGCCGCGATCACGCCAAGTGGCTCGGCGAGCAGGCCGCGCTCGGCTACTCGTTCTATGCGTCGGTGGGCAATGTCGGCGATTGGGAATCGACCGTCGCGGCGTTCCAGAAGGTCAAGGCCGAACACGGCCCGGTCGACGTGCTGGTCAACAACGCCGGCATCACGCGCGACGGCATGTTCCGCAAGATGAGCCGCGCCGACTGGGATGCGGTCATCGAGACCAACCTCACGAGCCTGTTCAACGTGACCAAGCAGGTGATCGACGACATGGTCGATCGCAACTGGGGCCGCATCATCAACATCAGCTCGGTCAACGGTGAGAAGGGCCAGTTCGGCCAGACCAACTACTCGGCCGCCAAGGCCGGCATGCACGGGTTCACGATGGCGCTGGCGCAAGAGGTGGCGAACAAGGGCGTGACGGTCAACACCGTGAGCCCCGGCTACATCGCCACAGACATGGTCAAGGCGATCCGCCAGGACGTGCTCGACAAGATCATCGCCGGCATCCCGGTGCGCCGGCTCGGCACGCCGGACGACATCGCCTCGATGGTGGCGTGGGTGGCGTCCGATGAATCGGGCTTTGCGACCGGCGCCGATTTCTCCGTGAATGGCGGCCTGCACATGGGCTAGAACAGGTTGCCGACGTTGAACAACGTCGCAATCCCGAGCAGCGCGAAGATCGCCGCCGCGATGCCGTGCACCAGCTTCATCGGCACTTTCTTCGCGAGCCGGTCACCCACGAACACCGCCGGCACGTCGGCGAGCAACATGCCGAGCGTCGTGCCGGCTACCACCGCCACCAGATCCTGGTAGCGCGCGGCGAGCGCGACGGTCGCGATCTGCGTCTTGTCGCCCATCTCGGCCAGGAAGAACGCGATCAGCGTGGTGCCGAACACGCCGAAGCGCTGCGTGGTCGTTTCGTCGTCGTCGATCTTGTCGGGGATCAGCATCCAGCCGGCCATCGCGATGAACGAGACGCCGATCACCCACCGCAGCACGTTCGGCCCGAGCGCACTCGCAACCCATCCGCCGACGAGGCCGGCGGTGGCGTGGTTCAGCAGGGTGGCGACGAGGATGCCGAGGATGATCGGCACGGGCTTGCGGAACTTGACCGCGAGCAGCATCGCGAGCAACTGGGTCTTGTCGCCCATTTCACCGAGTGCAACGACGCCGGTCGAGACGAGAAAGGCTTCCAGTGGAGCTCCAGGAGAAGAAGAGGGCCGGACTCAGCCCGCTGCAATCGCGCAGGCAGCCGCGCGTTCGAGCGAGGCGTCGCTGCCGTCCCAACTAAGGTCGGCGAGCAAGGTCGAGACGCCGCTGAAATTGCGCTTCATCGATTGCGCGTATGCCGGGTCGTAGTGCATGACCAGCAGGTCGCGAAACACCGATTCGGTGCCCCCGGCGCGAGCCGCTTCCTGCCAGCCGTTGAC
>Ga0209583_10000436_pt1 | contig 13028 bp, 11 predicted proteins | sample Str014_FD_187201 | JGI IMG/M metagenome (GOLD analysis project Ga0209583, IMG submission 187201) | Freshwater sediment microbial communities in response to fracking from Pennsylvania, USA - Straight Creek_MetaG_SC_2014 (SPAdes) (version 2) | ecosystem: Environmental > Aquatic > Freshwater >... | reverse complement strand
CCGTTGGAGGGTGATCGTAGATCGTGCGTTCCAAATCAACAAGAATTTGCTGATGGAAACCATCAGTTTGCATCATTTCATATCATATGTTAATGATGGTTTGAGGAACTTGGATGGTTGATCGCCCCACAATTGCTGATCTGGCCAAAAAGGCCGGCGTTTCGGTTGCCACGGTAGATCGTGTGCTGAACCGCCGCTTGCCCGTTCATGGCGACACAGCGCGCCGTGTCGTCGAGGCGGCAGAGGCCATTGGCTATCACGCCACCGGCCTCCTCAAGCGCCGGCTGACTGAAACGCCACACCGTCGTTTTGGCTTCTTGCTGCAGAAGCATGACGCTTTTTATCAGCAACTGGGCAAGGAACTCGCCGCTGCGGCCAAATCCAGCACCTTCGTGGAAGGCCGGCCTGTTGTTGAATTTATGGAAGAACTCGTTCCCAGCATTATCGCCGATAAAATGCTGCACATGGCCCAGAAAGTCGATGCCCTTGCCGTTGTGGCCATGGACCACCCGATCGTCAACGAAGCCGTGGAAAAAATTACTGCGTCAGGAAAGCCCGTCTTTGCCCTCCTCAGCAGCATCACCAGTCCCGCCTGCAATGGCCTCTTTGGCGCTGACTCCAGAAAATGTGGGCGCATCGCGGGCTGGACCATCAGCCGCCTCGCCAAAAAGCCCGGCAAAATCGGCATCCTTGTGGGCAGCCACCGCTATCTCAACCAGGAACTTTCCGAAATCAGCTTCCGCACCTATATGCGCGAACACGCGCCAGAATTTCAGTTGTTGGAACCCATCATCAATCTCGATGACGAACGCATTGCCTATGAAGCGGTAACAGAAATGGTCAGCAGCAATCCCGATCTCGTCGGCATTTATGTCTCGGGCGGCGGGCAGGAGGGTTTGATTCGAGCTTTGCGGGAATGTGATGCGGCCAGCAAACCCATCGCCGTTTGCAATGAATTGACCGCCGCCATCCGTTCAGCCTTGATTGATGGCGTGGTCGACCTCGCATTAGGCACACCCATCGCCGCTCTTTCGCGCCGCGTGGTGGATGTGATGGCCAAAGCAACGCTGGCATCAGAACTGCCCCATCTGCCATCTCTGATGTTGCCGCCGGATATTTTTATGGCTGAGAATATTTAATCAGCGCAAGCGCAGCGCCCAGCAAATGCTCCGCTTTATGCTGATCTGCTGCTTCCACATAACACCGAAACTCTGGTGCATTGCCCGACGGGCGCAAATGCACCGCGCCACCACCCTCCAAAGTGCAACGCAAACCATCTGTCTTGTCGATGCGCAAAACCACACCCAGCGGCGCAAAAAATGCTTTTGAGGCAGCGGGGGATTTCATCAACTGCGTCATCAAAGCCGAAGAAGCTGCAACCGGATAATTTTCCAGCCGCCCAGCAAGTGCAGCGGGCAAAGGATATTTCATCGATAGCTGCGAAAGTTTCAATTTCTCCCGCGCCGCAAAAGCCAACACCGAAAGAATCGGCAAAAAACAATCGCGCGTCGGCAATGGCGCAAGTGCGATGCCATTCTGCTTAAAAGTCGAAAGCGTGAAAAATCCCCCATTTGCCTCAAACCCCACGATGGCTTTGGAGCCGGCCCGCTTGGCCTTCTTCATGCCTGCAATCACATAAGGAGAGCCAACTTTGGTGCGTAAACTGCGTTTCGAAACATGCGCATCAATCCCGGAATTCGATGTAATCGGCGTCACCACAGTTTTAGCACCCAGAAACCGCGCCGTGATCATGCCGACAAAATCACCACGCAAAATTTGGCCTTGTTCATCGCAAACGAGCGGCCTGTCACCATCACCATCCGCCGAAACAATGGCATCAAATCGGCCCGCCTTGCACCAATCCGAAACCAATGCCTGCGTCGCTTCCGAAACCGCCTCAGTATCCACTGGAATGAAATGGTCCGAGCGCCCCAGTGCTTCAACGTCAGCCCCCGCATGATCCAGAAGTTCCATCAGCATATCCCGCGCCACCGTGGAATGTTGATAAACACCCACGCGCAATCCTTGAAGTGGCTCGCCGGCAAAAGTTTCCTTATACCGCGCCACAAAAGCGTCAGGCGTTCCAAACTGAGTCTTTTGGACCTTCACACCGCGCAGCTTGGCGGAAGGCTTGAGCTTCGCCACGCCCGCCGTGATTGCCTTCTCGTCGCGTTTCGAAATCTCACCCTGCGGAACGTAGAATTTTAGCCCATTGCGATCTGCCGGAATATGCGAGCCCGTAATCATAATCGCCCCAGCTTTGCGTTGCATGGCTTCCAGCGCCAGCGCGGGCGTGGGCACCGCGCCAAAAACCAGCGCTTTCATGCCTTCTTGCGCGAGCGCCGCCAACACATCTTGCAGAAGCGCGCCGCTCGAATCTCGGAAGTCATAAGCAACACAAACCAGACCGTCGCGCTTGGCCAGTTTTCGCGCCTTCATATAACGCACAAAGGCGCGCACATGAAGCCGCGTGGGTTCACCAACCAATTCCACCGCCAGCCCACGCAAGCCACTCGTTCCGAATTTTGCCGCCATGATGCCCCGAAAATTGGAGCGGGCGGTGGGAATCGAACCCACGACATTCTGCTTGGGAAGCAGATGTTCTACCACTGAACTACGCCCGCAGTCGCCCAACCTTAAGCAAAGTGCCCATCAAAGCGCAATAACCTAAATTAGCTTCTGGCCGCCACGCGCTTGCGCGTATCGCGCACCGCCGCTTCAATCACAATGACCAGACAACCAACCAATAACAAGCCACCAGCAACTAGGGCGCTCAGCGCGGCAAACTTCAGCAGCCCCGCCATAATGATCACCAAAGCAACAGTTGAGAGAGACATCCGCGCATCGGCCATGAACATGCTGAAAAGTTCAGCCAGAACCTTTTGAATAATTTTCATGATCGCTCCTATCTCACAGCCAGCAGCGCGGGCTTGCGTAAATATTGTGACGTTGCCCATCCCGCCGCAAGGAAGATGGCCGCAAACAAAATCAAAATCAGATCAGCCCCGGGCCATTCGATCCCCAAGCCTTCGCCCGTCCAAAACACACCAAAGGCCGAGAGCATCACGCCGACACAGAATTTCAATGTGTTCTCAGGAACAGTTGAAAGCGGTTTGGCCACCATCACGCCGATGATCAGAACGGCAACACAAGCACCCGCCGCACCCAAAGCTGCGGGCCACAACATGCCATGGCCAGAGCCCACGGCGATCACGATAAACACAACTTCAAGCCCTTCCAGCAACACCGCCTTGAAAGCGGCCAAGCCCGCAATCCAATTCTTCGAGGATTGCCTGGCCTTCGTCTCAGCTTCAAGCCCGGCCTTTTCCTTGGCGAAAATAAGATCTTCATCATGCAAAGGAATAATCCCCGCCGAACGTAAGATCGCTTTGCGCAACCAGCCCATGCCGAAAAGTAAAAGCAACATGCCAACAAACAATTGCAGATAATGAATCGGAACTTGGCCCAAGAGCGGCCCGAGAATGATGATCAGCATGCCCAACACCCCCAGCGCTGCAAAGGTGCCAAGCCATGCCGGCCGCCAGCCACTCAACGTGCCCACTGCCAAAACAATGGTGAAGGCCTCAACCACTTCCACGACCGATGCCAAAAACGCCGCGACAATCGCCGAACTCTCAACGCCCAAATGCGCCATATCCATGATGAAGTCCCCCGCCAAGCCCAGCAGCAGTTTGCCAGCTTGGGCTATTCCATTTAAGCTACCCCTATGTCCAGCATAAGCTTTGGTCAATATGTTCTTGATTCAAACATCGGCTTGGCTGATGGAACGGGTAAAGCCGTGCCTGTCAACCAGCGTGGGCAAGCTATTCTCGAAACACTGCTCGCAGCCCAGGGCAAGACCGTTTCAAAATCAGATTTGATGGAACGCGTCTGGCCCGGCCAGATCGTCGAAGAGGGCAATTTGACGGTGCAGATTGCAGCGCTGCGCAAGGCACTGGGCGAAAGGCCAGACGGCTGCGCGTGGATCGTCACCGTGCCTCGCGTGGGTTACCGCATGGTGGTTTCCCAGCCTCCGTCGATTCCCGTTGCAAGCGCCAAAGTCGTGGCTCCATTGCTCGATCAGCCAACATTGGCCGTGTTGCCATTCCAGAATTTGAGCAGTGATCAAGGGCAAGACTATTTCGCCGATGGCATAGTCGAAGACATCATCACGGCCTTGAGCCGCTTCAAGAGCTTCGCCGTCATTGCGCGCAATTCCAGCTTTGCCTACAAAGGGCGCAGCGTCGATGTACGGCAAATCGCGGCGGAACTTGGTGTCAGATATGTGTTAGAAGGCAGCGTTCAAAGGGCCGGCAACAAGCTGCGGATCAATGCCCAACTCGTTGATGGCACAAGCGGCGCACATCTTTGGGCACAGAATTTCGATGGCGCAATTGACGATGTGTTCGCGTTTCAGGACCAGATCACAGCTGGCGTTGCGGCCATTGTTGAGCCGCAGATTCAAACGGCCGAGATCGAACGCTCACGGCAAGAACGGCCCGGAAGCATCGCCGTCTATGACCTCTATTTGAGAGCGCTGGCCAAGCGAAATGACACGTCTCCTGAAGGGCAGGCGGCAGCCTATAAACTCCTCACCGAGGCCCTAGAGATCGAACCCGAAAATGCAATTATTCTAGCCAACGCCGCTTCGACGCTTGACCACCGATTGAGCGTGGGTGCGCCATCCATCGGCCCCAACGACAGGGCCACCTGTGTTGCCCTCGCCCACCGCGGCCTCGCCCATGCTGCCGACGACGCGATGGTCATGGCGCATTGCGGCATGGCGCTGCTGATGTCCGGTAAGGACTATGAGCTTGGTTTTGCCGCCGTCCAGCGGGCCGTGCAAACCAATCCAAACTGCCTCTATGTTCTGATGTGCGCAGGTGTGGCCAATCTGCATTGTGGTAGTGTTGAAGATTGCCAGACTTACCTGCGCCGAGCAATCAAGCTGAGCCCGGGCGACCCACAGCAGCGCTACGCGCTTTCCGGCATCGCCCATGTCCATATGATCAAGCGAAATTTCGATGAGGCCATAAGTTGGGCCGAGCGCTCGTTGGCAGTGGATACACACTACCCACCAACCTATTGGATGTTGGCGGCCGCCCATGCGCAATTGGGACGCATGACGGAAGCGAGGAGGTATCTCGTCGCCTTGCAAAAAGTGACACCGGGCGCAACAATCGCCGCAATCAAGGCAGCCCAACCCGACAAGGACCCAAGCCGAATTGCCATAATTTTAGACGGCCTGCGGCTGGCTGGATTGCCAGAGAAGCTTGAAAAAGAAGTCCTCCCCTCCCTCGCTGTGCTGCCCTTCAGCAATTTAAGCGGCGATCCTGAGCAAGACTATTTCGCTGACGGTATTGTCGAAGACATCATCACTGCGCTCAGCCGCTTTAAAAGATTTGCAGTCATCGCGCGCAATTCATCCTTCACTTACAAGGGCCGCGCCGTCGATGTGCGCCAAGTGGCCAAAGAACTCGGCGTGCGCTATGTCCTCGAAGGCAGTGTGCGTAAATCGGGCGACACGCTGCGCATCGCAGCCCAACTCGTGGACGGCACCAATGGCAGCCACCTCTGGGCGCAGAATTTTGACGGATCGTTGAGCAACGTTTTTGACTTTCAGGACCGCATAACTGCAGCTGTGGCAACAATTGTCGAGCCGCAGATTCAGGCAGCGGAACTGGAGCGTTCAAAGCGCGAAAGACCCGAAAGCACAGAAGTCTATGATTTATATTTGCGAGCACTGCCAAAACTCTTTGTAAAAACTGTTGATGGCTATGCCGAAAGCTTTTCATTGTTGAACCAAGCACTGGCCTTGGAACCCAACAACGCCATTGTGCTGTCCCTGATTATTAGTGCACTGCAGTCGATTGGTGTGATGTATGCAGAGCCAATTGGGCCAGACGACGGATTGAGATGCGCGGATTTAGTGCGAAGGTGCCTTCAAAATGCAGCAGGGGATGCGACAGTAATGGCGCACTGCGCGGCGGCGTTGATCCACACCGTCAAAGATTATGATTGGGGAATGGCAGTCATAGGATCAGCGCTCGAAGTTAATCCGAACAACCTGATGGTTGTAAACGTGGCAGGTATCGCAAATCTGCATTGTGGCGATCTAATTGACGCGCTTGCTTATTTCCAACGAGCATTGACGCTAAGCCCCCGTGACCCTGTTGCTTTTTGGCCCCTCACTGCAATTTCCCATGTGCATATGATACGCGGCAACTACATTGAGGCACTCACGTGGGCTGCCCGTTCCAGAGCACTGAACCCAGTCGATTCCTGTAATCTTTGGATGCTGATTGCCGCCAACGCCCATCTCGGTCGGATGGCGGAGGCACACCTCCACCTTGCTGAACTCAAAAGAGTGGTCCCCGGCATCACCGTCGCCCGCATTTGGGCGGGCCAGCCGCAAAAATACACCGACCGTTGTGCGAACATTCTGGACGGATTGCGCCTCGCGGGATTGGAATAACGAGCCTCTTTCGGCCATTTGTAACTTTTTGGAACAATTAACCGCCCGCTTAAGGATATAAATCGCGGAAACGACCAGTGTGTTCTCAAGCGCAAGACGCGCCTCACTTAAAAGGAGAACATCATGGTCACAACACTTTGCATCACCTCACTTAACCAAGGCAAAATTGTTCCAAAGCACTATTTTGAAATAAAGTCTGACGAAGAAATTGCGGTTATCATTTTGGAAGAAGCGAGCCGTCAACAAAGAATTGAAAGCGCGCGCAAATGGCTGGCAAGCCATTTGAGCTTCGGGCAAGTGACAGCAAAACTAGCTTTACCCCTGCGCCTCTTCCAGAAACAACTCTCTTAATTTGCGCACCACCGGCCCCACTTGTCCGCCGCCGATGCGGTGGCCGTCGATTTCCACAATCGGCATCACGAATTGTGATGCTGATGTGAGAAACGCCTCGTCTGCCGCGTAAGCTTCTTCCGGTGTGAACAACCGTTCCTCAACGTCCACGCCATGTTCCTTCGACAGCCGGAACAACGCACGGCGTGTGCAGCCAGCCAGAATGCGGTTAGACAAGGGCCGTGTGATCACCTTGTTGCCTTTGACGATATAGGCGTTGGATGACGTGCCCTCGGTCACAAAGCCATCTTCCACCATCCAGGCTTCGGCAGCCCCTTTTTCATAAGCTTCCTGCTTGCCCAAAACCGGGGCCAGCAACATCACCGATTTGATGTCACGGCGCAGCCAGCGGATATCCGGCGTGGTCACAACCTTGACACCCGTGCGCGCATTGGGATTATCAACCAGGCTCATCACTTGCGGAAAGGCGACCAACGACGATTTGATCTCCTTTGGGAAGTTGAACATGCGGTCTGCAATCCCACGCGTGATCTGCATATAGATGATGCCCTCTTTGAGCGTGTTGCGGACGATCAGCTCTTCATGCATTGTCTTGAGCGCGTCCTTCGTGCAGGGCCAAGCCATTTTCAATTCGGAAAGAGAGCGTTCCAGCCGTTCCATATGCGCCGGATAATCCACCAATTTGCCATTGACGATGGGGGTCACTTCATAGACGCCATCGGCAAACAAAAAGCCGCGATCAAACACTGAAATCTTGGCTTCCGATTCTGGAAGATACTCTCCGTTGACATAGGCGATGCGGCTCATGGTTAATCCTTATATGTTGCAGTGCGAAGCTTGGGGGTTGGTTTAGCCTTGGCCGCCCGCTAGAAGCAAGCCATCGTCAACAGCGTACAGGCATATCTTGAAGTCAAAAATAGCGGACAGCGCCATAAAGGCCATGTTGGAGCGGGAAGAAAAGCTCTATGTCCAACGCAACCCAAAATCACAGGCGCTCTCGCTGAAGGCTTCACAAACCTGGCTGTGTGGTGTTCCCATGCACTGGATGGTGGATTGGGGTCTGCCCTTTCCGCTTTTTGTGGAAGAAGCCCAAGGTGCCACCTTGCGCGATTCCGATGGCCATGAACTTGCCGATTTTTGTCTGGGCGACACGGGCGCCATGTTCGGCCATTCGCCAAAAGCAATTGCGGATTGTTTGGCCAAGGAAGGCGCGCGCGGCCTCACCACCATGTTGCCATCGCCAGATGCGGCCATCGTTGGCGCGTTATTGGAAGAGCGTTTTGGCCTGCCCTTCTGGCAGGTGACAGCCACAGCCTCAGACGCCAACCGCGCCGTCATCCGTTGGGCCCGAGCCATCACCGGGCGCAGCAAAATTCTGATTTTCAATCATGCCTATCATGGCTGTGTGGATGAAACTTTTGTCACCGCCGATCATGGCCACATCAAAATGGTGGAAGGCGTGGTAGGCGAACCGCGAGACCTGACTCAGTTTACCAAAGTGATTGAGTTCAATGATGTTGCCGCACTCCAAGCAGCCCTCAAAGATCAAGACGTGGCTTGCGTATTGGCTGAACCGGTGATGACCAATGTCGGCATGGTGCTGCCCCACCACGGGTTCCTGGAAGCCCTCCGTACACTGACGAACAAAACCAACACGCTGCTGATCTTTGATGAAACTCACACGCTGACCTCAAGCCCCGGCGGCTATGCTAAGTCTGTGGGCATCAAGCCTGACGGTCTCGTTTTCGGCAAACCTATCGCAGGCGGCATCCCCGCCGCACTTTATGGTTTCTCAGGCGAAGTTGCCGAACGCATTCAGAACTATCTCGCCAAACGGGGGCAGGGCCGCTCCGGCATTGGCACCACGCTTTCAGGCAGCCGCATTCAATTGGCATTGATCCGCTGCGTGTTGGAAGAATTCATGACCGATGCTGTCTTCGAAGCATCAATAACACTGGCCCAAAGGCTGGAACGCGGCGTGGCCGACGTGATCATCAAACATTCACTGCCCTGGCACGTGATCCGCGTGGGTGCCCGCGTGGAATTCATGTGCTGCGAGAAGCCTCCCGACAATGGATACGAGGCTTCCCAAGTGATCCACCGACCCATTGATGAGGCGGTGCATCGCTTTCTTCTCAACCGGGGCGTGGTGATCACGCCCTTCCACAATATGATGCTGGTCTGCCCATCCACCACCAAGGGGAATGTCGATCAGCTGCTCCAAACCCTCGAAGCCTGCGTGGCAGAGCTTCTGAACTGAAAGTGAATTCAAAATGGCAATCGTAACCCCAAGGCTCGGCGCAGAGGCCAAGAAGTTCCTGGACGCAAATCTCGATATTGTTTCCGTGCAAGTGATCTGGACGGATATGTGCGGCGTGATCCGTGGCAAGGTTCTCCGGCGCGATGAGGTGATCCCCGCATGGAACGACGGCAGGTTCATCCCGATTTCTGCCCTCGTGCTGGACGTGACAGGCCAGGACGTTCCCGAAACCGGGCTGGTGTTCGATGAAGGTGACCGTGATTTGATCCTGTGGCCTGTGCCCGGAACTTTTGTACGCGTGCCATGGCTCGAAGAACCGACCGCGCAATACACCGCCCACGTGCATGATCTGGATGGAGTGCCCCATTATGCCGATCCGCGCAACGCCCTGCAGCGCATCGTCAAGCGCTTCAAGGAAGAACTGGGCATGAACCCGGTGGGTGCTGTCGAACTTGAATTCTATTTGATGGACCGCAAGTCAGCCTTTGAGGGTGTGCCAGCTTCCCCAAAGGCTTTGGTAAATGAGCATCGCCCCAAGCATCACCAAGCCTATCACCTGCAAGACACTGACGATTTCGCACCCTTCTTCAAGGACCTCTACGCCTTCTGCGAAATCCAGGACTTGCCCGCCAAAACCTTGATCTCCGAATATGGCCCCGGCCAGATGGAAATTGTTCTGCGCCACCGCACCGACATTCTGGATGCATGCGATGAAGGCATCATGTTGAAGCGCCTGATCAAGGCCACCGCTGAAAAGCATGGCCTCTGCGCCACCTTCATGGCCAAGCCTTATGCGGATTGGACAGGCTCGGGAATGCATATTCACGTGAGCTTGGAAGATGAGAACGGCCAGAACCTCTTTGCCGCCGAAGACCCGACAACCAATGAATTGCTGCTCAACGCCATTGGTGGCCTCAAGACCACCATGGCGGAATCGATGTTGATCTTTGCGCCCAACGCCAATTCCTATCGCCGCTTCCGCCGCTCATCCTATGCGCCAGTGGCAGCAACCTGGGGCATCAACAACCGCACCGTGGCCCTGCGCGTTCCCGCGGGCTCTGCCAATTCTTGCCGCATTGAACACAGACCTTCGGGGGCTGATGCCAATCCCTATCTCGTCATGGGGGCAATTCTGGCTGGCATGCATTATGGCATCACTGAAAAAATCGACCCCGGCGCGCCCATCACAGGCAACGGCTATGAACGCCGCGCCAAGCATATTCCGGGCAATTGGTTCGAAGCCATCGATGCGTTTTTCCGCGCCTCGATCCTGAAAGATTATTTCGGCAAGGAATTTGTCGACACTTTCGCAACCGTGAAGGAAGTGGAGGCAGACCGCTTTTTCGCCGAACCCACCGTGCGGGATTTTGAATGGTATCTCAGAACCGTATGATGAAATATGAAATCCGCAACGGGCGCTTCGAACTTCCTCATCAAAGGGGTGAGGCGTCTCTTGCCGAGGTGTTGAAATGGCAGATGGGCGGGACCCGACAGAAATGGCCCCGTCATGTGCCGAACAAATCCTATCAGCCGCCGCCGCAGCGTGTCGAAACCCATGACATGGCCACCACTTGGATCGGCCATTCCACGGTCTTGATTCAAACGGCGGGCCTGAACATCTTGACCGACCCATTCTTTTCCAACCGCGCCAGCCCCACGCAGCTGGCGGGGCCAAAGCGTGTGCGCGATCCCGGCGTGACACTTTCAAATTTACCACCCCTTGATCTCATTCTCCTCAGCCACAGCCATTATGATCACATGGACAAGCCCGCCTTGAAGGCGCTGGCCCGCGATCACAAGGCCAAACTGATAACGCCGTTGAATAACGCCCACCATGCCAAGGGCCATGATGTGCAGGAGTTGGATTGGCACGAAACTCATCAGCACAAACATCTCAGGGTCACAGCACTTCCCGCTTTGCATTGGTCCAAGCGCAGCTTTGGCGACACCAACAAATCCCTCTGGGGTGCTTTCGCCATAGAAGGCCCCATGGGTGTCATCTATTTCGGTGCCGACACAGGTTATGGCACAGGCCAGACCTTCCGTGATGTCCACGCCCGTTTTGGCAGCCCGCGCCTGTCGCTTCTGCCCATCGGGGCCTATGAGCCCCGCTGGTTCATGGCCGCACAGCACATGAACCCGGAAGAAGCCGTTCAGGCCCACATAGATCTCGGCAGCAAAACCAGCCTCGCCATCCACCACGGCACGGTGCAACTCACTGATGAAGCGATTGATGCTCCCGTGAAAGCCTTGGATGCGGCCCTGCTGGCCAAAAACATCGCCCGCCCGCATTTTCTTGTGCCCGATATTGGCGAGACGCTGTGGATTAGCTAGAAGGGGTTATGTCCCAGCCCGCCATCACCTGTATTCTCGAAGCCAAGAACAAATTGGGCGAAGGTTGCCTGTGGGATGAAGACGGCCAATGCCTTTGGTGGCTCGACATTGCTCCCATTTCAAAACTTCACGTGCTCGATCCTGTCACCGCAGCCACGCGGCACTGGAGCTTCCCAACGTTCATCACCTGCTTTGCGCTGGCCCCCAACAACCTCTTGCTGCTGGGTGGCGAGAAGGGCCTCTTCCTGTTCGATCCGGCGACGGGAGCACTCAGCGATTTCGCCAGGCCTGAAATTGACCGTCCGCAAAACCGTGGCAATGATGGTGCCGCCGATGCCGCAGGCCGTTTCTGGTTCGGCACCATGCAACAGAACATCGCGCCTGACGGCAGCGACTTGGATATCACCCAAAGTTCAGGTGCGCTTTATCGTGTTGGCGCAGATGGTGTTTCCAAATTGATGTTCGATGATGTCGGCGTCTCCAATGGCCCCTGCTGGTCACCCGACAACAAAATCTTCTATTTCAGCGACAGCCGCGCCCAGATCATCTGGGCCTTTGATTTTGAACTGAGCACTGGCGAAATTTCCAACAAGCGCGTCTTCAACGATACCAAGGCCCATGGCTATCCTGATGGCGCAACGGTGGATGCTGAGGGCTTCCTGTGGAGCGCACGCTGGGATGGCTCTTGCGTGCTCCGCTTTGATCCCAAGGGCCGCATCGACCGCATCGTCGAAATGCCTGTTATCAGGCCCACCTGCGTTGTCTTCGGCGGAGCAAGGCTTTCCACACTCTATGTCACGTCATCCGCTGCAAACTTGCCGCCAGACATTTTGAAACAGCATCCTTTGCAAGGCGGGCTGTTCTGCTTTGATCCCCATGTGAAGGGCCTGCCCAAACACAAGTTCGGAACCCATTCATGACAGCGCCTTTTATCGCGCTCGATTGGGGCACAACATCTTTCCGCGCTTATCAAATGAACGCCAAGGGCGAGATCATCGATCAGCTGTCTGCCCCTGTAGGCATTATGGTTATCAAAGACGGCAAGTTCGAAGAAACCCTCGAAAGCCACATCGGCGGGTGGAGCAAGTCCCTCCCCATCATCGCTTCTGGCATGATCACCTCGCGCCAGGGGTGGGTGGAATGCCCCTATGCACAATGCCCGGCAGGCGCGTCTGATCTCGCCAAATCCATCACCCGCCATACCACATCATCAGGCCGCGCCGTGCATTTCATCACTGGTCTGCACTATGCCAGCCCGACGATTGGGCATGATGTGATCAGGGGCGAGGAAACCCAGGTCATTGGATCCTTGGAGACCGGCGCAACTCAATTCATCACACCGGGCACGCACTCGAAATGGATATCGGTTGAGGGCTCAAAGGTTTTGGATTTTGCCACTTATATGACTGGCGAAACTTATGCCCTTTATCGCAATCACTCCATCCTCGGCCGCCTCATGAAAGATGGTCCGCAGGATGATGCAGCTTTTACCAGGGGCGTAGCGCAAGGCATTCAATCGCCAGCAGACATGCTCCATCAGCTGTTTTCAGTGCGTACGCTTGGACTGTTCAACGAACTGCCTCCAGACAAATTGGCCTCATATCTCTC
>Ga0209583_10000435_pt1 | contig 13031 bp, 8 predicted proteins | sample Str014_FD_187201 | JGI IMG/M metagenome (GOLD analysis project Ga0209583, IMG submission 187201) | Freshwater sediment microbial communities in response to fracking from Pennsylvania, USA - Straight Creek_MetaG_SC_2014 (SPAdes) (version 2) | ecosystem: Environmental > Aquatic > Freshwater >... | reverse complement strand
CCCTTGGGCGGCATTCTTGGCGGCATGATGGGTGGAGCGCAAAATCAGGCGACCACCAATCCGCTGGGCGGCATTCTTGGCGGGGCCTTGTTGATCTTCACCCCCGCCAAGTATTTTCAACTGCTGGTGCCAGCACTCATCGGGCTGGCAACCGCCATGTTCATTTTTGGCAAATCACTGCAACGCGGTTTGGGCAAACTATTGGGCGGAGGCGAACATCCAAGGCTGTGCGCTAGTCTGCTTTTTCTGTCTGGCATTTATGGCGGCTATTTTGGGGCTGGGCTTGGCGTCGTCATGATGGCTGTGCTTGGTGCAACAACAGCATGGGAAATGCGCATGAACAATGCGTTCAAGAACATCGCCAATGTAGCGGCCAATGTTGCCGCAAATGTACTGTTCATCTCGTCCGGCATGATCGCCTGGCACGAAACCCTGATCATGATTTTGGGCACCGCCGTGGGTGGATATTTGGGCGGCAGTCTGGTGAAGGTGTTGCCAGCACAAGCTGTGCGCCTGACCATTTGTGTGTCTGGCGTGGTGATGACAGCGATCTATATCAACCGTTATTGGCTATAGGCTTTGGCGATTTGAGCGGCAAGGCGCGCGTTGTTTTCAACCAGTGCGATGTTGGCGGTGAGTGATTTTCCCGCCGTGGCATCTGCAATCGCCTTCAACAGAAAGGGCGTGGTTTGCTTGCCCATGATGTGTTGTTGTTTAGCATCAGCCAAAGCGCGTTGAATGACGGGCTCAATCTCATGGGCGGGAATTTCGAAATCTGCGGGAATGGGGTTGGCCACCACCACGCCGCCCGTTAGGCCCAGTTTCCATTTGGCTTTCATCAAGGCTGCCACATCTTGGGCTGAATCCAACCGCATCGGCACTTTGTATTCGGAGTTGCGCGAATAAAAGGCAGGGAAAACATCGGTGCCGTAGCCCACAACCGGTACGCCCAAGGTTTCCAGCACCTCCAACGTCAGCGCTAAATCGAGGATGGCTTTGGCGCCTGCAGTCACCACCGCCACATTGCTTTTGGAAAATTCATCCAGGTCATTGGAGACATCGAAAGTTTGCTCCGCGCCCCGGTGCACCCCGCCCATGCCGCCAGTGGCAAACACTGCAATGCCAGCCATGGCGGCAAGGCGCATGGTGGAGGCAACCGTGGTGGCGCCATCCAAGTTTCTGGCCACGACATAGGGAATATCTCGCGTTGATACCTTGATGATGGAAGGGCCGTTCTTGGCGAATTGTTTCAGCTCATCAGTGGAAAGACCTGCGCGTAATTCGCCCCCAACAATGGCGATTGTCGCAGGCGTTGCGCCCTGCTCTGTGATGATGCTTTCAACTTTCTGTGCCATCTCAAAATTCTGAGGGTAAGGCATACCGTGCGCGATGATGGTGGATTCCAGCGCCACCACTGGCTTGCCGTTATTGAGGGCGGCTTTGACATCGGCAGACAGGATGATTTTCATTTTCTATTCCAACGTTGAAGCATGGGAGGCCAAGACTTTCGCCGCCAGTTCTTGCCCCAATTCGGCGGCTTTGACGAGAGGCATGCCTTTGATGAGACCACATATGAGCCCGGCGGTTGCCGCATCGCCAGCGCCTGTTACATCAAGCACAGTTTTGGCGCGCGCCGCAATATGGGTGAGCAGTCCGTCAGCATAGGCATAGGCGCCATCAGCCCCGGCGTGAATGACAAGATTTTTCAGCCCCATTCGCTCAAGACTTTGTGCGGCCAAAGGCGGCAGGCGCGAACCCGTTAGCGCTTCGATCTGATCAAGGTTGGGCGTTGCCAAGAAAACGGGGGTGCCATCCATCAAGATTTTCAGGCGTTGCGATTTTTCAACCGATACGGGCTCGATGATGAGTTTGTCTTTGGCCAAGGCGGCCAGTGCCAAAAGTGTATCAATGTGCAAATTGCAATCCGCCAAGACGAACTTGGCGGATTGAATTTCAGCTGCATGTTTTTGGATCAATTCAGGTGTGAGAGCTTGCAGTACCCCCATGTCATTGGCAGCCGTGATGAGTTCGCCTTGCTCATCCAGAAAGGCGATATAGGTTCCGGTCACGCCAAGGCCGATCTTGCAGGCGGATATGTCAACGCCTGCCGCAGCAGTTGCCGCCAAAAGGCTTTCACCCACCGCATCATCGCCCACCACACTCAGCAAGCCGACGTCAATATCAAGCCTTGCCAGATTATGTGCGATGTTGCGGGCCACCCCGCCCGGCTTGGTGGTGACCACTGAAGGATTGGAGGTTGCCGCCACAGGCCTAGTTGTGGATTTGGCCTTGATATCCAGATTTGCGCCGCCGATCACCAGAACGTCCATGGCTTATTGATAGTCGCTGGCCCTTCACAGGCCAAGCGATTTGGCGCATCAATTGTGCGAGGAGTGCAGAAAATGAAAACTGGATCTTGCCTGTGTGGCGCTGTGGCCTTTGAAATTCAAGGGGCCTTGGATGATGTGATTGCCTGTCATTGCAGCCAATGTCGCAAGATGACGGGCAATTATTGGGCCTCCACACATAGCGCCGACAAAGACTTGCAATTCACCCGGCAAGATGGATTGAAATGGTATGCCGCCTCAGATTTCGCCAAGCGCGGCTTTTGCAAGGAATGCGGCTCCAGCCTGTTCTGGAAGAAAAATGATTCTGATGTCACCTCGATTTGCGCAGGCACAATTGATGGCAAGACGGGCCTTAAGCTCGGCGGGCACATCTACACAGCGGATGCGGGTGATTATTATGTCATCGCTGGCGGCGAATATAGGAAGTAATAACTCAGCAAATTCATTTGTGGGCAGGCATGCGCACGGCTAGCTTGCTTGGCATAATGACAATTACGATTCCTATTTATTCGGCTAGAACAGCATGATCCCCAATCTTGCCCCCATTGACCAGCGCATTGTGTTGGCCAGCTTGCCGCGCTGGTTGGGCTTTATTGGGCTGTGCCTTGGCATGGCCATGGCCATTCTTGATATTCAGGTGGTGGTCACCTCGCTGCCGGTGATTGAAAAGGCGCTGGATATTGGCGCTGACCAGATGAGCTGGGTCCAAACGTCTTATCTCATTGCCGAAGTGATCGCCATTCCGCTCACCGGCATGTTGATCCGCGTGTTCACGTTGCGCCGCCTTTTTCTTACGGCTTTGCTGGCCTTCACGCTGGCCTCTATCGCTTGTGCCAACTCAACCGGTTTTGTGGATTTGTTGGTGGGGCGCTTGGCGCAGGGTTTTGCTGGCGGTGTTTTGATCCCCATTGTGTTCACCGCTATCTTCTTGTTGTTCCCACCTGGGTTTCAGCAATCACTGGCGACGACTGTGGCGGGTTTTTTGGCCGTGTTGGCCCCCACACTTGGGCCGCTGATTGGTGGCTGGCTCACTGATCACTATTCATGGCACTGGCTGTTTTTGATCAATGTGATCCCGGGCTTTGTTGGTGTGTGTTTTGGGCTCTATGCGCTGCCCACGCGGGCGATGCATATGGAAGAGCTGAAGCAGCTCGATTATTTTTCGCTGGCGCTGTTGGCCATTGGCTTGGCCTCACTGCTCGTCGGGTTGAAATATGCACCGCGCACTGGCTGGCTGGAACCCTTTGTGTTGGCCTGGTTTGCCCTTTCTTGGGTTTGTCTTTATTGGCTGTGGAAGCGGCCCAACCCAGTGATCATGTTTCATCTGCTGGAAGACCGCGCCTTGCTGTTTGGCTGCATGCTAAGCTTCCTCACTGGCTTTGTGCTCTATGCCAATATCTATTTGATCCCGGTGTTCATGTCTTTCGTGCGCGGCCACACGCCATTGGAGATCGGCCTGACCACTTTGGTAATGGGCCTCTCACAGTTGGTTACAGCCCCCTTTGCTGTGCAGATTGATCGGCGTTTCAATGCGCGGCTGCTGGCCGCTTTGGGCTTTTTTGCTTTTGCCATTGGCTTGTTCATCAATTCTCACCTCACTGTGCTGTCAGATTCAGAAGCTTATTTCTGGCCTCAAATTGTGCGCGGCGTTTCATCGGCCTTTATCGTTCTGCCGCCCATTCGCTTTGCCTTGGCCTTGATGCCGATGGACAAGGTTGGTGATGCTTCCGGCCTATTCAACGTGACACGCAACATTGGTGGGGCCATTGGCATTGCGGTGGTTGACACCATGATCTGGCAGCGCAGCCCAGTTCACGCCGGCGACGTGTTGGACCGGGTCAAAGATGCGCCTGCGCGTGCGGCTGAAGCCTTGGGCATTCCCATTGGCGATGTGCCAGCGCCTGATGATGCTGCGGGCTTCATGGGTATTTCAGATATGGTGCAATCAGCAGGGCTCACCATGGCGTTGAATGAGTGCTGGATATTGCTGGGCCTGGTGGCTTTGCTGGCGCTGCCGGTGATCTGGTGGTTGGGGCCGGTTGATAGTGCGTTGCCGATCAAGAAATTGGCAGCCAATAAATCTCAAGGAAAATAACATGGCCAAGCGCAGAACATTCAAAACCGCAGACGGTGTAACACTTGAATATGAAGTGGCAGGTGAAGGCAGCCCCGTGTTGTGGCAGCACGGGCTGGGCGCACCCTTTACGCAGCCCGCCGCCGTGTTTCCCGATGATGAAGACTTGCAGCGCATCACGCTGGCTTGCCGTGGCCATGAAGGCTCTGAGCTGGGTGACCCTTTGCATCTCACCTTCCAAACTTTTGCAAATGATGCCCTGGCGTTACTTGACCATCTTGGAATCAAGAAGGCGGCGGTGGGCGGCATTTCGCTGGGGGCTGGCATTGCCATGCGGCTTGCTGCCGATCATCCAGACCGCGTTTCGCGTTTGATATTGGCGCGGCCAGCCTGGGTTGATCAACCTTCTCCGAAAACCCAGGCAGCCTATCTGACCGTTGTTGAAGTCTTGATTCTGCACGGCATGAAAGATGGCTTGGCTGCAATTCAACTGCGGCCAGAATATCTAGAGCTGGCGGCCGCCTCGCCTGACAATGCCAAATCGATCCTGAGCTATTTCTCGCGGCCACGGCCTGAAACCACGGTGGCTTTGCTGTCACGCATATCAGCGCGCTATCCCGGACTTGCCAAACACGAAATTGCAAAAATCAAAACGCCCACATTGATCATCGGCAATGGCGAGGATGTGGTGCATCCATTGGCCTATGCCAAGGCATTGGCGGATCTTATTTCCGGCAGCCAGCTGCAGATTATTAAATCCAAGTCCATGGATGCCGTCGCTTATCAATTGGAATTCAAAGCTGCCTTGGCCAAGTTTCTGTTAGGGGCATAATCGTGAGCGCTGCTATTCTGGTCATCGACATTGGTGGCACCCATCTCAAGTTTGGTGCCGTGGTGGCTGGGCAATCCAAGATTCTGGGGCGGCACTTTCCCACACAGCTTTTGCATGGAAATGATCCCGTTGGAGCACTGGTCGCTATGATTGCTGAGGCGGTTGCGGCACTTGGTGTCACGCCCGGCAAGATCGTATCAACGGTGCCAGGCTTTCTGGATCCTGACCATGATCTGGTGCACTATGCGGGCAATATCCAGAATCTGAACAATCGCCGCCTCGCCAGCGAATTGGCGGCGCGCACCGGCATCCCCGTGGTGTTGGAACGCGATTCTGTGATGTCTTTGATGGGCGAATGGACATCTGGTGCCGCCCAAGGATCACAGAATCTGCTGGGGCTGTTCTTTGGCACGGGTGTAGGTGGGGCATTCTTGCAGAATGGCAAGCCGTTTCGCGGTGCTGGTTATGCCTTGGAAATCGGCAACATGCCATTCAAGGGTGAAGGCCGCAGCTTGCCTGGTCGCCGGACAGATTGTTTGGAGACCTACGTCTCCGGCGCTGCGTTGCAAGCCATCGCCGCGCGCAACAAGATTTCCGTGCCAGATGTTTTCGTGAGCCCTGATTCGGCGGTCAAAGATGAAGTTGCGGGCTTTTTGCGTGACTTTGCCATCGCGGTTGGCATTGCCATTGCGCTGTTCTCGCCTGATTGCGTTTTGCTGGGCGGCGGCATTTGCGAAATGGTGGGCTTTCCCAAACTTCAGGTTGCTGAATCAATCGCCAGCAATGCGCCATATGATGAAATGGGAATGAAAATGGATCTGCGTTGGGCCAGCTTGGGCTGGGAATCGGTGCTGGTTGGAGCCCATATGGTCGCCAGCCAAGGCATCATCTGAACAGGTAGGGCCAAGGTTTCTTTTTTTGAAATGGGCCTCGAAGTGCTTGACGAAGTCAAGGCCTAAAGCTGCTTCGTCAACAGAGACAAATTGCCTTTGGATTTTTATCTCAAGAGTTCTTGAGCTTGAGCACAGAATCGGGTGAGTATGCGCTTCATCAACAACAGCTGTTGGTAACTAGACACAATATCTGGTGTTAACCACTCGTTAACACACTAGCTATTGACGCGGACTGGGGCTTGCGTTATTTTTCCTTTCCAAGGCGTGCGACTGCGTTTGGCTGTGTAACCGCTTGGAATCGAAGTCAGTTAACACAAATAGTCAGCACGCGTTGGGGGCGAGAATCTTCGCCAAAACAGGGTTTGTCGAACACGGGAAATAGGGGTACCGTGCGCGTATTCACGCGTGCACGGCATTGGATTTAGGGAACGGGCATTATGCGGATCGAACGGCATTACACCAAAGCAGGACAAGACGCTTACACGGGATTAGATTTCCGCACGGCAGTCAGCGAAATCAAGAACCCTGATGGTTCAATTGTATTTCGATTGGATGACATCGAGGTGCCATCATCGTGGAGCCAGGTGGCGACCGATATTCTGGCGCAGAAATATTTCCGCAAAGCAGGCGTGCCGAAAGCCTTGAAGAAGGTTGAGGAAGAAACCATTCCGTCATGGCTGTGGCGCTCAATTGCTGATGAAGAAGCCTTGAAAGATGTGCCTTTGAAAGAGCGCATCACGGGTGAACGTTCCGCCAAGCAGGTGTTCAACCGTTTGGCAGGCACTTGGACTTATTGGGGTGTGAAGGGCAAATATTTCAACACCGAAGAAGATGCGCGCGCCTTCTATGACGAAATGTGTTTCATGCTGGCCACACAAAAGTGTGCGCCGAATTCGCCACAGTGGTTCAACACCGGGCTTCACTGGGCCTATGGCATCGACGGCCCATCACAGGGCCACCATTATGTTGATTTCGAAACGGGCAAGTTGACCAAGTCGAAGACGGCCTATGAGCATCCGCAGCCCCACGCTTGCTTCATCCAATCAGTATCGGATGATCTGGTGAATGAAGGCGGCATTATGGATCTTTGGGTGCGTGAAGCGCGCCTTTTCAAATATGGTTCTGGCACGGGTTCCAACTTCTCGCATCTGCGCGGCGAAGGCGAAAAGCTTTCGGGCGGCGGGCGTTCCTCTGGCTTGATGAGCTTCCTCAAGATTGGTGACCGTGCGGCTGGTGCCATCAAGTCTGGCGGCACAACGCGCCGTGCGGCTAAGATGGTGGTGGTTGATGTTGATCACCCCGATGTCGAAAACTATGTCGAATGGAAGGTGAAGGAAGAGCAGAAAGTTGCTGCGCTTGTCACTGGCTCCAAGATCGTCAAGAAGCATCTCACTGCCATCATGAAGGCTTGCGTCAATTGCGAAGGCCCGGGTGGTGATTGCTTTGAGATTGAAAAAAACCCTGCCCTCAAGCGCGCCGTCAAAGATGCACGCCGCAATCAGGTGTCTGACAATTACATCAAGCGGGTCATTCAGTTTGCCAAGCAAGGCTATAGCGAGATTGAGTTTGATACTTACGATTCCGATTGGGATGGTGAGGCTTACCGCACTGTATCTGGCCAGAACTCCAACAACTCTGTGCGCGTGACCGATGAATTCCTGACCGCTGTTGAAAAAGACAGCGATTGGAACCTCGTGGGCCGCACCAATGGCAAGATTTTCAAGACGCTGAAAGCGCGTGAGCTGTGGGACAAGATCGGTCACGCCGCCTGGGCCTCGGCTGATCCTGGCATTCAGTTCCACACCACCATCAATGATTGGCACACTTGCATTGGCTCTGGCGAAATTCGCGCCTCCAACCCTTGCTCGGAATATATGTTCCTGGATGATACGGCCTGCAACTTGGCTTCTTTGAACCTTTTGCAGTTCCGCGATCATGCCACGGGCAAATTCAACATTGCCGCTTATGAACATGCCACGCGGTTGTGGACTGTGGTTCTGGAAATCTCAGTTCTCATGGCGCAGTTCCCGTCCAAGGAAATTGCCCGCCTGTCTTATGAATACCGCACACTCGGCCTTGGCTTTGCCAATATCGGTGGCCTGTTGATGACAGCTGGCATTCCTTATGACAGCCACGAAGGCCGCGCCATTTGCGCTGCCATCTCGGCCATTATGACGGGCATTTCTTATGCCACCTCGGCTGAAATGGCCAAGGAACATGGCCCATTCTTGGGCTTTGCCAAGAACCGCGAGCACATGCTGCGTGTGATGCGCAACCATCGCCGCGCCGCTTATGGTGCTGCTGTGGGTTATGAAAATCTGCATGTCTCTCCCGTTCCGTTGGATGAGAACGACCTCTCGGACAAGTCACTCGCCCTTGCCGCGCGCAAGGCTTGGGACAAGGCGGTTGAATTGGGTGAAGCCCATGGTTACCGCAATGCGCAATCAACCGTTGTGGCCCCGACCGGCACCATTGGTTTGGTGATGGATTGTGACACCACGGGCATTGAGCCGGATTTTGCTTTGGTGAAATTCAAGAAACTGGCTGGCGGTGGTTATTTCAAGATCATCAACCAAGCCGTGCCAGAAGCCCTGCGCACCTTGGGCTACAACGCTGATCAGATTGAACTGATCATCAATTACGCTGTGGGCCATGGCACGTTGTCTGATGCCCCCGGTGTCAGCCACGCGCAACTCAAGTCCAAGGGTTTTGGCGATGAGCAGATTGCCAAAGTAGAAGCCGGCTTGGCTTCGGCTTTTGACATCAAGTTCGTGTTCAACAAATACGCAATTGGCGAAGACTTCTGCAAGAATGTGCTGAAGCTCACCGATGCCCAGCTCAATGATTTCAGCTTCGACATGCTGGCCCATCTGGGCTTCTCACGCGCAGACATCGACAAGGCCAATATCCACGTTTGTGGTGCCATGACCTTGGAAGGTGCGCCTGCCCTGAAGGATGAGCATTTGCCGGTGTTTGATTGCGCCAATGCCTGTGGCCGCATCGGCAAGCGTTATCTCTCGGTTGATAGCCACATTCGCATGATGGCGGCTTCGCAGCCTTTCATCTCGGGTGCGATCAGCAAAACCATCAACATGCCGAATGAAGCAACGGTTGATGAATGTTCCGCCGCTTATATGTTGAGCTGGAAACTGGCGATCAAGGCCAATGCGCTTTACCGCGATGGTTCGAAACTCTCACAACCTCTGTCGTCGCAATTGCTCGATGACAATGAGGATGATGGTGAAGACCATGTGGAAGCATTGGTGGCCAAGAACATGCCTTCGCGTGTTGAAACCATTGTTGAGCGCGTGGTCGAAAAGATCATTGAGCGCGTGCAGGGCCATCAAGAAAAGCTGCCGGGCCGCCGCAAGGGCTATACGCAAAAAGCCAAGATCGGTGGCCACACCGTATTCTTGCGCACCGGAGAATATGAAGATGGCCGCTTGGGCGAAATCTTCCTTGATATGAACAAGGAAGGCTCTGCTCTGCGCGCCTTCATCAACAACTTCGCCATTTCCGTGTCACTCGGCCTGCAATATGGCGTGCCACTGGAAGAATATGTTGATGCCTTCACCTTCACCAAGTTTGAGCCTGCAGGCATTGTGCAGGGCAATGACTCGATCAAGAACGCAACCTCAATCTTGGATTATGTGTTCCGTGAATTGGCTGTGTCTTATCTTGGCCGCCATGAGTTGGCGCATGTGGAGCCTGAAGAAATCAACTTCGCACCTTCGGGCCGCGAAGAAGGAGAGGCAGGCCGCACGCAGGTTTCAGCGCAGCGCTTCTTGTCAGCGGGCTTTGTGCGCAAGCAAAATCTCGCCAATGTGTTGGTGATGCCCAAGGCGGCTTCGGCTGGTGGTTCACCCGCACACGCGGTGCAGATGCGCGCAACTGAATCAGTGGCATCTGTTGGTTTGGCTGAAGCGCCAGCCGTGATGGCCTATGAACCAGCAGCACCGATGAAAGCCATGGATCAACGCGCCCAAGCCCGCATGAAAGGCTATGAGGGCGACAGCTGTGGCGAATGCGGCAACTTCACGATGGTGCGCAACGGCACCTGTTTGAAGTGCGATACATGTGGCAGCACGAGCGGCTGCTCGTAAGATTTATTAAATTCCGAAACAAATCAAATGACCTCGAAAAGAAATTTTCGAGGTCAAGCAAAGACTGGAACAATCCAGCAACGTTCATTCTGGGAGGAAACAAACACAAACGCCGAGGCCTAAGCCCCGGCGTTGTTACCCGGAGTCCAAATCTGAACGACGCGGGCGATGTTGAAAGCAGACAGCCTTCACTCTTTTGCAATTTGTGGATAGGCAAGATTCGCTTTCACGTCGAGCGACAATTTAGAGCCAGCTAACCAGAAATGAAGGTGATAAAAATGGCTGGAAAAAATACTAAACAAACCTCGCCACGAGTTGCTTCTGAAGCAGCAAGATTGCTTAGCAATCCAAATACTCCTGCGAGAATTAAGAGTGTTGCTGCGTCTGACTTGGCGCAAACACGCAAGAAATAGCAGAAAGGCCGGAGGAAACTCCGGCCTTTTTTCTGTTAGATTCGCCGCACATCCTTAATCTCTCCATGGCAGGGCATCGTCCCTGCCATCCAGAAAGTTTAGCCTGAAGTTTGTTTCACTGGATCACCGCCACAGGGGCGGTGATGGAGAGGTGATTGGTTCCGGCCTCATCGAGCTGCTCCATTTATCATCCGTACACAGATGATAATCATCATATTCATCCGTATACTGATCATATTCAGCGGCGCAAATAATTTGCGATTCGTTAACCATGCGCGTTCATACACAAGATGTGGTTGGCATATTGCCGAATCACGCAAACGGGATCAAAAGACGATTCAGTTACGGACTGAAAACAAATAAATATATTTTTGTTGATGTCTGTTCCGGTCAGTCGGGCCCGCGTTGTGGGGCATAACAAAACTCGATATGGAGAGAAAACATGGCTGCTAAGAAAGCTGCAAAGAAGACCGCTAAGAAGGCCGTAAAGAAGGTTGCCAAGAAGGCTGCCAAGAAGGTCGCAAAGAAGAAGTAATTCTTCGATCAGTTCAAAACTGAATCAAACCCCGGTTGGCCCTCGCCACCGGGGTTTTTCGTTGTGGTGGGCACAAGCCCCCGCCCTGTCATCCCCGCACTTGTTGCGGGGGACCCAACATTGAGAGCGTGCCATGGGTCGCCGGAATAAATCCGGCGATGACAATTGAAGGATTGAGCGAGGGAAAAGCCTTACGCCTTCTTCGGCTCCGGCAAATTCAAGCGCAGATTCAATTCGCGCAGCTGCTTAGGTGTTGCATCTGATGGTGCGCCCATCAACAAGTCTTGCGCTTGCTGGTTCATCGGGAACAGCGTGATCTCGCGCAAGTTTGAAACACCGCAGATCAGCATAACCAAACGGTCCACGCCAAAGGCCATGCCGCCGTGGGGCGGTGCGCCATATTGGAACGCGCGGTACATGCCGCCGAAGCGTTCTTCCACTTCAGCTTTGGTGACGCCGGTGATTTCAAACGCCTTCACCATGGTTTCAGGTGAATGGTTGCGGATCGAGCCTGAGGCGATTTCAAAACCGTTGCACACCATATCATATTGGAAGGCTTTGATGGTGAGCGGGTCTTGTTCCTGCAACGCCTTCATGCCGCCTTGGGGCATGGAGAAGGGGTTGTGGCCGAAATCCACTTTCTTGTCTTCTTCGCTCCATTCATAGAAGGGGAAGTCAACGATCCAGCAGAAAGCGAATTCGTTTTCATTGGTGAGCGAAAGTTCTTTGCCAACAATGGTGCGTGCATCACCTGCGAAGCGATAGAATTTTTCAGGGCGGCCAGCGACGAAGAAACACGCATCTCCAACACCAAGGCCCATCTGTTTGCGGATGGCTTCCGTGCGTTCTGGGCCAATGTTTTTGGCGATGGGGCCTTTGCCGACTGGTGTAACTCCAACCACTGCTGCGGCAGCTTTGTTGCTTGGATACATTGCAGCAATGGACCCCGCCAGATTTTCATTCTGAGCATTAACTTGCTGGCTGAAGTTGTCAGAACCAATCTCTGGCTCCGGTGCGCTAAACATAACATAACCCAAGCCCGGCTGGCCTTCTTTTTGGGCCCAGCCGTTCATGCGGTCACAAAACGCGCGGCTGCCGCCCTTCGGTGCTGGGATGGCCCAGACCTCGACCTTAGGATCAGCGGCAATCATGCCTGCAAAAACTTTGAAGCCAGAGCCTGCGAAATGTTCGGTCACGGCCTGCATCTCAATCGGGTTACGCAAGTCCGGTTTATCCGAGCCGTATTTGCGGATGGCTTCCGAGTGTGGAATGCGCGGCACATCGGCGCGAACAGATTTATTGCCCTTGAACTTTTCGAACAGCTCCATAATCACAGGCTGCATGGTGGCAAACAAATCTTCCTGGGTGACAAAGCTCATCTCCAGATCAAGCTGATAGAACTCACCGGGCAAGCGATCAGCACGTGGGTCTTCATCTCTGAAGCATGGAGCGATTTGGAAATATTTATCAAAGCCCGCCACCATCAACAGCTGTTTATATTGCTGAGGTGCTTGCGGCAGGGCGAAGAACTTGCCCGCGTGAATGCGCGACGGCACAAGGAAGTCACGCGCACCTTCAGGTGATGAGGCCGTCAATATCGGCGTTGAGAATTCGTTGAACCCAATCGCGTTCATCTTGCCCCGCAAGTGTGAGACCACCTTGGTGCGCGTCATAATGTTCTTGTGCAAGGTTTCGCGGCGCAGATCGAGGAAGCGATATTTGAGGCGCGTGTCTTCAGGATAATCAGGCTCACCAAACACCGGCAGCGGCAGTTCTGCGGCCTGGCCCAACACTTCAATCTCAGTGGCGTAAACTTCAACCAGCCCCGTGGGC
>Ga0209583_10000434_pt1 | contig 13033 bp, 15 predicted proteins | sample Str014_FD_187201 | JGI IMG/M metagenome (GOLD analysis project Ga0209583, IMG submission 187201) | Freshwater sediment microbial communities in response to fracking from Pennsylvania, USA - Straight Creek_MetaG_SC_2014 (SPAdes) (version 2) | ecosystem: Environmental > Aquatic > Freshwater >... | reverse complement strand
GCCCGGCGAAGTCCTCGCGCCAGGCGGCCTCGTCCGCCGTGCCGAAGCTCAGCTCGGGAGATCCCTCCGTCGGGGCGGTGCCCGCCGGAGAGGCTTCGTCGGGGAACCCGTCCCCGGCGGGTACGGTCATCCGCCGCCCCCGTCGGCCGGGACGGTCAGGATCGTGTCATCGCCGGAAAAGACGACCGTCGCCTTCCGGTCGCCGGCGGCGATGTCCACTTCGACGTCCCCGCCGGGGGATACGGTTGCGCTGACGGTAACGTTCACGCCGGGCTCGCCCCCCACCGCAGCGCCAGGGAGCGCTGCCTCATGTTCTCGTTCGCCGCCCCGGCTGCCGGGGCGGGCTGCGGCACCGTGACGTCAACCGCCACGGACCCGGTGGAAACGGAACCGGGCCCGGTGACGGTGACGTCCACTACGAGGATCACGCCCCGGCGGGAGGAGTGCCGATGACGGCGCTGAAGACGGCGGTCCCGGCGACGTTCGACGCCTGCGTGTACGTGTCGCCGAAGCTGTCCGTCACCGATACCGCCAGCGGGGAGGCGGCAGCGGAGCCGACGCTGACGGTCGCAGTGCCCGTCGAGGTGGTGCCGTCGGCGTTGTTGACGGTTGCGGTGACCGTCAGCTGGGTCCCCGGGTTGGCCGGGTCGGAGTAGTCGACGGTAACGGTGATCTTGTCGCCGACGGCGTAGCTGGGCTGGTCGGCCGTGACCGTAACGGCGGGAGCGGGAGTCGTCAAGGCAGTCCTCCGGAGGTGAGCGTCTGGGTTCTCACCTTCCGGGGCGCGGACGGCTCAGGAGCTGCCGGAAACTACCTTCGAGTGCCTGCCGGAAACTGCCTTCGAGTACTCGGCTTCTATGTCGGCGGGAACCCGTCCCCTGTCCCTGACCTCATAGCCCTCCTGCCGGGCCCAGGCCCGTATCTCCCTGGTGAGCGCAGGCGGCCGGGGGCGGGCGGGCGCGCTCTTCCTGGCAGGTTTCTTGCCGCCCTTCGAGGCGGGCCGGGCGGCTTTCCTGTAGGGCTCGATCGCCGCGAGGAAAGCCTCGGCATTGGGCCTGGTGAGGTCGATCTCGAAGTCCTCCCCGCCGACGGAGAAGGCGACGGTCACGTCGGCGGGGATCTCCGATTCCGGGTCTTCCTGCCGGGCCAGGTCATCGAGAAGCAAGACGGCAACTTTCTGCGCCATGTTTTCTTCCTTTTCATCATTTCCGGTGACGAAAAGGAAGATATCACCTTTCCTGATTCAATGCAGGGTTAATTGATATATCAGGAGGCAGCGTACCGCATGAGCTGTTTCCGCCCGCTAGGCGGCGGAGTACTGGTTAGAGTTAAGCGGAAGGTAGTGCGTATACGCGATGGTGATCCCCTTGGTCACCGCGAGCGCTCCGACGGTGACGGTCTCCCCGTCGTTGATGTCGACCACGGTGACGTTCTGGTAGACCTTCCCGCGCCACTTCGACGGGTTCTTTTCCGTCCCCGGCGGCTTGATGATCATCGATGCCGTGACGTAGTTCGGGTTGCGCGCCAGGGCATTGAAGATGTCGACCATGTTCCAGGTGCCCGCCAGCCCCGCCAGCTGCCACCACACCGGCTGGGACCACAGCTCCCGGATGGTGACCATGATCGTGCCGCCGGAGATCACGCGCGAGGTGGCGATCTCGACCGGGTGCTCGGCCCCGATCGGCTGGATAAAAACTGGTAAGGCTGACCCACGTCAGAGAATGCTCTCTGGCCTGAGTCCTCCCAGCCCTCGCAGTAGGCGATCGGGGATGCGTTGTAACTGAGCACCGTATATCCCGAGCCGACCACTCTGGCCTTCGTGCTTGCCATACCGGAAACCACCCCCTCTCCTCGCGGGCGCCGCAGCGCAGACGTAGCTCTCGTTCCTTCCGGGGCTCGGAGAAGGCACGCCGCCATATACTTGATTCATGGATAAGCCGTTCCGGGCGGCGTGGCGGGATGCCAGCTGGTACAACTCCCCCGGGACCGCGCGCCGGTACCACGTGGTGCGCGACGGGATCTTCGCCTCCTGCGCGCCCGTGGTGCTCGTTACCGACCGATTCGACATGACGCGCGCCGACACGACGGTCCGCGCCGGATCCGTCCCGGCAGCCCTGCGGTGCCAGCGGAACGGATGCCGGGGCAGATGGCCTGCCGGGGTAAGCAAGCCTGAATTTGACCGCAGCCCCGGCTAGGCTCCGGTGCCCGAGGCGTTCTGCTGCGACTGCGCGGCCACCAGGCCGTTGGACAGGTCGATCGACATCTGCACGGTGATGAAGTTCAGCGGCAGCGCCGGGAGATAGGAGAACGTGATCGCGATCACCGTCGGCGAGCCGCCCGGGTAGGACTGCTGCACCACCGACAGGTTCGTGTAGGAGACGATCACCGCCGTGGAAACCGCCGACTCCAGGATCCCGAGGATGGCCTCCTGGACGGTGGACACCGTGTTGGCGGTAATCGGCGAGCCGATCAGGCCGCTGTTCTGGATTCCCTGGGATACCGCCGTCAGCAGCGAGTCCGACTGGCGGACCACCGAGATTTCCTGCTTGTTCAGGGCGCTCACGTCCGTCGTCAGCCCCTGGCGGCACACGATGGCCCCCGCGTAGTTGACGAAGCACACCGACACCCCGCTGGCCGCCAGGCCGTTCATCACGGAGTTCGTCATGGCCGCGATCTCCGCCTGCGTCAGCCCGGCCAGGCCCCTGATCACCTGCTGGGTCAGCCCGGTATCGACAGGCAGGGAGGAGAGAATCGCCCCGAGGGCGACGGCCAGGTAGCAGCCGGACGCCTGGAACGCCTGCCCGGCCGAAGTGTTGTAGAGCAGCACGATCTCCGGGTAGGCGAGCACCGTCCGGCGGCTGGCAACCGAGGAGGCCAGCGTCGGGACGGGAAGATCCGACTCGGAGTAGTTCCTGGGCAGGCCGAAGAACCCGATCCTGGGAAAGCCGTCGTTGTAGGCGTTCCACATCGCCGTGTTGAGGCCCTGCATCAGGCTCTGCGCCAGCGCGGCGACCGTGCCCGACTGCGGGGACAGGTCGTCGGTGAAAACCGGCACCACGATCGTCGCCGCCTGCTGGGTGGCGATCTTCGCGTACGCGGAGTTGAACTGGGCGCTCAGCGACCCGTCGGCCGGGTTCAGGGCAACGCACAGGAGCGTTGCCGCCCCGTTGGCGAACGCCACCTGCGCGGCAGCGGACAGCGGGTTGGCCACCTGCGAGGCGTTCACTGCGGAGGGAACCGCCGGGGTGAACGGCTGGCCGTAGGCGTTGATGACCGACTGCGGGTCGGTGAAGACCTGCGGCTGGTAATAGGAGGCGTCCGCGTAGTTGTAGAGGACGCTCACCTGCTGGCCGTTGGCGACGTTCGTGCTGCCGGAGACCCGGCTGATCGTGGTCGAGGCCAGGCCGGGGTTCCCGGACGGATCGGCCGTGACGGTCAGCGTGTAGTCGACGCCGACGGTCAGTACCGTGCCGGACAGGGTGGTGACGACCGGCGCGGCGATGGCTGGCGGCCCGGTGACGGCGGTGGTGAAGACGCCCTGGTAGGTCAGCCCGGCCGGCGTGACGGCGGAGATCAGCAGGGACTGGACGGCGGTACGGTACCCGGTCGCCGGGCCGACCAGCGTGAGCACCTGGGAGGGCGTCAGCGGCGGCGCGACCAGCGGCACCGACACGTCCTGAACGTAGACATTCGGCGGCTGATACGATGTAAACGATGGAATCGTCACGCGGGCATCCCTCCGGTCACTTCTTCCGTGGTGGCACGACTGGCAATCCGTTTACCGTTACCGCGCCCAGCGCCATGGACATGCACGAAGCGCTCCAGAGGCGACGCGGTGAGGGGCGGTTCCGGTCGCTGCGGAGCATGATCGCCGAAACCCGGCGGATCAAGCAGGGCTATGAGGTGACGTCGATGACCGAACCCGGGTCCGGGTAGCCTTCCGCCGTGGCGACCACCTGGATCTCGGCCAGGTTCACCAGCTCTGCGTTATAAGGGTCGGAGACGAACTCGCCGATCACCTGGATGGCGAAGCCGCGCTCGTAGATGACGTCCATCGTCCCCCACGGCGTGCCCGGCGCGGCGGCTGACGGCCTGTCCTCCACCGAGTCGAACGACCACACGCTCGCCACCAGCGGCGCTGCCTCAACTACCTGGCGGAATGACGAGGGGAACTGCGACTGGGCGGCGAACGCGGTCAGGGCGATCAGCTGGTCGTACATCAGGTCCCGCTCATTGGAGGACAGGGCGACCATGGTGAAGACGACATGGCCGGCGAACCGCCATCTGGCGTAGGCGGCGCCTGACTGATCCGTCTCCGTGTAGGCGATGCCGACGGTCCGCAGTTCCGATCCCTCATAGTCAACCCAGATCGCCGGGTACTGGGCCTCCTCGACCGGGTACTCGATGCTGACGAACGGGGACTTCGCCCCGCCCTCGGCGTCCGGAGCCGGGTAGCGGACCTGGAACGACTGCTGCACGGCATTGACCGCCGTAGTCTTGATCGTCCTCATGAACCCGCTCATGAGCCTTCCCGGGCAGCAGAAAGGGGCCGGGTGCAGGGCACCCGGCCCCTTGCCGATCGCATCCCCCACGGACGCGCTGCCAGCATACCCCTGGCTGCCCTCGGCCTACCTAAGAACCTTGCTCCCGGAATAGCGAGATGGCCCGTTACCGCTACCGGCAACAGGCCATCTCACTGCGATTCGATCCGACCAAAGAGGAAACGCTTCGTCATCTTAGCTAGAACCTTGCCCTCCAGGTGCGGTCGGCCGCGTAGATCCGGTTGGGCTCGATGCCGCCGCGCTGCGCGGCAAGGCTCAGCGCATGGTTCAGGAACTTTCGCGGCGCGAGGCCCGGGTGGCGCCAGCGGACCCCCACGTTGCCACGGGCGATGGCGCCGGGACGGCGGCCGGGAGTCGTCCACGGCTGGCCCGCCTCCCGCCTGGATATCCGCCCGGGAGCGCCGGGGTCGGTGGCCTTCCGGAAGATCAGCACCTGCGTCTTCCCGGACAGGGTGACCCGGGTCCGGGCCTTCGGGTTCTTCTCCCGCTCGGTGCCGGTCGGATCATCTACCCACATCGGGATGACCTTGCCCTTCAGGGCGAACATGGTGAACGGCCGGATGCCCTGCTCCTGGAACCAGGTGTAGCCGTCCAGCCAGCCGATGCCGAAGTAGCCGGACCCGTACAGCGGGAACAGGCGGCTGGCCGACTGGCCGGACAGCTTCGGCATCACCCGCCGGGCTTCCCGGACGGCTGCGTTGGCCAGGTTCCTCGCCCGGGAGCCGGAAAGGCCGCCGACGAGCATGATGAGCCGGTCCGGGTGCGGGGAGATGATCATCTCCTGGGTCTCGATCAGCGCCGCCATGCCAGCCATCGTAGGGAGCTGCCAGCCAGGCCCGCAGGGTCAGTCAAGTTACCGTACCGGAGGTTACCTGTCGGTAACTTCCGGATAATGCCCCTCCCTAACCACCAATACTTAAAAACAATAAAATAAACTAATTTCTATTTTAAATAGTAGTGTTTATGTATTTTTATGTTGGTTGTTAGCCTCCTGCCTCCGGCCTACGCGGGACCGGCGGGACGGCCTACGCGCCCATGGAGCGCCCTCCGGCATGAAAAGTGCGCTTCTCCCCGGGTCGGTGCGCATCGCACGTGCGCAAAAAGTGCGGAACGTTCGTTCGTATAATGTCGTTTACGTGCTGTTAGTTCGCAAGTGCGCAAAAAACGCGCCGGAGGGTCATCTCCGCATGCGGGCCGAAACTTGGTATATGAAAAATAACTATGAGTGATCGAAGGCGATCGTTCCTCTCTATGTCCGTTATTAACGTTTTGTCCCTTTTAGGCAGAAAGTGCTTTCTGCGCCCTGCCCCGGATTTTTGGCCAGTCCCGTCGATTCGATGCGCACTTGCGCACTAATGGCAGGCAGAAACGATTTTTAGTCTTCTTGTTCCGCACTATCACGCGCACCTGATGCGCACCCGTCACCGGGAGAAGCGCACTTTCCGTTTTCAGCGCAGGTCGGGCCGCATGACCCGCGCGTTGATCAGTTAAGGTGACATCCACCCTGATCAGCAACATCAGGTTCCTGTCATCAGGTATGTCCCGCACGTCACACAGAGGAGACCAATCGTGAGCGTCAGCGTGCCGGCAGGCGGATCACCGGATGGCGAACGGCTGCTCACTCCGGGGGAGGTGGCCAGCCTGTTCCGGGTTGACCCCAAGACGGTGACGCGCTGGGCAGCCTCCGGGCGGATCAGGTCGGTGCGCACGCCGGGCGGGCAGCGTCGTTTCCGCGATTCCGAAGTCCAGCGGCTCCTCAGGGAGAGCGAAAACGGAGATCCTCAGGAGTTACCAAGGAAGCCTGTAAATATATTGCATCGCCGATGAACCCGGGGTATGGTTTTCTTATGATCAGCTCAGCGTCTGCGCCCGCCTGGTGCACCGGAAGCCATGAGGCCACCGACGGCTTCATGCTGCCGTCGCGCGAAGGGCAGCGGAATCTCCCTGGCAGGCTCCGGGAGTAGGTCACAGCAGACCTGGACTCAGGAGCCGCCGGCGGGGAACCGCAGGCGGCTTCTCTCGTTTGGACAGCTTCGCGTATAGGGATGTGCCTCAACTGGTACAGGGCCGGTCTCCAAAACCGGTATATGGGAGTTCGAGTCTCCCCGTCCCTGCAAGCCCGGACGGGCCCGGCGCCTAGCGCCTGATGCATGTCAACTCAACAGCGGAAGCACGTCGGCGGTCACGCGGGAGCCTGCCAGGCTCCCGGCTCACGTGGCCGCCGCAGGACGCGGGGAAGATAGAGCAGCTACGCCGGGGGATCACTCTGTACCCGGCCCGCGTCCCTGATTTTCCTCCGGCATCACCGGAGGGCAGGAATCCCGATGCTCTCTGCCGCCGCCCGCCGCCCTCCGGCGTTCACACCAACGGAGGCCGGTGCGCGGCGGCAGGACCTAGGGATCAGTGAGTCCCGCTCCGCTTCGGCGGGGCGGGCTCCACGGGGATGTAGCTCAGTCCGGAAGAGCGCCTGCCTTGCAAGCAGGATGTCGCGCGTTCGAATCGCGTCTTCTCCACGTAGCGAGCCATGGCACGGCATTACCGCAGCGGGTTCTTCTCGGCCTGCTGCCGGAAACCGGCATTATCCGGCGCGAATCCAAGCGCCCGGGCGGGAACAACTCGCTGCTCCGCTTGGCCAGGGTGATATGCCCGGCCGGGCATGGGCAGGATAAGCCGGGCGAAACGTATATGAGCCCGGTGGAGCGGGGACGGCGGGACAGTACTGTGCCCGTGGGACTTGGTTGTCCTGGACCGGGAGGGTACCCCGGACGCAACAGCGGGGTATAGCTCAGCTTGGCTAGAGCGCTCGCTTCGGGAGCGAGAGGTCCGCTGGTTCGAATCCAGTTACCCCGACGTAATTACGGTCATGTAGCTCAGCCGGAACGAGCAGCCGCCTGAAAAGCGGCAGGTCCCCCGTTCGACCCGGGGCGTGACCACGGGAACGGCGATCGACGTTCCATGGCGCCCGTCTTCGCGCAGGGCGGGTCAAAGGCAGCCGGAATGGTATCCCCTGGTCCTCCCCGAGGGGCGGTCCGGGCCGGGAGTCGACGCCCCGGGGCTGCGCGCAGGCGTGACGGGAGAGAATCTCTTGACTCGACCGGCCCCCTGAGGGCGCCCTCAGGACGGCAAGCCCGGCTGTGCACGAGACGGGTTTCATGCCTCCGGGGAGGGGCGGCGTCACACTGCGCCCTTGGCCTGCGATGGCGCGCAGTCCCTGGTACGCCGCCCTCCCCGGGCTCGGTTTCATCTGCGGGCATAGCTCAACGGCAGAGTCCTGGCCTTCCAAGTCAGCTATGCGGGTTCGATTCCCGCTGCCCGCTCTGCGCGCCGCGAGCATGTGCGGATATGCAGCGGACTCTTAATCCACGGAACGGGGTTCGATTCCCTGGCGGCGCACTGGACGGATCGCATCGCGCGGTCCCCGGAGATCATGTACCTTCTGACGAGACGATGCGGGACCCGGCAGCGGTGACGGTCCCGCCGCGAGGGACGGGACCCGGAGGCCAGGCCGGGAACCAGGGCGGCGCCAGGCGAAGGGGGCGCAGTCCGTTTTCCTCGCGGAGTTGCGCTCTCGTCCGGGGCCCGGCTCTTCCTGCTGGCGCGGGGAGCCGGGCCCTCTGCCGGGCGGATGCGCCAGGCGGCAGAGCGGCGGCCCTCAAAAGGCCGTGGACGAGGGTCCGAGTCCCTCTCCGCCCACTGTTTTCCTTGGGGTATGGGGTAACTGGCATCCCGCCTGCGTCTGGTGCAGGAGATTCCGGGTTCGAGTCCTGGTACCCCAGCGGGCTTCATGGTGTACGAGCACGGCCCGGCGCAGGCTGCCTCAGGCAAGCGGCCGAACACGGGGAGGCGTCCCCGCCGGGCAGGAGGGGGTGAGCGGTGCCTATGCAAGTCCCCCGGCCTACCTCGCTTGATTAATGCAGCTAGCCTGGCCCCCGTAGCTCAGCGGCAGAGCAGCCGCCTCGTAAGCGGCAGGTCCCCCGTTCGAACCGGGGCCGGGGCTCTCAGCATCCCGCCGGGATCCTCCGGGGTCCGCAGATGCGTCCGGGCAGCGGAAGGCGGAAACGTCCGGCAGCTAGAAGGAACGAGGTGAAGGAGGGGTTCCCGCGACGGCTAGGGATGAGGCCGTCACTTTTCTCGTCCGGGTGGCGGAATGGCAGACGCGCCAGCTTGAGGAGCTGGTGCCCGTTACCGGGTATGCGGGTTCGAGTCCCGCCTCGGACACCAGCGCCCAGGAGGAGGCGCCGACATAAATATCATTCCAGCGGCGGAGATCCCGGTGCGGCGAGCCGGGCGCGAGAACGCAGTCTCCCGGTAGCTCAGTGCCTCTCTGCGGGAAAAGAGCGCCGCCGCCATGCCCTGTTAGCTCAGCCGGTCAGAGCGTCGCCATGGTAAGGCGAAGGTCTGCGGTTCGATTCCGCAACGGGGCTCGCAGCACATGCGGATGTAGCACAGCTGGTAGCGCATCACCTTGCCAAGGTGAAGGTCGCCGGTTCGAGTCCGGTCATCCGCTCACGGTAATTACGCGGACGTAGCTCAGTGGCAGAGCACCGCCTTCCCAAGGCGGCTGTCGCGGGTTCGACCCCCGTCGTCCGCTCGGGCAAGTGGTGGAATGGCAGACACGCCGGCTTCAGGTGCCGGTGTCCGCAAGGACGTGAGGGTTCAAGTCCCTCCTCGCCCACGGCGCTCTCATCGAGCGCAAGGACGCGTGCGGCCAGCCCCGGTACCGGGGCCCCGCCCGCGCACCGACCCCGGCGCCGCTCGACAGGCGCCCTCGGCAGGTACCAGCGGGGCTGAAGCGTCGAGACCAGGAGGGGTCGCCTAGTCAGGCTTATGGCGCGTCACTGCTAATGACGTTGGGACACCGTGCCCTCGCGGGTTCAAATCCCGCTCCCTCTGCTTTACCGCCTGGCGGAGTCGCACAGTGGCCTAGTGCAGTCGTCTCGAAAACGACCGGGGGAGACCCCCGCGAGTTCGAATCTCGCCTCCGCCTCTCACCGGACCGGGCGTCCCGGGAGGGGCCAGCGCTCCCCCAGGGCAGAATCGGCCAGCGCCAGGAGAGCAAGCCCGATGGCGATGATCCCGACGATCACCGTCAGGGAGACTCCGGAGACGCCGAGGATCGCGATGACGGCGGCGATGACGAAGGCAAGGAACGCAAGGAGATGCAGCATCGGCCTCACCTGCCCCCGGGTGCGGGCCGGAAACAAGCGAGGGCAAGTAGCTCAGGCGGTTCGAGCGCTCGGCTGATAACCGAGAGGTAAGGGGTTCAAGTCCTCTCTTGCCCACGGCGGTATAGCTCAGCCCGGCAGAGCGGCGAACTCATAATTCGAAGGCCGCTGGTTCAAGTCCAGCTACCGCTACGTTAAATAGCGAGCGAGAGGATCACTCCATGTTTAACCTGAAACGGGCCCTGATTAAGCATGGGCCGCTAGCTCAACGGACAGAGCATCCGACTTTTAATCGGCGGGTTCCGGGTTCGAGCCCCGGGCGGCCCACCCTGAGAACGATCGCCTGGCTAGCCGACGAGGTTCTCGACCGGATCCCGCGCCGCGAGGAAGGACGGTGGTACCGGTACGGATACTGGGGATGCCAGTCGGGGATCAGCGATCACTGGATGAGCGAGCGCCATTAGCTCAGGGGAAGAGCGGCCTCCTTCTAAGGGGCTGGGCGGGGGTTCGATCCCCTCATGGCGCACGGAGCGATCGCGCAGCAAAGACGGTCTCGTGGGGCTGTGCACCCTCTCCGGCGGTCGGTCAAGCCGCCGGGCTAACGGCGGTGTCGTCTAGCCGGCCCAGGACGTCACCCTCTCAAGGTGAAGATCGCGGGTTCGAATCCCGTCGCCGCCACATCAGGGCTAGTCCCCCGCCAGCGCGCGAGGGGAGCTGCGCCAGGCAGTCCCTCCTGGCACCGGGCCCCCATCGACTAGCGGCCCAGGTCATCACCCTTTCAAGGTGAGGGCGCGGGTCCGAATCCCGCTGGGGGAGCGCAGCCGGGAAGCGTATCCTGGCGGCATGACGCGGGGTGGAGCAGTTCGGTAGCTCGCCAGACTCATAATCTGGAGGTCACGGGTTCAAATCCCGTCCCCGCTACTTATTACCGGCCGGTCCGGCGTAGCTCAGCGGCAGAGCAGCCGCCTGTTAAGCGGAAGCGCACTGGTTCGAACCCAGTCGCCGGAGCGCAGTCCAATGGTCGCGTAGGGGAGCCTGGCCGTCCCCGTCATCCTGTCAAGATGAAGATCGCGGGTTCAAATCCCGTCTCGACCGCGCACTTCATGCGCCAGTAGCTCAGAGGACAGAGCGGCTGACTACGGATCAGCAGGGCGGGGGTTCGATCCCCTCCTGGCGCACGATCCCCCGGGCGGCGAAGCCATGGATTCCAGACCGGTGACTGTGACGGGATACAGGTACCCGGCCGCTGCCGCATGGCCCGTCCGTATGAGCGGCAGGCTGCCCGGGGGATTGCTCATGGCGGACGTAGCTCAGCTGGCAGAGCGCCGGGTCGTGGTCCCGGATGTCGCGAGTTCGATCCTCGTCGTTCGCCCTCATGATCAGATGAACTGATCATCGCATCACGGGCGGTTAGCTCAGCTGGAAGAGCGCCTCGTTAACACCGAGGGTGTCAGCGGTTCGATTCCGCTATCGCCTACAAGGATCGGTCCCGTATCCGGAGACAACCAACGGGACGCCTGGGCGCGTGGCCGAGTCAGGACGAAGGCGCCTGCCCGTAAAGCAGGTACTCCACGCGATGGTTCAAATCCATCCGCGCCCACCATGCGCCCGTAGCTCAGCGGATAGAGCGCCGGATTCCGGATCCGGAGGCCAGGGGTTCGAATCCCTCCGGGCGCGCGACCGTGCGGCGGGATCGGCGGTTTCCGCCCGAAGGTGCTGTCCGCCGCGCGGCATGGCGGCATGGCCGAATGGCACAGGCACGCGCCTGCAAATCGCGTTTACCCGGGTTCGATTCCCGGTGCCGCCTCATGTGGACGTGCGTGATCGCAGAATGCCCGGCCTGCCGCAAGGGCGTCGCGGTGAGGCCGCTGACCGGTCTTCTCTACCGCCACGGCGAAAGGGAAAGCTGCCCCGGGAGCAATGGCTTCCCGGTCCAGGGCCCGGTAGCTCAGCCGGACAGAGCCGCTCCGTCCTAAGGAGAGAGTCGCAGGTTCGAATCCTGTCCGGGCCGCTGCGCGCTTCCGCTGACAAGCTGCCTCCCCCGGGAAGCCTGGAGGAGGCGAACATGGTCAACACGATCCCGCCCGATACCGTCGCCCAGGGGCAGACGGGGCACATCGCCGCGCACAACAACATCTCCGACGTGCTCACCGCGATGTCATCCCAGCTCCAGGCGCTGCCGGCCACCCGCTACGGCACAGCCGCCCTGATAGCCGGCACGGTCAGCGTCGCGCTCCCGGGCATCGACAGCGGATCGGTCGTCCTGCTATCCCGGATGACCCCGGGCGGCACGCTCGGCCACCTGTCCGTTCCCTCGGTCGTCCCGGGAACCGGGTTCACCGTTTCCTCTTCCTCCGGAAACGAGACGTCCCTGATCGGGTGGGCCGTCCTCGGCTGACGCTCCTCTCCTGCCGGCGCCCGGCCCACGGAAGGGTCAGGAGGCCAAACGTGACCATCATGGATTCAGCGGTTCCCGGAACCGGCGACGCTTACGCCGTCATGTGCCAGAACATGATGCCGGGGCCGACCGTCATCGCCGCCGATGCCAAGCGGAATTACGAGACGATCTTCGCCGGGCACGACGACCCGGACGGCAACGACGTCCAGCCCATCCCGGAAGTCCTGCTGCGCACCATCTCCTTCCAGCAGGCCATCCGCAAGGGCATCCTGAAGGTCGTCGAGGGCGAGGACCACCCGGTGGTCGTCCAGGCGATGGCCCGGCAGAGCGATGCCTTCCAGAACCGGATGCGCACCGAGGCGCAGGCCGCCAGGGAGACGATCGACAAGCCGCACGAGGACGACATCCTCGTGCGGGCCTGCATCGGCCCGGGAAGCCGCCCCGGGGACGCCTGCGGCGACCAGGTGCCGATGAAGGGGAACGACTCCCGGCCGCCGCTGTGCGACCGTCACCGTCACCTTTCGGATCGCTGCCTCAAGCGCGGCGACGGCCCCTGGATCCTGGAAGACGAGGCCGGATTCTGACATGAGCCGCCGCCAGGCCCCCGACCCGTCTGCGATGACCGGCACCTACGACACGTCGGACACCGCCGGGCCCGGCGCCCCGCACACCGAGCTGCGCGGCGTCACCGCCGCCTTCGACCTCGCCCGCGCAGGCGACCTGGCCTGGGCGCTGCGGGCGATGGACCCGGCGGACGAGGCAGTATCCCCGAATGTCGTCCAGACCAGCCCGGGTCTGACCGTCAACCGGGGGGACCCGGACGGCGACCGGCAGCGCGTCGCCGCCGCCGCGCAGCGCGCCAGGGAAGACCTGGAGAAGGCGGGCCTGGAACTGGACCCGGTGACCGG
>Ga0209583_10000432_pt1 | contig 13080 bp, 12 predicted proteins | sample Str014_FD_187201 | JGI IMG/M metagenome (GOLD analysis project Ga0209583, IMG submission 187201) | Freshwater sediment microbial communities in response to fracking from Pennsylvania, USA - Straight Creek_MetaG_SC_2014 (SPAdes) (version 2) | ecosystem: Environmental > Aquatic > Freshwater >... | reverse complement strand
GCCTGCTCCGGGAGCTGCGCCGCGCCACAGCTGCCATCCCCGACGGGGTCGTGGCGCTCAATTCGCAGGCCGAGATCCTGTGGTTTAACCGCACGGCGGCACGCCTGTTGCACCTGCGGGCCCGCACCGACGTGGGATTGCGCATCGAGAACCTGGTGCGCCAGCCCGAGTTCATCCGCTACCTGCGGGCCGGCGACTATGCCCAGGCCGTGGTGGTGGGCGCCGCGCTCGATGCCGATCTGTACCTGCACATGCAGCTGGTGCCCTACGGCGATGGCCAGTCGCTGCTGCTGGTGCGGGACGTGAGCCGCCAGCAGCGACTCGAAGCCATGCGCAAGGACTTTGTGGCCAACGCCTCGCATGAGCTGCGCTCGCCACTGACCGTGATTGCGGGTTACCTGGAAACCCTGGCGCAGGATCGCTCCATCGATCCGTCCCTGCAGGCGCCGCTGGCCGAGATGCGCCGTCAGTCCTCGCGCATGACCGGGATCATCGAGGATCTGCTGTCGCTGTCCAAGCTCGAAGCCAGCCACGGCGCCGCCGACCGCGAAGCGATCAACGTCGTCGCCATGATGACCCAGCTGCGCCGCGACCTGCTGGCGCGGATCGATCCGGGCACCGTCGTGCAGATTGCCGCGCAATCCACCGACCGGCTGCTGGGCGATGAGACGCAGGTGCACTCGGCCTTCGCCAACCTGCTCGACAACGCCGCCAAGTACACCGCTGCGGGCGGCTCGATCGTCATGCGCTGGTGGGCGGATCGGGACGGCGGTCACTTTGCCGTCGAGGACACGGGCATCGGGATCGCGCCTGAACACTTGCCGCGACTCACTGAACGCTTCTATCGAGTCGATCCCGGTCGCAGCCGCGCAACCGGTGGTTCCGGGCTCGGCCTGGCGATCGTCAAGCATGTGCTGCAGCGTCATGGCGGCACGCTGGAAATTGCCAGTGTCGAGGGCCGCGGCAGCAGCTTCACCTGCCATTTTCCGCCGGATCGATTAGTGACCGGTGTCGCAACTGCGTAGCGCGGACACGCTCGGTATTGGCGCGACTGCGCTATAGTAGGAGTATGGAAGCCGCCGATCTTTCGCATCACACCTCGCGCCGGTTCAACGAGGACCTGGAGCGCGTACGCAGCGAAGTGCTCGCCATGGGCGGGCTGGTCGAGGAGCAGCTGGCCGGGGCGCTCAACGCCCTGATCGAAGGCGACAGCAAGCTGGGCCAGGCCGTGGCCCGCAACGATCACACGGTCAACGGCATGGAGGTCTCCATCGACGAGGAGTGCAGCCGCATCCTCGCGACCCGCGCGCCCGCGGCCGGAGACCTGCGCATGATCGTCGCCACGATCAAGACCATCACGGATCTGGAACGCATCGGCGACGAGTGCGAAAAGATCGCGCACATCGCCGCCCGGCTGGCCAATGACGAGCGACCGGCCGATCGCTACCGGGCCGTCAAACACCTGGGGCGTATCACGCAGACCATGGTGCGCGACATGCTCGACGCCTTCGCGCGCCTCGACGCCCAACTGGCGGTGACCACGGCACGGAACGATCGGCGCGTGGACGAGGAATACGAAGCCATCCACCGCCAATGCATCACCTTCATGATGGAGGATCCGCGCACAATTCGTCGCGCGCTGGATATCATGTGGGTGGTGCGCGCGCTCGAGCGGGTCGGCGATCATGCCAAGAACGTGTGCGAATACATTATCTATATGGTGCACGGCAAAGATGTGCGCCATACCTCGCTCGAGCGCGTCGAGCAGGAAATCAAAAGCCGCAACGCGCAGTCTTGAGCATGATCACGCGGCGCAGCCTGAACCTGCTGGGATTGCTGTGCTGCGCGGGACTGCTGGGCTATGCCTGGTACGCACAGGGCGTGCTGCGGGTCGAGCCCTGTCCGCTGTGCATTTTCCAGCGGGTCGGCGTCGCCGCCACCGGCGTGCTGTTCATGATGGCCTGGCTGCACTCGCCCAATGGCTGGGGCGCCCGCGCCTATGGCACGCTGATCGCGCTGGCCGCGCTGCTGACCATGGCGGTTGCCGCGCGGCATGTGTGGATCCAGCACCTGCCCGAGGGCCAGGTGCCGGTATGCGGCGCGACGCTGAATTACATGCTGGACGTGTTTCCGCTCAGCGATGTGATCCGCAAGGTGCTGACCGGGTCCGGTGAGTGCCATGCCGTCAATTGGAGTTTCCTGGGGCTCGCCATGCCCGCCTGGGTCGTGATCGCCGCCGGCGGGCTCACGGCGCTCGGGCTGTATGCCAACTTCAGCGAACGCAGGCGCTGACCTGCCGCCGCTGATCAGGCCAGCAGGTTGCGCAGCGCCTGCAGATAGATCGCGTGCAGCGCGTCGACATCGGCCACGCGCACGCACTCATTAACCTTGTGAATGGAACCGTTTGGAACACCCAGTTCCAGCACCTGTGCACCCATGCGGGCGATGAACCGCCCGTCCGAAGTGCCACCACCCGTGGACAGCGCCGGCCTCAGGCCTGCAACGCTCTGGACCGCCGCGGTGACACCGGCCAGCAAGCGGCCCTGCTCGGTATAAAAGGGTTCGCCCGACAGGTACCAGTCCAGCGTGTAGCGCACGCGATGGCGCTGGAGGATCTCCTCGACGGTGCTCTTGAGGCCCTCGATGGTCTGTACCGGCGAGTAGCGCAGGTTGAAGCGCGCCTTGAGGGTCCCGGGAATCACATTGGGGGCGCCGGTGCCGGCGTTCAGGTTCGAGACCTGGAAACTCGTGGGCTGGAAATGCTCGTTCCCCTGATCCCAGACACGGCTGCCAAGTTCAGCCAGCGCGGGCGCAAAACTGTGCACTGGATTCTCCGCCAGCTGCGGATAGGCGATATGCCCCTGCACGCCAAGCACCGTGAGGCGCCCGGACAGCGAGCCGCGCCGGCCGATCTTGATCATGTCCCCGGTCAGTTTATCGCTCGAGGGTTCACCGACGATGCACCAGTCGATGCGCGCGCCGCGCTCGGTCAGCGTTTCGACCACCTTTTTCGTCCCCTCGATCGAGGGGCCTTCTTCATCGCTGGTGATCAGGAACGCCAGGGTCCCGGCAGGCGCGGGCCGCTCGGCCATGAAGGCTTCCGTGGCCGTGACCATCGCGGCTAGCCCGCTCTTCATATCGGCCGCTCCGCGACCATACAGCACGCCATCGCGAATCTCTGGCTTGAAGGGGTCGGATTGCCACTCTTCCAGCGGACCCGTCGGCACCACGTCCGTGTGCCCAGCGAAGCACAGCACCGGGCCCTCGCGGCCGCGCTGCGCCCAGAGGTTGTCGACGTTCCCGTAGCGCAGTTTCTCGGTGCTAAAACCGATCGCCGCCAGCCGTGCCGCCATCAGGTCCTGGCAGCCGCTGTCAGCCGGTGTCACGGAGTTGCGGGCGATCAGGTCGCGGGTCAGTTCGAGCGTCGCGGACATGAGATTCCTAAGTGAATTCAAAGGGAATTGTCCCGGCAAGTTATACGCTAGCAACCCCTGACGGCAAGGGCGGCGCAGGCTGACACACAACTGTCATGCGCGCAGGCTATAAGGTCTCGCGCGTCGGCACAGCCCGTGCCACGATGGAAATAAGGGGATTCAGCACGTGACTATCAGCAGCATCAAGTTCCGCGCCATGCTGGCCGCTGTGGCGATCGGTGCCATGGGGGTGGCCGCGGCGGCGGACATCTCGGGCGCCGGCGCCACCTTTCCGTACCCGGTGTATTCAAAGTGGGCCGAAGCCTACAAGGCCAAGACCGGCATCGGCCTGAACTATCAGTCGATCGGCTCCGGCGGCGGCATCAAGCAGATCAAGGCTGCGACGGTCACCTTCGGCGCGTCTGACAAACCGCTGGAGGCGAAGGACCTGGACCAGGCTGGGCTGGTGCAATGGCCGATGGTGATCGGTGGTGTGGTGCCAGTGGTCAATCTGCCTGGCATCAAGCCGGGTGAGCTGGAACTTGACGGTCCGACGCTCGCCAGCATTTATCTCGGCGAAATCGCCAAGTGGAACGATCCCCGCATCAAGGTGCTGAATCCAAAAGCGAAGCTCCCTGACCTAGCGATCGCTCCGGTGTATCGCTCGGATGGTTCGGGCACCAACTTTCTGTTCACCGATTATCTGTCCAAGGTGAGCCCGACCTTCCTGAGCAAGATTGGCGCCAATACCTCGGTGGAATGGCCATCGGGCATCGGTGCCAAGGGTAACGAGGGCGTGGCGAACATGACCACGCAGACCTCGGGCGCCATCGGCTATGTCGAATACGCCTACGCCAAACAGAACACCATGAACTTCCTGCGCCTGAAGAACCACGACGGCAAGGTGGTGGCGCCGGAGGCCAAGGCCTTCCAGGCTGCGGCGGCCAATGCGGACTGGGAGAAGGCAGAAGGGTACTACCTGATTCTGACCAACCAACCCGGTGCCGCCTCGTGGCCGATCACGGGCGCCAGCTTCATCATCATGTACCGTCAGCCCAAGGATCCAGCAACCACCGAGCTGGCACTGAATTTCTTCGCCTGGGCCTACAAGAGTGGCAGTGAGATGGCCGAGCAACTCGACTACGTGCCACTGCCGGAAAAGCTTGTTAAGCTGGTTCAGAAGACGTGGAGCTCGTCAATCCAGGTCGGTGGCAAGCCGGTCTGGAAAGGCAAGTAACCCGCTAGTTCAGAGCCGATTCCTGGCGGCCGGAGCGCGTGACGCTCCGGCCGCCTGTCTGTCTGTGTAAGGCGAGAATGAATACGCAAGCCATTGCGCTGCATACACGTCTGCGCCGTGAGGCACGCACCGAGGGCGTGTTTCGCATGGCTACCAAGGCCTCGGCGCTGCTGGTGCTGGTGCTGCTGGTCGGCGTTATCGCCTCGCTGATCTACGGCAGCTGGCCGGCTCTGAAGGTCTTTAAGTGGTCGTTCGTCACCGGCGAACGCTGGAATCCCGTTACCGAGGTGTTCGGCGCCTTGACGCCGCTGTACGGCACGATCGCCACCTCGATCATTGCGCTGCTGATCGCCGTGCCGCTGTCGTTTGGCATTGCGGTGTTCCTGACCGAAACCTGTCCGCGCTGGCTGCGCGGGCCGATCAGCATGGCCATCGAACTGCTGGCCTCGGTGCCGAGCATTGTCTACGGCATCTGGGGTCTGTTTGTGCTCGCGCCGATACTGCAGCACAGCGTGCAGCCCTGGCTGATCGAGCACCTGGGCTCGTTGCCGGTGCTCGGCGTGCTGTTCAAGGGCCCGCCCTTCGGCATCGGGCTGCTGACCGCCGGCATCGTGCTGGCGATCATGGTGCTGCCGTTCATCACCTCGGTGATGCGCGAAGTGTTTCGCATGGCGCCGCTGTCGCTGAAAGAGGCCGCCTACGGACTCGGCGCTACGCAGTGGAACGTGGTCTGGGATGTGGTGCTGCCATGGTCGCGCACCGGTGTGGTCGGCGGCATCATGCTCGGCCTCGGCCGGGCGCTGGGCGAAACCATGGCCGTGACCTTTGTGATCGGCAATGCGCATCGCATCAGCGCCTCATTGCTGGCACCCTCGACGACCATCTCGGCGTCGATCGCCAATGAGTTCGCCGAGGCGGTGGGCGACCTGTACACCTCGTCGCTGTTCGCGCTCGGCCTGCTGCTGTTTGTGCTCACCTTTGGTGTGATCGCCGCCGCGCGCCTGCTGCTGATGCGCCTGGAACGCAATGCGGTTCGGCGCGTATGAACATGCTGCGCCGCCGCCGGATCGTCAATGTGGTGGCATTCACCGCCTCCACGGTGGCCACCGGCATCGGCCTGGCGCTGCTGTGCGCAATCCTGTGGACGCTGCTGTCGCGTGGGCTGGGCGCATTGTCGGTCAGCGTCTTTACGCAGATGACGCCGGCGCCGGGCAGCTCCGGCGGCTTGCTGAACGCCATCTTCGGCAGCGTGGTGATGACGCTGCTGGGCATACTGATTGGCGCGCCGGTGGGCCTGCTGGCCGGCACTTATCTCGCCGAGTACGGGCGCGGCAGCCGTTTGAGCACGGTGGTGCGCTTCATCAACGATGTGCAGCTGAGTGCGCCCTCGATCATCATCGGCATGTTCGTCTACACCGTGGTCGTGGCGCAGATGGGCCATTTCTCCGCGATTGCGGGCGCGGTGGCGCTCGGCATCATTGCGCTGCCGGTGATGGTGCGTACCACCGAGGATATGCTGAACCTCGTGCCCAAGAGCATGCGTGACGGCTCGGCGGCGCTGGGCGCGCAGCCTTGGCGAACCATCACCCGCATCGTCTATCCGGCGGCGCGCAACGGCCTGGTCACCGGGGTGCTGCTGGCCATCGCGCGCATCAGCGGCGAGACCGCACCGCTCCTGTTCACGGCGCTGAACAACCAGTTCTGGAGCGGCAGTCTAAACAAGCCGATGGCGAACCTGCCGGTCGTGATCTTCCAGTTTGCGATGAGCCCCTACAAGGACTGGCAGCAGCTCGCCTGGGTGGGTGCGCTGCTGATCACGCTGTTCGTGCTGCTGCTCAGTATCATCGCGCGTTCGATCTCCTCGCTGTTCGGCCAGCACGCCAATCCCGGCGAATAAGGGCGCATCATGGAAAAAGCCGAATTGGGCCAGCATATCCTCAGCCGCTATAACGAAGATCTCGAGCGGCTGCGCAGCGACGTGCTGCAGATGGGCGGCCTGGTCGCCTCGCAACTGCACCATGCGCTCCAGGCCCTGGCCGAGCACAACTCGAGCCTGGCCGGTGATGTGGTCAGCAATGAAGCGCGCGTCAATCAGATGGAAGTGGACATCGACGACGAGTGCAGCCGCATCCTCGCGACCCGCGCACCCGCGGCCTCGGATCTGCGGCTGGTGGTGGCGATCATTAAGACCATTACCGACCTCGAGCGGGTCGGCGACGAAGCGCACAAGATCGGCAATATAGGACTGCGCCAGGCGGGCATGGATCGCGGTGCCGGCGACGGCTACCGGATCGTGCGGCACCTCGGGCGCGAGGCGCTGGCGCTGCTGAACCAGTCGCTGGATGTGTTTGCGCGGCTCGATGCCAAGGCCGCACTCGAGGCGCTCAAGCATGATCGGATTCTGGACGAGGAATTCGAGGCGGTGCAGCGCCAGTGCATCACCTTCATGATCGAGGATCCGCGCACCATCCGCCCCTCGATCGACCTGCTGTGGGTGGCGCGGGCGCTCGAGCGCGTGGGCGATCATGCCAAGAATATCTGCGAGTACGTGATCTACATGGTGGGCGGGCGCGATGTGCGCCATATCTCGGTGCAGGACATCGAGCTCTCGCTGCAGCTGACGGGCACAAGCGATGACAGCGCGGTGGCTGTGCACCGCCAGGATTCTGCCTCGTGAACACAGCGCCCGCGCCGGGCGCACACTGGCCACTGCTGCCACGGGCGGTCGCCGAGAATCTGAGCTTCTACTACGGCGCCTTTCAGGCCCTGAAGTCGATCAATCTGCCGGTGGCCGACCGGCGCGTCACCGCGCTGATCGGACCCTCGGGCTGCGGCAAGAGTACCTTTCTGCGCTGCTTCAACCGCATGCATGACCTGCAGGTGGGCAGTCGCTACGAGGGATCCATAACGCTGTACCCGGAAAACATCAATCTGGTGGCGCGCAACGTCGATCCGATCGAGGTACGCATGCGCATCGGCATGGTGTTCCAGAAGGCCAATCCCTTTCCCACCTCGATTGCCGACAACGTCACCTATGGGCTGCGTCTGCGCGGCATGAAGAGCCGCGTGCGGCTGGCCGAGGCGCTGGAAAAGGCGCTGGTCGGGGCCGCGCTCTGGGATGAAGTCAAGGATCGGCTGGAGCAGTCGGCGATGGCGCTCTCGGGCGGGCAGATGCAGCGCCTGTGCATCGCGCGGGCGCTGGCCACCAGTCCTGAACTGGTGCTGTTTGATGAGCCGACCTCGGCGCTGGATCCGATTGCGACCGCCAAGATCGAGGAGTTGATCGCGACGCTGCGCGACCAGGTGACCGTGCTGATCGTCACCCACAACATGCAGCAGGCGGCGCGCCTATCGGATTACACGGCCTTTATGTACCTGGGCGAGCTGGTCGAGTACGACACGGCCGCGAAGATCTTCACCAATCCGGCCAGGAAGGCCACGGAAGACTATATTACCGGCCGCTACGGCTGAGCGACGCTCGCGCCTGCCGCTTAAGGCAGGTCCACCCACCCTGTCATGCCTTTGTCATATAGCGTGGGTACTTTGCCCAACGTTCCGCCGGCCGCTGCGGCCCGCGGGAACAGCCACCACGAAATCCTGAAGGAGCGATTCATGTCCAAGAAGATGTTGACGGCCGCGGCGCTCGCTGCGTGCGGTATGTCCCTGGCCGCATACGCGGACACCGCGGTCACTGAAAACACCACGGTGGGCGGTCGGGCCTTCATAGATCTGACCAGCCTGGATCAGAAGAGCAACGGCACCAAGACCGCCGCCAGCGGCTTCGGTCTGGACGTCACGCGTTTTTACCTGATTGCCAATCACACCTTTGATGATATCTGGTCGGCCAATCTGACCACGGATTTCAACTACGTCAGCGCTGACTCGGAGACCCAGCTGTTCATCAAGAAGGCCTACCTGCAGGCGAAGATCTCCGATGCCTTCTGGGTGCGCGCCGGCTCCGCGGATCTCGGCTGGGTGCCGTTCACGGAAGAAGTGTATGGCTATCGCTATGTGGAGAAGGTGCTGCTCGATCGGCTTAGTTTCGGCACCTCTGCGGACTGGGGCGTGCATATTGGCGGCAAGTTTGCCGATGGCAAGGTTGGCTACGCGCTCTCGGCCATTGAAGGCAATGGCTACAAGAACCCCACCCGCTCCAAGAGCCTCGATGTGGAAGGGCGTCTGAGTTTCAAACCCGTTGACGGCTTGACGGCCGCCGTGGGCTTCTACTCGGGCAAGCGCGGCAAGGATCTCGAGGTCACCACCACGCCGGCGCTGCATACCGCGCAACGCTACGATGCGCTGCTGGCCTACGGCAACGAGCACTTCAAGATCGGCGGCGAGTATTTCTCGGCTGACAACTGGACTGCGGTGACCTCAGCGGCCACGGATAAGGCCGATGGCTTCGCGATCACGGGTGCGGTACCCATCAACGGCAAGGCAGCCGTTTTTGCCCGCTATGACAGCGACAAGCCGAACAAGGACACGGCGGCGAGCAAGAAAGAGGACTACTACAACGTCGGCGTCAGTTTCAAGCCGCGCAAAGGCGTGGACCTGGCCGTGGTCTACAAGCATGACGAAGTGAAGAACAAGGGCGTCAAGACCAGTGAGTCGGACGAGATCGGTGTCTGGACCCAGGTCAGCTTCTAGTCAGTTGTGTTCGATCAGGTACTGTCGGCGAATCGTGGTGCCAGGCACCGCTCCGGCGCTGTCCCGGGAATAGGGGCAGCGCCGGATACCGGCTTACGGTATCGTTACGACACCATGAACGCCAAGGTGCCAGTGGCAGAGCGCGATCCGTCGCTGCCGGACGACGAGATGCCCGCGTCGATGATTGTGCCCACGGATATCGATACTGGTGTACTGCCGGTGAGTACCGCGCGCGCGGCGCTCAAGATTGCGGTCGACGAAACGCGCCGCAGCCTGTCGCTGCAGGCACCGATCAAGGCGCAGGTCGCGAATCTGAACTTCTATTATGGTGCCCTGCAGGCGCTCAAAGGTGTGAGCGCGCAGATACGTGAACACCAGGTGACGGCACTGATCGGCCCGTCGGGTTGCGGCAAGAGTACTTTTCTGCGCTGCTTCAATCGCATGCACGATCAGCAGGGCGGAACGCGCTACGAGGGTGCGATCAATCTGTTTCCCGACAACATCAACATCGTAGCCGGCAATGTCGACCCGATTGAAGTGCGCATGCGCATCGGCATGGTGTTCCAGAAGCCCAATCCGTTTCCGAAATCCATTTTCGAGAATGTCGCCTACGGCCTGCGCGTGCGCGGCGTGAGTTCGCGCGTGCGCCTGGCCGAGGAAGTCGAGCGCGCGTTGCGCAATGCCGCGCTGTGGGAAGAGGTCAAGGACCGCCTCGACAGCTCCGGGCTGTCGCTCTCGGGCGGCCAGCAGCAGCGACTGTGCATCGCCCGGGCATTGGCCACCGAGCCTGAAATACTGCTGTTCGATGAGCCGACCTCGGCGCTCGATCCGATCGCCACCGCGCGCATCGAGGAGCTGATCACGAGTCTGCGTGACCGGGTCACGGTGGTTATTGTGACCCACAATATGCAGCAGGCTGCGCGGGTATCCGATTTCACCGCGTTCATGTATCTGGGCGAACTGGTCGAGTTCGATGCGACCAGCAAAATATTCACTAACCCCAGTCGCAAGGCTACTGAAGATTATATTACCGGGCGCTACGGCTGATAGCGGTGTCGTTCAGTCCATCCGCAGCAGATCGTTGATCGAGGTCTTGGCGCGCGTCTGCGCGTCGACGCGTTTGACGATCACCGCGCAGTAGAGGCTGTGGCTGCCATCCTTGGCGGGCAGGCTGCCGGACACCACCACTGAGCCCGGCGGCACGCGGCCCTGGATGATCGCGCCGGTGGCGCGATCCAGTATCTTCGTGCTCTGGCCAATGAACACGCCCATCGAGATCACCGATCCGGCACCGACAATCACGCCCTCGACAATCTCCGAGCGCGCACCAATGAAGCAGTTGTCCTCGATGATGGTCGGGCTGGCCTGGAGCGGTTCCAGTACGCCGCCGATGCCGACGCCGCCGGAGAGGTGCACGTTCTTGCCGATCTGCACGCAGGAGCCGACCGTCACCCAGGTATCGACCATCGTGCCCTCATCCACATAGGCGCCGATGTTCACGTAGGAGGGCATCAGCACCGCATTGGGCGCCACGTAGGCGCCGTGGCGCACGATGGCATGTGGCACGACGCGTACCCCGCCAGAGGCGAAGCCCGCGGCATCGGTGCCGGAGTATTTCAGCGGCACTTTGTCGTAGAAGCGCGTGTAGCCGGCGTCGATGACCTGGTTATCGTGGGCGCGAAAGTACAGCAGCACCGCTTTTTTCAGCCATTCGTTGACGCGCCAGCCGTCGCCGTTCGGCTCGGCGACGCGCGCTTCACCCCGATCCAGCAACCCGATGGCGGCGTCGATCGCGGTCCGGAGATCGGGTGCGACGTTGCGCGCCGTGATGGTTTGGCGGTGTTCGAAGGCCGCTTCGATGGTGCGCTGCAACGCGGATTGAGTCACTGGTTCTGTTCTCGTGGTTCGGCCTGAATTGTTGCTGGCATTGTATTCAATTGGCCCGGTATGCGAGCGGGCGCCCGGCGGAAGCTCACCGGCAACCGCTGGATTGACTCTACCCGTCGTTTCACGTATTTTACGTGATGACGTGGAAGGAGCTTGCCTGTGACAACAGCGCGCACACACAACATTACCGTGGCCATAGATCGCGATCTGCTCAAGCGGGCGCGCGGCTTGGCTGCCAAGCGAGGCTGCAGTGTCAGTGCGCTACTGGCCAGCGAACTGAAGGATCTGGTTGCCTCCGATCACGAGTATGAAGCGGCGAGCCGAAGGGCGCGTGGGTTACTCGCAGCGGGCTTTTCTCTGGGTGGTGCCAGGATGACTGATCGCGAGGCGTTGCATGAACGAGGTCGTATTCGTTGATACCAATATCCTGGTCTACGCCCACGATCGCGATGCGGGCGAGCGCTGGAGCAGAGCGTCTCAGGTTCTCACGGAACTATGGGACTCGCGTGGCGGACGCCTGTCGGTGCAGGTGCTGCAGGAATTTTATGCCGTCGCTACCGGCAAGCTGAAGTCGGCCGTCGGCGCTGGCGCCGCGCGTGAGGTAATCAGTACCTACGCGCCATGGGTCAGCGTGGCCACCGACGTCAGTACCGTGCTGCGCGGCGCCGAACTTGCCGAGCTGGCGCAGCTCTCGTTCTGGGACGGCATGATAGTAGCCGCTGCCGAGCAGTGCGGCGCCACGACACTTTATACGGAAGACCTGAACGAAGGGCAGGTGATCGCCGGAGTCCGCATCGTCAATCCCTTGACGAAATGACATCCCGAAATTACGCACTCTGCGGTGGACTCAAGGTCTCCATCAGCCGGGTGCGCAGGCGCTCCGCGGCGGCCTCGTCCAGCGGCCGGCGGGCGCGATCGGTGATATAGAAGACGTCCTCGGCGCGCTCGCCCATGGTGCCGATCTTGGCCGCGTCAAGATCGACGCGCTCTTCCCACAGCACCTTGCCCACATCGCACAGCAGGCCGGGGCGGTCGCCGGCGACCAGTTCGAGCACCGAGCGCGCATTGCGCTCATCGACGCTGATGGCGATGCGCGTGGGCGTCTTGAATACCCGCAGCTGGCGCGGCGCGCGGCGCAGCACGGCCAGCGGCGCTTCCTCGGGACGCTGGAGCGAGGTCCACAGCGCGCGTTCGATCTCGGTCAGGCGTTCGGCGTCATTGATCATCACGCCGTCCTCCTCGAGCACATGATAAGTGTCGAGCGAGTAGCCATTGCCGACCGGCGTGATGCGCGCATCGACGATGTTGAGCCCGAGCTGGTCGAGCACCGCCGTGGCGCGCGCAAAGCTGTGGCGGCGATGCGGCGCGTAGATCAGCACCGCCGAGGTGCCGCTCTCGCTCTGCGCCTCGACCGCGACGCGCGCTGCTTCGCCGCTGTGGTCGGCGCGTGCCAGCACGCGCGTATGCCGGGCGATCTCTTCGGGGGTATAGCGCAGGAAATAGGCCTCGGGGAGCGTGGCCCAGACCCGCTCGATGGCAGCGGGCTCGAGTGCCGCGGTGGCCAGCAGCGCGCGGGCGCCCGATTGGTTCTCGCGCACCAGTTCATCCTTGTCGACCGGGCTTTCCAGGCCGCGGCGCAGCGCGCGGCGCACCTTCTCGTAGAAATCGTGGAACAATGAGGCCTTCCACGAGTTCCACAGTTTCGGGTTGGTGCCGCGCACGTCGGCGCAGGTGAGCACGTACAGGTAATCCAGGTGCGCTTCGTCGCCGACCTTGCGGGCGAAGTCGTTGATGACCTGCGGGTCGCCGATATCCTGCTTCTGCGCGGTCATCGAGAATACCAGGTGGCTCTTGACCAGCCAGGCCACCAGCCGCGCGTCATAGCGCGACATGCCC
>Ga0209583_10000431_pt1 | contig 13099 bp, 8 predicted proteins | sample Str014_FD_187201 | JGI IMG/M metagenome (GOLD analysis project Ga0209583, IMG submission 187201) | Freshwater sediment microbial communities in response to fracking from Pennsylvania, USA - Straight Creek_MetaG_SC_2014 (SPAdes) (version 2) | ecosystem: Environmental > Aquatic > Freshwater >... | reverse complement strand
GCTGGGTGAGCTGTTTGGCCAGATACATACCAATCTGGCGCGGCATCACCACCTCACGGGCGCGGCGCGCTGAAAGCAAATCCGTGCGGCCCACGTTAAAGTGGCGGCTGACCACTTTGAGAATATCCTCAATCTTTATGCGGCTGGTATCAGCGGCACCAGAGGCATCGCGCAGCACCATGCTGGCCAGATCAAGCGTGATCATCGAGCGGTTGAATTGTTGATAGGTGACAAGCTTGAGCAAAGCCCCTTCCAACTCGCGGCCACCACCAGAAATGCGCTCGGCCACCAAATCGAGAACTTCAGCGGGCAAGGCGGCGGCAGGGTCAGCCTGCAGCATCAGGGCATGGCGCAGGCCGACAATCTTGCGGCGTTGTATTGCATCAGGCGTTTCAATATCAATCACCAAACCACCCAGCAGGCGTGAACGCATGCGTTGGTCAATGGTATCCAATTGAGCAGGCGGCACGTCAGCGGCAATCACCACCTGGCGCTTGGCATCGACCAGCGAATTAAACGCATGGCAGAATTCCTGCTGCATGGCCTTGCCCTGCAGAAACTGGAAATCGTCAATCAGCAAAACATCAACATTCTGGAATTGGTCTTTAAACGCCAGCGTATCGCGCGCGCGGATAGCGTGAATGAAGCCATACATGAAGCGCTCTGCCGTCAGCATCAGCACCTTGCGGGTGGGATGGGTGACGCGGATATGGGCAGCCAGAGCGTTGAGCAAATGGGTTTTGCCAAGGCCTGCGGCAGAGTGAATGTAAAGCGGATTAAAGCTTAACGGCTGGCCCGGTGCCATGCCCGCAACACGCATCACGGCTGCATGGGCAAGCTGGTTGGAGGAGCCAACAACAAAACTGTCAAAGGTCTGGCCTTCATCACCTGAAGCCGCGCGTTCAGGTGCCAGCAGAGACTGGATTTGAGAGACGGTAGCCGCATTGCGGCTTGTGGCTTGGGTTCTGGTGCCATCAATCTGCGCCTGTGCCTGGGCCGTGGCCAAGGCCTGCTCACCCTGCAGGCGAACGCGCACAAATATGTTCCGCAGCACGCCAAATTCAGCTTCGGCAATCTTGCGCAGTTTGGTGGCATAGTGGTTCTCGATCCAGCTTTTGAGAAAGCGGGTGGGAACTGAAACGGTGAGATTGCCTGCTGCCAGATCTTCGATCTCCATGCGCGCAAACCAGCTGTTGAACAGGTCTTCACCCAATTCAGCGCGCAGGCGTGCAGAAACCTGCATCCATCGCTGCTTGATATCGCGCAAGGCAGCCGCATTGTCTGCCAAGGCATTTTGATTATTTGTCATCGTCCGCTGCATTTTTTCGCCAACCCGCATTCGCCCTGCCGCAAAGCAGAGAGTTTTAATTTTCTGATTCTGAAGGTGGGGCGTGACCCGCCCCGCAAAACGCAACTGAACTAATTGCCTAACCCACTCGTCATTTTAATTTCCCCCAATATGTACATTCTCGGCCACCGTGACTTGAATACCGAATATCCATTTTTAGTCACTTGGCTCCAAGAAGCGTGCCCCTCAGCCCGTCCTCGATAAAGAAACGCTAACCAAGCGGCTCGGAAACTCGCAACAAGATTCAAATCTGAGTCCGTACACGGATGATGGGGACAAAAATTAATACTTTAAGTTGATTTAAGTAAGATCTTGTTTATGCGAGATTTTTTTAGTTTCACAGCGGAGAGGTTGTGCTGCGTTGCAACCAAATCGGCCTGAGGCATTGCGACGGAATCTTAACAAATTACTAACACTGCGCCCCGAAACTATTCATATGTTTCGTAAGTGTTTGTAAATAAAAGATTTAATCTGCGTCGAAAGCTCCGTGGGCGGACAAAGAAAAACGCCGTGGAACGTTTTCCACGGCGTTTTTTCAGATAGAATGAGATTTGGAGGGTGAGGGCTTAGCCCTTCATGCCGCGAACCCGCAGCGTCAAGCGCGACACTTTACGCGATGCTGCATTCTTGTGCATGATACCCTTTTGGGCGCTGCGCATCACTTCGCTGGTTGCGGCCAGCAATGCGGTTTGGGCATCGTCTTTCTTGCCGCTTACGATCGCTTCTTCAACTTTGCGAACCGATGTACGCACCTTGCTGATGCGGTTGCGGTTAATGATAGCGCGACGCACCGATTGGCGGGCAGCTTTTTTGGCAGATGATGTATTGGCCATTTCAAATCCTGATTGAGTCAAATAAAACGCGCATGTGGAAGGGATTGAATAAATCCTTCACAGCTTGGGAATGGCGGGCTTATAGAGACGCCCATACGTGCCGTCAATCAGGGATTCGCATTGATGTCTTTATATAGTGAGGATAGGCCCTGGGGCAGCTTTCATGTGTTGGATGAAGCCCCAGGCTATAAAGTGAAGCGCCTTGTGGTCAAGCAAGGCGGAAGATTGTCTTTGCAAAGCCATAAGCACCGATATGAGCATTGGACGGTGGTGCAGGGCACCGCCACCATCACCATTGATGATCAGGTATTAACCAAAACCCGCGATGCCTCGGTGGATATTCCGCTGGGTGCCAAACACCGGCTGGAAAATCTCCATCAGGGTGAAGTTATCGTCATCGAAGTTCAGTTCGGTGATTATCTGGGTGAAGATGATATCATTCGATATGAAGATGTCTATGCCAGATCCTAAGCGGCGCATCGGCATTGATATTGGCGGCACCAAGATTGATGCCTTGGTGTTTGACGCAGCTGATAAGATCATATTTGAAAAGCGCATCGACACACCCAAAGCCTATGAGCCGATGATCAAGGCCATTGCAGGCCTCGTGGCAGAAGCGGGCGAAGGTTCGGTAGGGATTGGAGCGCCGGGCTCGGCCCATGCGGAAACGGGGCTGTGGCGCAACTCCAACTTCGTGGCCTCCAATGGCAAGCCGATGCAGCGCGATCTGGAAAACGCCATCGGGCGCCACATTCGCATTGAGAATGACGCCAATTGCTTTGCGCTTTCTGAGGCCAAAGATGGCGCAGGCGCGGGCTATGGTGTTGTCGCCTTCTTTACTTTGGGCACAGGTCTTGGCGGAGGTTTGGTGGTGGATGGCAAGATCATTCGCGGGGCCAATGCGGAAGCTGCAGAATTTGGCCACACCAGCCTGCCGTGGATGACCGATGAAGATTGGCCACCAGTCTATTGCTTCTGCGGAAAACATGGTTGTGCGGAAATGTATGTCTCTGGCACGGGCCTGGAGATGGATTACAAGCGTGTTGTGGGCGAAGCTTTGAGCGGGCCTGCCATCATTGCCAAGGCGCGCAGCGGTGAAGCGCCAGCCAATGCCGCCATCAAGCGGTTGCAAAACCGCTTCGCCCGCATTTGTGCCCAACTGCTCAATGTCATTGACCCAGATGTCTTCGTCATGGGTGGCGGCTTATCTGCTCTGCCCGAACTGGTGGAAGACTTGGCTCCACTCATTTCGCCTTATACTTTCTCTGGCCAGGCCAAGGCCAAGGTCTTGCGCGCCAAACATGGTGGCAACAGCGGCGTGCGTGGTGCTGCACGATTATGGGATTGAAACGCGCGCGCTTCCATTCGTGCCCAATGGGTTTCAGTGGAACCACCCGCTTCTCCATCACCGCCCTTGGGGGGTGAACCAGTTAAACTGATTCCGAGCAAGATTTTCTGGATGGCAGGGACGATGCCCTGCCATGGAGAGTTAAGGAGAGGTTCAGTTAAAACCCAGTCTATCCTAGCTGAGTTGCGATTGCATGGCTTCAACCAGCGCAGGGGTTGCCTGGCCCGTGACCTTCATGCCGGACTTGAGTTGAAACAGGCGAATAGAGCTGGCCGTCTGTGGATCAAGCGCGCCATCTGTCCCGCCCACTGAATAACCAAGTTGGGCCAGCAGAGATTTGGTCTGCTCATTCAAATTGCCCGTAAGCTTATCTGGCATTTTGGCCTCAGCGGCTTTGGCTGGGTTCCACTGGGCATCCGGCGCAGTTACGGTATTAGCAGCATCTGGGGCTTTTTCAGGCGACCAAGCTTTGAACCTGCTTTTCACCGAATCCAAAGTGGCGACGTTGATGGTCTTCGACAAGCTGTCAACCTTGCTCTTGGCTTCAGTGTCGCCTTGGGCCGCCGCCGCCATGTACCAGAACAGGGCGTCATTGGCATCAGCCTTGGTGCCCAGCCCGCGTTCAATCAGAACCGCAAGATTATATTGGCTGTCTTTCAGGCCATGCGAGGCCGCGAGAGAAAAATAGCGAAACGCCTTGGTATAGTCTGGCTGGCCAATGTCTGTGCCAGCGGCCAGCACCGCAGCATTGTGCATGGCTTTGACGTTACCCAGGTTTGCTGCGCGCTCATACCATGACAGGGCTGAGGCCAAATTCTTTGGCACACCCTTGCCGCGCTCATAAAGACTGGCCAATCGGTATTGTGCGGGCGGAGAGCCGGCAGCTGCGGCCTTGCCATACCAATAAGCGGCCTTGGCATAATCGGCAGAAACAGTGTCGCCCTCCAGATAATGCGTGGCCACCACGAATTGCGCGGTGATGTCGCCCTTTTCTGCGGCTTGGCGCAGCTTGGCTGGGCCAAGGGCAGCTTCAATGGCCACGGCTGTAGTGGTTGGCACAGCATTGGCCACTGCCACGTTTTCGCCAGTGGCAGTGGCAGCCCCAGCGGCGGTTGGTGAAACAGCGCCCGTCATGATCGGGTCAGCAACAGCAGATGGGTCTTGCAACGCGCCTTGTTGGGCTGGGTTAACATTCACTTTGGTTTTGCCGTCAGAGGGCAGTAGAGGGGCCACATCGGGCTGGCCCACTTGTGGGGCAGGCGCATTGGCAGCCTTGGGAGCAATCTCTTCAATGGTTGCAGGGGCCACCACTGGGGCGTGGCTCAAACGGCCTTGCAGGTTCTTGATGCCAAAGCCGGCCAGTGCCAGCAGCAACATGCCCACCAGAACCAGCCGCTTGCGCGAGCTATCATTGGCTTGGGCGGCTTTAAGACCAGCCAGTACTGGGCGGTGCTGATCCTCAGCAACAATGGTTGCTGCGGCTTGTGGCTTGGTGACGACAGCGGGCTTTGCCTCTTTGGTGCCCAGGAACGGAATCGAGAAGCCCTTCTTGGCAGGCAGGCGAGGACGCATATCGCCTTTGGCTGTCGGGGCTCCCTTTTGAACCTGGGCCGCCTGATGCAGACGACGTGCTGCTGCAACGATGTCGTTGATGCCTGCGTCTTGAGCGCCAAGGTTGGGGGCGGCAGCTTCAAGGCCGGGCATGACTGGATCAGCCGGAACTGTCAGTTCAACAGCGGGCGATGCTTCGGCGGCCTGCTGGTGCAAGGCTTCCTGGGCAGTACCCAAGAACGGCGAATCCATATGGCTTGGGCGCGGTGCTGGCGCCTCAACATGAAGCTGTTGCGCAATGACCTCTGCAACAGGTTCGGCCACAAAAGCTGGCGCAGCAGTCACGGGCGCTGCGGCGTGCGAAAGGCGCTGGCCGATGGCTGCTGTTTCAAGCTCCGTCAGCTTGGTTACAATCTGCTCAAGTGTCTCATGAACAGCTTCAAGTGTTTCCTGATTGCGGCTATCTGCCGCCTCAGAAGCTTCACGCACCGCTTTAAGGCCTGTCTCCAAGGCCGTGATTTCAGGCGAACCTGCAAGCGACAACGGCTGCCCCGAGGGCTTGACAACATTTTCTTCAACCGCGCGGATTACGGCTTCATGGGCAATGTCATGCGTCTGGGTGCGCATGGTTTCAATGGAGTCATAAAGCTGGGTGATGGCCCGCTCAATGGTTTGCAGATGGCCCAATTGGTGTTCGGTGCGCGCCAAACGCTCATCAACTTCAATCAGCTTCTGCTCAACCGCAGCACTGTTCTGCGACGGGTTGGCCAGCGACTGTGACAGCCGTTGGTCCAGCTCAGCAAAACGCCGCTCCAAATCATTGCTGATCGGCATGGCCTTGGCGGCGGTTTCTGCTTCTTCGAGCTTCTTGGCAATCTCAAGAATCTTGCGGTCAAGATCAGCAATCGGACGCTGATCATGGCCTTGGGCCACGCGGGTGGAAAGTTGTTCAACCGCAACTTTAAGCGCGGTTACGTCTTGGTTCTGCGAAGGCGAAGCGGCCGCTTGATCAACGCGTGAATTGATCTTGTCAATCTCTTGGCGGAAGCGCTGCAACTCGGCTGGCCCAACCTGTGCGCCGGTGATGGACTGCTTGGCCTCATTGATCAGGCCGACAATGCGGTCCTCAATGGCGCGCAGTTCCGCTTGGGCCGTTTGCACCGCTTGGGTTTGGGCGCGGGTGGCCAAAGCCTCAGAAGTGTCACGCACATTATCAATGCGGCCCGCCAGCGAATTGATCTCCTGGCGCAGCTGATCAGAGGCGTTGGGCTGTTGGGGTTGTTCAACCCGCTTGGCCAGTTCAGACAGACGCTGTTCAAGTTGGTTGAAGGCAGGCGCCTGGCGCAACAGCTGTTCGCTGGTGGCGCCAGAAACACGGCTGGTCATGTCACCCATGCGCTCTTGCAGCGACTTCATGTTCTCGCGGGTGCGCTTGTCGGAAACTTCCAAATGCTCAACAATGTTGCGCACGGCTTTTTCCATGGCCTGAAAGCCAGGGCTTTCTTCAACCTTGGGAGCTTGTGCGCGGGTGATCTGACGGCTGATGGTGGCAAGGCGTTCATTAACGGCGGAGAAGGCCTCGACCGTCTGCTTTTCATTGCTTTCAACGCGGCCCAGAATTTTGGCGGCAACAAAATTGTCTTCGGGATCACGGCTTGGGCGGTGTGCTGTGCCGCTTTCACGCGCCGAAATGCGCGCAAGCTGCTCAGCAATATCTTCCAGACGACTGGCTGCCCGTTCAATCGGATGTGTGGTAATCAGGCTGTGGTTTTTGGATTGAAGCACGGACGCGCCACCATCTGAATCCGCTGGCCCTACAGCGCTTTCATTGATGGCAGTGTTCAGCCACTCGCCCAGCGTCATGCCCGAACGGCGGGCGGCTGATTTTGCGATTTCCCTGAGCTCGGGCTCTACGCCCTTGATGCTCCATGGAATGCCTGGCTTCATGTCTCAAAACTCCAACAGATAAGGCGGTGCAAATCACACCTCGCTTAATCTGCTGAAAGTTAACTTTTTAGGTAAATATTACGTTAAGGCAGGGTTCGTTTTGAATGATTCTTTACAACTGGAGAGAGCCGATGGCCCAAATGGCTTTCATATCTTCACCGCTTGACCGCAAGGCCAACCACCGCAGCGACGCCGCGTGGCTGGCCAAACACATGGCTGACCCAAAAGCCAAGTTCCTTCAAATGTTTGGCGATGGTGTGCGCATGCAGGCCGACAAGCTGGTTTTGGCCAAACCAACAGCTGAACAAGCCTGTATTTTTCTGGGCGAAGACGCCCATGGACAGCCATGGTTTGCCTTCTCAGAAAAAACTGAAGGCGAGATGCAGGCGCTGCGCCCGTTAATGATGGCGCATCTTGTTCCGCGCGAAACTTTGTCGGTCCTGGCACAGGCCCGCAGCGTGCTGCATTGGCATGAGCGCCATGGCTTTTGCGCCAATTGCGGCAGCAAAACTGAAATGGCCGATGCGGGCTATCGCCGCTCCTGTGCCAGCTGCAAGACCGACCATTTTCCGCGCACAGACCCGGTTGTCATCATGGCGGTGCGTCATGAGGGCAAACTATTGCTGGGCCGCCAAAAGGCGTGGGTGGCTGGACAATATTCGGCCATCGCCGGCTTTATGGAGCCGGGCGAAACCATGGAGCAGGCCGTGGCCCGCGAAGTGAAGGAAGAAACCGGCATTGAGGTGGGCAAGGTGCATTACGTTGCAACCCAGCCTTGGCCCTTCCCGTCCAGCTTGATGATTGGCTGTGTGGCAGAAGCCGCCAGTTCCACCATCACCGTGGATGAGAAAGAGCTTGAAGCGGCACGCTGGTTTGATTTTGCCGATGTGAAGCTGATGTTGCAGCACAAACACCCCAGTGGCCTACACGCCTCTCACCCCTGGGCCATTGCCCACAGCGTAATTAAAGCAGCGATATCACAATAATCCGATTGCCAATCTCCCCGCTTTGACCTTATTTGTACGACAATAACAAAATGAAGGCCGGGAGGCCGCGCATGTATCTAGGTTTGGATTTTGGCACGTCATCCGTCAAAGGCGTGATTATTGATGAGAAACAAAAACTCATCGCCACGGCAACAGCACCCCTGAAAGTCTCGCGCCCGCATCCGGGCTGGAGCGAGCAAAACCCTGAGGATTGGTGGAAAGCCGCCAATGCCGTGGTGAAAGCCCTGCGCAAACAAAAATCAAAAGCCGTGAGTGCCGTCAAGGGCATTGGCATGAGCGGCCAGCAACATGGCGCAACTCTGCTCGATAAAAATGGCAAAGTGCTGCGCCCGTGCATTCTGTGGAATGATGGCCGCTCGTTTGAAGAATGCCAGGATATTCTGCGAGACTGCGCCAAGGCAGAGGCCATCACCGGGAACATTCCATTGGCAGGCTTCACCGCGCCCAAGCTTTTGTGGGTGCGCAAGCATGAGCCGCAGGTTTTTGCCCAAGTGGCAAAAGTGCTACTGCCCAAAGACTATATCCGTTACCGCATGACGGGCACTTATGGCTCTGACATGTCTGACAGCGCCGGCACCTATTGGCTGGATGTGGCCAAGCGTGATTGGTCTGAAACCATGCTGAAGGCCACACATATGCGCCGCGACCAGATGCCGGAACTGTTTGAAGGCACCGATGCCACGGGCCGCATCACTGATAAGTTGGCGAAAGATTGGGGCATGCCCCTGAAGCCTGTTGTGGCTGGTGGCGGCGGTGACAATGCCTCAGCTGCTGTGGGCATTGGTGCTGTGCATGATGGCGATGCCGTTTTGTCTCTGGGCACATCCGGCGTGATGTTTGTCTCCAACGCCAAATATTCTCCCAACACCAAACGCGCCGTTCATGCGTTCTGCCATGCTGTGCCGAACACTTGGCACCAGATGGGGGTGATTTTGTCGGCAACCGATTCCATTGAATGGTTGGCCAAGTTGCTGAAAACGCCCGCACCAAAACTGACAGCCGCCTTGGGCCAGAAACTGGATGGCCCATCGAGCGTTTTGTTGTTGCCCTATTTCTCCGGCGAACGCACACCAGTGGGTGATAGCCAAATCCGCGCGGCTTTTCTGGGCCTCGGCCATGAGACTGATGCAAAGGCCATGACGCACGCGGTGCTGGACGGCGTGGCTTTTGCGTTTCGTGAATCGCTGGACGCGTTGCGCCAAGGCGGTGCGGTGGTCAACCGCCTGACTGCTGTGGGTGGCGGCACCAAATCTGAAATCTGGTTGAAGATCATCGCCACAGCCCTCAATGTTCCCATTGATCTGCCAGCCGCAGGTGACGTGGGCGGCGCCTTCGGTGGTGCGCGCATGGGCCTGATGGCGGCCACTGGAAAATCATTCAAGCAAGTCTGCACCAAACCCAAGATTGCCCGCACTGTCTTGCCTGATAAAAAAGCCCAAGCCGCCTATGAGGCCGCTTATCGTCGCTACATTCAAATCTATCCAGCAATTAAGGATCTCAAATGAGCTTTTACTCCATCGACAAGCCGATCAAGTTTGAAGGCCCCAAGAGCCAGAACCCGCTCGCCTTCAAATATTACAACCCATCGCAAAAAGTGCTTGGTAAAACCATGCGCGATCATTTCCGTTTTGCGGTTTGCTATTGGCACACCTTGTGTTGGCCAGGCGGCGACCCATTTGGCGGTGAAACATTCCTGCGCGAATGGCACCACATGGCAGACCCCATGGCGGCGGCCCGCGTCAAAGCTGATTTGATGATGGAAACCCTGCGCATTCTCGATGTTGATTTCTTCGCGTTCCATGATCTCGACATCGCGCCAGAAGGCAACAGCCTGCAGGAGTTCAACGCCAATGTGACCGAGATTGCCGAGCACCTCAAGAAAGGCATGAAGAAGCAAAGCAAGAAGCTGCTCTGGGGCACCGCCAACATGTTCTCCAACCGCCGCTTCATGGCGGGCGCGGCCACCAACCCTGATCCAGATGTGTTTGCCTATTCCGCCGCCCAAGTGAAACACGCGCTGGATGTGACGCATTCCCTTAAGGGCGAAAATTATGTGATGTGGGGCGGGCGGGAAGGTTATGAAACCCTGATCAACACCCGCATCGGCCAAGAGCTGCATCAGGCTGGCCGCTTCCTCTCCATGGTGGTGGATTACAAACACAAGATCGGCTTCAAGGGCCCGATCCTGATTGAGCCCAAGCCCAAGGAACCATCAACGCATCAATATGATTACGATGTGGCCACCGTGTGGGGCATGATCAAATCTTATGGCTTGGAAAAAGACGTGAAGATGAACATCGAACAGAACCACGCCATCTTGGCGGGGCACACCTTCGAGCATGAAATTGCACTCGCTTCACACCTCGGCATTTTCGGTTCGCTCGATCTCAATCGCGGCGGCTATCAAGTGGGCTGGGATACGGATCAGTTCGCCATGAATGTGCCAGAGCTCACCCTGATGATGCTGGAAGTGATCCGCGCTGGCGGCCTCAAAACCGGCGGCATGAATTTTGATGCCAAGATCAGGCGGCAATCGATTGATCCGGATGATCTGCTGCATGGCCATGTGGCCAGCATGGATGCCTGCGCCCGCGCGCTGCTCAATGCTGAAACCATCATCAAGACCGGAACACTGGATAAGGAAATCGACAAACGTTATGCCAAGTGGAAGCTGCCGCAGAATGCAGCGATGCTGAAGAATGGCGCAAGCTTGGAGAAGATTGCCGCGCGCGTGCACAAGGAAAAGATTGAGCCGCAGCCGAAGAGCGGCAGGCAGGAATATCTCGAAGGCTTGTTGAATAACGTTTGAATGATGTCCTCTCCCGCTTGCGGGAGAAGACAGGGGCCCATCCGCCTTGGCGGATGGGAAAGGTGAGGGGCAGAGGCCCACCATCTGTCCCTCACCTCCCCATGCTGCGCATGGGTCCCCTCCTCTCCCGTTCCACGGGAGAGGACAAAGTTGAAAGGAACGATCCATGCCCACCACCATCAAAGGCCCAGCCATTTTCCTCGCACAATTTGCCGGAGACAAGGCACCCTTCAATTCATTTGATGCCATCTGCAAATGGGCGGCGTCGCTGGGTTACAAGGGTGTGCAAGTTCCCACATGGGATGCGCGCTTCATTGATTTGAAAAAAGCAGCGTCCAGCAAAACCTATTGCGATGAACTGGCAGGCACCGCCAAATCTCACGGCATTGCCATCACCGAACTCTCCACGCATTTGCAAGGCCAACTCGTGGCGGTGAACCCCGCTTACAACGATGCCTTTGACGCCTTTGCACCGAAAGAAGTGCATGGCAATGAACCGGCACGTCGTAGCTGGGCTTGTGAGCAAGTCACCATGGCCGCCAAGGCCTCCAAACATTTAGGCCTCAATGCGCATGTCTCATTCACCGGGGCGCTGTCGTGGCCCTATCTTTATCCATGGCCCCCACGCCCACCGGGCTTGATTGAAGAAAGCTTCACCGAACTGGCGCGGCGCTGGAAACCATTGCTGGATGTGATGGATGAAAACGGCGTTGATGTGGGTTTTGAAATCCACCCCGGCGAAGATGTGATGGACGGCATCACCTTCGAGATGTTCCTTGAAAAACTCAAAGGCCACAAGCGCTGCCAGATCAATTATGATCCCTCACACTTTGTGTTGCAGCAACTGGATTATCTGCAGTTCATCGACATCTATCATGAGCGCATCTGCGCCTTCCATGTGAAGGACGCGGAGTTTAACCCCACCGGCCGCCAAGGTGTTTATTCCGGCTTCCAGAATTGGACACAGCGCGCTGGGCGCTTCCGCTCATTGGGCGATGGGCAAGTGGATTTCGCTGCGATCTTCTCCAAGCTGTCGCAGTATAACTATTCCTCATGGGCGGTTCTTGAATGGGAATGCTGTTTGAAATCATCTGATCAGGGTGCCGCTGAAGGTGCGCCGTTCATTGCCAGCCACATCATCGAAACCACGGGTAAGGCCTTTGATGACTTCGCAGCAGGCGATGGCTCCAGCAAGGCTTTGGTGAAGAAGATGTTGGGGATTTGATTTTACTGCTCCATCACCGCCCTTGTGGCGGTGAACCAGCATCACAAGCTGCGTGCTTGGCGCTCTGGATGGCAGGGACAAGCCCTGCCATGGAGTAGGTGTGGCATATCAATGCGTGCCGTGAGGATGAGACATGACTGAGTTTGATTTTCTCATCATTGGTTCTGGCCCCGCAGGCTGCGTGTTGGCCAATCGTCTATCGGCAAATCCAAACGTCAAGGTCGGACTCATTGAGGCGGGCCCAGACAAAATCCACCGCCACCCATTGGTGCGGATGCCCTTGGCCATGGTGACCTTCATGGCACCCGCGTTGAAGTTTCTCGGCGGCCACAAATTCGTCGATTGGTTTGAGAGCGAGCCAGAGCCGGGCTTACAAGGCCGCCGCTTGGCCATGCCGCGCGGGCTGGGCACGGGTGGCAGCACCAATATCAATGGCCAGATTTTTATTCGCGGCCAGCGCGAAGATTATGATGCTTGGGAGCAAGCGGGCTGTGAAGGCTGGGGCTTTGATGGCGTGCTACCCTATTTCAGAAAACTTGAGCGCTTTGAGATTTTGGCCAATCCCGCCGAAGCCAAGCACTTGCCGGAGAAACTGCGCGAAATTGAGCCTGCATTTCATGGGCATGACGGCCCGCTGAATGTGGCGCCCCTGCGCAGCATCAACCCCATGGGCCATGTGTTTCTCAAAGCCGCACAACAAGCGGGCTTGAAGCTCAACGCCGACTTCAATGGCGCGGTGCAAGACGGCGCTGGTCTTTACATGTTCACCCAGAAAAGTGGTCAGCGCGTCACTGCAGAGAGTGCTTATCTCACACCTATCAGCAACCGTCCCAATCTCACCATCTTGCCAAACCACCGCGTCACGAAAATCATTCTGGATGGCAAGACCGCAAAGGGCGTTGAATTGCAGGGCGGAAGAAAGATTTTCGCGGCGGAGGTAATTTTATCGGCAGGCACTTTCGTCTCGCCACATCTGCTGCAACTTTCCGGCGTTGGCGACAAAGGTGACCTGCAACAGGTTGGCATAGAGC
>Ga0209583_10000430_pt1 | contig 13103 bp, 11 predicted proteins | sample Str014_FD_187201 | JGI IMG/M metagenome (GOLD analysis project Ga0209583, IMG submission 187201) | Freshwater sediment microbial communities in response to fracking from Pennsylvania, USA - Straight Creek_MetaG_SC_2014 (SPAdes) (version 2) | ecosystem: Environmental > Aquatic > Freshwater >... | reverse complement strand
TTCCAGCGCGCCGCACCTTCGAGCTTCCGATCAGGATGCTCGTGACCCCATCGCTCCAGGTGCTTGTGCGCGTTCTCGATCATCACGACAGCCGCATCGACCATCGCGCCGATCGCGATCGCGATGCCGCCCAGCGACATGATGTTGGCGCTGACCCCGCTCGGGCCCTGGTAGCGCATCACGATGAACGCCACCAGGATGCCCAGCGGCAGCGACACGATGGCGACGAAGGCCGAGCGCAGGTGGAACAGGAAGATGAAGCAAACCACCGCGACCACGGCGAACTCTTCGAGCAGCTTGCGCCCGAGGTTGTCGACCGCGCGCTCGATCAGCCCCGAGCGGTCGTAGACCGGCACGATCTCCACCCCCTCGGGCAGGCCGGACTGCAGCGTCTTGAGCTTGTCCTTGACCGCCGCGATCGTCTCCAGCGCGTTCTTGCCCGAGCGCATCACGACCACGCCGCCGACGGCCTCGCCTTCGCCGTCCAGTTCGCCGATGCCGCGCCGCATCTCCGGGCCGACCTGGATGCGCGCCACGTCACCGAGGCGAACCGACACACCCGCGGCGGTGCTCGTCAGCGGCACCTTGCGGAAGTCGTCGAGCGACTGCAGGTAGCCCGAGGCCCGCACCACGTACTCGGCCTCGCCGATCTCGAGCACCGAACCGCCGGCTTCCTGGTTCGACTTCTGGATCGCCTCGACGACCCGGGTGTGCGCGATGCCGTAGGCCGCGAGCTTGTCGGGGTCGAGCACGATCTGGTACTGCCGCACCATGCCGCCGACCGATGCGACCTCGGCCACGTTCGGCACCGTCTTCAGCTCGAACTTCATGAACCAGTCCTGCAAGGCACGCAGCTGGCCGATGTCCTGCGTGCCCTTGCGGTCGACCAGCGCGTACTCGTAGATCCAGCCCACGCCGCTGGCGTCCGGTCCGAGCGTCGCCCTCGCACCGGCCGGCAGCCTGGCCTGCACCTGGTTCAGGTACTCCAGCACCCGGGAGCGGGCCCAGTACAGATCGGTGCCGTCCTCGAACAGCACGTAGACGAACGAGTCGCCGAAGAACGAGTAGCCACGCACCGTCTTCGCACCGGGCACCGACAGCATCGTCGTCGTCATCGGGTAGGTGATCTGGTTCTCGACGATGCGCGGCGCCTGGCCCGGGTAGGTCGTGCGGATGATGACCTGCACGTCCGACAAGTCGGGCAAGGCATCGAGCGGCGTGCGCTGCAGCGAGTAGACGCCCCAGGCGCCGAGCATCAGCGTGGCCAGCAGCACCAGGAAGCGATTCGCGATCGACCAGCGGATCAGCCTGGCGATCATGGCTTGCGCCCCGTGGCCGGCGGCGCATCGTTGAGCCGCGCCTCGACACCTTTCAGGCTCGCTTCGGAATCGATCAGGAACTGCGACGAGACCACGACCCGCTGGCCGGCTCGCAAGCCGCGCCTGACCTCGGTCTGCCCCCCGCTCTCGATGCCGACCTCGACATCGACCGGGCGAAAGCGGCCGTTGTTGTCGCCCTCTTCCGCCAGCATCGCCACCGTGCGCTTGCCGGTCTGGATGATGGCCTCGGTGGGCACCAGCAGCGCCCTCGCGTTGCGGATGTCCGTGAACTGCATCTGCACGAACATGCCCGGCAGCAGCTTGCCGCCGGCGTTCGCCAACTCGACCCGCGCCTTCAGGGTGCGGGTGGCCTGGTTGACCTCGGGCACGATGGCCTGCACCCTGCCCTCGAACACGATGCCCGGGGCCGCCGGGCTCCTGGCCCGCACCTTCACGCCGGGGCTCAGCAGCGCCGCCTGGCTCTCCGGCACCTCGGCGTTGGCCCACACCGTCGCCAGCCCGTTGATGCGGAACAGCGTCGCCCCCGGCGCGACGGTCATGCCCTCGCGTGCCATGAGCTCGGTGACGACACCGCCGATCGGTGCCGCCACGGTGAAGCGTGGCTGCGTGCGACCACTGCTGTCCACGAGCGCGATCTGCGCATCGCTCATGCCGACCTGGCGCATGCGCTGGCGCGCGCCGTCCAGCAGCGGCGCGAGGTCGGTGCCTCGCATGCGACGCAGCGACAGGAACTCTTCCTGTGCGGCGATCCAGTCGGGCACGTACAGCTCCGCCAGCGCCTGCCCCTTGCCGACGCGATCGAGCGTGGCCCGCACCAGCAGCCGCTCGACATAGCCGGTGGCACGGGCCTGCACGATCGCCTGATCGCGCTCGTTGAAGGCGATGCTGCCCACGGCCGCCACCTGCGGCGACAGCATGCCCTCGGTGACCACCGCCGTGCGCACCCCGAGGTTTTGCCGGATGCGCGCGCTGATCGTCACCTGGCTGCCGTCGCCGCCGCTGTCGGCGTAAACCGGCACCAGCATCATGTCCATGAACGGCGACTTGGCGGGCTTGTCGAACTTGTTCCCGGGCACCATGGGGTCGTGGTAGTAAAGCACCCGCGTGCCGGTCATCGGATCGACATCGCCGGCCCGGATGCCGGCCGCGATGTGGCGGCGCGTCGCGGCTTCGCCTTCCGCGATGCCTTGCGGCGCGGCCGGGGTGGCGGCGGGTGCACCGGTCGGCGGCAGCGGTGGGCTGCCCTGCGAGCCGATACCGCGCTGCAGGCCGAACCGATAGGCGCCGTAGCTGCCGGCCACGGCGAGCGTGATGGCGACGACGACTGTCATGACGGTCTGGGTCTTCATGTTCAGTTCTCCGGGAACGCAGACGAAGGAGCGGCGGCGCGCGCATCTGTCGCGTGCTCCGGCGGCACCAGGTATTCGAGCTGCGCCCACAAGGCCGCAGCCTCCATCTCCAGGCGCAGTCGATCCATGCCGATGTCGATCTCCATGCGGCGCGCGTCGAGCACCGCGCTCAGCGCGCCGCCCCCACCGCGGTAGGCCGCCAGCGCGGCGCGCGTGCGGTCGGCAGCGAGCACGATCAGCTCGCTGTCGTAGTGCGCCAGCCGGTCGCGGTCGCTGCGCCACGCCTGCAGCCAGGCCAAGGTCTCGGCAAGATGTTCCCGCGTCGCTTCCTCGCGCTGCGCGCGCATCTGCTCGACCACTGCGAGTTTGGCCGTGAGGTCGCGGTCCTGCCGATTCTTTCGATCGAACTGCAGCGGGATCGAGAGGTTGACAGACACCATGTTCGAGTAGGCCGGCCCACGCTGGCTGTACATCAGCTCGACGCGCCAGTCCGCGTGCCGGTTGCTCTGCGCGATGTCGGCGTCGGCCCGTGCCACGGCTTCCTGCTTCGCCATCAGCGCGATCTGCGGGTGGTGCAACAGCTGGCTCTCCAGCCCGGCCGGGTCGAGCTGTACGGTGGCCACGGAAGGCGGCGTGCCCAGCGCCAGGTTCCCTTCCGGGCCGACCCATCGGGCCAGCCTGGTCTTGGCGGTCATGACCTGCTGCTCGGCCTGGCGGATGCGGTCGTCGATCAAGGCGACAGCCGAGCGCGCGGCGAACGCGTCGACCTGCGAACCGCGGCCGCCGCGATACGCTGCGTCGGCCGCTTCGATCTGCAAGCCGGCCTCGGCCCGCTGGGTGCGCAACAGGTCGAGCATGCGCTCCTGGAAGTGGCGATCGAGCCAGGCCCTGGCGGTGTCGCGACGCAGGTCGGCGAGCCCCACGGCGCGGGCGGCCTCCGCGGCCTCGGCCTCGCGGTCGAAGCGCGCGGAGCGCGCCCTGCGCTTGTCACTGCGGGTGAGCTCCTGCGCCAGGCCGATCGAACGCATCGTCATGAAGTCGCGTGTTGCGCTGAATCGATCGGGGCCGTCGACGGGCAAATTGTTGATGCCGAACTGCAGGGTCGGATCGGGCAGCTGGCCTGCGGCAACCGCCAACTCGCGCGCAGCCGACGCGGCGGCATCCTGCGCGACGAGTTGACGCGAACGAGCTTGCGCAGCACGCAGCGCCTGCTCCAGCGTCAAGGCCAACTGCGCATGGCTGTCGACGCTCGCGAGAGCAGCGCACAGGGCGACCAGGCAGGCCAGTCGCCTGCGGAATGAGGGATCGGACATGACTTCTCCAGACAACGAAAATGGCTTCGGTCGGCGCGACCCGCGAGCGCGGGCGGGCCAGGCCGATGCGCCGAGCCGACCTTTCCGGTCGTCAGCGCGACGTCGTCTGGAGGATCAGATTCGGAAACAGCAGTGCAGGATGGCCAGCGGCGCGGACGCCGCCACCAGCGCACTGGTCGCGTCGGCCGCGGCTCGCGTCGCGACGGTCGGCGCGGCTGCCAGCGGCGTGATGTAGCGCGCCGTCAGCCACACCGCCGGCACGGCGAGCGAAGCGGCACGATCGCTCTGCTGGCCGTGGTGGCAATGCTCGGCGCAGAGGTTGCCGAACTCGGGGTCCATCGCGCCGGCCATTTCGGCGCAGGGGCTGCCGTGCACGCCCGCGGGCGCTGCGAGACCCTGGCCCGAATCGCCGGCGGTCGATGTCGGCAAGACCATCGCCATCTTCATCGCGACGCCCGACGGCAAGCGGGGACAGGCATATGCCGACACGGCGATCTGCGCCAGCAAGACCACACCGATCAGCGCCCGGCAGATCCGGCGCAGAAAGCGGCGGGTCACGAGGGCACTCCCGTGGCCCCGACGAGATCGGGCGGCGACACCGCGATGCCGGGGGCATCGCCGAATCGAACGACAGGGCTCGGGTCAAAGGACATCGGAGGCTCGCAAGTGCGGGATGTGCAAGAGGTGCGCAGACGTGCAACGGATCGAGTGTAGTCGCCGCCCGTCGTGCATACGGCGAGGCGTGCCTCGTGCCAAGGACCGGCGCAGATGCGCTGTCGCCCGACAAAGGCTGCGGACCTGGACAGAGAACGGCTTCAATGGCCCGTGTGGCCGCTGGGCTTGCGCACCTGCACCTCGACCTCTGTCATGGGCATGTCGTGGCTGGTCATCGTTTGCCCGCCCGGCGACGCGGAACGCGCGGGCTCCGGCGTCGCGCCCGCCCATTCGAACGCGACGGTGCCCTTCGGGTGCGTGTACCAGCCAGGGTCTTTGTAGTCACCGGGCTTCTGGTCCTTGCGCACCTTGACCACGCTGAACATCCCGCCCATCTCGACCGAGCCGAACGGCCCGTCGCCGCTCATCATCGGCGCGGTGTTGTCGGGCAGCGGCATCCGCATCCCGGCCATGTCGGCCATGCCGCGCTCGCCCATGACCATGTAGTCCGGCACGAGCTGGGTGATCTTCGCGGCGATGCCGCGGTGGTCGACGCCGATCATGGTCGGCACGCCGTGACCCATCGCATTCATCGTGTGGTGGCTCTTGTGGCAATGGAAGGACCAGTCGCCCTCTTCGTTCGCGAGGAACTCGATCTGGCGCATCTGGCCGACCGCGACATCGGTCGTGACCTCGGGCCAGCGTGCCGCCTTCGGCGTCGGGCCGCCGTCGGTGCCGGTCACCGTGAACTCGTGGCCGTGCAGATGCATCGGGTGGTTCGTCATGGTCAGGTTGCCGACACGGATGCGCACCTTGTCGCCCTTGCGCACGACCAGCGGGTCGATGCCGGGGAACACGCGGCTGTTCCAGCTCCACAGGTTGAAATCGAGCATCGTCATGATCTTCGGCGTGTAGGCGCCGGGGTCGATGTCGTAGGCGTTCAGCAGGAAGACGAAGTCGCGGTCGACCTCCTCGATCAACGGATGCTTCGCCTTCGGGTGGGTGATCCAGAAGCCCATCATCCCCATCGCCATCTGCACCATCTCGTCGGCGTGCGGGTGGTACATGAAGGTGCCCGGCCGGCGCGCGACGAACTCGTAGACGAAGGTCTTGCCCGGCTGGATGGGCGGCTGGTTCAGCCCAGCCACGCCGTCCATGCCGTTGGGCAGGCGCTGGCCGTGCCAGTGGACACTGGTGTGCTCGGGCAGCCTGTTGGTGACGAAGATGCGCACTCGGTCGCCTTCGACCACCTCGATCGTCGGCCCCGGCGACTGGCCGTTGTAGCCCCACAGATGCGCCTTGAGGCCGGGCGCCATCTCGCGCACCACGGGTTCGGCGACGAGGTGGAATTCCTTGACGCCGTCGTTCATGCGCCAGGGCAGCGTCCAGCCGTTCAGCGTGACGACCGGGTTGTAGGGCCGGCCCGTGGTGGGCACGAGTGGCGGCATGGTGTTCGGCGTGCCCTGCATCACAGGCTCGGGCAATGCGGCCATCGCCACCCGGCTCACCGAAGCGGCAGCCGCCGCGGCGGTGATGGCGCTGGCACCCCGAAAGAAATTGCGTCGTGAAAACATGGTTCGGTCCTCGGGGTTCAATGCGTGGCCGCGGGGCCGACGAGCGCCATCTCGAGATCGGCCTGCGCGAGCCAGAAGTCGCGCAGCGCCTCGATGTAGCCGTTGACGCTCGTGATCTGCGAACGTGCATCGTCGAGCAGTTCGAACACGCCGATCAGCATGCCGTTGTAGCGAAGCTGGTTCTCCTCGGAGATGCGTTTTTTCAAGGGCACGATCTCGTCGCGGAAGTGGCGCGCGATGTCGTAGCTGGTGCGGTAGTTCGCGTAGGCCGCACGCACTTCGCTGCGCGCGTTGACGGCCGTCTCGGCCGTGCGGTTCACGGCCTGCATGTAGACCGCCTCGGCCTTCGCGACGCGCGCGCCGCCCCAGTCGAACAGCGGCAACTCCACGCTGACGGTGTAGCCGCGCTGCGCGGGCGCGTCGTTGTACGAATTGCGCACGGCGCCGACCTCGAGCACGTTGATGAACCGCGTGGCGTGGGTCAGCCCGAGGTTCTTCGCCAACTGCTCGGTACCGAGTCTGGCGGCCTGCACGTCGAGGCGTTGGGCCATCGCGGTCTGTTCGATCTCGGGCAGGTCGTCGGCCGCGTGGGGCAGATCGGGCAGGCGCTCGGGCAAGCGGAACGGCACCTGCCGGCCCCACAACCCCATCAGCCGGGTCAGGTGCTCGCGGGCGGCGAGGCGCGCCTGTTCCGAGCGCGCCACGCCCAGGGCCGCATCGGCGTAGAAGCCCTGCTCGCGCGCCTGCTGCAGCTTGTTCCAGTTGCCGGCCTGCGCCTGCCGGCGCGCCAGCTCGGCGCCCGCCTCGGCGGCGGTCTGCACCTGGCGCATGTAGCGGCCGGTTTCGTCGGCCGCCAGCGCGAGGCAGTAGGCCTTGCGCGTCTGCGAGGCCAGCGAGAGGACGCTGAGCACGACCGCAGATCGCGTCTGCTCGAATCGCCGCGATTCGAGCTGGTCGATCACCGGCAGCATCAACAGCCGCGCGAGGTCGAGCTGCACGCTGCGATCGATCTCGAGACCGGCGCCCTGCGTCAGGCGACCGAAGCCGAAGCCGGGGTTCGGCAGGCGCCCGGCCTGCACCCGGTCGGCCTCGGCGATGCCGAGTTCGGCGAAAGCGGCCTGCAGGCCCTGGTTGTTCAGCAGCGCGATCTGCACGGCGTCGTCCGCCGAGAGGGGCTTTTCGAGCAGTTGGGCGACGCGCTGGTCGATCGCATCGCGATCGGCCTCGGAGCGGGCCCAGGTGAGCGACTTGCCGAGCCGGTCCTTCGCCACCGTCTCGACGGGGCCGAAGCCGGCGTCCTGGCTGAAGGTCGCGCAGCCGCCCAGGGCCAGCAGCGACAGCGCGATCACGGCAAGGCGGGTGCCCGAGCGAATGGCGAAGGTGTGTGTCATCGTCGCCACCTCACTTCATCCCGTGGCCGGCGTGGCCACTCGATTGGCGAACCCCTTCGTTGGTCTCGCGCCAGGGTGCGACGGGCGCTTGCGCGAAACCCTGGTAGCCACGCAACGGCGACGCATACAGCGACCTCGGCACTGGCGCTTTCGGGTCGGACGGATCGGGCCGCGCGCTGGCAGCCGCTGAAGATGCAGGCGCAGTGGCCTGGGGCTGGGCCTGAACGGGCCCCAGCGCGAATTGCAGGCCGACCACGGCCCACAGCGGCAGCGACGCCGCCCTTGTTTTCACTAACATGTTAGATAACCTCGCCTCGATCACCGGCGGCATCGTGCCATCGGCAACGGTCAATGAAGCGCACGCGCGACCGTGTCAGCAACGCGGATTGGTCACGGCCGCAGCCGTGCGCTGGCGCGTGCAGCGCCCGTCAGACGAGGAGGTTTCGCGGAGGTCGGTCCAGCCCGCCCGACAGGAAGTCGACGTGCGGGCCGAAGACGAAAACAGCCATCTTGGTGGCCGTCGGCAGAAGCGGGATGAACAGCGCAGCGGTGGGCATCGCGGCACCCGTGCAACACGCCGCGCAGGCGCTGCATTTGAACTTCGAGAGCTTGTCCAGATCGTGGACCGACGACGCGCCGTGCTCGGCATCGCCGGCCGCATTCGAATGCATCGGATCGACGGTTGCCATCTCGTGATGGTGAGCGTGCATCGCATGCCCTTGCGCATCGCCGACCGCGGGGCTGGCAGCCTGCATCATCCGATGGTGGCTGGCGCCGCAATGGACCATGCTGGCGGCCGCGAACACCTGCAGCGGGAGCGCGAGCAGCAGGAGCCACAGCAGTGCGGATCGGAAACGCGAATGCATGGCGATAGTTTAGAGGGAACGCGCAAGCCCCTGCCGCGTTAGGCCGGCGCCATCCCGGGATTGCCGGCTACACCGACCAGCCGGGGTCGATTGAGCTGCGGCGCCTTGACGACCTTGCGGTCGCGCAGATACGTCTCGACAACATCCCAGATCGGCTCGCCGGTCGCGCCCTCGGCCACGGGCGCCCAGCCGGCGACCTTGTAGGTCTTGTCCGCCTCGATCGGCCGGCCTTTCAGCCGCATGTCCGAGATGCGCGCGCCGGCCTTCGCGTCCGGCGTGCAGGTGTATTGCAGGCCACCGACGCGCACCATGTCGCCGCCTTGCTGGTAGTACGGGTCGGGGTTGAACAGATTGTCGGCGACGTCTTCGAGAATCGTCTTGATCGTCTCGCCGCTCATCTCGGTCAGCGTCGTGTGCGGGTAGGTGATCGCGAGCTGGTCCATCATCAGCTCGCGCGTGATCGCCTGACCCGGCAGCAACGACGTGCCCCAGCGGAAGCCGGGCGAGAACGCGATGTCGGCGCCCTTCACGTCTATCAGCGCGTCGACGATGAGCTGGTCCCAGGTGCCGTTGAAATTGCCCCGCCGGTACAGCAGCCCCTCGCTGACGGCCAGCGTCTCGTTCAGTTTGTCGGCGTAGGGCGCGCGCACCGTGTCGATGTGTGCCTGCATGGCCGGATCGGGCGGCAGGAGGTTCGAGAACACCGGCATCAGACGGTAGCGAAAGTCCCGCACGCGGCCGCCGCGCACGTCGAAGTCGAGCACGGCGAGGAACTTGGCCGTAGAGCCGGCGTTGGTGACCAAGGTCTGGCCGCCGCGGTTGCTCACGATCACCGGTGCGGGCACGCCGTCGTGCGTGTGGCCGCCGAGGATCGCGTCGATGCCGCTCACGCGCGAGGCCATCTTCAGGTCGACATCCATGCCGTTGTGCGACAACACGACGACGACCTTCGCGCCCTTCGTGCGCACCTCGTCGACCACTTTCTGCATGCGCTCGTCCTGGATGCCGAAGGTCCACTCGGGTACGAAGTAGCGCGGGTGCGCGATGGGCGTGTACGGGAAGGCCTGGCCGATGACCGCCACCTGAACGCCGTTCATCTGCCGCATCGCGTAGGGCTCGAACACCGGGTCGTCGAAGTCGGCAGTGTGGATGTTCTGTGCGAGGAAGGCGATCGTTCCCTTCAAATCGTTCTCGACGATCTCTTGCACGCGCTTGGCGCCGAGCGTGAATTCCCAGTGCGCGCTCATCATGTCGACGCCGAGCAGCTTGGCTGCATCGACCATGTCCTGCCCGTTCGTCCACAGCGCGGTGGCCGAGCCTTGCCAGGTGTCGCCGCCATCGAGCAACAGGGCCTGCGGCCGAGAGGCGCGCACCCGCTTGACGAGCGTGGCGAGGTGCGCGAAGCCGCCGACCTTGCCATACGTTCGGGCCGCCTGGTCGAAGTCGAGGTATGTGAATGCGTGCGCCTTCGCCGTGCCCGGTGCGATCGCGAACGCCTTGAGCAGCGCCTCACCGACGAGGTGCGGTGGCTTGCCGGCAGAGCCCGCGACGCCGAGGTTCACGTCGGGCTCGCGGAAGTAGCTCGGCAACAGCTGCGCGTGGCAATCCGTGAAGTGCATGAAGCTGACGTTGCCGAAAGCCGGCAGGTCGTAGAGGCGCTCGGCGGCACCGGCCGGCGCCGCGAGCACATCGCGATGGTCGAGCGCGATGCCGCCGGCCGACGCGATGGCGAGAAGCTGCATGAAATCACGCCGACCGATGTTCATCTGGGAGTCCCCGACGAAGCGGCAGAGTCATGCAGACGGCAGAACGAGAGAATCGCCCGAGAGCAAGGCCGGCATCGAAGCAGCGGCTGCACGCCGGTCGCCACGTTCAGGCGATGCGCACTTCAATGCGCTTGCCGAGCACACGCGCGGCAGCTTCGATCTGGTCGAGTCGTGAGGCATGCCGAAGGTCGAAAAGTCGGTCGACCTGCGGCATGTGCCAGCCCAGGCGCCGCGCCAGCTCGGCCTTCTTGATGCCCTGCTCGGTCATGGCTTGGTAAACGCCCAGTTTTGCCCCTTCCAAGGCCGATGGACAGACGGTGCGCTGGCCGCGCTTGGCCTTGCTCGGAACCGGCAACTGCTTGCGCGCATCCACGTAGAACGACAGCCCGGCTTCCAGCGCATCGACCGCCTGCAGCAGCGCCTCGTCTTCGTCGGCACCGATGGTCAAGGCCTCTGGCACGTCGGCGAACGTCACCAACACGCTGCCGCCGTCAGGGGTCAGGGTCACGGGGTAGTCGAACATGGGCATGGCCTCGCTTCAATCCGAGTTGGCGCTTGATGGCTGTCACTCGACCTTTGCCAAGCTCGGCGGTGCCGTGCATCGGCAAGGTGGACGACGACAATTATAAACATTTGTGTTGTGTTTTTCCGAGGTTCCACGACCCGTCGCAACGAGATCGGGGCTCGACGGTGCGCGTCCGCGCAAGTCGCCTCGGCACCTTGTGCCTCTTGCCCCGCATCAACGTGCCAGCTCTTGCGCCAGGTATTGCAGCAGCGGGCGTGCCCGAGATATCCCAGCTTGCTTGACATACGCCGCGTACAAGGACGGCCCGGGCAACGAGAAGTCGGCCAGGACTTCCACCAATCGGCCTGCTTTGAGATGCTCTCTCACAATCGGCTCCGGCTGCCGAGAGACACCCGCCCCGGCGCACAGCCAGCTGGATATCGACGTGGCCGACGTTGTCGATATCCTGGCGACCACTTCGGCCCGGCACACGCCTCCACCGGCCTTGTTGAACACCAGGCGCTGCACTTGTCCGAACGGTGCATAGCCCACCCACACGTGCCGCGCGAGATCGCCGGGCTCCAATGGCGTGCCATGCAGACTCAGGTATTCCGGCGACGCACACACAACCTCGCGGTAGGTGACCAATCGCTTGGCGACGTAGTCCCCGTCTCGCACCCAGCCGAAGCGCAGCGCCAAGTCGACCCCGGCACTGCGCAAGTCGAGGCGTTGGTCGGTGGCCAGAAGTTCATACCCCATCGCAGGATGCAGGCGAAGGTATCGGGCCAGGATCGGGACGATCACGGTGTCCGCCAGGCCCATCGGGCAGGTGATTCGCATCGTTCCGGTCATCCCCTCGTCGGGCCTCATCGCCTCTGCGGCCCGAAGCGCGGCGGAGTGCATCTCCTCGCACGCGGCCAGGGTCGCTCGGCCGCGATCGGTCAGGCGCAAACCTTGACGAGACCGAATCAGCAGGGCGGCGCCTGCACTTCGCTCCAGCGAAGTCAGTCGCTGGCTGACCGCGGACGCCGTCACGCCGATGCGACTTGCAGCCTCTGCCAAGGTCGATGACCCGGCCACCTGCCTGAAGAACTTCAGATGCGCCCAGTCGAGCCCCGACGGCGATGGAGCACGCTTCTTGACCATGAATGGATCTGCGGTTGATGGTTAGGTGATCTTATGACCGCAGTGTTCCTCGAGCCGCTATCGTCAGCGCCTGCGGCGTTTCGTTGAAGCAACTCGAAGGAGCTTTCGATATGACAGTCCCCACCATGACGGGCGCTACGTCACATCCTCTGGTGCAGAAGATCATGGCCTACCAGATGGCGATGGCCGCGGGCGCCAAGGATGCCGGATCGATCTTCGCACCCGACGTGAAGTACGTCGTTCCAGGACGCAACGTCTTGTCGGGCGAATACAGCGGCCCGCCTGCGGTTATGGGCTACTTCGGCAAGCTCATGGCGCTGAGTACCGGCACCTATGCGATCGACCGGATGAACTGGTTGGTGTGTGAGGAAAAGGTCATCCTCGCGACGGTGAACCGAGCCACGGTGCGGGGAAAGGAACTGGTGTGGGAAGAAGCCATCCTGTTCTACTTTCGCGATGGGCTGAAGACCCGCATCGAGATGTTCCAAGCCGACCAGGCGGCCGTAGACGCCTTCTTCGGCGCGTAGATTCGCTGGCACGACCTGCGGCACACGAGGGCCAGTTGGCACATTCAGGCCGCACTCCCTTGAACGTGTTGCAGGAACTTGGTGGCTCGGCAAGCTACTCGATGGTGCCGCATTGTGCGCACCTCGCAGCGGATCATCTGGCACCGTGGGCTGATCGACTTCTCGGCCTGCTGAAAACTGATCCTTCTGCTCCGGCTTCCTCGCTCCCGCCCACGGGCGGGCGGGGGGTGAGCATGGCCCCTTCCTTCACGGAAAGGGGTGCGGGACGACTGGCGCACGCGCTGCACGTGTTCGGGTAACGCAGCAGCGCGGCCGATGTGCCAGCTTGTCTGGCGCGGCGATTGCGGCGGAGACGACCTCCCACCCCGTGAGGGCCGGCGCCGCTGCGGCCGACCTGACACCGAGCGCAGCGACCGGCGCGGCGGTCGAGCCGGACCGATCACTTCAAATGTTCAGCGGCCCGGCATCGGGCATGGCGTAGTCGGGATGGGAGTCGCTCTGATTCGCTCACCTTGAGAAAGGGCGGGCCTTCCCGAGTCACTGGTGCATTGCGGTTGACATCATCAATCGTGTTCGAGGAAACGCTGTGCATCCAGCGCCGCCATGCAGCCGGTGCCGGCGCTGGTGATGGCCTGCCGATAGACGTGATCCTGCACGTCGCCGGCAGCGAAC
>Ga0209583_10000427_pt1 | contig 13139 bp, 12 predicted proteins | sample Str014_FD_187201 | JGI IMG/M metagenome (GOLD analysis project Ga0209583, IMG submission 187201) | Freshwater sediment microbial communities in response to fracking from Pennsylvania, USA - Straight Creek_MetaG_SC_2014 (SPAdes) (version 2) | ecosystem: Environmental > Aquatic > Freshwater >... | reverse complement strand
CGCTAGCCGGGTGGTTGAGCATGATCTCTTCCGAAAGCCGGTGTCCATTTTTCGCGATCACGCGCTGGCCCTCACTGGGTCGGAGCTCGGCCCAGACCAGGCCATGCGGCCACGGGCCTCGCGCCGGCCGGGGCAACTGGGCAGGACGCCAGCAGTTGGGTCCACACCGACTGGAGGCCAACAGTATCGATATCGAACGAAGCAAGGCTAGTCTTGCCGTCCGGCGTCAACGTGCCTTCCCCGACTTGCAGACGAGGAGCCCTCAGCATGGCTTTCATGGGGTCGGGCGCGATCGTATCGCTCCAGACCTCGAACCTTCCCACGCGCGCTGGAAACTTGAGGGCGACGGATCGCTCGGGACCCGCCATCATGATGACCGAACTTACGGTGGCGGCGCCGGGGTCAGTTTCCCTCACATACATCAACCTTGCACGATCCTTGTTCTCGCAGAACAGGCGCCACTCCATCGTTCGAAACGCGGTCGCATTGTCCTTCCTTGCCAGCGCGAATTTACGGATATACGGGCGGGGGGCGGGCTCCAGGGTCCAGGCAGTTTCGGAGAAAGGCCGCGCGTCGATCCCGAAGCGTGCAATCTCCTCGCGGGAAAGAACATGCGTGTCTTCAAATTTGATGGAGTTTGCGAGGGCGAGCAATCCCGGATTGGCGCCCATCTTGAAGATGTAATTCGATAGCATGTGGTCGGCGCGCGCAAGGCTGCGTTGGGTCGCGGCCGCGCGCATCTCCGGGGTCGGCACTCCCCCGCGGAAATTCAGCACCACTTTTGGCGAATGAACCGCGAGCCCCACGTCGGGCGCGATCTCCCGGACGGTCGCACCCAGGATCAGATAGGGGCACGCGGAGTTGCACATCGCACCGCGGGTCTGGAGATCGCCATGAAGTTCGCGGCCCGACTGCTTCAGCTTCATGCAGACGTCACTGTCCTGAGCTTCGAAGCCACACTCGTCGACCACAGTCCGGGCGACTCTGGCGACGACCGGCTTTTCACGCAGCATCGCGCCCATTGCGAGCGCCTGATCGAGATTACCTCCTGGCGACGAGAAATAGATCGGGAGACCGCGATCCCTGACCTGCCGGAGGAATTTTCGAAAGCGCGCCGCCGCGCCGGAATCGACCTGCCCTTCTACCGCAAGCCAGTTGCTGCAGCCCGGCCCGCAGGCATCAGGCGAACCGCGCACCACATAAAACGCCATCAGCGCTGGCGGCGACTTGGCGAGCACTGGGCGTGGCGCCGGCCGTGTAGTGGGGGCCGCCCACGCCGGTCCGCAAGCAAGGAGAACGGTGGCAACCAGATACTTACGCAGGAACATGGAACCGCTGGACCCAACCGGACGCGAAGCCGAGCGAGCGAAAGGCTAACAAGCCATTGTCAACAAGTCCATGTGATCACAACCAAGGGATGCGAAAAATCCTTCAAATGCGGTTTGGTCGCGCGGCTGGAGGAATCGCGCCATGCCCGAGCGAGCCACTGCCTGTTTTCTTCATAATGCCAGATTGCGGGTCCCGAATCCCCTGCTATACCGCTGCTTCGCTTACCTGCGCTCGTTCGCAGGAGTGAGCCACAGGAGACCCATATGGCTGAAGACAGCAACAAACCCGCGTCGGGATTCCAGTACAGCATTACCAATCTGAAACCGGTCGAACCGCATCAGAAAGTCGCCCTCACCTTCCCCGACGGCGCCAGACGCGAATTCCCCAGGGACATCACCGGACTCGAGATCGCCAGGGGCATCTCGCCATCGCTGGCCAAGCGCACCGTGGCAATGGCGCTCGACGGCGTGGTCGCCGACCTCAACGATCCCATTTCGCGCGATGCCGGGATCGAGTTCATCAACCGCGACGATCCCCGTGCGCTGGAGTTGATCCGGCATGACGCAGCACACATACTCGCCGAAGCCGTACAGTCGCTGTGGCCGGGCACGCAGGTCACGATCGGTCCCGTGATCGAGAACGGATTCTACTACGACTTCTTCCGAAACGAGCCATTCACGCCGGAAGATTTCGCGGCCATCGAAAAGCAGATGCGCGAGATCGTCGCGCGCGACAAACCCTTCACCCGGGAAGTCTGGGACCGCGAGAAGACGAAGCAGGTGTTCCACGACAAGGGCGAGAATTTCAAGGTTGAACTGGTCGACGCCATTCCGGGCGACGAGCCGATCAAGATCTATTTTCAGGGCGACTGGTTCGATCTCTGCCGCGGGCCGCATATGACGTCGACCGGCAAAGTCGGCAATGCCTTCAAGCTGATGAAGGTCGCGGGCGCGTATTGGCGGGGCGACTCCAACAATCCGATGCTGACACGCATCTACGGCACGGCGTTCGCCAAGCAGGAGGACCTCGACGCCTACCTAAAGCAGATCGAAGAGGCCGAGAAGCGCGACCACCGCAAGCTCGGCCGCGAACTGAACCTGTTCCACTTCCAGGAGGAAGGTCCTGGCGTGGTGTTCTGGCATCCGAAGGGATGGACCGTGTTCCAGGCGCTGATCGCCTATATGCGGCGCCGGCTGAGCGGCGATTACAGCGAAGTCAACGCGCCACAGATTCTCGACAAGTCGCTGTGGGAGACTTCCGGCCACTGGGACTGGTACCGCGAGAACATGTTCGCGGCGCAGTCGGCGGGCGATGAGGCCGAGGACAAACGCTGGTTCGCGCTGAAGCCGATGAACTGCCCCGGTCATGTGCAGATCTTCAAGCACGGCCTGAAGAGCTACCGCGATCTGCCGTTGCGCCTTGCCGAATTCGGCGTGGTACATCGCTACGAGCCATCGGGCGCGATGCACGGCCTGATGCGCGTGCGCGGCTTCACCCAGGACGACGCGCATGTCTTCTGCACCGAAGACCAGTTGGCCGACGAGTGTCTCAAGATCAACGAGTTGATTCTGTCGACCTATGCGGATTTCGGCTTCGAGGGCGAACTCACGGTGAAGCTGTCGACCCGACCAGAGAAGCGCGTCGGCACTGACGAGATGTGGGATCACGCCGAGCGGGTGATGGCGACCGTGCTGTCGCAGATCGAGGCGCAGGGCCACAACCACCGCATCAAGACTGCTATCAATCCCGGCGAAGGCGCGTTCTACGGGCCGAAATTCGAATATGTGCTGCGCGACGCCATCGGCCGCGACTGGCAATGCGGCACCACGCAGGTGGATTTCAACCTGCCGGAACGATTTGGCGCGTTCTATATCGATGCCGACGGCTCCAAGAAGGTTCCTGTCATGGTGCATCGGGCGATCTGCGGCTCGATGGAGCGTTTCATCGGCATCCTGATCGAGCACTTCGCCGGAAATTTCCCGCTCTGGCTGGCGCCGGTGCAGGCCGTCGTCACCACCATCACCTCCGAAGGCGACGAATACGCCAAGGTGGTCGCGGCCACGGCACGGCGCGCGGGATTGCGCGTCGAAATCGACCTGCGCAACGAGAAGATCAACTACAAGGTCCGCGAGCACTCGCTGGCGAAGATCCCGGCGTTGCTGGTGGTCGGCAAGAAGGAAGCCGAGACGCATTCGGTCTCCATCCGCCGGCTCGGCAGCGAGGGACAGAAGGTATTGCCGACAGACGAAGCCGTCGCCGCGCTGGTGGAGGAAGCGACCCCGCCGGATGTGCGAAGGGCGCGGTCGGTCTAAGCGGCTTTGTTTTGCATGATCTTGATGAGGGACTCAGCAGGAATCCCAAGTCCATCGTGCAAAATTTTTTGGAGCATGATCGTGATCCAAAAACGATAAGGACGAATCTATTCACAATCGATCTAAATTTGCCTTTATCTGGTCCGTTGCCTACCTATCTCCGTGAAGCAGTTGCCAATTATTCCCAACAAATGAGCCCATCGTGCCCGATGCCATTGAACTCCTGAACACCCGCCGCTCGATGAAGCCGCGCGAGATGAGCGCTCCTGGCCCCTCGCCCGCCGAGATCGAGACCATTCTGACCATCGGCGCGCGGGTGCCCGACCACGGCAAGCTGACGCCGTGGCGCTTCATCGTATTCGAGGGCGACGCGCGCGCCCGCGCCGGCGACGTCATCGCCGCGGTGTTCACCCGAAAGAATCCCGGTGCGTCCGCGGCCGACATCGACGTCGAAAAACGCCGTCTCATGGATGCCCCGCTGGTGATCGGCGTGGTCAGCCTCACCAAGCCGCATCCCAAGGTACCTGCGTTCGAACAGGAACTGTCTGCGGGCGCAAGCGCGATGAATCTCGTGACCGCGGCAACCGCGCTCGGCTACGGCGCGTGCTGGCTGACCGGCTGGTTCGCGTTCGATCGGGATGTGCTGGATGGGTTCGGGTTGAAGCCGGACGAAAAGCTCGCCGGCTTCATTCATATCGGAACGCCCTCGAAGCCCAGCGAGGATCGTCCGCGCCCGGCGCTATCGGATATCGTGACGAGGTTTTAGGTCGAACGCGATCAACGCGCGACGACTTCGACCTCGCCATCGACGCCGTTCACGACGTTGAAGGGCCGCTCGAATACCTTGCCTTCGTTCTTGGCAATGGCGCGATATTCGCCTTCGGACAGCACCACGCGCGGAAACGCACCGATCGATTCCTTGATCACGTCGCCTCCCGGCGTGATCACCGACCAGGCGGTATTGGCCAGCGCCTCGCCGCCCTTGTCGCTGACGAGCTTCAGTGTGATCACGGCCGCGCGATGAGAGACGATCACGTCGGTCAGCTTGCCGGCCTGGACACGAATATCGGAGCGAACCACCGAATTGGCATCGCCGTAGTTGGAGATGATATAATAGGTGCCTTCAGGCAGCAGCGCTACGTCGCCGGCAGCGACATTGGGCACCAGCGCGGCGCGCTCGCGATCGGCGGCCTCGAACTGGCTGCCCTTGTAGATCGCAAACGAAATCTGGTTCTGCGGAATCTTGCTGGTGCCGACGCGGCCTTCGATCCGCAACCCGCCGGCCGGAAGCACAAAGGACTGGCGATCGGTTTCGGCCTTCAGGCTCACCACGCGCACCGCGCTGACCAGGCCGAGCGTGACATGGACGACATAATTGCCGGGCGGCAGCACGATGTTTGGCGTAGCGCCGCGATCCTCGCGGATCAGCTTGAATACCCCGGTTTCGTCCGGCTTGTCGGCAAACACCCGCCAGACCAATCCATTGTTGATGGCGGGCAAGTCCTTGCCGTAGCGCGCCGTCAAGGAAAGCACAGCTTGGCCGGCGGTCGACGCGCCCGGTGGCGGCACCACGGGGGGAACCGCGGCGATCGGCGGTTGAGCGACGGGGGGTTGCGCCAGGGGAGCGGGTAACATCGGGTTGGCGCCCGGCCCGGATGGCGGCGCCAAATTCATTGCCGGACCCGACGGCGCATCGGGGACCGACGCAGGCGGCACCGGCGGTGGCCGGTCGCTGAACATCTGGCCGGAAGCCGGAAGCGTAGCCAGAAAGCCCAGGATTCCAGCCAGCACAAGCGACGGGCAAAGCCGCCTGGCTCGCCCGCAACTTCCGATGGCATTACTCCTGGAACCCATACGCATGCTTTTCACCGAAAACGCGGCAAATTCAAGCCTGAGTAACGGACCGGAAGGTGCTCCCCGGAACCGATACGAAACCCGCGTGTTGGTCGGGCCGTCGTGCTTCCGTCGCAATACCGGCCCAGACCGCTTCCGCCGGGCATAAACCATGCATGCAGACCATTCTGGCGTAGCCGCATCGCGGCCGATATCCTGGAGCGGCAGGAGAGCTTTCATTGTTGGATAACTGGATCGGCCGCGGCCAAAAGGGCTCGGACGGCCGCGACAAGGTAGGTCTGGGCAGCGTCCGCCGGCCGGTGATCGGGCTGGCGCTCGGCGGCGGCGCCGCGCGCGGCTTTGCCCATATCGGCATCGTCAGAACGCTGGTTGCCCATGGCATCATTCCCAACGTCGTGGTGGGCACGTCGATCGGCGCCGTGGTCGGAGGCGCCTACGCCTCCGGACATCTCGATACGCTTGAGGGATGGGCGCGCAGCCTGCAGCCGCGCAATATCCTCAGCTATCTCGACATTCGCCTGAACGGCTCGGGCCTGATCGGCGGCGCCAAGCTCACAGCGGAACTTGAGGCCGCGATGGGCCAGAGCCTGATCGAGGATCTCCCGGTGAAATTTGCTACCGTGGCCACCGAGGTGCGGACCGGCCACGAAATCTGGCTGACCCATGGCCGCATGGTCGACGCGATGCGGGCCTCCTACGCGTTGCCCGGCATCTTTTCGCCGATGCTGGTCGGCGACCGCTGGCTGGTCGACGGCGCGCTGGTCAATCCGGTGCCGGTGTCGGCGGCGCGCGCGCTCGGCGCCGAAATCGTGATCGCCGCCAACCTGTCGAGCGATGTGTTTACCCACTCGACGACGATCTACTCGCACGGGCAATCGGCCGACGTGGCGGTGATGCCGGAGCCCGAGCCGCCCAAACGCGGGCTCGGCAAATTCTTCTCCGCCGAACGTACCGTGAAACGCGAATTTTTCGGCAGCGGCGGCCGACCGGGAATCTCCAGCGTCATGGTCGATGCCTTCAACATCATGCAAGACCGTATCACCCGCGCACGCCTTGCCGGAGATCCGCCGGACCTGTTGATCTCACCGCGCGTCGGCCAGATCGGCTGGTTCGATTTCCATCGGGCGGACGATCTGATTGCACATGGCACGCGCGCCGCCGAGCGCGCCATCGATTCCATCCAGGAGGCGATTCATATTCTCGCACCGCCTACGGCTGCCGCGAAGACGGACCCGGCGAAAAAATAGCGATCAGGCGGTCTTGATGTAGTCGCGCAGGGCTTCCTGCTCGCTCTCGAATTCCCTGACCCGCCATTTGACGATGTCGCCGATCGAAATCAGGCCAACGACCATGCCTTCGTCGACTACGGGGAGATGCCGGAACTTACCGATCGTCATCATTTCCATGATGCTCGCGACCGTGTCGGACTGTCTGCAACTGACGACCTTGCGCGTCATCACCGCGCTGACGGGTTCATCCAGCACCCTCGCACCGCGCTCACCCAGCACGCGCACGATATCGCGTTCTGACAGGATGCCTTCGACGCGGCCTTGGCTCATGACCAGCACGGCGCCGATCTTGCGCTCGCCAAGCATTTTGATGGCAGCCGAAAGCTTCACCTCCGGCTCGACGCTCTGGATATGATGGCCTTTGGAATCCAGAATTGCACGTACTGTCATTGCCGCCTCCTTGAATCCATCCGCGCCCCTTGAGGCTCCGGCTTTGTTCGCGAGTGTTCAATCAACAGTTCTAGCCGTTGCCTTTCAGGCGCGTCGGGCGGGCGCAGCCGTCACGCAAGGCGGCAGACTTTTTTCCTGCGTCAAGGCTTTGTGTCCCGACGCGCCTGCGATGATGGATGAAATTGCCTCGCCCCGCAAGCGTCGATCAGTTCAGGTCCGATCGATCGCGTGAGGAAACCGCCGCATCATGCGGCTGGGCCGCCCCTACCGGGTCGAACAGCGAGAACAGCATCAGCCCGGCGAGAAATCCGCCGATATGCGCTTGCCATGCCACGCTGGCGCCGTCGGCGCCGATCGCAATCGATCCGACGCCGAAGATGACATTGACGCCGAACCAGACCGCGAGGAAACCCAGCACACGACCGTTGTGCAGCGCGCGGGCCAGCGACCATGCCGGTACCTTCGCGGCCGCCTCCACATCGCCACGGTTGAGGGAGAGAAAACTGCCCTGCACGAAGGCAAAGCGGATCGCTGCCGCCATGGTGCCAGATACCGACGCCGATGCGCCGATCATCGGCGCGATCCCGTGCTCATGGGTGAGCAGATGCGCGAGCGCACCCGCAGCGGCCGTCACCGCCATGAAAACAAAAAACCTGGTTGCGCCAAATCGGCGCGCCAGCGCGCTGCCGAACGGCAACAGCCACAGCACGTTGAACCCGATATGGCTGAGATTGGCGTGCAGCAGCGAATAAGTGACAAACGTCCAGATCTTGGCTCCGGCGCCGCCGGGAAAGGTGATGTCCAGCAGTGTCGAATCGTACCGTTTCGGAATGAAGCCGAAGGCGTCGATGGTCCAGTTTTCGAGTTCCGGCGGAAGCAATACCCGCAAGTGGATCACTGCGATCAGGGCCGCATAGGCAGTCAACGCGCCGGGCAGCGTCAGGATCGGCTCGCGCGGCGGGTCCGTTGGCAGTTCCGGCGGGGATCCAGATTGAGATTCCAAGGGGATCGAAGACCTCACGCAGCGCATCAGGACAGCATCGGTCCAGATAGGCGGCTTTGGCCGGGTTGTGCAAGTGCACGAAGATCGGGGATCAAGCGTTTGAAACGAAACAGGGAGGGCCCCGAGAAAGCCCTCCCTGATCGGTGCTGACCTTATCACGCCGGATCGGGCTCAATCCTCACCCTTGCCGCACGAACGACCAAACTGTTTGACGCCACCTGTGTAGCGCTCGTGTCGGCCCATGGAGGAACCGGCAGGAGCGGGAATGACGCGACACTATCATCCAACCCCGCCGCGCCAAGGCGATAGTTAATTTAACCTTAACAACGCAAAGCCGGTTCCAAAGCCGCGAAAGCGCGCCCGCGGCATGGACGCTGCAAAGCCTGTCTTGCACAACAAACAAGGGAACGGCGTGCGCGAAAGCGGGACACAAATGTCCGAGCCAAGGCACACGGCGGGGAAAGGCCGAGCAATGAAACATCCATCGAGCCGAGGATTTTTCGCCTATTGGGATGCCAAACGCGGCGACGCGCGCGCTCCGGATCGGAGCGAGATCGAACCTGCCGCGGTACGCGAGCTGCTCGGCGACATCTTCGTCCTCGCCTGCGAGAATGACACAGGCTACCCGTTTCGAGTGGCAGGAACCCGCGTCTGCGCCCTGCTCGGCCGCGATTTGAAGGACCACAGCTTCTCCGCGCTGTTTGCGCCGGAAGCGCGCCGCGAGATCGAGGAGATCATCACCTACGTCGCGGAGGAAACCCTTCCCGCCATCGCCGGTATCGCCGCAACCACAGAACGGGGCCGGACCGCGCATCTCGAACTGCTGCTACTGCCGTTCCAGGCCCGCGCGCACGCACCGATCAGCTTGACCGGATCGCTGGCGCCCTTCGAGCAGGCCCCCGGCACGCTCCGCGATTTCAGGCTGACTTCGTGGCGTTATCTGCATCAGCCGGAAAAACTCGTACCCCGAACACTGCGCAAGCTGGCGCTCGCGCGCGGCTTGATGGTGTATGAGGGCGTGCGGTAGGCGACCTTCACCGTCCTTTGAACCGTGCGCTGCGCTTTTCGATGAAGGCGTTGCGTCCCTCGATGGCATCCTCGGATTTGCGGATTTCCGCCTGGGTCTCGATTTCGCGACGGAACTGGGCCGCATAGTCGGAGTGCTCGCTTTCTTCAACCAGGCGGCGTGTTTCGACCAGCGCCCGTGTCGGACCGATCGCAAGTTTGCCGGCCAATGCGAGGGCGCCGTCCATCAATTTGGCGTCGTCGAATACTTCGCGAACCAATCCCCACTCCCGGGCCCGATCAGCCGAAAGCGGCTCATTCGTCAGCATCAGTTCGAGCGCCCGCTGCCGGCCAATGAGGCGCGGCAATAGCCAGGTGGAGCCGAGATCGGGCACCAGCGCGATGCGGCTGAACACCTGGATAAAGCTCGCGGAGCGCGCCGCCAGGATCATATCCCCGGCCATGGCGAGGCTGAACCCACCGCCCGCGGCAACTCCGTTGACCGCCACCACGACCGGCACCCGGCATTCCCGCAGCGCCCTGAACGCGGGCCAGTAGTGACGCATCACTCCCTCGACGATATCGTCGCCGAGAATTTCCGCGGCCTTGAGATTTTGGCCCGAACAAAAGCCGCGGCCGGCACCGGTCAGCACCAGCACCCGAACCTCGGGATCACCGGCGGTCTCGGCGACCGCCCTGGCGAGATCGCCCAACAGATCGGGCGTCATCGCGTTCAAGCTGGCAGGCTCATCCAATGTCAGAACGCCCACGGCATCATGGCGTTCGCGCTTCACTCCGGGCATACCGACACTCCCTCGCCTTTGAAAATCACGCAATGGCATCATCTCTGGCACAAGTTCGCTGTTCAGGACATCAATAGCGCCCGTTGGCAGGCGGCATCGATTTTCATCGGATTACGAGAGCGCTTGCATTTCATGCAACCTGCGCTAACGCCTCGTTAACCACGATGGCCGTAGGGTCTGATGACACCGAAAGGCCGGTCGTCGGGTAGCGAAGATGTCGTTTGCACAAAAGAAATCCAGTCTTCCGGCTGCCGAGGAACGACGGCGCTTCCAGAGGGTGCGAGTCCATCTGCTCGGCCGCTATATGCTGCCGGACCGACGCGAGTTTCCCTGCCAGATCATCAATATGTCGCCTGGCGGCCTGGCGCTGCTGGCACCCGGCATCGGCAATGTCGGCGACCGCGTGATCGCCTATCTCGACCATATCGGCCGGGTCGAGGGCAAGATTACCCGTATCATCGACAACGGTTTCGCCATGAGCGTGGGCGCGACCGCGCGCAAGCGCGACAAGCTCGCCTCCCAGCTCACCTGGCTCGCCAATCGCGACATTCTCAATTTGCCGGAAGACCGCCGCCACGACCGTATCGTGCCGCGCAACCCGATCGCGGTGCTCACGCTCGAAGACGGTAGCAAGATGACCAGCCGGATCATCGACCTGTCGCTGTCGGGCGCCGCCATCGCCGCGGAAAACCGGCCGGCGATGAGATCAATGGTCTCGCTCGGCCGGGTCAAGGCCCGGGTGGTACGAAACCTCGAGGAAGGTTTTGCGCTCGAGTTCATTCACGAGCAGCTCGCCGAAACGCTCGAAGACGACGTCGGCGCGCGCTGACGCCCCTCCCTGTCTTTCGGTCCCCCCGCCGCTGCGCGGTGGTTTCGTCGGCACACATGCCGATCCCTCCGCTACCAGTGGCCCGAGTTCGCGGCCAAATGCCCGGGAAACAAGACAGCGTTACCGCGCGGTAAATCGCGGGACGCCGCAATCCCCTGTTCTGCGCCATCTGGCGGGTCAGGGGTTGGCCTGATGCTACCTTTTGGCGCTGCGACGCCCCTTCCCCGCCGGTTACCGGAATAGCGGTCGGCCACCACAACCCCAGCATTGGCGGGCTTCAGCGCATTAATCCATAAAATTTGAATCAACTGCAGTTGTTTCAAATTTTAGTCGAATTCGATTCAAGTATAGATCGAATTATCCGCTTCTTTTACTTATATTCGCGTCAAATGTACTTGCCTTACTTAGCGGCGACGCAAAACGTTTGTGCGAAACCTGGTCCCAACAAGAAACGGGGGCCAAAATGGTTTTCACAGGACAGGGAAAGGGATGGGCCGTCATTGCCATCCTGTTGGGAATGAGCGTCTCGGCGAAAGCCGGCGACGCGCTCTATGCCAGCCTCGGCGACACCACGCGTTCGCCGATCGGCTGGGTCGATTTCTGCGCCGAGAATCCCGACGATTGCCGCGGCGGCGCAACGCAACCGCGCGACATCGTGATGTCGCAGACGGCGTGGCGAGATCTGCTGCGGGTCAACCGCTGGGTCAACGAGACCATCAAGCCGATGACCGACATGGATCATTGGGGCGTGGTCGAGAAATGGTCGGTGCCGACCGACGGCTACGGCGACTGCGAGGATTACGTGCTGCTGAAGCGCAAGATGCTGATGGACGCCGGCTGGCCGCGCGAGGCGCTGCTGATCACTGTTGTGCGCGACAAGAAGGGCGACGGTCACGCCGTGCTGACGGTGAAGTCCGACAAGGGCGAATTCGTCCTCGACAACCAGAACGAAAACGTCGTGGCCTGGACCGAAACCGGCTACCGCTTCGTCAAACGTCAATCGCAAAGCGATCCCAATGTGTGGGTTTCGCTCGGTGACAGCCGGCCTGCAGTGGCTACTGCCTCCTCACGCGACCGCTGAAGACAAGGAAAAAACCAACCCGCGACCCGGTCACATCCCCACCCCTCCCCGTCCCCGACCGGGTCGCGCGCGGCCAGCCTTTCCCCCAAAAGGCTGGCCGCACCTTTTTTAGGGCGACCTTCCGAAACTCCCCTGTCCGTCCGATTTTGGCGATGCGCGAGCGCGCAAGAATCGGGCGAAGCGAGCTAAAGGTGCCAATATCCATCTGAATATCGGCAAATCCCGGGTTTTGGACCGACAAGCATTATGGTAATTAAAACCTTTAGAATCATGTTCGGCATTGGAGTCTCATGATCGAACTCGCCCCCGGGAATACGACGACGGGTCGCTTTGGTGCACAGCCGATTGCCGTGACCGCGGTCGCCCTTGCCGCGATTGTGCTGGCCATTGGCTCGATCTCCGTGTGGCGCACCTACACCGGCAATGCCCCGGAACCGGATCGTGTCGTCGCGACCCGTCAGCTGCAGGCCCGCACCGTGCAGGCCTCCGAACAACTGGTTGAAAAGACCAGGGGCCTCGAGGCCACGCAGCAGGAATCGATCGACCAACTGCAGGTGGTCCAAGATCAGTTACAGACCGTACGCCGGCTGCTGGCCGCGCAGCAGGCCGACACCAGGAAGCTTGCCGAGCAGGTGGGAGGTCTCACCGAGGCGGTCGAAGGGCTGCGGCATTCCTTTGCCAGCGTGCAGGCTTCGGAGCCCGCCACCCCGTCCGCGTCACGCAAGAGGTCGGCCAGGGCGAAACCGCATGGCATCAGGACCGCGACCGGAAAGCGCGCCAAATCCCAGGGTTGACGCCTCATAACATTCCCGTGGAAAGCCTACCGAGCGGCCCACCGGCCGAGCGGCCCGGCGCGCAAACTCTCTTTTCCCATTTCTTCCTTGGCTATTTTCCGCCGTATGTGAACTGCTTCACATACCCTCGGCTGGTTCCCGGGCAAGCTGCAGATCACCGGATGGCGTGAGCCGATTTTGATATCCGGGGCTGGCAAGGTCGTTGACGGTATACTGCGTCGGCGGCCTTGTTCTTTTGGCCTCGATGATCGCGGCGAAAACCGAGATCTATCCGGGCGCGCCGCACGGCTTTCATGCCGACTCGGGATTGTCAGCATATTTAGTCTAGCATCCTGGGTTCGAAGCAAGGCGCATACCAGAGAGCGTCGAACGCTGGAGTGCGGCGACACTTCAGGCTACGAGACCAAAACACAACACCAAAGGTAGCTGGCACGTGGCGCGACGCCAATG
>Ga0209583_10000425_pt1 | contig 13142 bp, 10 predicted proteins | sample Str014_FD_187201 | JGI IMG/M metagenome (GOLD analysis project Ga0209583, IMG submission 187201) | Freshwater sediment microbial communities in response to fracking from Pennsylvania, USA - Straight Creek_MetaG_SC_2014 (SPAdes) (version 2) | ecosystem: Environmental > Aquatic > Freshwater >... | reverse complement strand
CCTTTTTTGCGACGCAGGTCGATTTCACCCATGCGGGCGACCTGAAAGTCTTTGTCGACGAGGAACAGCTCGTGGCGCTGGAAAAGCGCATGCAGGAGCAGGGGTTTCTCGAAGTCGAAACTCCCGTGCTCTTTAAATCAACACCCGAGGGCGCGCGGGAATTTCTTATTCCGGCCCGAACGAACCCGGGATTGTTTTACGCGTTGCCCCAATCACCGCAACAGTTCAAACAGATCCTCATGGTCGCCGGCGTGGAAAAATATTTCCAAATCGCCCGCTGTTTCCGCGACGAAGATCTACGCGCCGACCGCCAGATGGAGTTTACCCAGGTCGACGTCGAAGCCTCGTTCATCACCCGCGAGGATGTTTACCGCATCTTCGAAGGCATGCTGAAAAAGCTCTGGAAGGACGTGCTCGATATCGATCTGCCGACGCCCTTCCTGCGCCTACCGTTTATCGACGCGATGAACCGCTTCGGAGTCGACAAGCCCGATATGCGCTTCGGCCTCGAACTCTCCGATTTCTCGGAGACCTTCAAGACCTCCTCCTTCAAAGTCTTCCAGTCGACCGTCGCCAACGGCGGCGTGATCAAGGCTTTCAATGCCAAAGGGCTCTCCGACATTACGCAGGGCGAACTCAAAAACCTCGAAGACACCGCCAAAACGCTGGGCGCAAAAGGCCTCGCCTTCATCAAGGTCGAGGGCGGCGAATGGAAATCGCCCATCGTGAAATTTTTCTCGGAAGCCGAAAAAGCCGCGCTCACCGAACGACTCGCCATCGCCGACGGCGACATTGTGTTCTTCGCCGCTGCGCCTTGGGAAAAAGCCTGTGCGATCCTCGGCCGCGTCCGCCTCGACGCCGCGCAACTCTTGGTAAAGCGCGGAAAACTCACGATCCGCCACGATGACTGGAAATTCCTCTGGGTAATCGATTTTCCGCTGATGACCCACGACGAGGAGTCCGGGCGTTATGTCGCGACGCACCACCCTTTCACTTCGCCGGTGCCGGAAGACGTGCAATACCTCGACAGCGATCCCAAGCGCGTCCGCGGCCAGCATTACGACGCCGTGCTCAACGGTATGGAACTGGGCGGTGGTTCGATCCGCATTCACCAACCCGCGCTGCAGAAGAAAGTTTTCGAAGACGTGCTCAAGATTCCGGCCGACGTGGTCGAGAGCCGTTTTGGCTACATGCTCAAAGCCTTTACCTACGGCGCGCCTCCGCACGGCGGCATCGCCTTTGGTTTGGATCGCATGGTGGCGCTGCTCTGCGGCACGACGAGCATCCGCGACGTCATTGCGTTTCCCAAAACGCAAAAAGGTCAGGATCTCATGGCTCAGAGCCCAACGCCCGTCACCGCCAAGCAGCTCAAAGAACTGCACATCGCGACCGTCATTCCCCAGGTGGACAAGCCCGCCGAGAAACCGGCGAGCTGAACGTTCACAGTCCTTCAATAGAAAATCACCATCCTGGTCCCCGTTAAGCCCGCACAAAACTGTGCGGGCTTTTTCGGGAAGCGGAACTCGCAAGATCCTCCCTCCGTACCGAATCGAGCTATGGTGCCGGACTCCGAGGAATACCGCGAAACTCCGGAGCCTCGGTCAGCGCACGTTGCAATTCGAGAAGCACCTTTTCGCTAGCGCGACGGGCCGCGAGTGGAAAATAGGACTTAAACTCGCCAAAGGATGCGTTGCCCTCTCCGACGATCTGCTTCATCCAGATCGCCTTCCCTTCGCTGTCGAAAGCCTGGCATGTAAGCGTCAATTTGAACCGGGTCGGCGGCCAAGTTAAGGCGCTGTCAGACGATGAGTCGGTCTCAATTTGAGGAACAAAAACAAAAGTGATGTTCTTGGCTTTAATCGTCGCTCGATCATCGGGTGATAATAGGGGATAGGCCCGGCGGAATGTGTTCGAGAGAACCTTAAACAACGCCGGTTCCAGATCTCTATATGGCGTGTATTTCACCTTATCGCCACCGCCACCCGGGGTAATCACTTCCCTCGTCGCGTCCATGGACGAAATAAAGTAGCCGACATTCACGTCGATCGGTTTGATTTCCTGCCCGTTTATTCGCGAAAGGTCAGGCGCGATGTTAAATGGGTGGGCACACCCAAAAAGTAATGTTGCGACCGCGAGCGATAGAAAGGCGATGAATTTGGTCATGGGCTGCGAGGCTGGTTATTGTTTATTCAAGGCGGCGATAAAATCGGCGTCGCTGTACAGCAATGTGAGTAGTTTTTGCACAACCAAAGGATAATTTTGCTGCGCTTTCGGGATTGCGATCGCGCCCGCAAAACTGGACTCCCACTCGTCTTTAACGGTTTTCACTTTGTCGAATGCCACCTGTCCGCTGCGTTTTATGACAAACCGTGCCTCAACCAAGGCATGCCCTTTGGAAAAACCGGCGATATTCACCTCGTTATGGACTAGCATTCCCGAAATCTCAACGGTGGAATTCGCATCTAGCAGATGGGCCTCCTCAAGATCCTGGCGGAGCGCTTCTTTGAGATATTCCGCATAGGAGTTTGCGTAAGGAGACTCCATACTGTTACCCCGAAGGGAGATACTGGCCATACCTTCTCGGGCGCGCGGATCTGCCTGAAACTCACCAATTTTTACACCGATGGAGGCGGTGTCTCGCAGCTGGTTAATATTGGTCGGCGAACTGGTGTATTTGGGGGCGACTATGGTGCATCCAGTAAAGAGAGCCAAAAGCAGCCCGCATGCTGTAAACTTGATTGAAGCTGTAATCATATTTTCGGAGGTATTGCTGCGGCCACGAAATTGCGGTTCGAACCACACGTCAAACCCAATGATCGAATTCGAGGTAATCCGACGGAGGCCTAGCCCGCACGATTACCTCCAGTCACGAATTCAATAAACGTTGCAGCGAGATGGGTTCTGATTGTTGAAATCGTGCCAATTAATTCTAACCGCCAAGGCCAACAAAAAAGGCCCCTATGCCAGCAAGAACCCGTCTGTCTGCAAGAACCGGTCAAACCATAACGTTTGTGGCCGAGGTTGGCTGATCCGAGCCGTTTCATCACTCAGCTCCAAGCGTGAAATCGCGACGCAATAAATGGACTGCCCCACCCGCTTGCAGTTAGCTTTGCATGAGTTGAAAGTTTTCGACACGAAACAGCGGGCCAGTGAACCCTTGGTGGCGGCGCAACCAATGGTCGACCGCGGCCTCGGTCGCGTTTTGCACGCGCGGCACCGTGACGTGCGGAGAAAAGCTGCTCAGTTCGCCGGGCCAGCCCGCCGCCAGCAAAGCGTCGTCAATCTTCTGGCGGAGTTGAAAAAGCAAGGTGTGGCCATTACCAATTCCCACCGACAAGACCTTCGCCGGACTGCGCGACTGCTCCACGTCAACGTACGCCTCCGAAAGCTCACCGCCCTCCCGTGGTCAACCCGACTGTGTTATTATATCTTTGATTGCAACTTGGTATAAGCCAACACGCGACCCATACGAAGCTCTTGGATTCAATCGCACTTCGCGTCACACGCACGCAAAACCGCCGACATTATCGCGGCCCGAGACAAACCTAAATTGATGGTTCGTTCCTGAATTCTTTCTCCTGTCACTTTGCTGCAATGGGGGGGAGTCAAAAATCTGCATCGGCAATTTGAGAAAGATCAAAAGGTAGTCTCGCTTTCTGGGCGCATGAACAACTACATGGGGTACCCCAAAAGAAGGATTGGGGCGGTCGCTTTCGCGCTCATACTACTCGTCTCGACCTCAGCGGCGCCGCAAGACACTGCGCCCAAAAGCGAACCGCACAGTTACCTCATAATTAAAATCTATAAATTGCTCGAAAAAAACGAAGGGAGCCTAGGCGACGGGGTCAACGAGTACCTTAGAAGATCGACAAACAATATCGAAATTTATAGCGATTCCTTCGAGGTACAGTCCGGCGAGTTACCGATCCTTGGAAGCACCCCATTCAACCCCATTTTTCACCCCTATTGGTATCCCGTCGAAAGTACTGATTTTGTCCACGCCGACATCGAAAAACAACATAAGACGCTGGAGCTCAATTTGGGCGAGGGGCTCAGCCGTGCGATCGACACGCGCACCGAATACTGGTCTGGAGCGAACAAGATACCCGTTCAACTAGATGGCACTGAAATCATACTCGATCCTGAGAAACATACGTATTCCCTGCAAATTCGGATTCATCCAGATCGAGATCCCACAAACGATTTCGTCGAGCATTCTACCGTCCACACCGTCGACGGAGACAAGACTTTGGGCGGCGGCCTCCAGGAACAATCAAATGATCACCAGAACCTGTCGACCGCAGGCTGCCTGATTCCCCCGCTCATCAACATCAATGACGAACCAATGCCCCCCGAAGGCCAAGAAATAAGCGGGCAAAGAGCGCTCCCTTGGGGAGAAAGTACCTGCCTCATCAGCTGGCACCTCGTGGCGAATCTCCCGCCGCTTGAGCTCGTCGTCACCTCGGCCGCCTACAAGACATGGCGACCGTCCGCCGCACCAGGACCTAAAGCCGGAACACCACTCACCTTTCAGGCCGAACTCCGCGACGCAAAAGGCAATCGCCCCACGGTAAAGGTAAAGAAGTTCGAATGGGAGCTGGTTGAAACCTCGCACGAACCAGGCATCGCCATGAATTATCCTCTCGATTGCGAGAGAGACGAGCCACCCGATCTTCGCTTCGAACTGGGCCAGGGGCAGGCCTCCTCAGATCCCCAATTGCAGACTTTCACCGAGGACAATCCGAAGGGATATATTAGTCGCGCTCGCATTGTCCCTTTCGATTGGGGAGCATGGTCCATTCTAAAGGTTCGCGTTTACCTGGAGTCTGGAGGTCCGCCGATCGAGGGCAAATACCAGGATCGCGCCGGGCCCATCCTTTTGCCCCTCCGCAAGCCCAACAGTTACATCGCCGACGTGTGGAAAACGGCAAAGCACGTGCCTGATACTGCCGCCGATACCGACGACGAAGAAGAACTGCCAGGTGGCAACACCCATAAAGGGGACGGTTTTGCGCTCTATGAGGAATATCGCGGTTGGATCGTCCATGGACACCACGAGGACGGTGATCCCAAGAAACAAGATTTTTTTGTGCTCAATACCATCGGCAAACAGGTCAATGAGGGAATATCTCTTTTCGCCAAGATCACCGGGCTGCAGGTCCACTTTCTGCTGAACCCGGACGAAATGCGTACACGGTACCCTTTTAATGAGCCGGACTTACCGAACGAAAAATCAGGCGACCGCGTTATGAATGCCAACCGCACCGCAAAATCTCCCGGGGGAACGGCAGAGCCGCAACACGGTGTAATCCTCGTTGAAAGATTTATCAAGGGCAAGGCCGGAATAGCGCCCAGGGATGGTTATGGCCGAAAGCCAAAGAATACCCCCTACGTCATAATTAACGATGCGATAGTCAAAAATCTCTACGGCAAACCTGCGACCTATTTGCCGAATGTGGTCGCCCACGAACTTTGTCACAGTGTCGGCGTCGACCACCATGGCTCGACCGATAAGAAAAAAGTGCTTTGGACGGTGGTTCGTGATGCCAACGGCGTTGCCAGCTTTCTCGAAGATGGCGCTCCGATCGAAGTTTATACCGAAAGAACTCACGCCCCGATTCCTCCCAGCATTCTCCCCGGCCTCTCGAACGGAGGGACAGTGGATGTAGCCTGCCAAAACGGACAACATTCGGGTGATGCCACCTGCGTGATGCGCTACGCCGATTACCATTACTATATTCCTGCAGGACATCCCACTTGGCGTATCTACCACGACGACAGCGAAATTATCGGCCTAAGTCTGTGCTCCGACAAGAAAGGCATCAGTACAAACAATCAGCCCCCTCTTTATCAGGCTCGCTATGGTGATGCAGCCGAAGGCGCCTGCAAAAAACAGATCTGCGTGCGAGACAACGCTCCCTGATGCTTTGCCGAATTAAGTCAGTTCCCACCCATGAAACTCGTCCCCCTATTCTTCCTATTGGTTTGTTTTGCTCACAGTCTTCGCGCGCAAGCCGACGATATCTTTGAGACAAAAACCGTCGCGTCGGAGCTTGTCGCCGTGTACGTTGATGGGCGCCCAACCGCTCAAATTACCAAAGGTTGGCCGGCGACGGTGGCCGTTTGGTTCAGTGCAGAGGTTAAACCAGCAAGCCTCCAGGTCGTCCTAGGTGATACCGCCGGCCACCTGTTCAAGTGGCCGTGGAAAGAGGGGGCGGAGACCGCCACTGCGACCGGCGTGCTGAGATACTTAACGCTCGCCCCAGCCGACACCCTCGCCCTGAGCCCGGGGGATTTTACTCTTACAATCCAAGGCCTCACCTCCGGCCATCCGGTAAATCAGTCGATCGCTTTGGCCGTGGAAGGCGCGCCATCTCAACTCAACCTCGCGGAAGAAGCAGAAAATGAAAGGGTCTATTTTCGCGTGATCGGCGATTACGCCCAGGCCCTCACCGCCGCAGAAAAATTGTTCAAACTTGCGCCACAAGATCCACTAAGGGTCTTGGCTTATGCTGGCGCGTTGCTGCAAGCCGATCGAGCGCAAGAGGCGTTGGACTTGGTGCAAAATATCATTAACCAATCGGAGGGCCCGCCCGAAGAATTTCTCTATGTGGCAAATCTGGCCCGCGCACAACTGCTCAGAAAAGTCGGAATTGAATGAACACCCCGGCCAGTCCATGCCATACCATCACTCAGCTCCAAGCTTGAATTCACGGCGCAACGTATGGATTGTCCCACCCGCTTGCAGCGTACTTTGCATGAGCTGAAAACTTTCGGCACGAAACAGCGGGCCGGTGAAACCGTGGTGTCGGCGCAGCCAGCGGTCGATAGCGGGCTGCGTAGCGTTTTGCACGCGCGCCACCGTGATATGCGGAGCAAAACTGTTCAGTTCGCCGCGCCAGCCCGCCGCCAGCAACGCGTGGTCAATTTTCTGTCGAAGCTGAAACAGCAACGTGTGGCCACTGCCAATTCCCACCGACAAGACCCTCGCCGGCCCGCGCAGCGGAAAACGCCCCACCCCTTCGAGCGGCAGTAGGAACGGTTTCACGCGAACTTTTGCGAGTCTTGTTTCGATCCGCGCCGCCAGATCATCCTCGACGTTGCCCAAAAAACGCAGGGTCAAATGCAGCTGCTCCGAGCGGGTCCAGGTGACCCCTTCGAGCGTGTCGTACAGATTCATCACGACCGCTCGACACGCATCGGGCAGGGAGAGGCTGATAAACAATCGTTCGGAGGTGGAGGCCATCGGCAAAATTTCGGTACATATCGCCAAACCAAAGCGGGCAAACTCAAATCTAGCGCGTTTAAAATGAAGGTATCGCGTACCCGTGGTTTGATCTAGGAAACAGAATACTCACGCAAAGACGCCAAGGCGCAAAGCTAGGAGATGCCCTAGCCTGGATCCGTTCTCCACGCGTAGCCCATGATCCGTATTCCAGAAGGAAACCTCCCTGCACCTTTTCTTCTCCTTTGCGGCTTCGCGTCTTGGCGTGAAATAGTCCCTGGAAAACGGCCACATCATTTCACAACCGGCTCTAAATACGGCGAGGCGCGAAAGGCGATCTGTCGTAGGGTAGACCCCTCATAAATCGATAAGAAAACCGTCAATTCATTCCCCCGAACGCGGTAAGTTTGCAGCGGGGCGCGCATCGCGTATGATCGTCGACGATGGCTTTTGGCCTTACAGGCACTTCCAATCAACCTACCCATTTTTTCCGCGACTTTGCACGGTTAACGCGGGAGATCGCCTGGTTGCGAGACAAACATTCCGCCAGTCCTAAAATGGCACCGGAGGAAGCTGCCGCGGTGACCGATGCGGAACAGGCCGCCGATTCCGATGCGTCCGAGCAGGATCTAGTCACCCGGCTCGAAGCGCGTAATCGCGACGTCGTCGCCCATGAAGCGGCACACATGGCAGCCGGCGGCGCTTATATCAAAGGTGCGGCAAGCTACACCTATCAAATTGGCCCCGACGGGAAGCCGTACGCGATTGGCGGTGAGGTCAGCATCGATATGTCGCCCGTGCCGGGCAATCCGCGTGCCACCATCGCCAAGATGATGGCGATACGCGCCGCGGCCTCTTCACCGGCCGATCCCTCCGGTCAGGACATGGCCGTCGCCGCGGCAGCCTCTCAGATCGAGGCGCAGGCGGTCGCGCAGCTCAACCAAGCGGCAATCCAGGGCGTGGATCCGCTCATGCACATAGCGGCGGGCCGCTATTCACCGCCTGCCGCGGCGGCGGGAACATTTTTGGGTGCGGCCGCCTGAGGCTTTGAGCGGGTGGAGGTTGACGAAACGCACCCAGCCGAGGAGAAGAACTGAAACATTTTTGCATGCGGGTGCGTATGGTAGAGGTGACAATCACTTCATTTCCCATGAACACACTTCGCACTATCCTTGTAGCCACTTTTGCTCTGACCGTCTCAATCGTAAGCGCCGTCGCTGGCGATCCCAATGGCGTCTGGAAATACAGTGCAGAAACACCCAAGGGCCAACCCGTTGAATCCACGCTGACCTTGAAATGGGACAACGCCCAGCTCTCTGGCAGCGTCGTTAACCTCGTCGGCAAGGCAGAGATCCAAGACGCCAAATTTGTCGACGATCAAATCTCCTTCACGGTCGTGCGCAAACTACGCCGTCACAAGTTCACCACACAGTATACCGGAAAACTAGAGGGCGACACAATTGCCGGGACGATAGAAATAACAGGCCGTAAGGACCAACCGATTTCCCAATCTTGGCTGGCCAAGCGCGCAAAATAGTAGCTGGCAAGCTTCACCTTCGCCATTACAGCCAAAGCCAGACAAAGATGACGGACTAAATTTCAGCACGCGCGCCAGAGTTCACGCCGAACCGGATATTATCGTCTCGGTAGTCTATCCGGCTGAGTTCAAAGTCGAAAAGGTCCGGCGAGACGCTCAGAATCATCCGCTCTCATCGCGCAGCAGACGAGAGCCCCTGCCAGACAGATTCGGCTCCGGCGTCCGGGCGCTAGTCAGGTAGGCACTATTTCGCCACGGGCTGAGCCTGGAGCGCCTGGAAGCGCTGCAATAACTCGACGTATTCCCACATCGGACCGCGCACGCCGCGGCGGCGGAGCTTTTCCACGGTCACCAAAAAATCGGGCGGCGGATCGCCAATAATCCAATTGTTGTTCTTCGTCCGAACGGCGTCCAGGCGTTTATAGAGCGCGTCGACGGTGAAATCGGGCGCGAGATAAAAACGGGGTTCCACCAGAAAATCGGCCGGCGTCTCTCCATTCTTTTCCGGAGCGATCTCTCTCCACAAAGGCGTCCCCGGATAAACCCGCATGCCGATTGTCGCGAAGTAATAGGCCCCACCCAACGTTCCGGCCCGTGTGATCGTCTCCTCTAGCGTACTCGGAGTCTCGCCCGGTCCGCCCAAGATGAGAAAATGGCTGTAATTCATCTTCAGATCGCGGGCCAATTGACTGACGCCCTCGATTTCCTGATAACAAAAACTCTTGCCGTAACGCTTCAGGACCGGATCGGAAAAGCTATCCGAGCCGAACTCGACGTGACGCAAGCCGGCGTCGCGCATCATCTCCATCACTTCACGGGTGATCAGGCGACTGGGCCGGAGGAAACATTCCCACTCGATGCCAAGATTGGCGCGAATCATTTCCTGGCAGACATCGCGCACGTGGTCCGGCCGCGTGTTGAAAACGGAATCGACGATAAACGTGTACTTCACGCCAAGATCAACCAGTCGGCGCAACTCGGCTACCACCTCCACGCCCGTGCGGTAGCGGCTGCGTTTGCCCTCGATCACCGGATAGGTGCAGTAAGTGCATTTCAGCGGACAACCGCGCTGCGTTTGCACACCGGGCAGCGAACCGTGACCGAGATAACTCTGCAGCAGTGCCGCGTCGTGAAACGGCTCGGACGAGAAGACGGCGTCGGATGGGTTGCGCGGAATGTGCCGCACCAAACCATCCGGATTGCGATAAACCAGGCCAGTGATCCCATCGAAGCTGGTCTTGCTTTGGAGCGCGCAGAGCAGCCGGGTTAGCATATCCTCGCCTTCGCCCTCGATCCCGTAGTCCACCCCGGTCAGCTCAAAGAGTTCTTTTGGAAAAACAGAAAAGCCACTGCCACCGAGGATCAACGGAGAGGATGTCGATGCACGGATACGCCGACAATTTTCCAGGAGATCATGAATGAAAGACTTCGGGCTGTGGCATTGGACATTGTCGATGTTGCGTAATGACAGACCTACATAGTCGGGCCGATAGGCCACAATGCATTCTTCGATCGACTCGGCGGGAAAAAGCGCGTCCCAAATCTTGACGTCAAACCCTTGATTGCGCAGGGCGCCGGAAATGTAAGCCAAGCCCAACGGATAAACCGCATATGGCTGGGTGTAGCGATTGAGGTTAAGCAAGAGCACCCGCGAAGGTGCAGCGATGGGCAGGGAAATCATGCAATGACGCGAGTGTGAGGATAAACCGCAAGGGCTTCAGGGACTTGAGGTGACAGGGGCAAGGCTAAACCAAACGGAGAAGTTTCGCATCGAGGCTACGACTGAAGTCAAAACCCGCAACTAAAACGACGGACATTCCCATCGCACGGCGCCCCGGCCTTTCGTGAAGACAGTGCCTTTCAGTGATAGTCAAATCGCGCGTGAATCTCCGTTCGAAGTCATCGCCGCTCGCAGGAGCTAAACCATATATTTTCCAAGAGACTACGCCCTAGGTGGGCAGACGTCGGCTAATGCAACGGCAAGCGCGATGGGCCCAGCCAGTTCCTCCGATCGTTGTCGGACCAGATGCGCATTCCAATCGTCTCGAATAAGAACGCTGCACGCCTCGGCGCAAGAAGGGCAGACGACCACAACAGGCTAGATCCGAGGAATTCCGCAAGGATGTGCCCGCCGGGCCAATGGCACGATTTCGATCGCGACCAAAGCGGTCAAGACGATGAGCGCGACAGTTCCCCCGAGCGCCCGGACCACGGGAATTTCGCTCAACGCGAGGATGCCAAACGAAGCCGCGGTGGTAAGCGCGGAGAGGCGGATCGAAGGCGGTGATTCCTCGCCGCGCGCCGCGTTTTCCGCGGTAAAAATCGCGTAGTTGTGGCTGAGGCAGACACCAAGAAACGCACCGAGCAGGTGAAAGAGATTCAACGTTTGCCCCGTCAGCCCGAGCACCCCGAAAGCAAAAAGACACGAGCCGAGCGGCAGCGCGAAGATCCGGGCTCCGCGCCAAACGCCATAAAGCACCAGCATGCTTAACCCAACTAAACCCAGTCCACAGGCACTCAGGCGCAGGGCCGACACGCGATAGCGACCGAACAGCTGGTTCATATTTTCCAAGCCCGAAACGCCTGTGGTAGCCGTGTCAGGCGGTGGTTCGCGTCCCGGCGGATGGTTCGCCACGCTAAAAAACCAGCACCGCCCGGGGCCAACCGACGCCATCATCCGTAAAGGCCCGCGCAATGCCGCAACCAAACGCGCAACCGTCTCGTCGTAGGCCGGTCGCGGCCCCGCCCGCCAAGCCTGCCAGTCGCTGAAAAACGGCGCAAACGCAGCGGCGTCAAAACCATGGCGTTCGAGCGCAGTCCGAAGGGCAGGGACGAACAGCTCTAAACCGCCAAGGCGCTCCGACACCGCTTGCCAGTCGGCTTGGGCCGGAACCGCGTTGCCGATCGAGGCGAGCGTGCTTCCTGGATACTCCCGCGCGTGCCAGGCTGCGAACCGCGTCAGCGCCTCACGCGCGTTGGCAACATCGTTTCCTCGTGTGATGAAAAGGGTCCGCCCCGATTCGTCTCCAAACAGCGTACGCACCTCGGTCGCCTCGGCTTGCAATGCGGGCGTCGGGATTTCCAGTTCACGAATGTCATCGCGCCAATGAAGAAGCCAAGGACCGCCTAGCGCGACGACCGCCCCAACAACCAAAAGAATTTGCGCGAGCCGGCGCACAGCGGGCCGCTTAGCCGTAAAGCGAACGCGGGCAAATCCGCGCGTTTCCATAAATGGCGTGCCGATTTGGGCAAACCACAGCAACGCGGTCGCCAGTGCACTGAGCAATCCAGCGCTGACGAATACTCCGAGCTGACGAATAAGGGGGAGTTCGGAAAATAACAAAAGGGAGAACCCGATAACCGTCGTGAGCGCGCTCGCGAGCAGCGGCTTGATGAGACGACGAACTTTGGCCCGATAGGGTTCGTCGGGGTAAGCGGGCGGCTGCAGATAGAGATAAAAACCGTAATCGACCGCCACGCCACCAAGCAGCGACCCCACCACAAAGACCAGCACGTGTACGCGATCGAAAACCAGAGTTGTCGCCACCCACGCGCCGAGCAGGCCGCCGAGCATGACCGGTGCGAGATGCAACGCTCGGGAGACGCGGCGGAGACAAACCGCGGCAATGCCCATCACGGCCGCCAGCGAAAGCAGGTTAAGGCCCGACAGCTCATGCTCGATGCGTGCTCGGCTTGCGCTTGCAATCCGGCCGATCGAAACCCAGCGAACCTTGAAGTCCGTTACTCCTGCCTGGGCCGCGGTCTGCGCCTCGCGCACCGCTGCAAATACCGCCCCCTGCCCCTCCTCTTTCCACGGCGACTCACGTGTGCGCGCCCAGATTAGCACCGGACCGTCTAGATTTGCCGGCGCCGAATTCTCCATGCCCTGCACCGAATCGACCAAGCGGGGCAGCAGCAAAAGCGGATCGGCCGGCAGCAAATCCTGAAAGGCCAAGGCTTCGGGAGTTCCCAGATAAGCTTCCAGCCTCACCGCCACACGCTCGGCCAGCCAGTTTGCCCAGGGTTCGCGCCGGTCGCCCGCCGTGTATTCGCGCCAATTGGTTTCTAGCCAATCCGGTAGCAACAAATCAAAGCGCTGCTGAAAAACCTGGCGGCCCAACGCATCCCGCGCTGCGGTGTCACGCAACAAGACGACTTCGGCAAACGCCGGTGAATTGCGCAAGACCCGAACAAACTCGCCAACCGCCGCCTCACGCCGAACCGCGTCACCACGAACGTCGAGTGCGAACAGCGCCACTCGTGACTGTTCCTCGCTGGCCAGTTCGCGGGTGAGCGCAAGTTCAGGTGAACGTTCGTCCGTTGGAATGAGATCGAGGACATTCGTCGAAATCTTGCGATCATAGTCTAGCCGAGCCAACC
>Ga0209583_10000424_pt1 | contig 13149 bp, 11 predicted proteins | sample Str014_FD_187201 | JGI IMG/M metagenome (GOLD analysis project Ga0209583, IMG submission 187201) | Freshwater sediment microbial communities in response to fracking from Pennsylvania, USA - Straight Creek_MetaG_SC_2014 (SPAdes) (version 2) | ecosystem: Environmental > Aquatic > Freshwater >... | reverse complement strand
GAAGATCATATCACTGCCCTCCGATACCCGGCGATAGATGGGGATGGATGAGGGCAAATTCAAGATGCTTGTCCTCTCCCGCTCGTCGCGGGAGAAGACAAAACTTTAAATTCCCAGCAATCGCTTGATCTGATCTTTGTTGACACCCTCGCCCGCAGCGAAATCATCGAAGGCCTTGGCCGTGGTCTGGATGATGTGACTCTGGATGAAAGGTGCACCCTCTGCTGCACCTTGATCGGAGGATTTCAAGCAGCATTCCCACTCCAGCACCGCCCATGAGTCATAGTTGTATTGCGAGAGCTTGGAGAAGATGGCCGCGAAGTCCACCTGGCCATCGCCGAGCGAACGGAACCTTCCGGCGCGCTGTGTCCAGTTCTGGAAGCCGGAATAGACACCTTGGCGGCCAGTGGGGTTGAACTCGGCGTCCTTCACGTGGAAGGCGCAGATGCGCTCATGATAGATGTCGATGAAGTCGAGATAGTCGAGCTGCTGCAAGACAAAGTGCGAGGGATCGTAATTGATCTGGCAGCGCTTGTGGCCCTTCAGCTTGTCGAGGAACATCTCGAAGCTGGTGCCATCCATCACGTCTTCGCCCGGATGAATCTCAAAGCCCACATCGCAGCCAGCGTCATCAAAGGCGTTGAGCAAAGGCAGCCAACGCTTGGCAAGCTCGGTGAAGCCTTCTTCGATGATGCCAGGGGCACGCGGCGGGAAGGGATAGAGATAGGGCCAGACCAGCGCGCCGGTGAAAGACACATGCGAGGTGAGGCCAAGGTTTTTTGAAGCGGCAGCGCCCCATTTAACTTGCTGAACGGCCCATTCCTGACGCGCCTTGGCATTGCCATGCACTTCCTTGGGTGCGAAGGCGTCGAGCACTTCATTATAGGCTGGGTTCACCGCGACGAGGTGGCCCTGCAAGTGGGTGGAAAGCTCGGTGATGGTGACGCCGTGCTTGGCGGCGGTTCCTTTTAGCTCATCACAATAGGTTTTGCTCTCGGCGGCTTTTTTCAAATCGATGAAGCGCGCATCCCAAGTTGGAATCTGCACGCCCTTGTAGCCGAGGCCCGCGGCCCATTTGCAAATGGCATCGAGTGAATTGAAGGGCGCTGCATCGCCTGCGAATTGCGCGAGGAATATGGCGGGGCCTTTAATTGTTGTTGGCATTTGGTTCTCCCTAAACGTTGTTCAGCAGGCCTTCGAGATATTCCTGGCGGCCGGATTTTGGTTGCGGTTCGATCTTGTCCTTGTGAACACGCGCGGCAATGCCTTCGAGCGTGGCGCCCTTGTCCAGCATGGCCTTGTTCTCTGGCCTGTCCCAGCCGGCATAGCGCTTGGCGATTTCGGCATCGAGCTTGCCATCTTCGATAATCTTGGCGGCGTTCAATAGCCCACGGGCGCAGGCGTCCATCGAGGCCACGTGGGCGTAAAGCAGATCATCTGCGTCGAGCGATTGGCGGCGGATCTTGGCATCAAAATTCATGCCGCCTGTCGTGAAGCCGCCTGCGCGAATGACTTCTAGCATCATCAACGTGAGCTCTGGCACATTCATTGCAAACTGATCTGTGTCCCAGCCCACTTGATAGCCACCGCGATTCAAATCCAGCGAACCGAAAATGCCCAGCGATGACGCCAGCGCAATCTCGTGCTCAAACGTATGGCCCGCCAGAATGGCGTGGTTCTGTTCGATGTTCATCTTCACATCATTTTCGAGGCCATAGGATTTGAGCAGACCGTAAATGGTGGCCACGTCATAGTCATATTGATGTGTCGATGGTTCCTTGGGCTTTGGCTCAATCAGGATCGGCCCCTTGAATCCGATCTTGTGTTTGTAATCCACAACCAATGAAAGGAAGCGCCCGGCCTGTTTCAGCTCTTGGCCAATGCGCGTGTTGATCAGCGTTTCATAACCTTCGCGGCCGCCCCACATCACATAGTTTTCACCACCCAAACCATGCGTCACGTCCAGCGCGTGTTTCACTTGCGCGGCGCAATACGCAAACACATCCGGATCAGGATTGGTGGCAGCACCCGCCATAAAGCGGCGGTTGGAGAACATGTTGGCCGTGCCCCACAACAGTTTCTTGTTGTGCTTGGCCATTTGCTTTTCGAGGATCTTGGCAATGGCAGAGACATTGGCGTTGAATTCCTGAAGGCTGTTGCCCTCGGGCGCAATGTCAAGATCATGGAAAGAGAAATAATCGATGTCGAGGAGATGCAGTGTCTCGAACATTACCTCGGCCTTTTTCTCGGCGGCCTTCATCGGATCAGCCATGTGGTGCCATTCGCGCATGAAAGTTTCACCACCGAAGGGATCGCCGCCCGGCCAGCACAACGTGTGCCAATAGCAAACGGCGAAGCGCAAATGGTCGCGCATGGTTTTGCCCAGCACCTTTTGTGAGGGGTTATAGTATTTGAAAGCCAACGCGTTCTTGGTGGCAGGGCCTTCAAACTTGATCGTGTCCTTGATTGAATAGAATGTCATTTGATGTCCTTGATGGCTGGATAAATTTTTGCGTAGCGTTGATAGGCTGCCTCGTAGGCCGCCTTGGCTTTGGCTTCGGGCAGAATGGTTTTGGCAATTTTTGGTTTGGTGCAAATTTTTTCGAATGACGCGCCGGTTGCCGCCATCAATCCCATGCGGGCACCACCGAAAGCGCCGCCCACATCGCCAGCGGCTGGTAAATCAATGGGGAGGCCCAAAACAGTGGCGATGATCTTCAGCCAGATTTCAGAATGGGTGCCGCCGCCCACGGCGGTGAGGCGCCTCACTGCTGTGCCGGCTTGGCGCAGGGCTTCCAATGAATCGCGGAAAGCAAAAGCCACGCCATCTAAAACGGCGTGAGTCATTTCCTTGGCATCTGTTTCTTGGCCAAGACCTAAGAAAGCGGCGCGAATTTGCGAGTCTCCGACAGGGGTGCGTTCGCCCGAGAAGTATGGCAGCAGCAGAACCGACGAAGGCCCATCCAGCTTTTTGCCTAGAGCCGCCGTGAGCTTTGGCGCAGGCGTCTTCAACAATTTGGCCAACCACTCAATCGAGTCGGTCGCTGAGAGGATCACCCCCATCTGGTGCCAGGTGCCGGGCACGGCGTGGCAGAAGGCATGAACGCCACGCGCCGTATTGGGGCTGAACTTGGCGTTGGACACAAACATCACGCCCGATGTGCCCAGCGACAGGATGGCATCGCCATCATGCACAGCGCCAATGCCAACAGCAGCCGAAGCATTGTCGCCGCCGCCGCCCGCCACCACAGGCTTCAAAGGCATGCCCCAATCCTTGGCCAGCTTGTCAGTGATGCGGCCTGTGGCATCGGTGCCTTCAAACAGCTCCGGCATCTGGTCGCGCCGCATGTGGGTGGCGCGCAAAACGGTTTCAGACCAATTGCGCTTGGCGACATCCAGCCAATAGGTGCCTGCACTGTCCGACATGTCGGAACCATAAGTTCCCGTCATGCGGTAGCGGATGTAATCTTTTGGCAGCAGCACTTTTGCGACTTGCTCAAATATCTTGGGTTCATGCTTTTTCACCCAGAGCAGTTTGGGCGCGGTGAAGCCTGCCAACGGAATATTGCCCGTGATGGCCTTTGCCTCAGGGCAGTCACGCAAGATTTCAGCGCATTCTTCAAAGCTGCGCGCATCATTCCACAGGATGCAGGGGCGCAGTACTTTGCCATTTTTGTCCAGCAATGTTGCGCCATGTTGCTGGCCCGACATGCCGATGCCTTTAACGGCGGCGATGGCTTTGGGTTTTTTCAGGCGCAGCGATTTCACCACGGCATTGGCAGCTTTCCACCAATGTTCCGGGTTCTGCTCGGACCAGCCGTGATGCGGGCGCGAGACCTTGAGCGGGCTTGAGGCCGTAGCGATCAGCTTTTGCTTATCGTCGATGATCACGCCCTTCACCGAAGAGGTGCCGAAATCCAAACCCAGATACATATTGGCCTCGCCTCATCTTGGCAGTTTCAAGACGCCCCAGACTAGAACGAGTTTTCAGCCCCTGTCTATATTTAATTTGATCATCAAATTAAATTACGCGCTATTGGTCTCTACCCGTCAGCTTTTTCAACTTACTCTGCAAATAGACCAACAACCCGTCAACCACCACACGGATGCGGGCCGAGTCGCGCAGGCTCTCGTGATATACAACATAAGCAGGTTGATAATAGAACGGTTCAGGGAACACCCGCACCAGATTGGTGTATTCGTCCTCTTCATAGCAAGGCATAGCCGAGATGCCGACGCCGGAGAGCACCGAGCGCAGGGCGACACTTGTGCTATTCACCCGTGCGTACTTCTCCTCGTCGGTTTTGAATTGTTCCATCCAGGCAAAACCGGGCAAGTGATGGCGCGATTCCGTGAAAAGAATAAGACGATGTTCGCGCAGCTCTTCGGGCGTTTTCGGCAATCCATATTGCGTGGCATAGTCTCTTGAAGCGTAGACGCACCAACCCAAATCAAAAGCCTTGCGCGCAATCAAGTCAGGTTCCTTGGGCAGAGCAAATCGTAAGCCAATATCAGCCTCGCCCGCCGCCAGATTGACCATCTGATCAGTATCAGAAATTTCAACATGAAGGTTAGGGTGTTGCTGGTGCAGAATTGCACAGATCGGATTGAGGAAGTGAAAGAACGTGCCGACCGTGGTGATCTTGACTTTGCCCTCGATTGCTTGCTTGGCTGATTTGATCGCTGTCGCGGTGGATTGAATGGACACTTCCATGGCTTCAGCGGTGCGCAAGGCCATTGTGCCTTCGGCCGTAAAACGAAACTCGCGACCACCTCGCAACACCAGAACAGCGCCAAAGGCATCTTCTGCAGCAGCCAACCTGCGGCTGACGGTGGAGCTATCCACACCCAAGATGCGTGATGCGCCTGCAACGGAGCCACCCCGCGACAAGGCTAGGATCACCCTTAAGTCGCTCCATTCCAAATCAGCCAAGATGACTCCCGTTCCGCCCCAATTCCAAGCTACGGGCATGGCCATATTTTTGCAAGGGAACCATGCAGAAAGATGCCCCCGGCAAATTTGAATCCCGATCGTGCACGGATCTGCCTGAGTTTTTGCACGAGGTCATTGCGATGGCGGGCATCGACGGATCAATCGAATTGTAAGAGTGTCAATTCATCGAAAGGCTCACAGCCCTTCGAATTGAAACACAAAAAATCCGGCAAGCGCCAAGCCCAAGAGGAACGCCTTTTGAGAAGCGGAGAACGCTTGTCCCAACCCAAGGAGAAACCGCCATGTCTAAACGTAATTTCATGAAAGCCGCAGCAGGTATTGCCGCCACAGTTGTAACTGCTGGCATTGTGGGCAAAGCCCAAGCTGCCGCCATGGGCCCTGTGCTCGCCGTCATCAGCCATCCGGTGAAAGACTACGCTGCTTGGCGCGTTGTCTATGACAGCGCCGAACCTATCCGCCAGAAAGCGGGTGTTACCGGTGCCGAAGTTTTTCATGACCCTAAGGACCCCAAGATGATTGTGATTATTCACCGCTTTCCTACTGTAGAAGCGGCCCAAGCCTTCCTTGGCGATCCAGGATTGAAAGAAGCGATGATGAAGGGCGGCGTCACCGCGCCCCCTACCGCAATTATTGCCGTCGCTGTTTAAAAAAACCTGCGGCGGGGCAATGACGCCACGCTGCTTCCCATTCACAAGGAACACAGCTATGACCAGACTGCCTCAAAAAACCCGCGATATGCACAACCATCACATGGATTCGACGCGCTGGAACAATTTCAATTTCCGCGATGATGATATCGTCATTTCCACTTATGCAAAATCTGGCACAACCTGGATGCAGCAGATCATATCGCAATTAATTTTCAATGGAGCTGAAGGCCTAGACGTTTCTCATCTCTCTGCCTGGGTCGATCTGCGTATCATGCCGCCAGAAGCCTATGCCGCACTTGATGCGCAGACCCATCGCCGCTTTGTAAAAACCCACTTGCCAGTCGATGCGTTGGTGTTCTCGCCCAAAGCCAAATACATCTATGTGGGCCGCGATGGCCGCGACATGGTGTGGAGCCTGTTCAATCACTACACGAACGCCAATGATCATTGGTATGGAGCCTTGAATAATACACCTGGCCGCGTTGGCCCAGCCATCGAACGCCCGCCAGCAACACCACAAGAACTCTTCCGGCGTTGGTTTGAACAAGATGGTGCACCTTTCTGGTCTTATTGGGAGAATGTGCGCTCATGGTGGAAGCTGCGCGAGCTGCCCAATGTGAAGTTCGTGCATTTCAATGATTTGAAAAATGACCTTTCAGGGACCATTCAAGACATTGCCGACTTTCTGGGCATCAAGCCAAGCGCAGACATGTTGCAGAAAATCACTTCGCATTGCACCTTTGAGTATATGAAAGCCCATGCCGAACAGGTTGTGCCGCTGGGTGGGATGCTGTGGGAAGGTGGCGCCAAAACGTTCATCAACAAAGGCACCAATGGACGCTGGAAGGATGCACTTACGCAAGCCGAGTCCCGCGCATATGAGGCCCGTGCGATCAAAGAATTGGGCGAAGACTGCGCAGCCTGGTTGGCACATGGTGCAGCCAGCCAAACTCGAAAAGTGGCATAAAGCAAAACTGAGCAGCCCGGTGGCATTCCATCCAAAGGGCTGCTCATACCAAACGGATGAATTAGCCTAGCGCCGCCTTGATCACCGTGTGCGCAATCGCCCAAGGGTGCGAGGCATGAATGCCGTCCGGGTGTTTGCCTGCCAACATCAAGCGCACATCGGCGAAGGTAAACCACTTTGCAGCTTCCAACTCTTGGTCATCGAGCGAAATCGTCTCACTTGTGGCCTCGGCAATGCAGCCCACCATCAAACTTGAAGGGAATGGCCAAGGCTGGCTGGCCACATAAGTCACCTTGCCGACTTGCACCCCGGTCTCTTCACGCACTTCGCGGGCCACGGCCTGTTCAATCGTCTCGCCCGGCTCCATGAAGCCCGCGATGGCGGAATACATGCCCGGCGCCCAAGCTTTCTGGCGGCCGAGGAGGATTTTTCCCTCGTGTTTCACCGCCATGATCACCACGGGGTCGGTGCGGGGGAAATGATCGGTTTTGCAAGATGGGCAATGGCGACGATACCCCGCATCAGCCATTTGCGTTTTACTGCCACAAGCGGCACAAAATCCATGGCGCTCATGCCAATGGATCAAGCTGCGGGCTTGGGCCAGGATAGAGAGTTTCGCTTGCGGCAAAGTATGGGCAGTCATTAACGGACGCAGCGCCACCATCTCGCCCTCGCTGTTGGCGCTGAAGGCAAACCAAGCTTGGGCTTTTTCGTCTTCGCCGAGAAAAACCAGGCCTTGCAGGTTTTCTGGACGGGCCGTGACCAAGGCCTCGCCAGCGATTCGGGTGCTATCGCCAAATATTTGAATGAACTTGGCATTTTGATCGTCCAAGCGAGTTTTGAGCCAGGCTTGGTCGGACCTGTGGTTGGCTTTGCGGTCGAGCGGCGAGTGAATGAAGGCCATTTCGGCCATAGCGGGGTTCCCGATGAAAAGAATCAAACAGATAATCGCCCGCTTTAACGTAATATTTACCTAAAAAGTTAACTTTCAGGTTCTGTTGGGAAATGGCGGCGATTGATTTGCCGGTCGCCGCTATTGGAGAATGAGAACATGAAGCCAGGTATTCCATGGAGCGTGAAGGGTGTTGAACCCGAGCTCAGGGAAATTGCGAAGACCGCCGCGCGTCGTTCGGGCATGACGCTGGGCGAATGGCTCAACTCCGCCATTAACGAACAGGCCGATGGTCCTGCGCCTGCTGGCGATGCAGCACCTGCGCGCAGCCCTCGCAGCAGTTTGATTTCAACCCACCCCATTGAACGGGCCGCCACCAAGCTTGAAGATATTGCGGAACAGCTTTCGCGCCTTGCGGCGCGTGACAGCGAAAGCGCTTATCGCCCAACGCACGCGCCCGAAGACCCACTGGCTTTTGCCAAGGTGATGAGCCGGGTTGAGAGCAATGAGAAGCAAACGGTTGAGGCCTTCAGTGCCGTCAACGAACGCTTGGCCACCATCAGCCGCCAGATTTCACGTGGCCAGCCGCCCGCTGCGCCAGTTAAGATCGAAGATGCGCCGGGTTATCAGGCGATGGAAAAAGCCGTGCGCAACATTGTTGAGCACTTGGAAGTTTCAGACAAACGCACCCGCGAGAACATGAAATCGTTGCAAGAGCGCATGGGCGATATGGCCAACCGTGTGGCTACATCCAACAGCGAGCAAGTGCTGCGCCAAGCGCCAGCTTTCAGCCAGCTTGAAAACCGTCTGACAGATTTGGCGCGGCGCATTGAACAGCCACAAGCACCCCAACAACCCACCGATCAATTGCGCGCCGAGCTTGACCAATTGGCCGGACGCATCGACACGGTGCATCAAACGGCTGAAACCCTTGCCAATCGCGCCCAGACGCAAGCTGTGCAATCTGCGCAAGCCGAATTGCGCGCCATTGAACAGCGCATCACCAGCCTTTTGAACGATGCGCGCCAATCGATCTCTGCTGACCATATGGGCCCGGCAGAAGTGCAGCGCTTCCGGCAAGAGATTGACAAGATTAACGGGCGAATTGACGAGTCAGCGCTGCACTCCGCGTCGGACCGCGATGTGAGTGCGCTCAAAGTTGCGGTTGAACAATTATCCACCCGTGTGGCCCAAGGCCAAGACCCGCGTCCACTGGCGGCGTTTGACCAGCGGCTGGTTGAGATTTCGCAGAAGCTTGAGAAGACCGAGGCCGCGACTCGTGGATTGCCACAGATCAATGATCTGGAGCGGCGCTTTGCTGAGCTTGATCAAAGGCTGGCGCAATCAATCACAAACCCCAGCGCAGCCAGCCATGATTTGCTGACGCAAAAGCTGAGCGAAGTTGATGATCGCCTGGCGCGCACTGAACACCAGCTTTCGCATCTTGAAACCATCGAACGCGCCATCAGCCAGCTTTATGATACGATGGAGCAGAACCGTAAATCTGCCCATGAGGTGGCCCGTGATGCGGCGGCGCGCGTGGCTGAACAGTTCGCCAGCCAAGTTGCCCCTGCTGGGCCACTGTCATTGGCAAACGCGCCCGAAATCATGGCCTTGCAAAGCGGCCTTCATGCGGTGCGGGACGCTGCTCGTGGCGCTGATAAACACAATCAAGAAACACTTGAAGCCGTTCACGAAACACTTGAACAGATCGTCAGCAAGCTGACGGAGATGGAAACGGCGGCGATTGGCCAAAGACTGGCGATCGCGGCTGGGCCTTCGCCTGAACACCATGCACCTGCGCCAAAGCCAGCCGATGTTTTCGCCGAGGTTCATCCCTTTGAAGTGCAGCCCCCGGAAGAGCCCGACGCGACCCACATGATGGCGGAGCCTGCCTTCGCAGAGCCTTTTGCCCAGGTTGCGCCGCCCGTGGCCCAAAATGTTTTTGCGCCAATCCCAGAGCCGACAAACTTTATGGCATCGGTGTTTGCCGAAGTTTCTGCGCCGCTCGCTGGCTCCGGCCCGGCTGCTGCCGCGCCGAGTGTTGATGGAGGCATTGGTGATTTGGTTGCCGCTGCGCGCCGCCTGCATCAGGCCAGCCACGGCCAAGCCAATGCCCTTTCCGGCGTTACCCCCACTGCTAAAAATAAAGGGGTCAAGGCCAAAGGCTTTCAACTGCCATTCCTGAAAAAGGGAAAAACTACGAAAAGTGCCGGTCTTGCCGCGAATGCTGAACCCGCAACCGCACTGAATTTGAAGCCCGCCAATGGCAACGCACCGGGCACGCGGGTTCGTCTCATCGTCCTGGGTCTGGCTTTCCTTGCCGTGGCCACATTCGCGGTTTCAAACATGGCTGGGCGGTTGCACACCACGGCTGCCCCAGCCGTTATCCAACCGCAAGCGGACGCGACGCCGCCTGCTGCACCTCTTGTTGCAGCGCCTGCTCCGGTGCAAGCCGCAGCGCCAGCCGCTGCCGCCCCAGCCGCACAGCCCGAACCTGCACCCTTGGCTGCGCCTAGTGACAAGGCCAAGACTAGTGCCGGAACACAGCAGCAGGGTGACGCGAGTTCCGCCATGCAAGCCGACCCAATTTTGACTGGATCGGTGACGGCTGCCAAAGGCGATAGCTTTGAGCCAGCTGCGTCCGGAACTGGTTCGGTTGCTTTAGAACTTGCCGTTGGTCCATTGAAACTGCGCCATGCTGCCGAAAGCGGAGACAGCAGCGCTGCGTTTATTGTGGCCACGCATTATCTGAATGGCGATACGGTTCCGGTTGATTATGCCAAGGCGGCCTATTGGTATGGCAAATCTGCGGCGGCGGGTGTTGCCCCAGCACAATATCGCCTGGCCACTTTATATGAACGCGGCAAGGGTGTGGATAAGAACCTCTCAGCTGCTCTCTCATGGTATGAACGCGCAGGAGCGCTTGGCAATATCAAGGCGATGCACAATGCCGCCGTCATTGCAGCAGGCAGCGAAGCTGGAACGCCAGACTATAACCGCGCCTTCAAATGGTTTTCACTGGCGGCCAATCATGGGGTGAAAGACAGCCAGTTTAACTTGGCCGTTCTGATTGAGCGTGGTCTTGGCGCCAAGCAGGACAGTGCAGAAGCCCTGTTCTGGTATATGGCCGCCGCCAATCAAGATGACGCAGACGCAAAATTGCGCGTTGCCGCTTTGTCGAAGAGCCTCACCCCCGCCACGGTGGATGCTGCCAAACTGCGCTTGAACGGTTTTGTACCGTTGAAAGCGCCAGACGTTGCCAATGTGGTTGCCGTCAATGACGCGCAGTGGAACCCACAGCAATCGGCGGTGACTTTGCCTGCCAATATCAATGATCAAGCCAAAGCACTGCTTGAAAAGCTGGGCTACCGCGTGGGTGATCAAGATGGCGCTCTCGACACCAAGACCGCCAACGCCATCAAACTGTTTCAAATGAAGCAAGGCCTGAAAGTCACGGGCAATGTGACACAAGATTTGATTGCGACCATGCAGTCCAAGGCCGGCTAAGCCAAACGCAACGCGTCATTAATAACATGGGCGATAGCGTCGTCTAAATTCTTGAGGAGGCTTGTTTGATTCGGACCACTGCTTTGTTGTTCACTGCTCTCATTCTTGCGGGCTGCGGTGAAAAAGTTTCTGCGGTTTCACAGAATGAACCTTTTCACATTGCCAAAGTTGAAGCGATGGGTCCACCGCCCAAAGACAGCAGCGACGCGCAGTTGCGCGATTTGCGCGATCAGACGATTATGTTGGGCAGCCGCGTTCCAGCCACCAACAATCCCTATCTGCTGCGCCTTCGCATCGTGAATTTTCACCAGAAGAATCCAGCACTTTCAATTCTGATCGGCGACAGCAACAACTTAACCGTTTCTGGCGAAGTGTGGAGCCTTGATGGCAAAACACTCAAAGGCACGTTCAAGTCCACGGCGATGACTGACTATGTTGTGAATGGTCTGATAGGCGCGGCGATTGCCGCAGGCACTTCCGTCAATGATGTCGAACATAAGCTCGACGCCGAAGCAGCCAACGGCATTCTCGAGCAGGTTTATGGTACCAAGGTTTGGAATAGCTGGGGCGGACACCGCTGATTTAACCCAACCGATCAAATGGAAATTTGAAAATGCGAGCCTGCCCCAGAAGCCAGGCTTGTGTTTTTTCCGGCGTGAACAATCTGCGATAGGGTTCTGCAAAGACCGATAGTGCGCCCGTGTAAGCCCCGAAGGCCGGCATGATCAGACGGCGTTCATCGGCGATGAAACATTTGCCGGACACACGCCGCCCACGCTGCGTGATGGCACAGCCGGGATGCAAGTGGCCGGAGATTTCAAGTTCATCTCGCGCCAGCCTTGCGGGTTCGTGGCGCAACGTCAGTGGCCCCAGAATGATATGACCAGCGGCGTGGCCCGCGAGGTGTTTCGGCGGCAGTGGATCATGATTGCCGCAAATCCAGAAACATTCATGGGCGCCCGCAATCGTATGAAGCCGCGCCATCAGATCATCCTCAACGCGGGCCTCGCCATCGCCATCGTGAAAGCTGTCGCCAAGAAAAATCAAACGCTGTGGTTTGAACCGGGCGATCACGTTTTCCAGTGTCGAAACGGTGATCCGCGTATCATAGGGCGGCACGCGGATGCCGCGTCTGGCCAGCGACGTGCCCTGTTCCAAATGCAAATCCGAAATGATCAGCGCCTGAAGTTCGGGCACATGCAACGCCCCTGATAGATCGGGCCGCAGCTTCACGCCACCCAGTGTGATGGTAATGTCAGGCGCGGCGGCTGGCTTCGGCTGCAAGTTCGGCCTCTGCTTCGGCGAGAAGGGAATCATTGGCCTCACCTTCCACCATCACGCGGCCAATCTCAAGCAGAACGGGAACAGCCAGCGGCGACACGCGCTCCAGCGCCTTGTGCAAAATGTGGCCCTTGATGCGCTTCAACATGGCACCCAGACGCTCCACATTGATCAATCCATCGGCGGCATCTTCCCACGCGGCGCGCAGCAGGATGTGATCGGGTTGATGGGTGCGCAACGCATCGAAGATCAAATCCGTGTTCACCGTCACTTGCCGTGCGGTCTTCTCTTTGCCCGGAAAATTGCGTTCGACGAGCCCTGCGATGATGGCGCAGGTGCGGAAGGCGGCTTTCATCATGTTGCTTTCGGCCAGCCAAGCTTCGAGATCATCACCCAGCATGTCCTCATCAAACAGCTTGGCCAGCGAGATGCGACCTGAGGCGATCATCTGCGAAATGTCGCCCACCATCCAGATCACCAAAGCGTATTCCGAAGCCACAAAGCCCAAGGGCTTGGCGCCCCAACGTTCAAGGCGTCGGGTCAATAACATGCCCAGCGTTTGCTGCGCCAAGCGGCCTTCAAAGGGATAACACACCAGATAATGTTTCTCAGCGCGTGGAAAGGTTTCGACGAGCATCTGATCGGCACGTGGCAGAACCGACGCCCAGCTTTGCAAGCTGAGCCAATCGCGCACTTGCGGTGGCAAGTGTTGCCATTGCACCTTGTCGGCAATCAAGCCCCGCACGCGTTCGGCCAAATATGTTGAAAGCGGAAACTTGCCTCCGGCATAGGATGGAATTTTCGGCTCGGCATTGCGGCTTTTGGTGGCCAATGCACCGAATTCATCCATGCCTTCGAAACGCAACACTTCACCGCCGAACAGGAATGTATCGCC
>Ga0209583_10000423_pt1 | contig 13152 bp, 10 predicted proteins | sample Str014_FD_187201 | JGI IMG/M metagenome (GOLD analysis project Ga0209583, IMG submission 187201) | Freshwater sediment microbial communities in response to fracking from Pennsylvania, USA - Straight Creek_MetaG_SC_2014 (SPAdes) (version 2) | ecosystem: Environmental > Aquatic > Freshwater >... | reverse complement strand
GCGCTGCCTGGCGTGCCGGCGCTGGCCCAGACCAACGAAATCGTCATCGGCATCTCGATCTCGACCACCGGGCCGGCCGCGGCGCTCGGCATTCCCGAGCGCAACGCGCTCGATTTCGTGCCAAAGGAAATCGGCGGCGTGCCGCTCAAGCTGATCGTGCTGGACGATGGCGGCGATCCGACCGCGGCCACCACCAACGCGCGGCGCTTCGTCACGGAATCCAAGGCCGATATCATCATGGGCTCGTGCACCACCCCGCCGACGATTGCGACCTCGACGGTTGCCAACGAAGCCGGCATTCCGCATTTCGGCCTGGCGCCGTTTCCGATCAGCGAAGCGCGCATGAAGTGGTCGGTCGACCTGCCGCAGTCGATTCCGATCATGGGCAAGGTGCTCTACGCGCACATGAAGACGCATAGCGTGAAAACCGTCGGCTATATCGGCTATTCGGATTCGTACGGCGATCTCTGGGTCAACGACTTCAAGTCGCAGGGCGTGCCGTTGGGGATGACCCTGGTGGATGAGGAGCGCTTCGCCCGGCCCGACACTTCGGTCGCCGGCCAGGTGCTGAAACTGGTCGCCGCCAATCCCGATGCGATCCTGGTTGGATCGTCCGGCACCGCGGCGGCGCTGCCGCAGTCGGCGCTACGCGAGCGTGGCTACAAGGGGCTGATCTACCAGACCCATGGCGCCGCCAGCATGGATTTCATCCGCATCGCCGGCGCGGCGGCGGAAGGCGTGATCATGGCGTCGGGTCCGGTGATGTCGCCGGAAACGCAAGCCGACAACGCGCTGACCAAGAAGCCTGGCCTGGCGTTCAACGCCGCCTATGAGGCCAAATACGGCGCCAACAGCCGTAGCCAGTTCGCCGGCCATGCCTTCGATGCTTTCGAGGTGCTCAAGCGCGTCATTCCGGTGGCGCTGAAGGCCGGCAAGCCCGGCACGCCTGAATTCCGCGAGGGAATCCGCCAGGCCTTCATCAGCGAAAAGGAAATCGTCGCCACCCAAGGGGTCTACAACTGGACCGAAAAGGACCGCTACGGCCTCGACGACCGTTCGCGTATCATCCTCACGGTGAAGGACGGAAAGTACGTTCCGGCCGATGTGAGGGACTGAACGTCCGGTGTTTGAGCTTTTGCCATCCAGTTGAAGCCGGCCTCAGCAGATGCACGGGTTGTCGAGCCGGTCGCTGCGGAGCCGATATATCCGCTCTGACTTCAATCGGCAGGCAGTTGCCCAGCCTTCGTTTCAGCAGCAAAAGCTCTCGCGCTGTTGCGATTCGGTAACAGCGTCGCAATCCATATCCGGATAGGGTTTATCCCGGCAGCGCTTCGCGATCCACAGGCGTTGGCGTTACTGGGAGACTTGCTGTAAGGCAGCATTGGGCAACAAAGGAACACACGGGATGACATCTCAGTCCGTTTCCACGACCGCGCAGGCTGCCACTCGCAAGCCATACGTGAAGCCTTCTCTTGTTAAAGGTCCAATGCTGGCCGACGTGACTGCAATCAAGGGCCCAGCGGTGGTCAGCGGTGTGGCCGTTCCCCTTCCGCCTTGTTGGGTCGCACGCGCGGCCTTCGGCGAAACAGACATTCGTTGGATGATTTTTCGTGCTTGGCTCGTGGAAGACGCGCCATCGTGGTTCAGATTGCTTTATATCCGGCATGGGGAACGAGTCGGAAGCTGGTTGGAGATGCGCGACAGCGCCCGCCGGCTGGTACGGGCAATGATGATGCCCGCAATCAATGCCAAGCTCCGAAAATAGAACGCCGGAGTTCGATCCCGAGACTTTAGAGCGCGCGCCATTTGGCAACCGAGCAATCCGCGCGCTGTTGCTTGCAGATGCCGGACCAATTCCGGGTCGCGTGGCCTCAGCCTGGTTGGCGGCCGGTAACCAAATTGCCGAGGTCTGGACCGACGCAAATCCAGGCTATCGAAGCGCCTGGAAGCAAGATCGCCGTCTCGGGCGTTTTGCGGCCAGGTGGTCGCTGACCGCGACCATTGCCAGGAAACACCTCGTTCACCGGCGGATCGAAAATTTCAAGGATTCGCAAAAGTTCGCCGATCTGATCGACTCGCTCGATATTGACGTCGTGCTGAGCGTCCATTTTGCGCGAATCCTTCCTGCCGCATTGCTGTCCCGCCTGAAGGTGCCTGCCCTCAATCTGCACCCGTCACTGCTTCCTGCCTATCGCGGCGCCACCCCGCTGGTTTCGATGGTTTTCGACGATGCCCAAGATCGGTTTAGCGGCGTTTCTCTCCACCAGATTGTGCCGGCGATCGACGCCGGCCCGATTTATTCGGCTTGCCGCGTACCCTTTCCGAGCAACAAAAACCTGCGCAGATGGGAACTCGATCTGGCAAAGGCCGGATCCGACCTCGCGGTGAATACAATTCCGCGGATTCTCAAAGGCGAGATCGTTGGCGTCGAACAATCCGAAAACCTGGCCACCTACAGGAAGACCTTGTCCGATGATCTCAAGATTACACCGGCGCGCTCTGCCGCGAACATTGCTCGCCTGTGCGAGACGCTTGGCCGGGTCCGGCCCCTCCTGATCGAAGCTGACGGTCGCAACTATCCGGTTACTGGAATTGTTCGCTCGTTAGGTTCGCCAACGGGTCAATCGCCTCGCGTTGGATTTTTCCGTATTGATGCGGATCTCGCCGATGCGCGGGTTCGCCTTCGTCGAAAGCCGTCCTGGGAGGGCCGCCGCCGACGACTGGAGACACGGCTGCTTCAGATATTGTCGAGATGACGGATCGAGGCCTGCGCCTTGGGATTTGGCTGTTTGCTGGCCGGCGACCTCAATCGAACCGGGCTTGCGTCAGATTTGTCGGAGTCCCTGAACTGGGAGACACATTCGGCCAAACAAGAATTTCTTTCATGTCGCCGGTCGGCGGATTGAGAACCGTCCGGCTCCCGCACACCACCCAGCAGTGGGCCCGGACGTCGGAACCGGCGAGCGGGCGGTGGTCGATGCCGAAATGGAGTTCTGGCGAGAAGCCAGCAGCTTCCAAAAAACGGAATGCGAGCAATCCTTCGCGCAAGCAGCGGCGGTCGCGCATGAAGAACGGACGTCGCAAAACGCGATGTGTGGAACTCAGAATGTAATCGACTGACAGGCCTCGATAGGGCTTGGCGGAATATCTGAACATGTCGAGAATTTCAGATAACGGGCGGCCGTAAATTCTAATCGGCAAAGCTCGAGCCGAGACCCACAGGTCGAGCTGAAAGCGCTGCTTTGTGAAATCCATCGAGATCGCCTGTATCTTCAGGCCGCGACGATGATACCTTGCTCGATCAAATCGTCCGCCAGGGACGAAATATCCGCCGTTAGCGTATCTTGATCGATATCAAAGGCGGCAACGAGCCGCTTCAAGATTTCCCCGAACGTATGGCGTCCATCGACAATCTTCAGAAACGCCTCGGTTGTCTCGTTGCAGGTGTAGATCTGGCCGCTATCGGTTCGCAGAATGACCGCGCCGTCGCCGAGCGACTGAAAGGTTGCGCACGACGAAATCGAAATAATATCACTATCTTTCACGTATCCGTCTCCCGTCAAAAGCCGCTATTCGTCGCACCGGGCAGTACTCGCAAATCCCGGTTCAAGAGAAATTTGCATTCGATTCCAGGGCACCGGTAACGAGGCTTGAATCGAGAGAGCAGGGATCCGGTCCCAAACTCAGAGAGATAGTTTGGGTAGCAGCCAGGAGCCGCGCAATCGCCGCGAATGCGGCTTGCCCATTGGCATCGACACCTCCGGCAGCCCTTCGTAAGTTGTCGGATAGTATATGGGTAATGGCCTCGGTTTTCGACATCGGCTTTATTTCATGCCGAGTGAGGTTCGGTGCCATCAGGATGATTACCGCACCGCATCGCCGGCGCGACGTCGATGCGATCGTAACCAGATCCCGCAGTGCATCCAGGCGAACCAATTGCTCGTCCGTTTCCCACGCCCCGAGGACCGGGCTTAGCCACGGCATTAGAGCCGCCGTCTGCTGGTGTATCTTCAACCCTCGGGGAATGCCCCAGAGATACGTGGTATCGTCCGATGTTTCCAGTACCAGTGCGTCGTCGCCCGCGAGAGCCATCCCCCGCCTTGCGAGGGCCAGCGCGGTTGTCGTTTTGCCCGTGCCGCTTGGCGCAAACAAAGCGATGGCCTGATTCGATCTGATTTCGATCAGGCAGGCGCCGTGAAGGAGGAACCGGCCAGTCGCGGCCATGATTTCACCGAGAAGCCAGAAGGCGCCGGTTCCCCGAATATAGGTCGCTCCCTGGGATGTGAAACGAACGGTGGATGACCGTGATTTGAGGTCGACTGACATTTCAAAATGGTCCGCAACAAACAGCGTTCGTATGCGATCGACCTCGAAAACCGTGGCCTCGGGGCCTTCGGGAAGCGCGCTTTCCCAGAGCTTTCGCGATCTCGCCTGGGAAGCCACAACCTCGCAGGCCTGCACTAGCGTAACCGTCCAGTTACATTTCGTTCGGTCAGGCGCGGCCAGGTTTCCGAGGATCGGATCGAGAAAATCGATTTGTTGAGAATCTCCAACGACCGAAAGATTAAAGCCGTGAAGATCATAGCAGCGCCGGACTATTTCTGTCGTCATACCGCTGTGTATCTCGGTTGTGCCCGGTGAGATTGCGTGCCGCGACCAGTCGAGCGGCGTGATTTCAACGACCGCCATTGTAATTGCTCTGTCCGGGAGTACAAACGAGAGTCAATGATCCCATTTGAATCAGTCGGGTTTTTGCTGAATGTCTTACAGGTCGGGTCATTCTCGCCTGTCTCCTAACGGATATGCCTGGCTTTTATGCATCGGCAACCCGGACATACCTTCGTTTCCAGGCGATCCGATGTCCCAACCCGAGCTTTCGGTCCTGGTTGACGCTGTTGATGCCCACGGAATCCTGCCCGTGGCTACGCGTAATTTTCGTCGAATTGCCAAATCTGACGGTGCACGGGCCATTGTGGCAGATCTCGCCGCGGAGGAGATTCTCGACGGAATGCTAGCAGAACTGGACCAGCGCCTCATTGCTATTCTTGGCCGAAGCCTGCTCCTGGCGAGTTATGAGAGTCGGATTTCTCGGGCCCTTGCAAAGGATGCATTGGCAGCGACGGTGGTTAAAGGTCCGATATTCGCACGACGTCTCTATGAAACATATTCCGACCGAAGTTTCACCGACATAGATATTCTGGTCGATCCGGTGGCCCTTGAGCCAATAGGTGAAGTGCTGCGCGGGTTTGGCTTCCATCAATTGGCGGGCGCGCCCAGTCGGCCGGGCGTGCAAAACGAGTTCAAGTGGCATATTCCCGGAAATGAATTGGTTCTGGTGGAAATTCAGACTGACCTTGTCCACTCCGCGCAACCGAACGGAGGGATCCATCTTCGATACAATGACCTCCTGATGGCCGGAGGTGGCGACGCGGAGGACGCTACAGCGCTTTTGCTTGTAGGGGCCGTCCATGGAGTGGCAGGCCATCAGTTTGAACGCCTGCAACCGGCAGTGGACGTTTTGCGGGCGGTAGGTGGAAACGGTGGGAAAATCGATGCTGGACGATTGGCAAAGGCTGCCGCCGCGACCGCAGCAACGGCAGCGCTCCAGACGGCCCTCGACGTCGTCGGCATTCTCTTCCGCGAAGGCCGGTGTGCTGATCTTGTGAGCTTACTCCCGCCTGCACCCTGGCGCCGCCTTCGCACAAAGCTGCTTTCTCCAGCCGTTGTCCTGCGCTCGCAAGCCGCTAATGGCGCCAGGGACTCATGGCGTCGAAAGGGCATCAGAAAACTGATTTGATCGTGGAAGGCTCGATTCAAGGCGCGTGTCGCTTAAATCGCGCGCTCCTCACGGAAAACACGGTGTGAACGTCTGAATCTTGCGGGAAATAAATGCGGTGTTGTAGGCCGGTTACAGACCGGGTCGGAGAATCTTGCTACTCTTCCGACTCGTCCTCGGTTGGTGCGAGAATAGCCGGAAGATTTTGATGAAAAAAATTGTATTCGCGTCGTGGATCATTGCTGCCAGCGCTGCCAGCGCAATTGCCGCGGATCTTCCCGCACAGAAATACATCAAGGCTCCGGCGATGGCCGGCCAGCCCTACGACTGGACCGGCTTCTATATCGGCGCCAATGCCGGCGTCGGCCTGGGCCGGAATCTGACGCAGGATTCGATCAACAACAACCTCAGTCCTCCGGGTTTCTTTACCCCTCAATCCTATCTCGGGCCGCTCGGGGCCATTGGTGGCGGGCAGATCGGCTATAACTGGCAGGTCGGCAAGGTTGTGCTCGGCCTGGAGACCGATATCCAGGCTGCCGGCATGACCGACAACCAGACTTGCCTGCATCCCGGCTTCATCGGTGTCAGTTGCCCTCCCGCTGGTCCCGGCTTGCAATATCATCAGAAAGTCGACTGGTTCGGTACCGCACGTCTCCGCGCGGGCCTCGCGACCGGCCCGGTCCTGAGCTATCTGACTGGCGGCTTCGCCTATGGCGGCGTTTCAACCACCGTCACCGATGACACTTTCGGCTTCGGCCCATTCGCATCGACCGTCAGCGGTACCCGCACCGGGTGGACCGTCGGCAGCGGTGTTGAGGCCTCGCTCGGCGGTAACTGGACCGCGAAAGTCGAATACCTCTACCTCAATCTCGGCACCCAGGCCGGAAACTACGTTTCCGTGCTCACCGGCCTTGGAACGTCGGCCCGCGCCTATTCTTCGGATATTCGCGAGCACGTTTTCCGCGTCGGTTTGAACTACCGCGTTGGCGGCGTTCGGCCCTTCAGCGAACCGGTTGCGAACTGGTCGGGGGGATACTTCGGCGGCAATCTGGGGAGCGCCGTCGCGCGCGATGTCACCAACAACACGCGTGTCGGGGTTGGTACGCCAAACAGCGACAACTTCAACCTGATGCCGAAGGGCTTTCTGGGCGGCGTGCAGGCCGGCTACAACTGGCAGGCGGCAAGCTGGGTATTCGGCCTGGAGGCGGACATCCAGGGTTCAACGCAGCGCGACGACAAGGCCTGCCAATCCGGGTGCACATCGGGCGTCAACCTTGGCGTGAATTCCGATACCTATGATCAGCGGCTGTCCTGGCTCGGCACGGCGCGCGGCCGCATCGGCTATTCGCTCGGCGGGACGCTGTTCTACGCCACTGGCGGCGCGGCGTTCGGCGGGGTCAAGACGGGGATCGTGGAGACGGCCCAGGGCTTCCCGACAATCGCCGCCTCGTTTAACGAGACGCGGCTTGGCTGGACCGTCGGTGGCGGCATTGAATCGCGGTTCGAGTTCTTCGACCTGCTCGGCAAGAACTGGACCAGCAAAACCGAATATCTCTATGTCGATCTCGGAACTTCGAACGGTGGCTACACCAACGTGCCGCTGCTGTTTACCCATGTCGTCTCCAGCAGCGTGACCGAGCACATCTTCCGCACCGGGCTGAATTATCATTTCAACGCTCCGGTAATCGCCAGGTATTGATCGCCGCTCGCGGCCGGATAGGCCCCGGCGCCTAGATTGCGCCCTCGTGCTGGAAGCCGAGATAGCTCGCGGCGACGCGGGCGTTGGCGGCGATATCGCCGGCCGATCCGCTCAGGATAAATTCGCCGAGCTCCATCACATAGGCGCGGTCGGCGATCTCGAGCGCGGCCTTCGCGTTCTGTTCGACCAGAAGTACCGAGACGCCTGACGCACGCAGCTCGCCGATGGTGCGGAAGATGTCGGCGACGATGATCGGCGCGAGACCGAGGCTCGGCTCGTCCAGCATCAACAGCCTGGGCGCGCCCATCAGCGCACGTCCCATCGCCAGCATCTGCTGTTCGCCGCCGGACAGCGTTCCGGCCAACTGCTTGCGCCGTTCCTTCAGCCGTGGAAACAGGGTGTAGACCCGCTCGAACGATTTCGCCGCGGTTGCCTTGGCAATCCTGAACGCGCCGAGTTGCAGATTGTCCTCGACATTCATGGTCGTGAACAATTCGCGATGTTCCGGAACCAGGCTGAGGCCGGCGGCGACGCGGTCCTCGATCTCGAGCGGCGCCATGTCGCGGCCGGCAAAGTCGGCGCGGCCCTTCAACGGCAGAATACCGATGATGGCGTTCAATAAGGTGGTCTTGCCGGCGCCATTGGCCCCGATGATGGTGACGATCTCGTTGTCGCCGACCTCGAGCGACGCCGAGCGAACCGCTTCCACCTTGCCGTAGGCGACATGTGCGTCGTCGACCCTCAACAACGCACTCATGCCGCGGCTCCGAGATAGGCCTTGATCACGTCGGGGTTGGTCTTGATCGCGTCCGGCGTGCCCTCGGCGATCTTGGTACCGAAGTCGAGCACCACGATGCGGTCGGCGAGATTCATCACGAAGCCCATGTCGTGCTCCACCAGCAGCACCGACATGCCGCCATCGCGCAGCTGCCGCAGCAATGCGGCAAGCCGCTGCTTCTCCAGGTGGCGCAGGCCGGCGGCGGGCTCGTCGAGCAGCAGCAATACAGGGTCGACGCACAACGCGCGCGCGATCTCGACGATGCGCTGCTGGCCGAGCGAAAGGCTGCCCGCGAGCTGATCGATCTGGTCGGCGAGGCCGACGCGCTGGATCTGCCGCGCAGCTTCGGCGAGCAATTGTGCCTCGTCGGCGCGGTCGAGGCGCAACATGCTGGCGATGGCGCCGGCATGTCCGCGCAGATGCGCGCCGATCGCGACGTTCTCCAGCACGCTCATGTCGGGCACCAGCTTGACGTGCTGGAAGGTCCGGCTGACGCCGAGCTTGACCACTTCCTGCGGCGGCGCGTTGTCGACGTTCTTGCCCAGCACGGTAATGGTGCCGCCGGTCGAGGTCAGCACACCGGTAATGAGATTGAAGGTGGTGCTCTTGCCGGCGCCGTTCGGGCCGATCAGCGCGACGATCTCGCGGGCCTGGACGTCGAACGAGACATCGTTGACGGCGACGACGCCGCCGAACTGCTTGCGGGCGTTCTCGACATGCAGCAACACGGAAGGGGTGGCTGGCGCGCGGACCCGCGCCGGCAAACTCAGCGAGGTATCTGGCATCTTGCGGCCCGGCTTGAACGGCAAGCGTGCCATCAGCCACGGCCAGACTCCGGCCGGCGCCAGTTGCAGCAGCGCCACCAGCAGGATGCCGAACACGATGGTCTCAAGTTGGCTCTGGCCACCGAACACATATGGCAGATAGCTTTGCAAGATCTCCTTCAGGATCACGACGATGCCGGCGCCGAGCACCGCGCCCCAGACATAGCCGGCGCCGCCGACCACCGCGATGAAGAGATATTCGATGCCGGCCTGTGCCCCGAACGGCGTCGGGTTGGCGGCGCGCTGGAAATGCGCATAGAGCCAGCCGGACAGGCCGGCCAGCACGGCCGCATAGATGAAGACCAGCAGCTTGGCGCGGGGGGTCTGCACGCCGAATGCTTCGGCGGCGACATGCCCGCGGCGCAGCGCGCGGATCGCGCGTCCAGTGCGGGAATCCAGCAGGTTCATGGTCAGGATCGCCGAACCTACGACCGCGATCCAGATCGCGTAATAGATCGTGCCGGGATCGAGCATGCGCAGCGATCCGATCGCAAGCGGCGGAATCCCGGATATGCCGTCATTGCGGCCGAGGAATTCGAGCTTGCTGAACAGATAAAACAGCCCGATGCCCCAGGCGATGGTGCCGAGCGGCAGATAATGGCCCGACAACCGCACCGTGACGATGCCAAGCAATACCGCGGCGATTCCGCTCACGACCAGCGACAGCGGCAGCGTCAGCCACGGCGACAGGCCGTAGCTCGTCGTCAGCACCGCCGTGGTGTAGGCACCGAAGCCGCAGAACGCCGCCTGGCCGAACGAAGTAAGGCCGCCGACGCCGGTGAGCAGTACCAGTCCCATCGCCACCAGCGCGGCGAGGCCGATATTGTCCAGCAGCACGATCCAGAATGGCGGCATGCCCGGGATGAACGGGATCGCCGCCATGACGGCTGCGAAGACGACGAGGGGAAGCCGCTGCATCATCGCCGTCAGTCCTTTTCTTCCTCGACCGCGGGCGCTGCGAGGGAACGCAGCACCAGCACGGGCAGGATCAGGGTGAAGACGATGACTTCCTTGAAGTTGCTGGCGTAGAACGAGGAGAACGCTTCCACCGTGCCGACCACGAGGGCTGCGATCGCGGTGAGGGGATAGCTGACCAGTCCGCCGATGATCGCGGCGATGAAGCCCTTCAGGCCGATCAGGAATCCGGTGTCGTAATAGAGCGTCGTGATCGGCACGATCAGGATGCCCGAGATCGCGCCGATCGTCGACGCCAGCAGGAAGGCGATTTGTCCCGACCGCGTGGTGCGGATGCCGACCAGCCGCGCGCCGAGGCGGTTGACGGCGGTGGCGCGCAACGCCTTGCCGGTCAGCGTGAAGCCGAAGAACAGCCACAGCGCGACGATGAAGGCGACGGTCAGGCCGTAGACCGCGATGCTCTGGCCGGTAAATCGCAACGTGCCCGCGGTGAACGCGGCGTCCGACAGCGCCGGGCCGCGCAGGCCTTCGGCGCCGAAAAACACCAGTCCCAGCCCCTGCAGCGCCAGATGGCAGCCGACCGAAGCGATCAGCAGCACCAGCACCGAGGTGTGCGCGATCGGCTGAAACGCGATGCGATAGAGAAACACGCCGATGGCGGCGACGATCAGCAGCGACAGCGCGATGTTGATGGCGATCGGCGTCTTTGGGCCCGCCAGCCCATGGGCCAGCGCCAGGATGACGACCGGCAGCAGGATGTCGATCGCAGCCGCCCGCAACACCAGCCGCGGACGCAGCGACCTCCGGGCAACGAACAGGTCGAGGCCGAACGCGACCAGTCCCATCGCAACGGCGAGCCGCGCGGTGCCGGGCACATGACCGGCCGCGAGCATGGCGTAGCTCAGCGCGCCGTAGGTGACGAACTCGCCCTGCGGAATCAGGATCACGCGGGTGACCGCGAACACCAGCACCAGCGCCAGTCCGAGCAACGCATAGATCGCGCCGTTGGTGATGCCGTCCTGCAGCAGGAACAGCATGATAGTGGTGTTCAAGGCCGGGCGCTCCCCCTCACGCGTGAGGCCGTGCGCGGCCTGGTCCGGCCGGCCACCCCACCAGGCGGCGGTTGAACGCCGCCCCGAATTTGATATAGTGCATAACAATTATCAAATATAATCTCAAGTCCCGGACCCTTGGTGGAACCCTGTGTACCGGGATTGCGAGCCCCGAGCGATGCCTGTTTCCAAGACCGCCACCGACGCCGCCAGGCTGTCCCGCCCGAACGCCAAGGCACCGCTCGAGGGTGCGGGCGAAGAGGCTGCGCTGCAATTGGGCGAATTGTCCGAACTGCTCGGCTATTCGCTGAAGCGCGCGCAATTGAAGATTTTCGAGGACTTCCTGCGCTGCGTCGCGCCACTGCGACTGACACCGGCGCAATTCTCGGTGCTGCTGCTGCTCGACAAGAATCCGGGCCGTAACCAGACCGAGATCGCCAATACGCTCGGTATCCTGCGGCCAAATTTCGTGGCCATGCTCGACGGGCTGGAGAGCCGCGATCTCTGCGCGCGGATGCGATCGGCCAACGACCGCCGCTCCCACATCCTGGCCCTGACCGACAAGGGCCGGGCGGTGCTGGCGCGGGCCAAGAAGCTCGTGGCCAGCAAGCACGAGGCGCGGCTGAACGAACTGCTGGGACCGGCCAACCGCGTCGCGCTGCTGGAGATGCTGACCAGGATCGCGCAGGATTTTTGATTGCGGCGAGGCCCGCCCGCCGGGCTTGAAGACGCAGACGCGATCAGGCCGCGATGATGCGTCCGGCAGCCTTCTGCGTTGCCCGCCCGGACAGGAACAACCGCTCGATCTCGAGGGCGGGCAACGGTCGGCTGAACAGGAACCCCTGCATCTCGGTGCAGCCTTCGGATGTGATGCTGTCAAGCTGTTCCCGGGTCTCAACGCCTTCGGCGGTGGCGGCCATGCCCATTCCCCTGGCCAGCGCCGCGACGGCGCGCACGATATTCAGCGATCCCGAGTTTTCGGTAATGTCCTTTACGAACGAACGGTCGATCTTGATCTTGTCGAACGGGAAGCACTGAAGATAGGTCAGCGAGGAATATCCGGTACCGAAATCGTCCAACGCGATCCGGACGCCGAGAGCGCGCAACTGGTGAAGTACGGCGAGGGTCGCTTCCCGGTTTTGCAGCAGCACGCTCTCGGTGATTTCGATCTCGAGCCGCGCCGGGTCGAGCCCGGAGGCTGCGAGCGCGTTGACGATGACCTCCGAAAGGCCGGGATTACGGAACTGAACCGCCGAAATGTTGACGGCAACCTTGAGATTGCCGGGCCATCGGGCCGCGGTGGCGCATGCCTGCCGGATGACCCACTCTCCGATCGGAACGATAAAGCCGATTTCCTCGGCCAGCGGAATGAATGAGGCCGGCGAGACCATTCCTTGCGTCGGATGATTCCAGCGGATCAGGGCCTCGAATCCGCTGATCTCGTCCTGCGCCAGGTTGACCACCGGCTGATAGTGAAGTTCGAATTCGCCGCCGGAAAGCGCCCGGCGCAGGTCCTGTTCCATGGTGCGGCGGGCCTGCATCTGCATGTCCATGGCGGGTTCGAAAAAGCGGAACGTGCCGCGCCCCTCGCCCTTCGCGCGATAGAGCGCAAGGTCGGCGTTTCGCAACAGCATGTCGGCGCTGATTCCGTCGCCCGGGCCGACCGCAATGCCGATGCTGACGCCAATGACGGCCTGCTGGCCATCGATGTCATAGGGTTGGCTCACCCGGTGGACGATGCGCTCGGCCAGCGCGGTCGCATCGGCTGCCTCCGCTATCTGCGCCTGCACGATGACAAATTCATCGCCTCCCATCCGGGCGATCGTGTCGGTCTCGCGAACCACGGCGCGCAAGCGCTCGGCTACGAGATTCAGGAGCCGGTCGCCGACCGGATGGCCGAACGTATCGTTGACGGCCTTGAACTGGTCGAGGTCGAGGTGATGGACCGCCAGCATCTCCTTGCGATGCGCTCGTGCGAGGGCCTGTTCGAGCCGCTGGTTCAGCAGCACCCGATTGGCAAGTCCCGTCAGCGCGTCGTGATGGGCCATGTATTCGATCTTGACCTCGGAGGCGCGCTGCTCGGTGATGTCTTCATGCGTCGCAACCCA
>Ga0209583_10000421_pt1 | contig 13163 bp, 9 predicted proteins | sample Str014_FD_187201 | JGI IMG/M metagenome (GOLD analysis project Ga0209583, IMG submission 187201) | Freshwater sediment microbial communities in response to fracking from Pennsylvania, USA - Straight Creek_MetaG_SC_2014 (SPAdes) (version 2) | ecosystem: Environmental > Aquatic > Freshwater >... | reverse complement strand
GGTCGGCGGCGCCCGCGCTGGGCGTCGCGGCGACGGTCGGCAGCCGCTACTTCGACATCCTGTGGTTCTCGCTGTTCTTCTTCCGCTTCCGGCCGGGCCGTGCTCTCAGCGGCTGGGTCCCGGAGCGCTGGGCAGCCGCGTTCCTGGCGGGCTACGCCGAGCGGTCGGGCAGCTTCTCCGTGGACGCCCTGCGCGCCTATCACGCGCGCGTCCGGGATTGGCAGCGGCGTTTGCGGTGTTTATGTTCTCGCTTGCAGGGATACCGCCACTGCTTGGTTTTTGGGCGAAATTCTTGGTTTTCGATGCCGCGGTTGCGGCTCATTTGACGCCGTTGGCGGCCATCGGGATTGCGGCGTCCGTCATCGGTGCATTTTACTATTTGAAGATCATCAAGATCATTTACTTTGATGCGCCAAGTGGGGGCCCATTTGCACCCGCCGCGAGCCGGTTAGAAAGTGTGCTGATCGCAGTGTGTGCGCTGTTGGTCTCGCCGGTTGGATATTTGGTACTGGTTCCGCTCGCACGCTTTGCTGATGCGGCGGCAAAGGCGCTCTTCTAATCGCTGGCATTCGTCACGTCACACAGACCGGCTCGACGAATGCCGATCTGCTGACTGAAGCGCGCAATGGGGTGGCGGATGGGCGTTGGCTCGTTGCTGACGTCCAAACGGCCGGACGTGGGCGACAGGGGCGGAGCTGGGTTTCTCCTGCGGGTAATCTTTATGCCAGTGGCTTAGTGCGGCTGCGCGCGGACGATCCGCCTGCGCCAACCCTTGCGCTTGTTGCGGGGCTGGCATTGCATCAAGTTCTGGCGGATGGCTGGGGTCGGCCTGAGACGAAGTTTGAACTCAAATGGCCGAATGACATGATGGTCAATGGCGCTAAAATTGCGGGTATTTTGTTGGAGCGTGAAGCCGACGCGGTGGTGATCGGTGTGGGCGTGAACCTTGCGCATCATCCGCAAGGGCTCGATCGGGCGGTTACAAGTCTGGCGGCCATCGGCGCTGTTGTGCCGACGCCGGCTCAGGTTGTGGAGGCGCTGGCATCGGCGTTGGCAGAGTGGTTGGGGTTATGGCGTGCGGGCGCGATGGCCGGCATTATTGCCGCATGGATCGAGCGCGCGCACCCAATCGGGACCTTGTTGGCCGTCAATACGGGGCAACACCCGCCACTTAACGGAGCGTTTGCCGGGCTCAATGCCGAGGGCGCGCTCAAACTGCGCTTGGCGGATGGGCGCATTTCTGTCATTCACGCGGGCGACGTTTTTTTGGTCTGAGGGGGATGCCGCATGCTGCTCGCAATTGATGCTGGCAATACCAATATCGTGTTTGCCTTGATTGATGGTCAGGAGATACGCGCACGGTGGCGGATCGCGACCGATGCGCGGCGAACGGCTGATCAATATGCGGTCTGGCTTTATCAATTGCTCGAAATTGAGGGGTTCTCTTACCAAGTTGTCGAGGCCGTGATCATTGGCACAGTGGTTCCGCGCGCGCTTCATAATCTCTCCGTTTTGGCGACTAAATATTTCAAGGTGGAGCCGTTGGTTGCCGGTCGCGCGCCGGTTGAGTGGGGGATTGAACTCGATGTCGTCGAGCCCGCAAGTGTCGGCGCGGATCGAGCCATTAACTGCATCGCCGCGCATGCTGCCCATGCCGGGGACACTATCATCGTTGATTTCGGTACCGCGACCACGTTCGATTGGTGCGACGCGCGTGGTGCTTATAAGGGTGGCTCGATCGCTCCGGGTATCAACCTTTCGCTCGATGCGCTGGTCGCGGCCGCCGCGCGGTTGCCAAGGATCGCGATCGAAGCCCCTGCCAGCACGGCGGTGATCGGTCGCACCACCGACGCACAAATGGTGATTGGCATTTACTGGGGATATGTGGCAATGGTTGAAGGGTTGGTGGCTCGGATGCGGACACAAATCGGCCAACCAGCGCGTGTGATCGCCACCGGTGGCCTCGCCAGCATCATCGCCGCGCACAGCAGTGTGTTCGATGAGATCATTCCCGACCTTACGGTCAGCGGGCTTGCAATCATGTATGCCCGATACTTACATATGTAGTGGGCGCTCTGCCCCAATGATTGGATAATACGTTTTGACGACCCCCAAAAATGAATTGCTCTTTCTCGCACTCGGCGGGTCGGACGAAATTGGCATGAACGTTAACCTCTATGGTTGTCAGGGAAAGTGGGTGATGGTCGACCTCGGTATGACCTTCTCCGGCGGTCAATATCCGGGCGTCGAGCTGGTGTTGCCCGATCTCAGCTTTATCGAAGAGCGTCGCGAAGATTTGCTCGGTGTTGTGCTGACACATGGCCATGAAGACCATATTGGCGCTATCCCTTACCTCGCGGCCGACCTTGGGGTCCCGCTATATGCCACGCCGTTCACGGCAGGGTTGATCAAGGGGAAGCTGGAAGAAGAGGGGCTTTCAAAGGAGGTCACTCTCAATGTGATTGAAAATGGTGGCTCGCTCGATCTCGGGCCGTTCAGCTTCACGTATGTCCCGCTTGCGCATTCGATCCTTGAGGGCAACGCGCTGGTTATAGATACCCCTTACGGGCGCATTTTCCATACGGGTGATTGGAAGCTTGACGAGACGCCGATTCTCGGGGTGCCTGCCACAGCGGCGCAATTGAGCGCAATTGGTGATGAAGGTGTGCTGGCATTGGTGTGCGATTCGACCAATGTGTTCAACGACAGTGCCTCGGGCAGTGAGGGCAGCGTCGAAGCGGATTTATTGGCGAGTGTTAAAGGCGCGAAGGGGCGTGTCGTTGTCACTACCTTTGCATCAAACGCCGCGCGGCTCAAGACACTGGCGAAAGTCGCGGTGAAAGCAAAGCGGCAATTGTGCGTCGCGGGGCGTTCGCTCGACCGCATTTTGTCGGTTGCGCAAGCCAATGGCTATATGAAAGACTTTCCGCGCTTGATCGATTTCAATGAGGCCATGAAGCTGCCCGGCAAAGACGTGATGATTATTGCGACCGGTGGGCAAGGCGAAGATCGTGCAGCATTGGCACGCATTGCAAACGAGTCGCATCAGATCAAGCTCGAGAAGGGTGACACGGTTATCTTCTCGTCAAAGCAAATCCCAGGAAATGAGATTGCCATCGGCGCGATTCAAAATGCGTTGGCGCGCAAGGGCGTCATCATGGTCACCGAGAAGCAGGCGCACGTCCACGTCTCGGGTCACCCTGGCCGTCCCGAACTGGCGGCAATGTACGATTGGATTCGGCCTGAACTGTTGCTCCCCGTACATGGGGAACGCCGGCATATGGCAGAGCAAGCCCGTTTTGGATTGGCGCAGGGCATTGGCCAAGCGCTGGTACAATCAAATGGCGATGTTGTGCGACTTGCACCGGGTAAGCCCGCAATTATCGGCCACGAACGCGTGGGTCGGCTCTTGCTGGATGGTGATGTGATTTTGCCAGCGGGGGGAACGACGATCAATGAGCGCAAAAAGCTCGCGCTGTATGGCGTCATTTCAGTCGCGGTTGCGCTCGACGCTTCGGGCAAACATGTTGGCGATCCGGCGATCAACGTGCTCGGTATTCCCGTTGAGGAAGAACGTGGGAATTTTATTGAGGAATGCCAAAGCGCTGCCCGCGATGCTGTGAAGAATGGTGAACGCGACGAGGCCAAACTTAAGGACAAAATTCGGTTGGCGGTGCGGCGGGTTGCGACCGAATGGACGGGCAAAAAACCACTCGTCGAAGTGATGATTATTCGCGCGCGGGGACGATAGGAATATGCGATGAAATGGACCTCGGCGCTCGCGATTTACATCCTTTTTTGGGTGTTGAGTGCATTCTTCGTGATGCCATTTGGCGTCAGGACTGCCGATGAGGCTGGGGTTGAGAAAATACCTGGGCAGGCGGAGAGCGCACCTGCGAATTTCAACCCCAAACGTATTGGGCTCTGGACGACCGTTGTCGCAACCACACTGTTCGTGGTGTATTATGCAAACTACCAGATGGGGTGGATTACACTCGATATGCTGACATTCGTGCGGCCACCGCAGTCTGTCACCAATAATTAAGTTCGTAGCCGCTCAATGGCATGCGCAAGCGCGACATAGAGCTTGCCCATGTCCGACGAGAGCAGCGTAACACTCAGTGGACCGCTCTCGCGTGAGCTGAGAACAGTACGGAGCATCGCCTCAAAGTCGTGAATATAGTGATTGACGTGCGCGCGGAATTCCATGTCGCTGTCATAGTGCTTCACGATGTCGCGTGCACTGGCGGTGTCGATCAATCGCACCGCGCGACGGGTGAAAATACCGCGATCCCCTTTGAGATACGACGACCACGCCGCATCGGTCACTTCGTTCGACAGGATTTTCGTGACATCAATTGAAATTGAATTGAGCGACTCGATCAACAACGAAACACGGCGCGAAAGCGACGTTTGCGCATCACCTTCATGGGCCTGCGCGGCGGCATCGAGCTGCGCTTGGAACGTGGCGCTCGTTTCGGTGATGGTGAGCATCTGCCTCATCAAGCGCTCAGTCGCTCGGTCGGCAGAGTCGACTGCCTGCTGAGCAACTTGCGTCACCCGCGCCATTTGTGTTTCAATTTGCCCCGACATCGCCGTATTCATCGCGTCATGGCTTGCTTTGCCGAGCGCTTCAGCCGCTGCGGGGATGACCTCGTGAATCGCTTGCCGCGCGCGCTCGCTGGCTTGTTGGGCGGTCTCGCGTACGCGGATCATCGACTCAACCAATTGCACGCTCGCACCTTGAGTCAGTTTGGTCAAATCCGCATCGCAGGCTGCAAGCAGTTCGGAGAGCGCGGTGGCTAATGATTGGGTATCTTGGAGCTTTTGATGCGCCGCCGAGATTTTTTCTGCATGTGTCGCCGCAAGGGCAGTATTCGCATCCATTACGCGGTGGCTGGCAGCCAATTGTACATCCATCGCCGACACCTGATCATTGGTCTGGTGTATCTTATCCTGCGCGGTCTGGGCGATTTGTTGCAGCCTTGCAAACGCTGCTGGCAGTGTTTCGTCAATCTCGCGCGCTGAGGCATCAAGCGCGACCATGAGCGCTTCAGCTTTGCCGATGAGTGTTTCCGCACTATCACCACCCGCTGTCAGCGCGTCCCGCAACACATGGCTGTGTTCGGTGAGCGACTGGATCGCCACGGCCAGCCGTTCGGTACGCTGGCTGCCGTGCGTGTCGATGACCGCCAAACGTCCCTCGATATCGGCAAGTGACGCGCGCAATGTGTCGAACAATTTTGTACTCAGTCCGTCTTGCGTCGCTAAGCCTAGTCCGAACGTGTCGATTTGTTGGTTGAGCGCTTTGAGACGCGCTTGCAACGACCCAACCCCTTCATCCGCCGATTTAGCGAGGGCAGCCTGGCTTTGTTGCACGAGCGAACGCATCGCGAAGGACTGTGACTCCATCTGCGTTAGTTGGTTGGCCAAGGCTTCGGCCGCGCCCGACGCGATGACTTGGGCGTCCTCGCCCTGCTTGCTCAATGTCGCAAGGTGCCCATTGAGCGCGAGTGTATGCTCTTGGGCCTTCGAACCAGCATCTTGCAAAGACGCGGCGATTTTTCGTGTTTCGATATGTGCCTTGGGCAGATTGGCCAGCAAAACTGCCATATCAGAGCGCGCAGCGGCGGCGGCATTCTTAAGCGTGTTACTGTGGAGCCCGATTTGCCCGATCTCTTCACCCAACATCACGCGCAAAGTCGCCACTCGATTTAACGTGGCTTCACCAACCGCATCAAGTTGTTCACCCTGCGCGTGGATCGCTTCAACACCGGCGCGCAGTCGCGTGTCGGTATCGGCAATCAACGCGGCCAGAGTCTGTCGCTCGCTCCGCAACGTGTCCAGCAACCGCGCGAGGCCTTCTTGCTCGGTGACCGGGGTTCCGCGCAGCATAAGCCATATCACGGCGAGAAATGCGAGTGTCGGTACAGTCAGCGCCACAAATGCGCCGATGTTTGCGGGCTGAAATGGGTTCGTACGCAATGCGGGCAAGGAGACGATGACCGCGAAGGTGATCCAGGCAAAAGCAATAAAGCCTAAACTGAAGGCAAGCAGCAGTGGACGGCGGCGGCGCGGCATCGGTTCGTCAGCTTGATCCTCCCATGTCGTTTCGGCGCTATGGGTCAGCGAACTGTCAGGTTGCAGCCGGTCTTCGAACTGCTCTAGAGGTGACTCAGGTGTGACCGACGGATCGCTCCACAACTCCACAACGTTTCTGGCCCCGTTCATGACACTTTGTTTACCATATTTTAGCGAACAATGGAAAGCCCTGAGTTACACCAGCAATTCAGCTCGGATTCTTTGCATTTCGTCGTGTTTGCGCTTATCGGCCACGACGTGAACAGTCGACGAGTTGGGGGAATTGACCGTGTCGGTGGCGGCGTTAATCTTTGCGGTGCAGGAGGCGGATGATCCCGCGACGGAAGGACCGCAACCGATCGTTGTCGCTGGACAAAGTGTGGTCGAATATCAGTTGCGTTGTGCGCATTTCGCGGGCGCGCAGCACATCCTGTTGCTCGTTGAACGGATAACCCAGCGTGACCTCGCGGCGGTTGATCGGTTGGCAGGAGACGCGATCAAGGTTGAAATTGTGCGCAGCGCGGCCGAGGCCAGCGACCATGTTCACCCCGAGGAACTGTTGCTCATCATGCAACCTGGCGTCGTGGCCGAGCCCCGGTTGGTTCGCGAATTGGTTGCAAATGGATGCCCTCAGCTACTCAGCTTGAGCGATGCGCAGGGACACGAAATGCTCGAACGGATCGACGCGACAAGCTGCTGGTCTGGAATTGGGTGCGTGACCGGGGCGCTGTTGCGCGAAACAGCGGCTGAAATTGGCGACTGGGAGTTGTGCGCCACGTTGTTGCGCCGGGCGCTGCAATCGGACGTGCCGTATAACAATCTTGATCTAGCGGCAGCCGAGGCGCCAACTATTGCGCACCTGACATCCGTTCAGGAAGCGACGGTGTTCAACCGTGCCCTAATACAGCGCACGCCGGCGGTGAATACAGGATTGATCGATTATCTTCTTTGGACACCGCTGACCAATGCGTCGCTGCCGCTGCTGTTACGCTGGCAGGTGGAGCCGGTGTGGTTTTCGGCCGCTCTCGCGTTGCTTGGGTTCTTGACGCTCGCGGTCGCTGTGTTGGGATCGCCGTTATTAGCTTTGGGCTTGTTCATTCTTTCGGGTTTTGTGGTGATTGTCACACGGCGGTTACGTGCGATCACGCTGCACAGCGCGGGGCAGTTGCGCTGGATTGTGCAGGCACGAGTCTTGATCGGTGGATTGGCGCTTATCGTTCTTACCAAGCATATGATCGACTATGGTTTTGTCTGGGCGCATTATGTGCTGATGATTTGGATTTTGGTGGAGATGATCCGGATCAGCCAGTTCGACCCGTGGTTTTTGGGGAGGCCAAACCTTCCGATCTGGCGCGCGTCTCCTGAGACACTCGCGCTGATTTTGTGGATTGCGTTATTTTTTCAATATCCGACGCTTGGCTTTGCGTTGTGCGTCGGATGGGCTGTGGTCAGTAGTACCGTTTTGTCGCGATCGACGATTTCTTAGACGAACGTTAACCTTACTGGGTTTAGAGCACGATCATGATCGTCCTTTGCTCTTTTGATGGCAGTCGCCAGCAGTGTTAGGCGCACGCCCATCTGTCGTCACGGGGCGTGTGAATGCGCAAGGGCAGCTGATTGATGCCGAGCTTCCATTGCAGGCGTTGCAGCATCAAGCAGGCGGAGAATTGGGCGGAGTGCTCGCGGTTCCGGCGATTGCAGCGGTGGCACAGATGGCGCAAACGCTCCAACTCACCGTCTCTCGCAACATACGCGCTGCGGACGGCGCGAGTGATCTCGATTTGATCGTGCGCGCGCGCCCCGATGGTGGCGAGATACGGCTCGAAATCGAGAATTGGGTGACATTGAAACGCGCGGTTGCGCGCTTTCTAGTGCTTGGGGACCCCGTTCCTGAACGGGAGTGGCTGTGGTCTTGTGACGCTGCGCTGCTCGTTGTGGCGGCGGAGGGGGCATTGGGTGCGGATATGGTCGGGCGCCACCTCACTGACCTCTTTCATTTCATCGCGTCTGATGACGGAAAACTTCCAATCCTTACGGCGTTTTCGCAACGTCGTGGTTTTTCGGAGCAATCGGTGCGACTGGCTGGCGATAGTGGGGCTTACCAACTGTCGGGTTTGCCGTGTTTTGATCGTCACGGGAATTTTTGTGGGTGGCGCGGGAGGGTTTTCGCGGTCTCGCTAAGCCCAATGAAGCCCGCGGAGTTCGTGAAGCGACCGACGACCGAGCCGCCACCGCCGAGCTACCCCGCGCAACTGAATGCCGCATTGCGACCACCATTAGAGCATATCATCCGGAATGCCGACGATATTGGTGCCCAAATCAACGGTGGCGTTGATCGTCATTATGTTGATTACGCGCATGACATCGCTGCTGCGGGGCGGCATTTATTGGGGCTCGTCGACGACCTCTCCGATCTTCAATCGATCGAATCCCCGGCGTTTAGTATCGATCGCGATGAGGTCGATTTGGCCGACATTGCGCGGCGCGCCGCTAGCCTGCTGCGGGTGCGCGCCGCTGATCAAAACGTGCGTATTGATGCACCAGCCTTAGATGAGCAAATGGTGGCGCGGGGCGATTTTAAGCGCATTTTGCAGATATTGGTGAACCTTATTAGCAATGCGGTGCGCTACTCACCTGCGGGCGCGGTGGTGTGGGTGCGCAGCGAGCGTGAAGGCGATTTGGCCGCAATTGTGGTGGCTGACCAAGGAAAAGGCATTCCCGCTGATCGGCATGCCTTCATATTCGACAAATTTGCGCGGGTAGATCCCAATGAACCCGGCGGCACCGGCCTGGGGCTTTTTATCTCGCGCAAATTGGCGCGCGCAATGGGAGGGGACCTCAGCGTTGATAGTGCGCCGGGGCAGGGGGCCCGATTTGTGCTCACCCTGCCGATGACAGACGACTAGCGCTGCGCTACCGGCACATAGTCACGGTGCGCGGGCCCGGTATAAAGCTGGCGCGGACGCCCGATTTTTTGTTCGGGATCAGAAATCATCTCATTCCATTGCGCAACCCAGCCAACCGTGCGGGCGAGCGCGAACAACACCGTGAACATTGTGGTTGGGAAGCCAATAGCCGAGAGAATGACGCCTGAGTAAAAATCAACGTTCGGGTAAAGTTTCTTTTCAATGAAATAGGGATCGTTTAGCGCGATGTGCTCTAGCTCACGCGCCACGTCGAAGACGGGGTCGGTGACGCCGAGCTTGGTGAGGACTTCATTCGCCGTTTTTTGCATCACCGTCGCGCGCGGATCGTAATTTTTATAAACGCGGTGGCCAAAACCCATCAAGCGAAAGGGGTCATCTTTGTTCTTTGCGCGCGCGATAAATTCGGGAATGCGATCAACTGTACCGATTTCACGCAGCATGTTGAGCGCGGCCTCGTTCGCGCCACCATGCGCGGGCCCCCAGAGGCATGCAATCCCAGCTGCGATGCACGCGAATGGGTTCGCGCCCGACGAGCCTGCCAATCGCACGGTCGAGGTCGATGCATTCTGTTCGTGGTCGGCGTGAAGAATGAATATTTTGTCCATCGCATCTTCGATGAGCGGATCGACGACATAGTCTTCAGCGGGCACACCAAACGTCATGCGTAGAAAGTTGCCAGTATAACTGAGGTTGTTGTCGGGGTAGAGAAAAGGTTGACCAACCGAGTATTTATACGCCGCAGCGGCTATTGTTGGCATTTTAGCGATCAGCCGATGCGAGGCGATCATCCTTTCGCGCGCGTCGTGGATATTAGTCGAGTCATGGTAAAATGCCGAGAGTGCGCCAACAACGCCGCACATGATCGACATCGGATGGGCATCGCGACGAAACCCACGATAGAACATCAATAGTTGCTCATGAAGCATCGTATGACGACTAATCGTCGTCGTAAACGTGTTGAGTGTTTTCGCGTCCGGCAACTCACCATTAAGGAGCAAGTAGGCCACTTCCATGAAGCTCGACTGCTCAGCGAGCTGGTCAATCGGATAGCCGCGATGAAGCAAAATGCCGGCGTCACCGTCGATATAGGTAAGCGCCGAATCGCAGCTCGCGGTCGACGTGAAACCGGGGTCGAACGTGAAAGCGCCGGTCTGGGCATAAAGCTTGCGAATATCGATAACATCGGGCCCAACCGAGCCTGTACGCAGCGGATAATCATGCGATACGCCGCCAATTGTGATGTTCGCGCTTTTATCCGTCATATCTTCTTCCCTAACTCTCGTGTCGCTCTAACGTGTGGCTGAGGCCGCGGTTACTAATCCATCCTCGATCCGTCCGAGCGCTTCCTCGCGCCCGAGCAACTCTAGCACTTCAAATATTCCTGGCGAGGTCGTCCGACCGGTGAGCGCCGCCCGCAAGGGTTGCGCCACTTTACCAAGGCCCAATTCGGCATCCTCTGCCACCTGTCTAACCGCCGTTTCTAGCGCGCTGGTGGTCCATTCCGAACATTGACGAAGTGCCTTGAGCACCGAGTCGAGCACGTCCTTACCATTATTTTGCAAGAGCGCAATCGCCCCTAATTCAGGGGATAATGGTCGTGGTTCAAAGAGGAAATAAGCCCCCTCAGCAAGGCCAATAACCGACTTCGCACGCGGCTTGAGTTCGGCCATCGCGCGGGTGAGTGTTCCCATCTCACCCGGTGAAAGAGGGCGCTGAACATGGTGTTCGATTTGTGGCGCGCATAACGCGGCAAGCCGCGCATCATCGGCTTCGCGCAGATAATGGCCGTTCAGATTTTCGAGCTTCTTTGTATCAAACCGCGACGGCGACCGACCAACATCGACAATATTGAACCATTCAAGTGCCTGCGCACGGCTGATCATTTCGTCATCTCCATGCCCCCAGCCTAACCGCAAGAGATAATTGCAGACCGCTTCGGGTAGCATGCCAAGGTCGTCGCGATACGCGTCTACGCCGAGTGCGCCATGACGCTTTGATAATTTCGCACCGTCCGCTCCGTGGATCAACGGGACGTGCGCGTAAATAGGTTCCGGCCACTGCATCGCGCGAATGAGCACCAATTGGCGGAACGCATTATTGAGATGATCGTCGCCGCGGATAACGTGAGTCACCGCCATATCATGATCGTCGACGACAACGCTGAGCATATAGGTTGGGGATCCATCGGAGCGCAGCAGAATGAAGTCGTCGAGCTCAGCACATTGAACCGTCACTTTACCTTGCACCTGATCTTCTATGCTGATTTCGCCAGACTGTGGCGCGCGAAGCCGGATAACTGCGGGGCGCTTGGCTTCGTCAGTGGTCGGGACGCGGTCGCGCCAGCGGCCATCATATCGCAACGGGAGTTTGGCGGCGCGTTGGCCCTCGCGCATCGCCTCCAGCTCCTCCGTCGTTGCGTAGCACAAATATGCGTGTCCAGCCGCAAGCAGCGCGTGCGCCACTTCGGCATGGCGGGCCGCTCGGGCGCTTTGCATCACAGTTTCGCCGTCCCAATCAAGACCGAGCCAGTGGAGGCCGTCAATGATGGCCTCGATGGCTGGCTGGGTCGAGCGCGCCTTATCGGTGTCCTCAATACGCAACAGAAATTGCCCGCCATTGGCGCGCGCATAGAGCCAGTTGAACAGTGCTGTGCGCGCGCCGCCAATATGCAAAAAGCCGGTGGGTGAGGGCGCAAAACGTGTAACTATTTTAGGCGTAGAACGGCTTGCACTCACATCAAATATCCTGAACATACTCTCATGGCCGACACGACCGCGAGCGCCCCTAGCATGGGATGGGCTGAGCTTCAAACGCAGCCTGCATACGCGCGAGCGATGCTCACCATTTGTGCGTTGCTGCGGCGGATGGCCGACCAAATTGAATTGTGGCTGGAAGTTGAGCGTGATCAGTTGGCGCTCTGGGTGCCAGTCGCGCTTGGGACGGGAATCGCGCTGTGGTTCGCGTTCCCCCTCCGCAGCCAATGGATCGGCGTCATGCTCTTTGGCTTGGCACTGGGATGCTGCGGATTTGCACTCGGATCACACCGGCGGCTGGGGCGCGCGGTGATGTTGTTTGGCGTGCTTATGACTCTCGGCTGTGGATTGATTTGGCTGCGGGCGGTGACGGTCGCGACCCCGATATTGGAGCGTCCAGTGATCGCAAGCTTTTCTGCGACAATCTCACAGGTAGACGTCCAGAGCGCACGAGATCGGGTGCGGTTGACGCTCACTCCCGACGATAAGGGGTTGCCGCCACTTGTGCGCGTTAACGTTCAGAGTAAGCTGCTGCCGCATGGGCTGGTGGCGGGGGAGCGGATTAAGGTGCGCGCGCGACTGCTGCCCCCACCTGAGGCGTCACTGCCGGGCGGCTATGATTTTGCGCGTGGGGCTTGGTTTATGGGGCTTGGGGCCACCGGGCGGGCATTTGACCAAGTTGAGCGACTCGGGCCGCGCAAAATTAGCGGCGATACCATGCACGACCAACTGACGCGGCTGTTGCTTAAGCGCATGCCGGGGAGCGCGGGAGGAATCGGTGCGTCTTTCATTTCGGGTGATCGCGGTGCCATTTCGCCCGCCGATGAGAATTCGATGCGCGCGAGCGGGCTAACGCACCTTGTTTCGGTCAGCGGGCTGCACATCACTGTCGCGGTTACCGGTACGATGGTATTGACCTTGCGGTTGCTTGCGCTCTTCCCCTTTTTTGCGCTGCGCTTGCCGGTGATCGCGATCGCCGCAACGATTGGCGCGGCGATGGGGATATTTTACACCGTTATCACCGGTGCAGAGGTCCCGACGATCCGTTCGTGCGTGGCGGCGCTCTTAGTGATTGCCGGCGTTGTGCTGGGGCGAGAGGCGGTCACGCTCCGCCTGGTAGCAAGCGGCGCGATCGTTGTCCTGATATTGTGGCCCGAGTCGCTGATGGGGCCGAGTTTCCAGCTGAGTTTTATTGCTGTCACATCGATCATCGCTTTTAACGACCACCCACGCGCACGGCGACTGACGCAGACGCACGAAGGAGACTCACTGGCCGCCCGGATTGGTCGCGAAATCATCTCGCTGGTGATAACGGGCGCTGTGGTTGAGGCCGCATTGGCGCCCATCTTGTTTTTTCATTTCCATCGCGCGGGGATTTATGGCTCACTCGCCAATATTGTGG